>Ga0315543_1003998_pt1 | contig 12773 bp, 12 predicted proteins | sample SalMarSW160210MG_2_FD_203098 | JGI IMG/M metagenome (GOLD analysis project Ga0315543, IMG submission 203098) | Salt marsh sediment microbial communities from the Plum Island Ecosystem LTER, Massachusetts, United States - Salt Marsh Sediment SW1601-210 ...
AGCTCCTTTTTGATATAATCACACTGCACATCCACCACCACAACATCTGCCAGTTTCAGTACATCGTAGGTGTAAGTTGCCATCAGGGTTTTCTTCTCATTTACGCAACGTGCTATCATAGGATCCACTTCAGGATCCTCCGCTTTCACGGGTGAAACGCCACGGTTAAGCAACGGGATCTTCCAGTAACTTCGTACGCTGGGACGCTGCATTCCAATGACAAATTTTGAGGGTTCCCCCTTCTCGTTTACCGTATCGGCTACAATAGCAGCCATAACGGCTCCCACGAAGCCGACCCCCATAACCACTACTATCTCACGGCCCCTGGCACGCTCCTGGTCAACACGGTTTTTAATTCTTTCAAATTCAGTTTTGTATTCAGAGGGTTCCGGTAATGAAAATTTTTCGCCGCCGGGACTGATGGAAAAGGTTTCATTCATCTTGGTATCTCAGTTTATTCCTTTCAGACAGGATGGTTAGACTTATAATTTTATTATTTCTAATAAATCTACAAATAATTAACAAAACCTGGTAAATTAACTCATTTTAAAGGGAGGTCGAGCTGGCTGAGCCAAGGTTACGTCAGCTTCGTAACCTTGTTTAATTCTTAACAGAATTTCTCCAATTCTTACCACCTAACTGCCTGATATTTTGTAAATAGGGACAGCAACCTATTTAGAAGCGATCTTGAGATGCAGATCCGGGAATCATGCAGCGTCCCCCTCTGGACCTTAGATTTACTGGCAGATTATATTCTTAAATTAGAAAAAAGAAAAGGAATGGCAAAAGCAAAATGTAATGCCATAGGCCTGTCTGGTGCGAGCAGGGATCTTTACGGGAAAAGCAGATATTTACGAAAGTGATACGATGACTTGCTATCGCCTGGGTGGTTTCGCTCAGTCATCGTATCACTGTATCTTACTCGTACGGTCTGACGGCTATTGTCCGTCTGACCGATAGGAAGAAACGAAAACACCATCCGTCAGACCCAATATGGGTCAGACGGTACCGTGTAAAAGTCTTTCAGTCCCTTACGGGATGGTTTATGATAACACTCACGGGGTGACCCTGGGCGGGCCCCTCAGAGTCACCCCGTGAGTTTGTTTAAAAATGGATTCGTAGAGACGCCCTCGAACAAATTACACTTTACTCCTCCTCAATCTCCAGGGTATAGAGAATGCTTTCCACCTGGCGGAGGAATTCCCGTTTAGCCAGGCCGGCAAAACCGGATAAGGAAGAAGATAGTCCGCAGAAGGAGGAAGAACCCGCTGAAACAAAGAAAACCCGGAAATGATCCGGGCTCTCCACTAACGTTTGGTGCATGAGCCGTTAATATGGCTTATGCACTATATTATAGGCAGTTATTCATCTACTATCCTAAGATATAGCAATGGTTCTTCATCACCCGTTAAAAGATGCATTCTCTTGGCAACTATATCCATGTCGTAAGCTATTACCAATTTTACTACAGACTGAGGAGGATAAGATTCAAGGCAAGCATAGCAAACCTTAGTAGCTACAATGCAATTACATTGATTCAATCTTTCAATTAGTATATCAAGATTTTCTGACTGACCCCACTTATCATCATCCGATGGTTTTGGCAATAAATCAGAGGCCAACCTGGCAATCTCCTCTTGAATTAGGCTATCATTCTCATAAAGGATATACTCGCATATTTCTTCATGACAAATAGATTCTTTCTCTTTTGAACAGCTGAGAAGGAATATAATTATTAACGTTGATATAAATATCCAGGATTTCATAAGGTTTTTACATAATTGCCTACAACTATTAGGTGCTGAATATTGAAAAAAATCAAAAAGTATGCCAGATTGATAATTTGAGGTCAATGTAATCGTTGTTGCATCCGCAGGAACCGTATCGGGTGCCTGGGTGCAAAATCCGGACAGACTGAGCACTTCATTCCGGAGCAAACTGACTGCTCACTTTCCCATAGGGATACCTCCGGTATAAACCGGAATAGGGTGCTCATGAACACCGGAATTTGCACTTGATCAATTCACAGAAATAATCATTGTAGTACAAATACAATGGGAAATACATAAGCAACACTTACTTTATGTCCTTTCTGGACACCTGGTTCCCATTTGGGACTTAGTTGTATAACTCTAATTGCTTCAGCATCTAGCTCAGGAGACACTCCTTTTAAAACCTTTACTTCGTCTACACTACCATCTGGTCGAACGATGAATTGAACAAATACTCGACCACTAATTCCATTTTCAGCTGCATTTTCAGGATACCTCAGATTCTTTGCAACCCACTCCCTGAATACTTCCTGTCCTTTCCCTTGAAAGCTTGGCATTTCTTCCACAATAAAAAATATTTTTTCCCCTTCCGGCACATCCCCAGTAGTATTGTCTGTCTCGACTGTGGTTGGTTCAACAGCTATAATCTCCTCTTTAGCTGTATTATCTAACTCTTCTTGTGGATTTTCTGATTTTGAACAAGCTAAAACCAGAATCAATAAAAAAATCATTGGCAGCAAAATCAAAATCCTCAAAAGTGTCAATTTGGTTGATTGCTTCTTTGTCATCATGGCTATTCGTTTTTTTATTAATGATCTATTAAAATTGTTTGTTAATTCAATCGCTTTAAGTCCTTTGATATATTTTAACAACAAGGTCTGATAACTGGTTTGATTATATCCTTGGTTAATGACAGTGTTATCTGCCAGGTATTCATGGGTTTCTTTTAACGATCTTCTGTAAAGCCACATTACTGGGTTGAACCACTGTATCGTTAGAAAAAACTCTATGATTAGAACATCAATAGTATGTTTCTGTTCTATATGGGCACGCTCATGAGCGATTATTTCATCAAGCTGGTTTTCTTGAATTAGCGATTTATTTAAAAATATTTTATTCAAGAAGGAAAAAGGTGCAAAAGCTTTATTCGTAAATACTAAAGAATATTTCGGGTACAGCTTGACATTCCTCGTTCTTGACATCAAGTAGACTTTCAGAATTCCGATGAGAAGGTTTAATACCAGGATAATAACACCCAATAAGTAACCTAAAAGGAGCATTTCTCTCCAGGTAAATGATTGAAAGAGTGATTGATTTTCATTCGCATTTATTGTCGCTGCTGGAAGATTTGTAATACTGCCAATTCTCGAGGTGATATCAAATAGAGTTGTTTCAGTATTATTTGAACCTTGGATTGAGATATTGATTAGTGGGAGTAAAAAAGAAAATATTACAGCACCCAATAAGATTAGTCGGTTAAGAGAAAAGAAAGTTATTTTTCTTAACAAAATCCAATAGAAGAAGTAAAGTACAATCAAACTTATACCTGATTCGATTAGATAACTAAGTATCCAGTTCTTCATCCTTTGGTTTTTTTTGTAATGAACTCTGTTGAATCAATTTTTCCAATTCTTTAATATCTTCCTGACTCAGCTTTTCTTCTTTTGCAATAAATGAAACAACTTTCCCAAAAGAATTATCGAAATAGTTATGAAGAAGTTCCCGAAAGGTCCTTTTCTTATAATCCCCTTTAGAAACAAGAGGGAAATATTCATGAGTTTTTCCATAGGCTTTATGCCCAACAAATCCTTTTCTTTCCAATCTCCTCACAACTGAAGATATTGTGGAATGTGGGGGTTTGGGATCAGGCAACATAGTAATTATGTTACTTACTAATCCTTTTTCTATTTCCCATAGAATTTGCATGACTTCCTCTTCTTTAACAGCTAATTTTTCCATAGTATAAATATACAACGTCTCGATACGTTATCCAACTATTTAGAGCGTTAATTGACTTTCTATAGCGTTATTTATTGTAATTCTAAATAATACTACTACATTATTATTTCTACTCCTTGGATTATCTGGAAAATCCGTATAGACTGAGCAAATAGGGACAGCAACCTATTTAAAAAATAAACTGATAGCTGTTACTAATTATTATTAAGGCATTCATTTACGGCATTTCTTCCGGGGAGGGCTCGGCACCCTCCGGTCCATGATCCGTTTTCCCGGGAATGTCAGTTGCAGTTGGACCGGTTGATTTGGGTTATCAACCCTTGACTACCAATATTTTGCTCCGCTGGAGCAAAAAAATGAATAGTATTATATTTCGCTCCGGCCGGCAGGCTTTCAGAGCTCGAAACAGTGTAACTCTGTACTCTAAAGATATGAGTTAACGCTTTCCCTTTTTCAATATTTCTAAAAGGCAATTTTTAAAATTCACAATCCGCAATTCGCAATACCTTCACCTATCACCGTTTTTCACTCTCATTTCTCGTCACGCGTCACTGGTCACTATTTTATCCAGCACCGGGCACCGGGCACCCAGGACCAGGTTATTATTACTTCAATTGTTAATTTTTCCAAAGAGACACCTCAATAACCCACTAACCCAATACACCAATAACCTTTTTTTCTACTATCTTTGCACCATTCGGAAAAAAGAGAACGAAGCATGGCAAAACCGGCAAAAAAAGTCAGCAAATGGAAATACCGGTACCGGTTTACCATTTTAAATGACCATACCTTAAAGGAGGTCTGGCAGGTGCGGTTTTCAAAATTGAGTGTCTTTATCCTTGTTGGATTTCTCATCCTCTTCCTGATTATAGCCACCACGGTACTGATCTCCTTTACCAACCTCAGGGAATTCATTCCAGGATATCCGGACGGGAACATGAGGCGGAATATCATCATGAATGCTTACCTGCTCGATTCGCTCGAGAATGAACTCAGGATCAGGGACCAGTATTTTGAAAACATTTCCAGTATCATTTCCGGCGAAGAGCCACACAATTACACCATCGAGCAGGATACCAACATCGAGCTGGGAGAGATCAGCTTTACCAAATCGCTCGAAGATTCACTGCTCAGGCACCAGATCGAGGTGGAGGAACAGTACAATCTTTCTGTCAATACGGAAGACGTTACCCGGGATCAGATTTCCAGCGTTCATTTCTTTACACCCATGAAAGGGATGGTTACCAATTCCTTCAATGCCGTTGAGAGCCATTTCGGCACGGATGTGGTCGGTTCGCCAAACAGTGTTGTTTCAGCTACCCTGGATGGCACCGTTATCCTGGCAACCTGGACGATCGAGACGGGTTATGTCATGCAGATCCAGCACGAGAATGACCTGGTATCCGTTTATAAGCACAATGCCGAACTGCTAAAAGCGGTTGGCAGCTTTGTGAGAGCCGGTGAGAGCATTGCCATTATTGGCAACTCTGGAGAGCTGTTCACTTCCGGACCGCATCTGCACTTTGAGTTATGGCACCATGGGAAGGCGCTGGATCCTGAAAAATATGTTGTTTTCTAAACAAGCTGCGGGGAGAAGTGCCTGACCGAATACAGCACCTCACCCGTATCAAAATCATACTCCCGGAGACCATTCATGAAAAAGCGAATTGCCATTTTAGGATCTACCGGATCAATCGGTTGCCAGGCACTGCAGGTACTTGAGGAACAGAAGGAGCAGTTTGAGCTGGAGGTGATCACGGCCAATGAGAATGCCGAATTGCTGATCCGACAGGCAAAAGACCATTCACCGAATGTCGTGGTAATCGCCAACGAATCCAAATACTCTGTTGTCAGGGATTCGCTCTCCCACTTACCCATAAAGGTTTTTGCCGGTGAGGAGTCGTTGAGCCAGGTAGTTGAAATGGAATCGATCGATATGGTCCTGACAGCCCTGGTGGGATTCAGCGGATTGTTTCCTACGGTAAGTGCCATGCGGGCGGGAAAACAGATCGCACTGGCGAACAAGGAGACCCTTGTTGTGGCAGGGGATTACATTACCCGCCTGGCGGCAGAAATGAACACCCTGATCCTACCGGTTGATTCTGAACATTCCGCGATATTTCAATGCCTTCTCGGGGAAGATCCCGGCAGCCTGGAAAAGATTTACCTGACCGCTTCCGGCGGGCCGTTTCGGAAGCTGTCCGTGGAGTCTCTGGAACGGGTGACCCGGGAAGAAGCACTCAAACACCCGAACTGGAATATGGGGGATAAGATCACCATTGATTCGGCTTCCCTCATGAACAAAGGTCTTGAAGCCATCGAGGCACAATGGCTGTTCAACCTGCGGCCCGAACAGATTGAAGTCATTGTCCATCCGCAATCCATCATTCATTCGATCGTTCAGTTTGTCGACGGTTCGATGAAAGCCCAGATGGGATTGCCCGATATGAAAATGCCCATTCTTTATGCACTTTCCTTTCCGGAACGAAAAAGAACAGCCTCCCGGAGATTTATCTTTACCGATTATCCGACGCTTTCTTTTGAAGCGGCAGATCCAAAAAAATTTCGTAACCTTGCACTTTCGTTCGAGGCGATGAAAAAGGGCGGAAACTGGCCCTGTGCCCTGAATGCGGCAAATGAAGTGGCGGTTGAAGCATTCCTCGCCGGACGGATCGGTTTCATGACCATGCCGGAAATCATTGAAAAAACCATGAAACAGTGTGATTTCATATCCAGGCCGTCTCTTGAGGATTATAAAAATACCGACCAGAAGAGCCGGATGTTTGCAAAATCAATGATAAAATAGTTTACTTTGTACTCCCTTCTCCACAGCATGATCATGGGGCAAAGAAGATCGTATGGAAGTATTCATTAAAATAGCACAGTTTCTACTGAGCCTCTCCATTCTGGTGATCCTTCATGAATCGGGTCATTTCATCTTTGCGAAGGTGTTCAAAACCCGGGTGGAGAAGTTTTACCTCTTTTTCGATCCGTGGTTTTCCCTGTTCAAATATAAGAAGGGAGAAACCGAGTATGGTATCGGGTGGCTTCCTTTGGGCGGTTATGTAAAGATATCCGGGATGATCGATGAGTCGATGGACAAGGAGCAGTTGAAAAAGCCCCCCCAGCCCTATGAGTTCAGGTCAAAACCAGCCTGGCAGCGTCTGGTCATCATGCTTGGTGGGGTAACGGTTAATTTCCTGCTTGCCCTGATCCTTTATGTTGCCATTCTCTATGTGTGGGGGGAGAGCTACCTGCCGACACATAATGTGACCTACGGAATCGTGGTCGATTCCATTGGCAGGGAGATGGGGCTGCAAGATGGTGACAAGATCATCTCGGTCGATAACCAGGAAATAGAGAAGTTTTATAGCATCATTCCCGATATTGTTTTGAATGAACGCAAAACGATGCAGATCGAGCGGGATGGAAGGCGCATGGAACTGGAGATCCCCAGGTCGGTTATCCCGGCCATCATTAAAGGGAAGTCCATTATCGATGCACGGATGCCGTTTTCCCCGCTGATCGTAGACGGGTATATGAAGCATTCCGCCGCCCGCACGGCAGGAATTGAACCAGGCGATGAGATCGTGGGTTTTAACGGCATGCGATTCAAATACTATGATGAGTACTCGAAAAAGATCAGGGAACACAATGGGAAAGAGGTGATCATTAATGTCCGGAGGGGGATGGAGGAGCTGGATATTCCGGTAACCGTATCCGACGAGGGATTGATCGGCATTACGCATGATCTGAGCCAGTTCTTTGAGTTCAAATCGGTGAAATATGGTTTTTTTGAGTCGATTCCTGCCGGAATTGCCAAGGGAGTAAAAACCATGGTGGATTACCTGAAACAGTTCAAGCTGCTCTTTTCCCGTGATACGAAAGCGTATGAATCACTGGGTGGTTTCATCACCATCGGAAGCATCTTCCCGGGAGAGTGGGATTGGTACTCCTTCTGGAACCTTACGGCATTCCTGTCGATCATCCTTGCTATCATGAATGTACTGCCCATTCCGGCTCTGGACGGGGGACACGTCATGTTCCTCCTCTATGAGGTTGTTTCAGGCAGGAAACCGAGTGATAAGTTTCTCGAATATGCCCAGATAACCGGCATGATCCTTCTGCTTGCTCTGCTGCTGTTTGCGAATGGAAACGATATTATCCGCTTATTAAAGAAATAATGTTAATTTTGTAGTAACAACTTAAAATTTCAGACGATGAATCTGTTTAATCAAGCCGGTTTTTTAGGGCCTACCGAAATAATCATTATCGTATTACTTGTCGTTTTGCTTTTTGGTGGAAGAAAAATTCCCGAGCTGATGAAAGGACTGGGTCAGGGGATGAAGGAGTTCAGGAAAGCCACGAAGGAGGATGATAGCAAATCCAACGATAAGAAGGAACCGGATAAGCTGGAGGCTGAATAACCCTGAAAATTCGATATATGCCTTTGCGCCTGTTGTACAGAAGAAACCTGTATGACAGGCGTTTTTTTTAAAATCCCCCGCCCCGCCGTGGCGGGGCACCCCCTTTAGAAAGGGGGACGAGCGTAAGGTTGAACCATGCGTATCCCACCTGCCTGCCATGTAGCACTTCACAATTTCGGTAATAAAATCTCACGGCGTGACGCTAAGTCACACCGTGAGTAAACATCACCTCACCTTCTGCGCCTTCGCCTAGCCGCTTCGGTAAAGCAAAACCGGACAGGCAGGAAAGGCGGTTTCGGAGAGGAACCCGGGTGTAATAAGTGGGGGTAGTAAGATCTAAACGCTTGGTGTACAGCGTTACATGCGATATAAGGGGCTTTGCCCCTTAAATCCCATTTACTTTTCTCATTAAGGAGAAAAGTAAACAAAAGAATCTCCCATAGGTCCAAAGGACTCCTTATGGAGGATGCCTACGGCAAAGGCTGCTAAAAATTTTATGGCAAAACTCCCTGCCCGTCCTTTAGGCGGGCGGCTCGAAAAGCATATGCAACCAAAAATGAAGGTGCCAATTTCATATTTTCAGTGGTTCTATTTTATTAAGAATTCATGATACACCCTCTCGGACAAGGTTGCTGGGATGGCCAGCCCTGTGAAATAATCTTCCTTATTAGCACTACGTCCAGGTCTACCGCTATTTCATATGGCTAACCTCTGTTGACAATCATTTCATTACAAAATATAGATGTTTTTTTCGTACTTTTCTTTACGCCAAAGAAAAGTACCAAAAGAAGGGCGGCCGCAGATCATTTTCGGGTACCGATCTCTTCGGTTGCCCACGCGTTACAACTCGCCCCGACAAAACGATGTCGGTTCTCAAACAGTAACGCTTACTGGGACTCGCGCTTCGCAACCTGCATCAACCGGCACTTTTTCCGAAAATGATCTGAGGGCAAAAGTCGTCCTGACGGACGATATGGGTATCTGCTAATCAAATGAATTGCAATTTTGGAGAGCCCGCCTTAAGAAGTAATATTGTGCGTTGGACTTCTTTAAGGGAATGTCACTATATCACAGGAAAAGACCGGAGTCTTCTTTGCTTGGTTTTGCACTAAAATTTTTTCCCAGAGGTGGCATAGCCATGCTTAGGGTAGATGCCTGCCCGTCCTTTAGGCGGGCCTGTGGCAAAAGGCCGGTTTTTCGCACTTCGGGCGATTGGGGACTTAGTACATGAAATCTTTTCAACAGGGCGCAAAAGTTATATCCCCATCCATGGGGTGTGAAAAAACGAAGATAAATAATACCTTTGTATGGTAAAACTCCATTAAAAACCTTCAGATCATGATGACAAGAATCACCCGCTATCTACTGTATCTTTTTGTTTTTTCGGTCGTTTTCTCCTGCAAGCCCGATGAACGGAGCATCCTGCCCAAAATTTCGGGAGCGGCAGGGGAGGTTTTACTGATCATTGATAACCAGAAATGGGAGAGTCCTGTCGGGGAAAAATTCAACGAGATGTTAACACAGGTACAACCGGCGCTTCCACAGCCCGAGCCGGTCTTCAGACTGATACACACCTCACCTTCAGGTTTTACCAACATATTCAGGGTTCATCGCAACATCATCTTCGCGAAGATCGGGTCGGAATTTCAGGAATCGAGAATCACTGTTCAGACGAACCAGTGGGCAACGCCTCAGCTGGTCATTACTATTCAGGCTCCGAACGATTCCGAATGCATCAGTCTGCTCGAAGAGAGTGGTGACCAGATCGTTGAACGGATCAACCGGAGTGAACGGGAGCGGCTGATGGACTATTACCGGAGTTACCAGGTGGCTGCCATCTATAAAAGACTGAAGGATAAACATCACCTGACCCTCTCCATCCCGAAAGGATATGAAATTGCGGTCGATACAACCGACTTTGTCTGGATCACTACCGAATCAGCACAGCCCGGTGAGTCGGGTTATGCATGGTATTCACAACAGAGTATCCTGATTTATTACTACGATTATGTAGATACTAATACCTTCACTATCGATTATCTGGTGAATAAACGAAATGAACAGGTGAAAAAGCACATTCCCGGACCGAATCCCGGATCCTACATGGCTACGGAAGATCTTCTGCCACCCATCATGAAAGAGTTCACACTGGATGGCCGGTATGTTGCCGAGCTGCGCGGGTTGTGGAAGCTGGAGAACGGCGCCATGGGGGGACCGTTTGTCAGTCTTTCCACCGTGGATGAAGAGAGAAACCGTGTGATCACCGTGGAGGGATTTGTGTTCGCTGCCGGCCTGGAAAAACGGGAATTCCTCCGCCAGGTGGAAAGCATTCTCTATACCCTGAAGATTGAGGAAGAGTAAAGTAAAACCTGGTCAGGTTTTACTTGGTTAATGGTTATTTGATCATTGTTAAAAGACACCGTCAGGTCTGAAAGACCCTGACGGGTCAGAAAATAGCCGGCCACTTCAGTGGCTGGAACAAGCAGGAAATAGATAGAACGTCTTGGAGGAGCCATAGGCATACCTTTGGTAGACTGAAAGGTAAACGTCCTTATCTTTACATCATAATTTTAATGCTAAATCTGTACCTATGGTTGAGATAACAGAAGAACAGAAACAGGCCGCTCGCTTTGCAAAAGCAATGAGCCACCCCGTACGAATGTATATCCTGGAACTGCTCTCCAATCAAACCTGCTGTTATAGCGGAGACCTCTCCGAAGTACTTCCCATCGCAAAATCAACCCTTTCCCAGCATTTGAAAGAATTGAAAAATGCCGGCCTTATCCAGGGTGAAATAGAACAACCGAAGATTAAATATTGCCTGAACAGGGAAAACTGGGAAATAGCACAAAAACTGTTTAAAAAAATGCTCCGGGTGTAAAAATTTTTACTATCATTGTTCGTATTTTTACGAACAACGAACAAATATGCAGAAAATGAAAATCAAAGTATTGGGAATGGGGTGCCCCAGATGCAGGGCACTTGAAAAAGCAGTCATTAACTGCCTGGCCGAATTAGATATCCCGGCAGACGTAAGTAAGATTGAAGATATCAACGATATGATGGAATATGGGATAATAAGGACACCTGCATTGGTGATCAATGGCGAAGTTGTTTTGAGTGGCAGGGTTCCTTCAGGAAAAGAATTAAAAGAATTAATAGCTAAAAATCAGTCATCATGAAAAGGGATTTTTTGCTTTTATTATGGAGTGGAAAAAGGAAATAAGGATTTTTATCTGGTTGCTGGGTTTCTTTTTATTAGCCTATTTCCTGCCTGTTGAAACGGACCGGTTCAGGAATGCAGTATTCGAAGCCCTGGAATTAACGAAATGGTATGCACAGGAACATGTATTACTTTGCCTTGTTCCTGCATTTTTTATTGCAGGTGTCATAGCCGTTTTTGTAAGCCAGGATTCAGTCATAAAATATTTTGGGGCCAAAGCAAAAAAATGGATGGCTTCCCTTGTTGCATCGGTCTCAGGGACAATCCTTGCTGTATGCAGTTGTACTATTCTTCCTCTATTCTCCAGTATTCATAAACGGGGAGCAGGACTGGGGCCTGCCATTACTTTTCTTTATTCAGGCCCTGCTATAAATATACTGGCGATTATTCTTACTGCAAGAATTCTTGGATTTGGACTTGGGATTGCACGCATCATCGGAGCAGTTGTCTTTAGCATATTGATAGGCTTGATTATGTCTCTGATATACAAAAAAGAAGAAAAAGAAAGAGCTGACCAGCAAATGGGTTTTCCGGAAATGCCTGCTGAAAGGCCATTGTGGCAAACTTCTTTCCATTTTTTTGTATTAGTTCTGATTTTACTATTTGCCAATTGGGGCAGACCCGATTCCGGTGAAGGGTTTTTCTTCTGGTTGTGGGTAAACAAATGGTATATCACTGCTGGATTTGGTTTGCTGTTAGCCTATTCCCTGATTAAGATCCTAAAAATTAATGTTTATTATGTCTTGATTTCTGTTCTTCTTGTAGCCATTTCCGGACTGGTGTTCAGGGGGCAACCTACAATTCCATTTGTAACTGCAACAATCGCCCTGATAGGTATGACTTTACTGACAGAAGGTGAACCGAAGGAATGGCTTTATGAAAGCTGGGGTTTTACGAAACAAATCCTGCCATTATTGGGAGCCGGTGTATTAATTGCAGGAATTTTGCTTGGGACAGCTGATGGAGAAGGCCTCATACCAAATCATTGGGTTTCCTCTCTTGTTGGTGGAAATTCGCTTTTTTCCAACTTTTTTGCATCTGTTTTTGGAGCATTTATGTACTTTGCAACGCTTACTGAAGTACCAATTATTGAAGGATTACTCAAAAATGGAATGGGTCAGGGCCCCGCCCTGGCATTGTTATTGGCCGGACCAGCTCTTTCCCTGCCCAATATGCTGGTCATCCGGAGCGTTATCGGAACTCAAAAAACAATTATTTATATAATCCTGGTCTCCATCATGGCTACCCTGTCTGGTTTAATCTATGGTTCTGTTGTCGGATAATTTTATATTGTACCTGTATATTGTAATAAACAAATTCTTTGAATTCTGGAGATATTGATGAGAAAATAAAATGATGAAATACGTAGGCAAGCGACTGTCATTCTTAGAC
>Ga0315543_1004003_pt1 | contig 12763 bp, 6 predicted proteins | sample SalMarSW160210MG_2_FD_203098 | JGI IMG/M metagenome (GOLD analysis project Ga0315543, IMG submission 203098) | Salt marsh sediment microbial communities from the Plum Island Ecosystem LTER, Massachusetts, United States - Salt Marsh Sediment SW1601-210 ...
CGACATATCCATACGTCCGGGCGACGTTCTTAGCCAATATGGGCGTGCGAATTACATCCAGGCCCAGGTCCAGCTCAATCTTTTCGTCTCTGGCCAAAACCTGCCTGAGCTTGCCTATATCGAAATTGGCTACTTGCGAATATAAAAGAACCTTGAGCCTGGTTTCTTCAACGACATCGACCATCGTACTGCGAGCGTTATTTGCCAGATTCGTTTCGTGCTCGAGCGCCTTTGCACGGATAGAAAAACTATAGCTGCCGACGCTATCGGCTCCGATAGTGAACTCTGCCGTTACATCTTTGGCTGAAGAATCGCTTCGGCGCCGAGCCTTGTTAAATACTTCGGCGGGAATCTGCTTCGAATCTACTACGTAATCGTCTTTGAGCAATTCAATTGTCACTGGCTGATTCTGAAAATTCCTTGCGCTAACGACAACCTGTATTACACAGGCTGTATCAATCGCAATCCGTGAAGGTGCATTTATCGATTTTATCGCTATGTCGGTTTGACGCTCTCTCGAACCGACGCCGATAATGGCAATTTGAAAATCCCTGCTGCGAAGCGGCAGATCCGTCAGGCCTTCATTGCCGTTTTCGGAGTTGCCGGACTGATATGAGCGAATATTATTGTCGTCGGCCCGGCCGTCCGTGAAAATGACCGCCCCGACGACCCTGCTTTGTTTATCACCTGATGTCTCCGGATCGGAATTTTGCGCACTTTTAGAATCAAGTGATTCTTCTGCAAAGTCATAATTGCCCATCACTGCCAGAAGACTGTGCATATCCGTTTGTGGGCCCCAGCGCCGCAGAAAATTCGATGTGCCGCTATGATAAGCCTGCCGGTCGAATCCGAAGACCTTATAACCGGGACTGTCCACATCGTCAGGGCGAAACTTCTCTCGAAATATATCAAGCGCTCTATCCAGCCGGTTGATCCGCCCGTCTTCAACAATCGACATGCTCTCGCTCGTATCGAAAAAAGCCAGAACCGAATTTCTCGATAGAGTCTCGCTCGTTTTAGACCGTGACGGATTCCACAGAATCAACAGCAATATGACAATCGCAATATATTGCAGCGCCATCAACGGCCACCTGTATGACTGCCGGGCAGCCTTGTGCAATTCGCTGGAGCGGAAGACAAAGAAGATAAGCACGGCAGAGACAATTAAAAGCAATACTGCAATAAGATGTCCGGGATAGTCAGCGAATATCATTTTTTCACCGGCTCCTGATCATACTTTGCTGCGTTTTCAAAAAACTCATTCTCCTGTCCATAAAACTCTACATCCGAAGGTTCATCTTCAATCCACTGCTGTCGTTGTTTTTTCGCTCTTATGGCGATAGACCAAAACCGTCGAGCCATTTCACTTGCCGCTTCCGCCGAAACCAGATTCGGATTCTTAGTCAGAACAAGGCCTGCTCCTGACTGCGTCCCCCCAGCCTTATCTACGGTTGCCCACTGCGGCTCCGGCATCATTTCAAGCAGCCGCTTGGCAGCTTCGAGCCGGGCCAGCATCTGCTCGCGTTCTGCACTGGTGACAGATTTAGCAAGGGCATCCGCATCCTCAATAAGCTGCTCGGCCATTTCCTGAGCCTTCTGTGCGAGCTTCTGTTCATTGCTCATCGCAAGCTCACCATTAAGCGCCTCTTTAGCTAAGCCAAGCTCACGTTTGGCTGAGTCCATCCGGGCGACAGCGTTATTTGATTTTTGCTCGTTCATCTTCGCACGATAGCGGGCCTCAGCCATTTCATTCTGAAAGTCTTCCATCCTGGCAGCGGCCTCGCTCAGGTGTTCTTGCGCTTGCGCCCGGCCTTTACTTTTACCGCCGTCCGAGCTTTCCGGCAGCTCCTGCAGTTCCTGCTTTAACTGCGTAACCTGCTCCTGCAGGGCCCGCTGCTTCGCCTGGAGCATTCGGAGTCTGGCTTCAGCGTTCGTGCTGCCGTCTTGCCCGCTGCCCTGAGCCTCTGCATCAGAAGTTGTAGGACGGGCAGGTTCTCCTGCCCATGCGGTTTCCGATGCAGCATGGGCAAACGAGTTGCCCATCCTACTCATTGAACCTTGTCCTTCCGAATTATTTTCGGCTTTTTGCCCGGTGGCCTCGCTTTGCTGCCCGGCATTCGATGCATCCTGATCCTGTTTTTCGGCGTCCTTTTTTGATTGACTGTCGTCTGTGCTTTTCTGTGCAGTTTTTTTCTCTTCGGCCTGTTGTTCGAGAAAGTTTTCAAAAGACCATTGTAATTCTCCCTGCTCCCTGGTCAGCTTGTCCAGCTTTTGCTGCATCTTCTTCAACTGACCTTCAATTCGCTCTTTCTCATAGCCGGTAAATTCAGGTTTCTCCTGCAATTTCACGCTGTCGGGTTTCTTCGGCTGCTGGCCCTGGCTGCTGCTGGGCGGGCTCCAGGCCAGTTCCAATTCGATGATGAACTTACGCAGAATACGATAAGCGATTTTCTCAGGAACCATAGCCGATGCCGCATCATGCGCAGCCAAATGCCCGCTCGCCTGCTGATAATACCGTATAACCTCGTTGAGCACGGCCTTATGAGTCGCCTGGAAGCCGTACTGAGAATCGTCACGAATCAATGCCACTTGCTCGCCGCAGTACCGGACATCCTGGTTTATGAATCCCAATCTTGAACGGTCCTGCTCTGTCAGTTCCGGCTTGCTTGCAATCGCCCATGTCTTCTTAAGAATCGCCCGTGTGTATTCGAGAATATTCAACAGCTCCACCTGAGGCGAAGCCCCTGTCTGTGACTTTCCTCCGCCGGGCATCGGGACCCAATTTTGCCGATATGGCCTGATCTCGATAAAATACACGTCACTGCTCGAAGTACGGTTCGCCGGTTCCGAGCCCGTATCAATATCCGTTGCCTCGGCGTAAAACAGCACGCTGTCGCCAACTGTCAGCTCGTACTCTTCCAACTCGATTATATGTGTGAACTCTTTGCTCCTGGCCCCCTCTTCGACCGGAATCACTATCTCTTTGGGATCCCGACCGGGTATTTCCATGCACATTTTTACAGATTCCAGCCCGAAATCGTCGGTCACCTCGAACGTAACCGGCACGCTCGCAACGTTCGTCGCCGGATAATCACCGTCCGGCGATACCAGCTTGAATTTCGGAGGCTCATCCATCTTGACAATCACCTGCAGGTCGGGCACGTTTTCATTAACCAGCCCCTGCTCGCCGACAAGACTGAATTTTGCCGAGCCGTTTTTGTCCGCAGTAAAATGAAAGGAGAATTCTTCCGCCCCGTTTAATTGCCTTGCGACCTGCTTGCCATCCGGCCCGGTCGCCATAAACTCGCTGAGCTTTTCAGTGGCTTGCACATCCAGCGTCACACTGCTGCCCGGAATGACTTCCAGCGTATTGTTCTCAATCTGCTCAGTATAAGGTTTGACCCATTTTCTTCTCGGCGGCCTTCTCGGCAGCGTGACTTTAGCGGCCATACTCTCTATCCCCGGCGCCGGAGATATGTTCAGCTCGTGCCACTCGGTAGCGGCAGAATCTGTCTCAAACCGATATTTGAACTTGCCCGGTTGCGAGAAAGACTTCGCAGCCTCGAATTGTGCTGTTTTTCCTTCGCCGCTGCGCGGCCGGATTTGCATTTCCTGAAGTTTATGCTCCTGACTACTATCTGTCGCTCCCGGTTTAAGCTCGACAAGTACAAGTTTTCCCAATTCCGGCACACGGCCTTTAATCTCGGCTGCAAATTTCACCTCAGAATCCGGTTCGGCAACGATGTCCTTCGTGACAGATTGCAGATGTGTGGATGACAACGGCTCAACAGAAGCCAGCGGACTCATCAGCCGGGCAAAGTACGAAGAAAAATAGACATAGTTGTCACGGACGTAAAACGTCGCTGCGACAAGACCAAATAAAATCACCGCTCCCAGAACATACCCCTGCCATTTTTCAACCGTCGAATCGAACCTGAATTCTCCGCTCTCTTTGTCCACCTGCAACACGAGCTGCCCGGCAAGGGCTTTCGAGTAAGGGTAATCCTGCTTGTTCTCGTAATATTCGACGGCCGTGACAAGCTGCTGGTTAAAACTCCTTTTGTTCTCAATGTAATTCGCAGCGGCACTGCACGATACGTGACTGAGCAACAACTTTGTCAGCCTGTGCAATAGAAAAGCAAGACCGGCGACGAGCAAGATAAACGCCGTGATTCGGGCGATTTCGTCAAAGTTCAGTCGGTGGTCGAGCCACGCATAAAAGCCGGTAAAGACCGAGACAAAGATCAGGCACATCGCCGCGACTTTAAGAACCGCAAGGGCTACCAGCCATCGCCTGACCTTTCCCACCCTTGCGACAAGAGCGTTAAGTTTTTCTTCCACATTCTCAGCCATAATCAAACCTTTTCTACCGCTTCAATCGGTTCGCGACCGCCGGCTCGGCCAGGAGCAGCAGAATAAGTGTCCATGCAAATATCTTCCAAAGAGGCCTGTTTTTTTTGTCACGGACTACTCCAGCTTCGGAGATATCACTTTCGGCGCCGGTCGCGAATACCCGGCTCATAACGCCGGCAAGTTCCGCAACTACGGGCTTGGTCATATCAGTTTCGCCCTGAGGTAAATTAATCCCAGCGTAAATAGTCGGCTTGCCGAGCGTCTTGACCCATCCGATGCCCGCCGGGTCGGGCACCAGCAGGGATGACTCGGCCACTACTGCCCGGCGATGTGCGCCGTCACAAATCTCGATCCATATTTGCTCTTGTCCGGCAAATGCCTGGCCTCTACCGGACATCGGCAGCACGATCGGCTCATCACGACTAAAACAGTACTCGTCGATCTGATGACTCTCTCCCAGCAAATACCGGCAAAAAGCAACGGATGCATTCGACTTAGTCAGCGATCCGAGCGAATCGTCCACGCTGGTATTGACAAGAATAGAAGTGCCGCTGCCGAGACTTTTAAGATAGACCAAACCAAAGCCGTTCTGCAATTGCCACAGCAGCCGGGCTTCAGGATGCGGTTCACATTCGAAGCAGCCTTTTAGAAGAACCTTGTCGATCCGGTAATTGGACAGAGACCTTGCCGCGATATGGTCCACGCCGGGGGCTCGGTTGTTAGTAGGCTTTGGTTGTATATACATTCGTTCATTGATACATTTTCCCGGCAGCGCCGCAAGAATATCTCGCTGCCATAACTGCCTGGCAGCCTCTGGAACAACCGCCTCGGTAACAAAACAAACAAACCTGCCGCCTGCCTTCACAAAACTCTCGATGTTCGATGCTAAATCACCAAGCCGATCCGTAATTGCCGAGCAGACTACCACATCAGCCCAGTCCAGATCCGAATCAGCAAGCTGGCTCATTGGAACCTGCTTAATTCTCAACGCATCGTACGAACTCGTTCGCGACAGCGTATCGGTTGCAGTTTTAAGCAAAAACATTCGATTTTCGCCCTCGCCGGCAAGAAGAACGTTTATGTCCTCATGCCCGGGAATGGAAACCGCCATGTAAAAAGTATCGTCTCCACTGAGACTGTCGCCGTCCGACAAGCTCAATTCCACGGGCAGGACAGACGACTGCCGCCCGGCGGCGCCAACGTCGAGCTGCACCTGAAAGATGTTTCGCTGATTCGCGGACAGATTGATATCTACCGGTGCCGATTTATTCGCTCCGGTCATGGCTGTTAACCGCCGATTCTGCCGAACCTGCCCGTAATTGACGACAGCGGCGTTTATTGTCAGCTTACCTTCGGCAAGGCCAATAACGTGAGCGCCCGTTATCGCGGCATTATTTACCGGTTTTGATGAGACAATCGGCTCATAATCGATTTTGTAAACAGGGGCAGGTTCCGCTACATTGATAAATTGCCTCAGCGTATTGGGCGTAAAATCACTCAGCAGAAGTACCAATACATTGTCACTCGAATGCTCCGCACGGTTGGCTTGGCTAAGCCCCGAAAGAAAATCCGCCACATTTGTGCAGCCCGGCTCAACCTTCAGACCCCTTACCTCAGCCAGTGCCTGCTCTTTACCCAGTCCCTGCATCCAATTCCCCGAGGCCAGAGCAAAAATATTGAACAGAGCATCGTCCCGGGCCAAGCGTATATAATCTACCGCCGAATCTACCAGCTTTTCGAAATAGCTGCCACTGCCATCGGAGTATGCCATTGACATCGAATTGTCCAGACCGAGGTAATGGAAAGATCTTGACTGCGAAGGATTAAGGCGGGTATGCAGCAGCGGCCGGGCAAAAAGCATGGCGATAAGAACAATGATCGCGCAGCGAAGCAGCAGAATCAGCAGATCGCGCAGCTTTCGCCGGGACCGGCTCTCGACCTGTCCCGTGCGCAGGAACCGGAGCATGGTGAACGGCAGGCGTCGGTATCGCGGCTTCGCCAGTAGATGCGCAATCACGGGCCCGACGACTGCGAGTCCGCCTAACAGGAATATCCATTCCGTAAAGCTCACATCATTCTCTTTCGCTTTGATAAATAAGCAACCAGCGACCTGTCGAGAGGCTCGGAGGTATCGAGCAGACAATAATCGATGCCGCTGTTGCCGGCGGTCTTTTCTATATTATCCAGGAATTCGGAAACGCGCTGCCGATAGCCTTCACGCAGGGATTGAGGAAAAGCCCGCATCCTGGCCTTTGTTTCCAAATCCTCAAACTGTATAAGTCCCTCGTAATCGAGATTAAGCTCCTGATGGTCCATCGTATGAAAAACAATTACATCGTGTTTAAGAAATTTCAAGTGCGCCAGGCCCTGAAAGATATCGGCCTCGTCATCGAGCAAATCGGAAATCAGAATGACAATACCCCGTCTTTTTGTGGTTTCGGCAATCGTATGAAGAACGCCGGCAAGATTCGTCTGTCCTTCCGGCCTGTTATATTGCAGGGCCGTCAGGATTATATTCAGATGCGTGCGCTTCGACCTGGGTGGGATATGCTTTAGCACCTTTTCAGCAAATAATATCAGTGCCGTGCTGTCGCTCTGGCTAAGCATCAAATAGCTCAGGGCCGCGGCAAGATACGAGCCGTAGTCCATTTTGCTGACTGCACCGTCCCCGGCAAAAGACATGCTCTTGCTGCTGTCCAGCAGGATATAGGCGGTCGTATTCGTTTCCTGCTGGAACTGTTTTATATACAATTTGTCGCTCCTGCCGAAAACCTTCCAATCGACGAATTTCAGCTCGTCGCCGGCATGATATTCCCGGTGGTCGCTGTATTCGACGCTAAAGCCGTGGAATGGACTCGGGTGCAGCCCGGCAAAAAAACCCTCCACAGCACAGCGGGCGACCAAATTCATATTCCCCAGCTTGCTCAGAAACGCCGGGTCAAGATATTTACGATTCTGCCTCACTGTCCTGCCCCATCAAACAAATTGCCGCCGATTGTTGTGACTGTTATTTCGGCGGCGAGACATTCTCGACAAGGTCATCGAGAATTCCCTCGACGCCGATGCCATCCGCTTCTGCGTTAAAGTTGGGAATAATGCGATGTCTCAGCACGAGTTTGCTGACCACTTTTACATCGTCAAAGCTCGGCGTAACGCGCCCGTCGATCAGCGCTTTGGCCTTTGCCCCAAGCGTCATAAACTGCCCGGCTCTCGGGCCGGCACCCCAATTTAGATATTTCTTAATCATCGGTGTGGCAAGCTGGTCATTCGGGCGTGTCGCGCGTGCCAGTTTTATGCTGTATGCTATCACCATGTCACTGACGGGCGCCATTCGAACAATCTCCTGAAACAGCACCATATCATTCCTGTCAAGCACTTGCTGGACGGATATCTTCTTCCTCGTCGTGGTCTGCTTGACTATCATGTGCTCTTCCCTGGCCGTGGGATAATCGATAAAGATCATAAACATAAACCTGTCCAGAGCGGCCTCCGGCAGCGGATATGTCCCCTCCTGCTCGATAGGATTCTGCGTTGCCAGAACAAAGAACGGCTCATCGAGCTTAAACGTTCTGCCGGCGACAGTTACCTCACGCTCCTGCATCGCCTGCAGAAGTGCGGCCTGCGTCTTGGGGGGCGTGCGGTTTATCTCATCGGCCAGGACCACGTTGGCAAAAATCGGCCCCTGCACAAACTCATATTTTCTCTTCTTTGACTGCGGATCACGCTGGATAATATCGGCGCCGGTTATGTCCGAAGGCATCAAATCGGGCGTGAATTGGATGCGGTTAAACGTTAGCCTCATCGCATCGGCTACCGCATGCACCATCATCGTCTTTGCAAGGCCCGGCACACCCTGGACGATACAGTGCCCCCCGGCGAGCATGCAACAAAGCATTGAATCGATTACATCATCCTGACCGACGATGACTTTGTGTATCTGACGCTTTAAGCTGACATAGCCCTTATGTAGGCGAGCCATCAATTCGCTTTCGTCAACGCCTCCGCTCTTATGGTTTTTTTTAATTGTCTGCTCGGTAGTCTGTCCCATCTCAGCCCTTTCGGATTTCTGCCAAAATCAAGGCGCACCTCAACAACTAATGCTCCCCCACTCTTATAGACGACAGAAAACGAATTCTGTGACAGAAATTCCGGAATTTTTAAACAAACTCAGTACCGGCTTAGCCTTCTACAAATCCATTATATGAAAAACACCATAAAATTACCAGATAATGTCGATGATGACGGATTTGGGGATGGCTTTTATCCTTCTATTTACACCCCGAGCATATATACCCAGAGTAACATTATCCCTCCAGCGAGCAGTGCTGAAATGATGGAAAGCAGCTTGTGACTGTCATAAATTATGCCATAGATACCGAATACCAGGGCAGCGGGAAACGAGAGCATTACCAGCAATCCTCCAAGGATCGCGAGCGGATTGCCTCAGCCGGGCTGGCATAGAAACAAAAGAACAAATGTCGCCCCTGCTATAATCAACAGCGTAGCTGATATTTTTCCAAATCGCATCAATCTTGTCCTATGAGTAATTGTATATCATTTCAAAAGTCGCGTGTAACCCACACGCCTGGTCAATCCGATTCGATCGAAGTAATCGAGAAGCGGGATGGCGAATTTTCTTGTGGTGTCGAGCAGATACTTGAACTTGACACTTTCGAGGCCGCCCTTCTCAGTGATGTATGAGACCAACGCTTCGCGGGCCCGCTCAACGGCCTCGCGGTGAAAGAGAAGGTCCTTATCAACACGGACAAGCTGCTCCTGCTCAATCAATATCTTAAGAGCTTTTTGGACATCTTCCGGTTTTGCTGCTATGCTCCCGGCGACTTCATCGAGCTTGGGAGGATTGAATGGCCGGGTTTTGAAAAGCGATTCGACGCTGCGTAGCAGTTTTTGCTCATCGTCGCTGAACATCTCCTGATGCTCCGGCAGCGCCAGGCGATGCTTCCTCTCGACGAGTTTGCCCTGAGAGACAAGCATTTCTACCAGGCCATCGAAAACATCCTTTTTCAGCCGGGATGCTTCGAGCAACTGCTCGGTACTAAGGCCGGGACTTTCGGGCTTGCTGCGGTGAAACTCGCCGACAATGTCAAGCAACTTTTGCTGGACATCGCGGCATGTGTCACGATGTATAAACAGCTTCTGGCTTAAATTCAGGACCTCGCCCCCGTCGACAAGCCCGGCAAGAATTTCCTTCAACGACCCCGGCAACATCTTTGCACGAACCGAAAGCCCGCTTTCGCCGGCAGCAAAATAATCGGCGGTCTTGATACAATACTCGACGAAATCACGCTCGGTCACCACCGCTTTTGCCCTGTCTTGTGCATCCTGGAATACTCGCTCATCTTTTCGCTTTATCTTGTTCCTCAGAGCCTCGATAATCATCCCACCGCCGATTGTATGGACGGGTGAAAGACTCCGCAGAATGAACCGGTCACGGGGGCCCGCCACAATCCGCTGCGGTCGATTCAGCCGGACCTGAACGAGACACTCCCGGCCGGCAGTAACGCTGCTGCCTTCCATTAAGAATATCGTAGCGGTAACTTCGGAGGTGCCGGTGTGGAATTTTATGTTCGCGCCATTCTTGAGCGGTGATTTTACACCGGGGAGAATCCGAAGGCTGCACAAGTACCATTGCTGAGGCGAAAAATAATCGCCGAACGTGACGGTACAACCGCGACCGACGTCCTTGTAGTCCCACTGAGGGACATTGATCGCCGCGCACTGGCCTACCATGGCGGTATCGCTGTTTCTCTTGTAAACCTGCACGGCCTTAATTCGGCCTTTCGTCCCGTGCGGGAAAAGGACAACTTCATCGCCAATTTTGACCGAACCCGCGACCGGAATGCCGGTCACCACCGTTCCGTATCCCTTGACAGAGAACGTCCGCTCTACCGGCAGCCTGAACACGCCGTCGGTCTTTTTCGGCTCGATAGTATCGACAAGCTTTTTAAGAGCCTCATAAAAAGTATCGAAACCTTCGCCTGTAATACTGGATACGGGAAGAATCGGCGCATCCTCAAGGAATGTGCCTGCGAGAAAATCTTTTACCTCTGCGGTCACTTTTTTAACGCGTTCAGGCTCGACAGTATCGACCTTTGTCAAAGCCACGATTCCGTATTTAACGCCGAGCAGCGTGAGGATATCGAAGTGCTCACGAGTCTGGGGCATCACGCCGTCATCAGCGGCAATTACAAAAATAACACCGTCAATTCCTGTAGCTCCGGCGACCATCGTCTTGATAAAATTCTCATGACCGGGGACATCGACGATGCCGACTTCCAGCCCGGAGACCGTGCAAGGTGCAAATCCAAGGTCAATGGACATTCCACGTTCCTTCTCGGCCTTGAGATGGTCCGTGTCACAACCGGTCAGGCATTTTATTAACGCGGTCTTACCATGATCGATATGACCGGCCGTGCCGAGTGTGATATTTTTTCGTGCTGTGGCCATAGTTTTTAACTCTTTTGGCTGAAAATCTCGACCAACGCTTCGACGACTATTTTTTCATCCCCGCTCAGAAGGGTTCGGGGATCGATAAGAACCTGGTCGTTCTGGATACGCGTAAAAATCGGCGTGCCGTATTGGCGAAGCCGTTGTGCCAGCGATTCAGCACCGATTGTTTCCGGCTGCAAGGCCACCAGTGTCGTAGGTAAATTCTGTCCCGGCAGGGAACCGCTGCCCAATTGCGAGAAACCGCAGATTGTCGTAACCTTAGCACCGGAAACACTCTTTTTCAAATTCATCGATATACCTTCAGCCTGTTTTGCTATCTCGGATGCATCGCGTCTGAGCATTTTCAGCGTCGGTACTTCGCGAAGAGCGATAGATTCATCAAGAAATAATTTCAGCGTCGCTTCCAGTGCTGCAAGTGTGAGTTTGCCTACGCGGACAATTCTTGCAAACTGATTCTTCCGCACAGCGTCAATCAGTTTCGCCCTGCCGAGGATTATGCCGCCCTGGGAGGCACCGATCAGCTTGTCGGCGCTTGAAGTGACAATGTCGGCTCCTTTGGTAATCGATTCTCTCAAAGTCGGCTCAGGCTCAAATCCGAATTGGGAAAAATCTATGAGCGCGCCGGCACCGACGTCGTCGATCATAACCAGACCATGAGCATGGGCTATCTCAACAAGCTCGTCGAGCGAGACTTCTGACGAGAATCCCTGTATTTTATAGTTGCTCGGATGAACGCGGAGAATCGCAGCGGTGTTTTCGGTAATGGCATTTATGTAATCGCGCGGGTGCGTTTTATTCGTGGTTCCGACCTCGACGAGTTTTGCCCCGCTGAAAGCCATCACATCGGGCAGGCGGAACGCCCCGCCGATCTCGACAAGCTGGCCGCGAGAGACGATGACTTCTTTGCCGTCGCCAACGGTATTTAGAACAATGCTGGTAGCGGCGGCATTATTATTGACCACAGTAGCAGCTTCGGCGCCGGTAAGCTGCTGCAGAAGCTGTTCGATATATTCATCTCGCCGAGAGCGTTTGCCGGTTTCAATATCGGTCTGAAGCAGCGAATATCCCGAAAGCTCATCCTGAATCTGGCGCAGCGCCTGAGCGGAAAGAACCGCCCGCCCGAGAGCGGTATGCAAAATGATCCCCGTCGCGTTGACGACTTTTCGATAGTGCGGCCGGGAAATGCCCTTAAGGCGTTGCCTGACATCGGCAATTATTTTCCGGCGAATTCCATCTTCATCCATCTCAGCAGGTGCCTCGGCTAAAAGATGCTCTCGGACTTCTTCAATGGCCTGGCGAATTGAATTGACTACAACTGCCCTGCTCAGCTCAGCAACACTGTTTTCCAAGTCAGGCTCCTTTAGAAGTGCATCTACGGCAGGCAACTTTCTCAACACAGCCGCGGCGGTTTTTTCCTGCTTTGCCATCAGCTACCTCGATTTTCATAAAATTGGGATATGTTTAAATAATTTATACCTTTGTCCATTTTACAGCTTTCATTAGTGAAAGCAAGCAGTTTGTCTGTCCGGGTATTATTTGACCTTTTCACAAAATAAATCAAAAAAGGACGTAACGAAATCAGTATCTTTGCGTCTAAATAAACAAAGAATGAAACTATTCAGAGGTGTCTGATATATGAAGAAAAAGGATATATTGATTTCTTTAGCCATTATAGCTGCATCGGGTTTGTCACTTCTCTACTATTCGCAGCGGAAAGGATTCGTCGGGATCGATGCCGGCGGCGCTGAAGCCCTATTGCATCTTAACAGCACTTGGCCTGCTTCAGCAATAATTGCTTCGGGCGACGAGCCTGCTGCAATCGGTGCTCGAATCTACAGGCCGCAGATACTGAGACTGTCGATGAGACAAGATGGACGCACATGGCGAATCGAAAGCCGCGGCCCCTGGGCAGACCTATCAGAAATTAAGGTTCGAAACA
>Ga0315543_1004007_pt1 | contig 12744 bp, 10 predicted proteins | sample SalMarSW160210MG_2_FD_203098 | JGI IMG/M metagenome (GOLD analysis project Ga0315543, IMG submission 203098) | Salt marsh sediment microbial communities from the Plum Island Ecosystem LTER, Massachusetts, United States - Salt Marsh Sediment SW1601-210 ...
GGTCTGCAGCTCCCGGCGGTGCCTATCCCGCTCCTCCTCCGCTTGCTTGCGTGCGGTAATATTGGATATCAACACAAGATCCGCAATTATCTTTCCTGCTTCATCCTTTACCGGAGTAGCAACCACCCTTCCAACTTCCTTCTTGCCACTCTTGGTGATGCAGTCTATCTCGTAAGGGGGAACCTCCTTGCCCTGCATCCTTAGAATGAAGTTCTTCTTGATCCTTTCTGTACTATCCTTTGTGAGAAACGGCAGTTCCGTGACGTTCTTCCCAATAACCTCTTCAGGCTCGTAACCGAGCCAGTCCTGTATCCTTCTGTTCGCTGCTAATAGCTTCTCCTTTCCATCAAGAAGTACGATGGCTTCTGGAGAAAGTTCGAATATTGTCCTGTGTTGCTTTTCGCTTTCCCTCAGCGCCTCCTCGACCCGCTTGCGCCGCAACGTGACGGTGACGAGGTTGGCAAAGGTATGCATCACGTCCAGCGGGGGCGGCGGCTTCCCCTTGGGCATAATAATTCCGACCGTGCCTACGATCTCCCCGCCGTAATGTAATACGAAGCCGGTTATCTCCCCGGTGCCAAACATCTTCTGGATAGCTGCGGCGGCGGGTTTGGGTATTCCTCCAAAGGTCATCTCCGAGAGATCCTTGAACGTGGCAACTACTTTGGTCGACATCCACTTAAACATCGCCGGGCCTACTGGAAATCGCATCCCGATCAGTTTTCGTTTGAGGAGTTTGTCTATTTTTATTAGACTTTGCTTACGGACGGCAAGGTGCTTAATGGTGAGTTCTTTATTTTGGGGATCGTAGGCAGTAACGGCTGTAGCCAAAGCGCCGGTAATCTGTTTCAATTTTTCGGCAACGAGCTTGAAGAGATCAGCATCAGAGGGCGCGATCGCTAACTCTATTGCCAGTTCGTTAATGGCCTTCAGGCTTTCAGACCGAGGCTTAACCTTCTCATCGGCCCGCTTGCGCTCTGAGTCCAGGTGGTCTCTTCCCTTTATATACTGATCTTCCGATCTATTTTTCTTCCCCATGATACGCTCCAATCAAACCCATGGTCTCAACAAGAATCTCCAGTAACAAAGAAACATCCTGAAACACCCGGGACTAGCTTGAGGAGATAACACCATGACCCTCCCATGCACCTCTTCCCGTATTCTCTGGAGAGGATAATAATACTCATAATCACCTAATCCTTAAGTTACGGCCCCTTACCTTAAACCTGAGGCCATCCTTTAGTCTTAAGCCCTTCTGAAACCCGTGACACCTTAGAGGCAAAGCCCCCGAGGTTAAACAGGTCCCTATCCTCTCCTTGGCTCAGGTGATAGATTAGAGCATTCCCACGCTCAATTCGCATGGCAACACCCTCTAACCAATTAAATAATACTCCAAATCTCTATCTTGTCAAGAGACTCAATCTTATGAGTTTCAAGTATCCATCTTGATCGAATCAGGAAGTCCTACCTCTTACCATCCCTACATTCTACCTCCTCACGCCATGGGGCTTCACTGGGGTAGTAGTAGACAACCTTGATTATCCAGCCGTCATCTGGTTGACCAACGAAGAACTCCACCGACTGGCCCGGTGCAACGTCCTTGACTGCGTTCCAGAAATCGTCCAGAGACTTGATCGGATGATAGTTGAGATTGACTATGGCTCCACGAATAGGGTAGCCGCTGTACATACCCCATGCCTCGGCAGAGCTTCCTTCCTTGACGTCGCTTATAAAGACACACTCCGGCGAGAACACGGAATAGTAGCTTTCGTAAACGGTTGGTGAGGCGGACTGGATGGTCATCCCGGCGAAAGAGATATATTCCTTGGGGCGAAGCTCGCCACGATCTTCTACATTGACTTCCAATTCGATCTCCTGGCCCAACCGATAGAGAACCATCTCGCAGTTCTGCCCGGCTACATCCCTCATCATGGCAAGATAGTCCGCGTAGTCCTGCGGCATCATCCAGTTGATTAAATAGATCACGTCGCCTGGCTGGAACCCGCTTCTCGCAGCCGGAGTCTTGGGGAATACGTCGATCACCATGAGTGCCTTGCGCGGCGGCCTGAAACCGAACTTCGCTCCGAAATCCTCTGCGGCCCTGTCTATGTTTATCTCCTCAAGGTTGACTCCCAGCCAGCCCATGCGGCCTGCATAGGGGAGTTCGCCCGCGATCACCTGTTCGATGATAGGCTTAAGTTGATCCACGGCCAGGCTCCAGCCGATGCCTTCGCTTTCGTCGCTGACGGCTGTGTTTATGCCGATCACCTTGCCGTTTCGAAGCGAGATAAGCGGCCCGCCTGAGTTGCCTGGGTTGATAGCCGCGTCGGTTTGCAGAAACGCTCCGTCGCAGCCCCAGGGGCTGTTGGTGACGCTTGAGATGATCCCTTCGGTGGCGCAGTACTCAAGGGACATCGGGTTGCCGAAGGTCCCCACCGGATGGCCCACCTCGACTGTGCTGGAGCGCCCCAGCTCGGCGGCCTGGACGTTGTCGGAGACTCCCGGTTCGTCCAGGTCGAACTTGATCATCCCGAAGTCGTAGACCGGATCTATATAGATAGGGGTAGCCGGGAAGCGCTCGCCGTCCTTGAAGCTTACCTGGATAGAACTGATGCCTTCGTCTATAACGTGTTTGTTTGTGGCCACGTAGGCGAAGCCTTCCCTGCGACCGATGTGGACCACGAACCCGGAGCCTTCCCAAGAGCCTCGCTCGACACCCTCAAGAGCCACTATGGTGCTTGAATAGACACGAACCGTGTAGCGTTCGGCCTTTTTGAAAAAGTTGTTCGAGGAAGATGCGGAAAGGAGAAAGCTCGGGATCAGAAGTAATGCAGGCAACATCAAGTACCTTACCCAAGGTCCCCTTTTCTTTTCGCGGGATATTCTTGAAGCCATGACGGCCTCCTTTCTACTACCTTGCTTCCTCACCAGAGATAGGTTTATAAAGCTAGTCCTATAGTCACGTACGCTTGTATGGGGGTGTTTAATCTACCTGCGGCGCCGCGAGTATGACAGGTTGAAACGCGTTTACACGCTAGAGCCTTTAATCTTTCTAACTTCATCATACTATTAAGACGCACTAGGGTAAAGTTCTGTTTACCTGAACGTATCCCTCTGAAAAATCTTACGCGACAAAGACTCGGAATGCTTACCCCATAGTGTCCAGTTTCATTACATTATGGTATAATGTAAACACTATTTACTCTACCCGCTCCCGGATGTGTACCGAGATTTAGACGAACGAATCCTCCTCACATTCTGCATAACTACACAGTTGGGCAGTGTCTTTTTGAACCTCTCAACTCCTTTTTTTGTGACCTTGGTTTCGCTTAGATTGATGAGTTTGATATTAGGTAATCCTTGCAGTTCCTTCAACCCGGCATCGGTGATTGGCGTGTCGATGAGAACCAGCTTTTCAAGAGACTGCAACCCCTCTATGTGTTTAAGACCCGCGTCAGATATAGCCGTAGCCATAAGGGACAGCTCCTTCAGATTTGTAAAAGGCTTAAGGTGTTTAAGACCATCGTCGGTAATCTCAGTGAAGTCAAGTGAAAGCTCTGTTAACTCTTTCAGCCCCCTAAGGTGTCTGAGTCCCTCATCCGTAATCTTGTTACCATCCAGGGTTAACTGGGTGAGCTCGATCATTCCTTCGATGTGGCTTAATCCTCTGTCGGTAACCTTCTCCCAAAACAAACTGAGCTCTCTCAGATTAACGAGATCCGCGAGACAGCCCAAGCCGACATCGGTCAGCCAACCATTTCCGTTTCCCATCGGCAACAAATCCAGATGCCTGAGTTTTTTTAGTCCCTTTACATGGACCAGTCCTGCCTCCGTGATTCTGTCGGAGTGAACGTGCAATTCCTTCAGGTTGATCAGCCGCTCCACATAAGCAAGGTGGGTATCATTTATTCTCGGCCATATTATTAGTTTTGTAAGGGTAGTCAACTTGGCTAACGGGGAGAGGTCTCCTTCTCCTTCGACTGTCTCAAGCACAAGCACATTAGGCAGTTTTTGTACCTGGTTTAATTGCGTTGGGAGAGCCTTAACTGTGACTATAGTCGTTTTGTCTTCAAGGTCGTCCAGCTCTACCTCGCGAAGGTCTATACCCACCACGCGTCCGTTTACCCAAAGCCGTCCTTTCTCAAAGCGATGATCTATTTTCGTCTCGCCTTGCCAGGGATAATACAAAAAACACTCCTCCCCTTCATGGAAATCCTCGCCGGTTGAGAGTCCAATAAAATTCTCCCCAGGCTCCCAGTCGAAAACGTCAATCTCTATACCGATTTTATCCTCGCTTTTCTTGTCTCTGACAGTCAACCTTGACCACGGCGGTTTCCCCCCATACAAAACGTCAAGAGATTTGAGTAGCTTTTGGTAGCTTCTATCTTCCCTAATGGTCTGAAACATATCTCGCCAAATCTTTGAGAGCTTCTCTGACCAGTAATGTCCCGCTAGCCAAAGGAGTCTATCTAATCGTCTAAACCTATCTTTCGGTTCAACTGGAATTTTTTTGATACGACTACAATATTGTGTAAAAGAAATGCTTTCCGGGATTAAGTACTTGGCTTCTTTTTTGCCTCCTAGTTTTTCCACTCCTAGTTCAACTAGAATCACACCAGCCGCCTCACGAGCATAGCGGTCGAATATAGGGAAAGTGTTTTCTCCGTTTTCGACGAGAAGGTGGAAGAACTTTGACAAAAAGGATTTTGGAACCTTCTCACTAGGAATTCCCTTATCTTGCTTTTGCTTACGACCTCTAGGCATTAGTTCCCTTTCAACATACTTCAATTTTTCCTCTTCCGCCTTCTGCTTCCATTGGGTACTACTTAAAAAATCTCTCAGTATTTTTGCCCATTTCGCAACGTCACCCGGATAAATACGAGTGCTCCACAAAGCGTTCAGTACAACACAGACCTCTATTACATCCTCCTGAGTCGGAGAAGCAGCTATTTGGTTCTTGTATCTTTTAAGGACTTTAACTCCGATCCACTCTTGGATAAGGGGGTGTTCCACATCTTTGTTATCGTGTAAATCGTTAGCTAAAGTAACGGCTTCTCGTAACGCTTGCACCTTTTTTGAATCGTCTTGTTGATTCATTTCTTTCTCCTTTGCTTTTGCAAATATAAAAGCCTACACTTTTTTTAACCCCTGTCAATAAGCTCACCCCTGAAGGGGCTTCACACCTTGAACCTCTCAATTTCCACAACAGCCGTATCCGGACGTATATTTATGAGAACTCCCTGCCTCAAGCCGGTTGGCCTCCATCTCCAGCGATACTCGGCAATGGTATCCTCGGCTATCTCATCTTTAGAGATAACATCCAGCAGATAACGCTTGTCCACGATAAGCACGGTGTCCTCGTTGACCACGAAGTCCTTGTAGAGTAGCTCAAAGGTTCTTTCTTCGTAGGGAAGGTCACATAGCCTAAACTCGGTTTTGAGAGCCTTGAGGTAGTAGCCTGGCTTCTGTTTCGGCTGATAGAAAAACTCAGCTCCAAGATTATTTGCAACCTCCTCAGCGGCCTTGGCTATCTTCTCGATAGCCTTTCCCTTGAAGCTACAGATCGGTTCCACAAGAACTGAATCGTCACGGGTTTCGTCAAACACCTCCACTTCCTCTCCTTCCGGCGGGAAGTTAACCAGAATCCCCTTGGTAAATCCGGTCGAGACCAGATAGGCACGAACCTGTTGCTTATGGCTTTCTGTAACCTTCTTCACCGCTTTCAACTCCACAATCAGATCACCACCAACAACCAGGTCAACTCTGATAATCCCTAGTTCATGTCTCTTATATAGAAGTTGGGTATTGTATTCTCGTTGGTGAAGAATGTCTCTCAGCCTGAGCTCGTGAGCCAGGGCTCCCTGATAAACCTTCTCAAGATAACCAGAACCTAAAGTCTGGAAAACTTCCTGCGCCGCTTCGATTACTTGTTCTCGCATAGCTTCTCCTCCTGATCTGCCGCCAAGGGCCACTTGACTATAGCTTGAGTGTAGGATTTGTCAAGTAAAGCTTGCTTCATTGACATCTTTATATTTTTTTGTATGCTCACTTTATGCCACAAGACGACGTGAAGATTCAATACGCGCACTCGAACCACGGTCTTTTCTCTGAGGACTACCTGGACGAAGTACTTCCGGGTAGGGGAATATGGACACAAATAGAAGACGAAGCGAAGCTCGCTTTCGAGCAAATTCGGCACATATACCAAGAGAAAGAGAGTATCCTCAACAAGAAATTAGACGAGGACGGAACAGAACAAGCCTTCATTGAAAAAGTCCTGGACGTAATCAATCCTCACTATCTACGCCGTCCCAAAAAATCCGGCGGTTCGGGAAAGAGATGGATACCTGACTACGCTCTCTTCGACAATAAGACAAAAAGAATCGAAGCACGACGGCGAAGACAGGAAGGCTCGAATATGTTCAAGGATTCACTTTATAGGTTCAATTTATGGAGGAGGTAAGTGCATACTTCTGCCTCAAGTGGAGCGCATCATAAAAGCAACGCCACCTTAGACGTCACGGGTGAACGATGAGGATTCGTTTTGAACTGGCCCCTCGCGGGGCGGTGTGGTTGCCGTGGAACCATCAGTATGCGCTCTCAAGCGCCATATACGCGACCATCGCCCACGCCTCGCCCGGCTTTTCAACCTTCCTGCACGATAAGGGTTTCATCGCAGACGGCAAGCAGTTCCGGCTCTTCACCTTTTCGTCTTTACGTGGTCGAGTAATCGAACGCACGAGCTTCGGGCTGCTCATGAAATCCCCTATCGAGCTCTTGTGTTCCTCGCCGGTGCCTGAGTTCGTGAGGACAGTGGCCGAGGGTGCCTTGCAGGTCGGAGTACTGAGGGTAGGGGAGATTGAACTCCCGGTAAGTCAGGTGGAGACATTAGCTGATCCTGAGTTTTCATCAAAGATGCTATTTAGTCCGCTCTCGCCAATCACCGTATCCACAGGGCGAGTTGACTCCGATGGTAAGATGCGGGCGACCTATCTTTCGCCTGAGGAGCCTGCCTTCTTTGAGCATTTGGCCAACAATCTGCTCCGCAAGTACGAGGCCCTGAACGGCAAGCCTCCGGAGGACTTAAAAGTGAGCTTCAGGCTTGCCTCCGAGCTTATGCCTGCAAGACGCAGGCTCTCCAAGCTCATAGACATCAAGGGGATCAAGGTTAGGGGTTGGCTCGTGCCTATCCAAGCCGAGGGCAACCCTGAATTACTTCACCTGGCCTACGAGGCAGGCCTGGGCGAGAAGAACTCCGCAGGCTTCGGGATGGTAGAGGTGGTGGAATCAAACCAAAAGGAGGAACGTTGAAGAATATCTTACGAATGACAGGCAACCCATTTGTAGACGCCGGGGTTGCCGCCCTTTGTGCACTTACCAATCACGATCGTCCACAGGAGATAACGAAGGATGAACTTAAAAAAGCCAGCGAAGAGTTGATGAAGTTCTACCTTCAGATCCCTGATAATCCCAATGAAGTTCGCTGGACAGGTCTCAATCGCTTTTTCACCATCAACTGCAAATGGACAAATCCTAGTTATAAGAAAACTAGATACGAGGAATGTCGCCGGTGGATAAAAGGGCTTGTCGGCGAAATAGAACCCCTGGGTTCCTCTGGTACATGTGCGGCGTGCGGAGCGAGAGAAGCCGATGCCCTTGCTTTCAGCCATGAATCGCCGCTTACGGGCACTGGAGACTTCAGAAACTACTTTTCCTTCTTTGAAACCGGCTTCCCTCTGTGCAACACGTGCATATTCACTATGCAGTTTGCTCCGTTAACTTTGCTGTCCCCTGATAAGATTCTCCTCTTGCTTCATTCTCATGAATTTGAGTTGATGCTTTTGGTCGCCAAGGAAGCGCTAAAGGGCGTCGAGAGGCGACTACATCTGGGACTCAAGTACTACTGGCCTGATGAGGTGCCGATAAAAAGGAAGTTCGCCTTCGGAAAGAAACCTAAAATGTATAATGTAGGCCCCCAAGAGAGCTTTGTCCGATTAGTAGCCCACCTTCTTGCTGCAACAAGCCAGGAGTTCACGCACGACGTGACAATCAGACTGTATCGCCTATTTAATGCTGGCCAACAGATCGCCCTTTCCTACTATGACTTGCCTAGCGACGTTTTTAGATTCATACGGTTGGCTCAAACTCAACTGAAGAGCCGATTGGAGGAGATGTTTAATCAGGCGAATCCGAGAATCTTCGCAACGTTGATCAACCGGGAGAAGCTGAGCAGAATTCTTGGGATGCTACTACGGAAAGACGACCGTCGTCTTATCGGCGGTTGGAATTTGTTAGAGCTTTACCTCAAGGAGGTAGAAAAGATGAGCGAGGATCGCATTCGGGTACTCAAAGAGGTGGCCGACCGCCTCTATGAGTATCTAAAATCCACCAACTTCAAACGACTCAAAAACCTGGAGCAGGCGGATAAATACGGCGACTTGAGGATGCTGCTTACTCGCATCCAGAAAGAAACCCTCATCTACAGGATTGATGATGAGGAACTCCTCTTCCCTCAAACTCCGGGAGGAGGAGTAATGTGGCGCGGCACGCAAGCCTTATTGCTTGCCCGCATCTACGAAAGAATGCACGATGACAAAATCAACCCAAAGGAGGTTTGAGATGAGCAACGTCAAGATGGCAACCGGCGTGATGCTTATAGATGCACCGGCATCCGCCCTCAATAACGCTGGTCTGGACAGAGGCCGTCAGGCCGAAAACAAAGTCGTAGTGAAAAAGATACGTTTGCCGAACAACAAAGCCTACCCTTATGTCTCCGGCCAAGCGGTTAAGCGGTGGTGGCGTGAAGCCCTTTATTCGCAGGCTGGATGGGAACCTTCTCCAATTGCGCGTGAGGAAAGGGTAGCCTATACCGCTGGAGATCCAATTACTTACAAGGAGGATGACCTTTTCGGTTACATGGTGGCTCCTGCCAAAGAAGGAGGAAAAGGGATAGTCTATCGCCGCATCGCTCCCCTCAAGTGTACTCCTTTTATCTCCCTCTTTGAGAACGTAATTACGGATGACTTCGGGGTCTTCGCACGCGGCGGGGCCACAGAAAACCCAGTGCCCTTTGAGCAGGAGTTTTACTCCACTATAATGAAAGGTACCTACTCCTTGATGCTAACTGAAGTAGGTGTCTATCAGCGCGGACGCAGCTACGACATTCCGGCTCAGGCAGATGTAGAGTATAAGAAGTTGGATGCGAAGGCGAAGAAGCCGCTACAGGGACGAATAGCCCTCATTGAGGAGGCTGCGAAGAAGAAGCGAGCCGCTGTCACTGCTGAGCGCATAGTTCTGCCCGAGGATGAGCGTAAACGGCGAATCACAGAAGCCTTAGAGGTGCTTCCTGAGCTAAGCGGCGGTGCAAAGCTCACCAACTACCTCACAGACGTTACCCCCCGTCTTCTCATCACTGCTGTAATAAACTGCGCCAATCACATCTTCATGGACGTCGTTGGCCCAATCAACTCCAAAGAAAACGAGAAAGGCTTCGGCATCCATTGGGAGACTCTTGAACAGGTAATTGAAGACTACCGCGAGCGCTTCCTCTCCCCGCTTTACATCGGCTTCCGCAAGGGATTCCTGGACCAAAGCGACGAAAAAACAATTGTAGAGCACAAGCCGTTTGGCGAAGACGAAAAGGCGGTTCAGGTAGTAAGCGGCAGTCCCAAGGAAGTAATGCAGAAGCTCATTGAGCGCATCGGAAAGATGCAGCTATGAAGGTCTTAAGGATTCATCTTAAGGCGTGGACCGCTTCGTATAGATTCCCTCCCTTCGCAGCGGTGCAGCCCTCGTTGGCTGTACCGCCGCTCTCAACCCTTTACGGACTCATCTCCGCAGTTGCCGGAAGGCTGGTCTTCCCTGATGAAACCTCGATTGGATTCGTAGCCCCGTTTGAAGCAAAAGGATGTCGCGATATTGAAAAGATCTACGGCGTGCTGAAGACGGGCAAACTCTCTCTTGCAGGCAACGTAATAGAACGGGAGTTTATCTATAACTCGGAGGTCTTCCTTTACCTTGACAATCTTAAGCTTGAACAGGCGTTTCGCTCCCCACGCTATCCGCCTCTGCTTGGACGCAGCTACGACCTTGCGAAGGTTGTCTCGGTAATAACCGTGGACCTTAAACCGGTTCCTAATACGAAGCTGAGTTACACCATCCTTCCTTATCTTTGGGAAGGCGTTGCCTCTCCGATCCTCGCTTTGCCGGTGGCTTTTGACGAAGAGACCCCACGTCGCCCCCTGAAGGTGCAGTCCTATCATATCATAGAAGACCGAGGCGTAGACGTCAAAGGAGATGGCTTATTTTTGGACGAGGAACTGGATCACGGAGTCTACATCCATGACAACCGTTCTTGCAAAGTCTGACGGCCAGAGCCTTCTAGAGCATACCAAGGCCGCACTCCAGATACTCAGGAGCTTAAAGGAAAACCTGCCTTATCTGGCGGAAACCTGCGGAGAAACTACACTCTGGAAGGATGCTTTCCTGGCACTCTTTTTTCACGACTTTGGCAAGGCGGCTTCGGGCTTCCAGGAAAGCTTGAAAGGCGGGAAACGTTGGGAGTATCGGCACGAGGTGCTCTCCGCCGGATTCGTTATGAACCTTCCCCTTTCAGACGACGAACGCAACACCATTGCACGTGCTATTCTAACACATCATTACGGAATCAAAAAGCTGTGGTTTGACACGGAATATACTTTGGACGATGGCCGTCTCCTTCGTCAATGTGCTGAAGAGATGCGTGTCAACGCGGAGTATCTCCAAATGCTGTTAAAGGAGCATCTACCCCAGCTAAGCAAAGATATTCTCGGCGAGTCCATTTCGTTCCCTGCGGAAGTCGTGAAAATAGATAGATGGTGCAACCCCCTTGATCTCTGCAGGGGGATGCGCCGGTCCTCGCCTTCTGCTAACCGACTCTACTGCATCTACCTGCGCGGGTTCGTGCGGACATGCGATCATCTCGCTTCGGCAGGAGAGCGCACCATCCCCAGCGGCCCTCTGGAGATGGCATCGAAGGTGAAGAGGTCGGTGGTGAAGATGTCTGTTGATGGATTGCATGGATTTCAAGAACGCATCATGAACTATAGTGACTCTCTTCAACTGGCCGCACCTACCGGCTCAGGCAAGACGGAGGCCGCATTGTTGTGGGCGGCGGCTAACCGTCCGGACGGCAGGCGTATCTTCTACGTTCTTCCCTACACCGCAAGCATCAACGCGATGCGGCAACGGCTCAAGGAACTCTTTAAGGGAACCCCTATATCCATGCTTCACCACAAGGCGCGCTACTTCCTGTACAAAGAGTTTCTGGAGAGTGAAGACGAAGCAAGCGCCGCATCCAAGACCAAGACTGCCCGCCAACAAGGACGTGAGATTTATGCACCGATTAAGGTCATAACGCCATTCCAGATTATCCGCGCCTTCTACGGTGTGAAGGGCTTTGAGATCAGCCTTGTGGAGATGAGCGGTGCGCTCTTTGTATTTGACGAGATACACTGCTATGATCCGCGTACGCTTGGCCTTATCGCGGCCTCGATTGCAGAACTCAACCGTTACGGCGCACAGTTTCTCTTTATGTCAGCAACCTTTCCCAAATTCCTTACCGACATCCTAAGTCAATCCCTCGGAAAACCGATTGAGCTTCTGGCACTAAACCCCAACGACCCTAAAGAGAAGAAACTGCTTAATCAAAGCCGCCACACCATCAACATCCTTGACGGAGACATCATTCAGCACCTTCCCCGAATCAAAGAGGCAATTGAGAGTGAACATCGTACCTTGGTTGTCTGCAACACTGTTGCACGGGCTCAGAAAGTATACGACCAACTCAAGGATGTGGCCCGCAAGCCGGTGCTGATTCATAGCCGGTTCATCGTTCGCGACAGGGAAGTACTGGAAGCGAAACTGAAAGGAAAGGACTGCGATCTTCTCGTAGGTACACAAGTAATCGAGGTTTCGTTGGATATAAGCTTTGACTGCCTGTTCTCCGAACCCGCTCCGCTGGACGCGTTCTTACAACGCATGGGACGGGTCAATCGTAAAGGAGAGCTTGACCAGCCTGCGTCTGTTTTCATTTTCACCGACGGCTCTAAACAAGACCATTACATCTACCCACAAGAGAAAGTAGATGGAGCCTTGCAAGCTCTATCGCCCCTGGGTGGCGGCAGCCCCCTAAGCAACGCTAAAGCGGCAACGTTGATACAAGATGTCTACCGGGACGGACTTTCAGCAGAAGATGTCTACCACTTCAATGACGTCAAAAACCAGTTCTCAGACCTTATTAAGAAACTGCCCCTCTTTGATGAGTACCCGATTAAAGAATCCCTCTTCAACGAACTCTTTGACTCTGTCAAGGTTGTCCCTTTAAGGTTCAGTGATGAGTTGGATTTACTGATAGAAGCAAAACGCTTTCTGGAAATCGAAGGGCTTACGCTTTCCGTCAGCCAGCGACGTTTCAAATACCTACGCAACCAAGGCCGAACAACGTATGATGAAAAGACCCACACCTATTTTGCAGATGCGCGCTACTTGGCTCCCGATGAGGAAGGTCTGGGGTTGACCTTCAACGAAAAAGAACCCGGGGTTGGAATCATGGACTAACCTATGTTCAACGTTGAGGATTTAGCCGAGCTTCACGTCACCGGGACGAAGGTGAACTACTACGTTATCTGCAAGCGCAAGCTGTGGCTTTTTGCAAGGCATCTGACCATGGAGCACTCGTCGGACAGGGTAAGGCTTGGCAAGCAC
>Ga0315543_1004009_pt1 | contig 12740 bp, 8 predicted proteins | sample SalMarSW160210MG_2_FD_203098 | JGI IMG/M metagenome (GOLD analysis project Ga0315543, IMG submission 203098) | Salt marsh sediment microbial communities from the Plum Island Ecosystem LTER, Massachusetts, United States - Salt Marsh Sediment SW1601-210 ...
TCCGGCGCTGGCGGCATTGTACTTTCAGTTCGGACGGTACTTGCTCATTTCAAGCAGTCGGCCCGGCACCCAACCGGCCAACCTGCAGGGGATTTGGAACGAACATCTTACACCGCCATGGGGCAGCAAATACACGGTCAACATCAATACGGAGATGAACTACTGGCCGGCCGAAATATGCAATCTGGCGGAATGTCATGAACCTCTATTTGGGCTGCTTGAAGACCTTACCATCACAGGAAACCGAGTCGCGACGGAGCATTACGACTGCAACGGCTGGGTCCTGCATCATAACACGGATTTGTGGCGGGCGGCCGGACCGGTAGATTATGCATTCTATGGCATGTGGCCCAGCGGGGGAGGATGGCTGTGTCAACACTTGTCTCTGCATTACGAATTCGGGCAAGATAAGAAGTTTCTCGCCAAGAAGGCCTATCCGATTATGAAGGGAGCTGCACAATTCTACCTTGACTACCTGATCAAACACCCGCAAAAAGGATGGCTCGTTACCTGTCCTTCCAATTCGCCGGAGAACGCCCATCGGGCTCGACAGGGTGGAGTCAGTGTTTGTGCTTGCCCGACCATGGATATTCAAATCATCACGGATTTGTTCAAGAATTGCATCCAAGCTTCGACGACTTTAGGAATCGATCGCGAGTTTCGAGCAAAGCTGAAAGAGGCAGTGGAGCAGCTTCCTCCCATGCAAGTCGGTCAACACGGTCAGTTGCAGGAGTGGTTGATGGACGTGGATGAGCCGGAACCGACTCACCGCCATCTGTCCCATCTCTTTGGTTTGCATCCCGGAAATCAGATTACACCTGAGCACACGCCGAAACTGGCTCAGGCCTGTCGGAAGACGCTTGAGCGTCGCGGCGACGGTGGTACGGGATGGAGCCTGGCGTGGAAGATCAATCTCTGGGCACGCCTGAATGACGGCGAGCATGCGCATAACGTTCTCATGAATCTGCTCAGGCCCGGCCATACATTGCCGAACCTGTTCGACAGTTGTCCACCCTTCCAGATCGATGGAAACTTCGGAGCAACCGCAGGGATTGCCGAGATGCTGATGCAAAGTCATGCCGGACGAATTCACCTGCTTCCTGCCTTGCCCAAGGCCTGGGCGAGCGGACAAGTCCACGGCCTGCGAGCCCGAGGCGGGTTCGAAGTGGACATGGTCTGGGAACAAGGCAGGCTACAGAAAGCGATCATCAGGTCGGCCCTGGGAAACCCGTGCAGGATACGCTACGGCAATGAAGAAGTTGAATTTCCAACTCGCGAGGGACGTACTTACACATTGGGGCCGGACCTAAAATTGGGGGAAGCTGGCTGCCTCAGTCCGGAGACTCCGAAAAAGTCGAAAGCGAAGAAGAAATAGCCTGCCGGCTATCAGTCGGTTTGGGCACGGTGTTGCCGGGGCAAAGATCCTCGGTTGCGATAGGCGAGGGAGCCAGCTTCAGCGTCACGACCAGATCTGCGCCTGTCCGTCCCGCAAAACACAGCACTACCCTTACCTTTCGCCGAAAGAAGAGTGTGCGAATTAGGTCACGCCTTGGTCGGGAGGATCGCGTCCTTGGCAGCTTTAGCCATGCGGAATTTCAAAACCTTCTTGGCCTTAATCCTGATCTTCTCGCCCGTCGCCGGGTTACGGCCCCAACGAGCCTTTCGCCTCACGACCACAAGCTTGCCCAAGCCGGGAATGGTGAATCCATCCTTGGTGCCTTTGTAGGCCATAACCACAAGTGCCTCAAGAGCAGCCTTCGCTTGCTTCTTGTTGATCCCAGCGGCCTTTGCCATGCCATCTACGATTTGCGTCTTCGTCTTTGGTTTTGCCATGCGCACTGCTCCTTTCGTTGGGTTGTTGATTGAAACACTGCCGGTTCACCTTCCAGCTTTCGTAGCTGCGATCGCGCCCTCCGGCTTTTACTCCGGGATGGAGGGCAGCCAGTCGCTTGTACTTCCCCGCCCTCTGGCTGCTGCCTCACGAAATAGAGGAAGGACGTAAAACTGTACCTGCTCCAAGGTGATTGCTCCCTGCTTCCAGAGCTCGACAATGCGCGGATTGATGTCCATCAAGATCTCGGCAAGTCGTTCAGGATTGAACAGAACGGGCCCGGTCGCATCCCAGCCGTCGCCAAAGCTTCTTGGTCTCCCATCTCCGGGAGACCCTGACACCATCTCATATGCTCTGTCTTCATCGGCTGGGAGAGAATGAACTGATGCCAAGAATTGGTTGAGCGTGTCTTCCCAGTCTGCCTCCGCCCACAAGGGAGCAAGGGGACGAGCGGTGACTTCCTGCTCCAGTCTGTGTTTCGTTCGAACAGACATACGACCCACCCCTCCGTTTGACCACAACAAGTCAATAGCAAACCCATAGGGGCGTTCTCATCTTTGGGATTTTCTGTCAAGCCGGTTTCGGACGAAAAGCGATGAGAGCATCGGCGGCTGTCCCGAACTGAAACAGGGCACGGAGGTTGCAGCGAATCAGATTCCCAGAACGGCAGACAAGATATGCTGAGAAGCGATTCTTATGCTTCCGCCGTTCAATCGCCCTCCTCTGAACGAAAGGGAAGAAACGCCTCAAGTTCGATGGCGAGACACAGGAGAATTCGATGTCCGGCAGCCGCGTCCGCAAGTCCAAATCGGCAGAGACGTCACGGATGTACTGGGAGCAACCGCCCCCCCCACAGGTGGAGAACGTGAAAGGATTGCGGTCAGCCGACAGCCTCGTCAGGAAACCGTCGCCGTACACGCTCCGTTCCTGCCTGGAGCCACCGAAGTACGTGGACGCAACGAAGCGTTTGCCATCCCTACTGAAGCGAGTCAGAAACATGTCCCCACTGTACAGCCCCCCGTGTCCGGTACCCGCGGGCTCCCCACAATACTTCGGCTGCACCACGCCGTCTGTTACCGGGAAGTCTTCCGAAGAGGTCTGGCCGCCCACCAGAATGCTCCTGTCTGCAAGCACGATGACCTCGCGGGCCTCCTCCCACTCGGACCCGCCCAAGAAGATCGCAAACTCGATTCGGTATCCATACACTTTTCGATGTTCGTTGGCACCGCGCACGTCGCTGGACGGAACGGCGAGCAGCCATCCAACACTCACTACAAATAAGAAGCGAATCCAAGGCGGCAATGTGCCATGCTAACTCAGCTCGATACTCTTTCCGGCCGCAATTTCGCGGCGATAACGAAACACCGCGTTTTTGTGGGTTATACAGTCAACCGTTACGGGAGACAAAAAGTGTGAACGTCATCTGACAAGGATGTTTTCCCGGCATTCGGGTCTGCGCTGAACAACTGACATCGGGAAGCAGTCATAGCTGAGTATATGGGTGTACTGTGAACGAAATGAGAAAAACGCCATTGTTCGTGCGCACTCTGCCGGGATGCTCTAAAATGTTCGTCGTCAGTGCCACTATTCACAGGCTCCGAGTCGAGGTAAAGATGGCAACTTGCTTGCCCCCATCTCTTCCGTTTGTTTTGCAGGTCGCCACCGCTCGATAGATCGCACTTGTGTTGTACCATCTCATGGATATAATAGCCCGAGGCATTAATGCGTCAGGCATGGCGCCTGGGTTGTGGGGGCGCCCGACTGAATCTGGAGCACTACAATAAAGGCAAGAAAGAGGCTTTGTGATGAAACGATTACTCCTGGCAATTATCCTTGTTGGCTTGTTCTGCGCGAGGGCTTCAGCCACCAAGATACCCGGATGGATCACCTTGTCATCTGATTATCAAGGAGAGGGCAGCGAGCTCGTTATCTCGTGGGACTCCATACCGGGGAAATCTTACAGTATCATGGTCACGGACGAGCTGGACGGCGATTGGACGGAGCTCAACCCGGAGCCGGTTGTTGTCCCATCGCAGCTCGGCACCTACAAGGACCAGACCACCAGCGGCATCAGGTTCTACCGCGTGCGGAAGCTCGATACTGACCCGCCAGAGGTGGTGTATCTCTATCCCGAGAGTAACGCGATCGCAGTGAGCCGTGAGGAAGCGCTGACTATTCATCTTGCCGACGAGACAGGAATTGATTCGGCTTCCATAGCTTTTTCGGTTGGTTCCGGTCCAACGGTGGGGGTTGGCGACCCCAGACTAAGCTACTCCGACGGCGCTCTGACTTACACGCCTGATGCGGGTGAGTTCCTCGGTGATTACGGAGAAACGGTGACCGCTTCGCTTTCCGTGTCCGACACGCTCGGACACCGTCTGGAAAACTACAGTTGGCCTCTGAACCTGGAGCTCGAAGCGATCATCGCTGAGAATGTGAAGATTATTGACGATACCTCTCCCCTTACTTTTCTTTCGGCGGAGGATGACACGTACACGTTCAGTTATACAGGGGACTCGCCGGGGACCTCGGTGGGGGATATTCTCGCGAGCACAGACCCGGAGAACCCTTACAAGATAAAAGTGTTGACGGTCACAGATGATCCGGGTTCGCATACTGTGGATTTCCAGGCCGATCCGGTTTCGCTGGCGGAGCTTCTTGAACAGGGAAGCGTGCGAATGAGGCACACCATTGCTGAAGAGTCTCCGCTTGCACCGCTGTCCGCGGGAACAGGCTCGACGCCCCTGAATCCAGCGAAAATAGAACTGGACGGGATAACCATATACGATGATGAGCACATCACGGTGGAGATAACTTCCGGGTTCATCGAATTTGAGCCGGATTGCAGCGTTGCCGCGGATTGGGGCGACGGTGGGCTGAAATCGTTCGATACGGAGGTCACCGGAAAAATCAAGTTCAAGGCGATTGCCAGGGCCACCGCGAAGGCCGCTGTAACTTACGAAAAGAAGAAGAATCTAAAGACAATCAGAAAGTTCTTTGTGCAACTTGTTGGCTGGGTCCCCGTTTGGGAAGAAGTTGTGCTGGAGTTCAATGTCGGGTTCACCGCCGAGGCAGAAGTGGAAGGTTGGGTTGAGGCAGGGTTCGAGTCATCCAAGACCATAACGGTCGGTGCGAGTTTGCGTGATGGCGAGTGGAGAACCTATCGAAGACAAAAGGGCGATTTCACTCCGATTGAACCCACGTGGCAGGTCGGGGGGGGAGTCAACCTTCAGGTTTATGTCGAGCCTAAGCTGACTGTTTACCTCGAGAGCTTAGTCGGGCCTTCCGTCAATCTCAAGCCTTACCTCGAATTCGATGGGAAAGTTCAAGTCAATCCACCCTCTTACGAGTTAGCACTCTACGCGGGTTTGACGAGCGAGCTGGCGGTGGAGTTTCGCGGATGGGACGATAGCTGGGGAGAGCTTCCGTCGTGGACGCTACTCGACCTGAGAAAGATGCTCTGGCACAAAAGTTCTGCGTCGGGAAGCTCTGAGCCTGGCGAGACCTCCAAGCAGGCCCGGCTCACCCCAAGCGATGGAAAGACTCAAATGCACAACTTCGACACAGCAATGAACGAGACCCATTGGGTGAGGTTCGATGCCGAGGCGGATATGGGATACAGCATGCAGGTCTTGAACCCTCCTTCTGCTACGCACGGGCTCGAGCTTCGCCTTTTCGACAGTGCTGTCGACTACATAACTTACAAGGATACTCGAGCCCCATTTCTTGACTGGGTTTGCCCCGAATCGGGAACGTACTACCTGAGCCTGACACCCAGTTCCGGCGAGACGGGCACCTATGAGCTGACTATTCTCGCAGACGACCTCAACCCGACGGTGGACGCATTCGAGACGGATGATGAGGCACGTCTTGCCAAAAGCATCGCCTGCGACGGGACCGTTCAGAGCCGCAACTTTCACATACCTCCTGACGTAGACTGGGTGAACTTCTACGCTAAGAGGGACATGGGCTACCACATCGAGGTCTTGAACGTTTCTTCCAGTTTGCCCTCGGTCTACCTCTTCTTGTGCGACGCGGAGTTGAACGACGTAACCTCGAGTTCCTCCCGCCTTTCCGACTGGGTTTGCCCAAAATCCGGGACGTACTACTTGAGAGCGGACCACTCCTCGACGACCGGCAGCTACGAACTGAGAGTGCTGGCGGACGAATTCAACCCTGCCACGGACGACTTTGAGACGGATGATGAGGCAGGTCTTGCCAAAACCATCCCGTGCGACGGGACCGTTCAGAGCCGCAACTTTCACATAGTTTCTGACGTAGACTGGGCGAAATTCTACGCTGAGAAGGACATGGGCTACGACATCAAGGGCTTCAACGCTTCTTCCAGTTTGTCCAGGCTCACCGTCTTCCCGTGCGACGCGGAGTTCAACCGCGTGGCCTGGAACTCCGGCTCCTCAATCAGCCCCCTTTTTGACTGGGTTTGCCCGGCATCCGGAACCTACTACCTACAAATGAAAGGGAATGGCAAGGAGACGGGCACCTATGAGCTGACAATTCTCGCAGACGATGTCAACCCGGCAGTGGACACCTTCGAAACCGATGACGACGCAAGTCTTGCCAAAACCATTCCCAACGACGGGACCGTTCAGAGCCGCAACTTCCAGACACCCGATGACGTTGACTGGGTCAAATTCGATGCTGAAGCGGACATGGGCTACGACATCCAGGTCTTGAACGTTTCCCCGGATCCCAGCGGTCATGTTTACTTCGATCTCTACGATGCGGACATGGAGTACATAGCCCCCGGAACGCAGCGGCCTCCGGAAATGGATTGGCTCTGCCCTGCTTCCGGGACGTACTACCTGAAGGTCCGGCTGATTGGCGGCGACACGGGAAGTTATGAGCTGAGAGTCTTCGCGGATGAACTCAACCCGGACGCGGACGCTTTCGAAACAGATGACGAAGCCCGTCTGGCAAAAACCACAGCCACCGACGGCACCGTTCAGAACCGCACCTTCCACATGCGTTCTGACATAGACTGGGTGAAATTCGACGCTGTGAAAGACGCAAGCTATGAGATTAAGGTCTTCAACCTCTCCCCCAGTCTCATCCATAACGCCTTTTTCTTTCTCTACGACGCGGACATGCAATATATAGATGGCGGAACGAGTGGGCATCCGGAAATTGATTGGCTCTGCCCTGCTTCCGGGACCTACTACCTGAAGGTGGACTCGGGTTGGGCCACGGGAAGTTATGACCTGAAGGTTTCTGCCCAATAACTTAACCCATAGGCCGAAGGGCAAATTGACAGGGAGCCGTGGGCGTAGCGAAGCACATCGAATATGCCCACATAAACTCCTTGTTCCCAGTCAGACTATCGTCTCCGTCTCCATGGAATTTTAAGGGTAGATAGGTTGAAGCAGTGTGTGTTGCTGGTGTAAGCGTGTCCTGGGCGAACTCCGCATTCAACACCTCTGTCCCAACCCAGCGCAATTCGCTGAGGCGTTCACGCGCTAAACACCGAAAAGGGGCCGGGCCTCGCAGGCCGCAGACCCCGGCCGGAGCCTGCGAGCGATTTTGACGGTTTCTTTGACGTCCGGCCAGGCACGTGGCGGAAATCGCATGTCAAATGAGATCATGTCAATTTTGCCGTAGTTAGTGGACAGTCCCCGAATCTGCTCGCGGTGCCGACTGCTGCGACCCCGTTCCCAGCCCTAAGAGAGTAGGCAGACAGAACCAAGACAATCATAGTGGGGAGTAAATAGAAATACGTTGAAACCCTATGTCACATAGGGTAAGTAGACCCGAGGCGCCACGGTTTTAGCCCGTCACCCGCCACAGTTTCCTACCGCCCTTCACACAATGCGGAGCTGGCCAACGCCGTCAACAGGATTAGCCTCGGGTGAGGCATGGAAAGGGAGACGCAACAACCAAAGTCAACATAAACCGCGGCCGCGTGGGGGGGGCACAACGTCAGCGCGGTGTTATTGCTCAGCGTTCCGGTCAACGGCAAAAGAGCAAGGATGAAACAGGGAACTCCGGCTTCGGACATAGGCTTGAGGTAGTCACGGTTAGAGGGGGGCAATAGAGGGGCTGTCTTTCAGTCTGACTGTTTGGCTTTTCCACTGCCATTGCTCGGCCCTGAATCGACAATGGATATTGACCGAGCGACCAGGAAATGCTACCCTTTTGAACAGACGTGGAGGGAGAGACTGAGGCCTTCGTCCTCACGAACGGGCAAAAAGCGGCTCTGGCGCCGGGTCCGCGGCTCTCAGGACGCCATGACGGTTTATAGATGGGCAAGTCACTTACTGATCTCCCGAGAGAGAAGATCGCAGACTTCTGTAGCAGAAATCACATCCACAAAATCTCACTTTTTGGATCGGTTCATCGAGGGGAATCTCGGCCAGAGAGCGATGTGGACCTGCTGGTTGAATTCGACCCGAACCATATCCCTGGGCTCATCAGGCTGGCTGGTATGGAGCTTGAGCTAACTGACCTCTTGGGGCGAAAGGTGGACCTGAGAACACCGGAAGACCTCAGCCGGTATTTCCGTAAAGAGGTCATGAATTCAGCACGGGTGCTGTATGCGGAAGGATGATCTTATCCGTCTTCGTCATATGTTGGACGCCGCAAGAGAGGCGATGCGTTTCGCTCAAAGCCAGACCAGAGGCTCACTCGACACCGACCGAATGCTGACACTTGCCATTGTCAAATCTCTGGAAATCCTCGGCGAGGCGGCTTCGAAGGTATCCAGAAAACCCGCAACGCCTTGCCCGAGCTGCCCTGGCCCAGTATCATCAGCATGAGAAACCGTCTCATTCATGCGTACTTTGACATCAACCTTGACGTTGTCTGGAAAACCATAACCGAGGATCTACCCCACCTAATCCCTGACCTTGAGCAGGTCATTCCGACTGAAGAATAACCTCTTGGACGGCACTTCTCATCTCAAAGGCTTTCCCCCCCGACCAAGAAAGCACAGACACCTATTGTTGACTGTACCTTTCTACAGTTGACAATCGCGCACTTCCGCCACAGTACGTGCGAACGATGAAAAAACGCCGAGAGCGGGCTCTCAGAGAGGAGCCTTTGTCCAGGGGAGTCGAGATATGTGGCGAAAACGCCTTTCGCATGTTCGTAATCAACGATTTGACCACCTGTTGCGAACGCACATGCTGTTACGGATACGGGGATCCGATTTTGGGTCGTTAGGAGACGCCTTCTATCACCCACGGATTCTTACTCCTCGGGCGTGAAAAGGATTGTCATTTTATCTGATTTTGGGCAAACTGCCTGCGGCATCCATGCCTCTTCTTCGAACGCGGATGTACGGCGCTACACGGGACGATACCGGCGTCTCATTGTGCATGAATCGCGTTACGAAAGGTTCACTGTTGTGAAAAGTGCCTTACATTTGAGGAGCTTATGTTGAAAGGAACATCGTGGCTCGCCGCCATCCTGAGTGTTGTTGCTGCATGCGTGGTTCTGGTCTTCGTCAACCTGAGAACCGGGAAGAAATTGTCAACCGCCAGAGCCGAGCTGGTGTGCTACAGAAACGTAGTAGCTGACCTCGAGAGTCGTGCTCAGGACGCGGAATCGGGACAAGATTCCACAAATCGAGTGATCCGAGAATTGCGGCGAGAGGTTGCCGCGCACCTGGAGCGGCGAAAAGAGGACAGTCTTGTTATCGAGCAACTTTGGCGCGCGCTACAACCGGATGTTCGCGGGGCAGAGAAAGGCGTTCGATTCGACGGCGAAGCGATCAGGAAATTGCTTGCGTCTTCGGAAGGCAACCTGGAAGCCGTTATCGGTCAGATTCTGACCGCTGAGGGGATCGGGGCCACGCTGGAAGAACACAGCGGAGACGCGACCTACTGGGTCGCCGCGGCCTCTCTCGTACAGGACAAGGATGCGGCTCTCAAATATCTCGAGGAGGCCGCCAGACTCTATCCGAAATCGGCGGTGGTTCTTTCGTCACTCGTGGAGGCGCTCATGGCGAAAGGACAATTTGATGAAACCACGATGGCGCACATAGCGCAGTTGAAGCAAGTTGATCCGACGAATTCTCTTCCAGATTACTATGAGGCCAATTGCCGGTTTCAGAGCGGGGACATCCAGGGAGCGCTGCAATCTCTGGCCGAAGCCAGCCTCAAGGACAGGTTCGCTGACAACGGCATCGGTCTCCTGATGGCACGATGCGACTACCTGTTGGACGAAGGATGTTCCGACCCAGTCGCCAAGGGATTGGCTGCATTCACTCTGCCTTTGAGGGACATGGCGATGCTCCGCGCCGTAGCACGAAGTTCCATGGAGCAAGCACGCGCTTCCATCTCAACAGGAAAATACGAGGACGCTCTCCGGATTGCCGACTCCGTCGTGAGGATGGGAAGGAATGTTTCCTCTTCCGGGCGTTTCCTCGTTTACGACCTTGTAGGGATGGCGTTGCAGGAATCCGCGCTCAACGAACAAAGAAGAATCTATGAAGGGACCGGGAATGCTTTCCAGATTGAAGACATTGACTCACAGTTGCGGGCTATCAAAGATCGCCTTTCCGTCATCAAGGTGATGGCAGGCTCCTTCGGAGACGTTCTCCAAAACATGACCGAGCAAGAGATCGCCAACTATGTTGAGGGGACGATACGGAACGGAGAGTTCTCTACGCTCCGCGATATGCCAGGTGTAACCGAGGCGTTGGAACGAGCACGGAACTAAGCCCCATAAGTTCCCTGAGCCGCCTGACGGAAGGTCGGCCCATAGCCTTCTTACGCGTAGGAGCGTCTGCGGAATTCGTTGAGCGCTGTGAGGAAGACGCCTACCCGCTCTTTTGCTGTGCTCCAAGCACAGGCATGCGAATAGGGGAACCAATTGGGATGATAAAGGGAACAACTCACGGCACATTCTAAACGTGGTCGGATTCGTCCCTGTATGAATCCGACCGGGCCCGAGTTCTTCCAGTGTGGTCGAGATATGTGGCGAAAATGCCTTTGGTGCGACCGTAACTTCCGAAGGAGCTGGCAATTACGAGCAAACAATCTGCGCAAAATCACGGAAACGGATTTTGCCGGTCAGAACGCACTTCTTTTCGCGTAGGAGTACTCGCTTCTTGAGCACGGATCCAAGTTGCTGTGATTGCTTTCTGGTAACAGTCCACTCCCCCCAAAGCCGAAGTTACGTCTGCTGCTTGAACCCCGGCTTTTCAACCGCAGAGGCACGGTACCAGACCCGGATGCCAATCACTGGATTTCGATTCTGTAGAACTTCCACTTCGGCGCTGTGTCGGGGTCGACCCAGGTGGTCAAGGAACCCTCCGAGGGGACTATTGCTTCCTCGTTCCAACTTTTAACAAGCAGGTCGAGACAGGACTGGAGAGTATATCTTTCCCCTGGCTGGGTGATTCGAATGATCCGGAGCTCACCCGATTCCTCCTTTCTGATAGCTGCGGCGGTCAGAGTTGCGGGCATGTACTCGTAAGCCCCCATGTCCACTTCCCATGCGACAGGTCCGGGCAGGATTCGCGGATTCCCCTTTATATCGTACGCTTTCCACATCCACTCGTCGGTTTTGCCTTTGTCAACACACGGGGATTCCGCTGGAAGTCGATAATCGTTATCCTCGTACGTCGAAGGATCGTCATCCGGCCCGTCCGGGTCAACGAACCGGGGGGACTCACCGGTGTTTCCATCCCCGGCCCAGCCCCCTTGCACGCAGCAGTACGTGACATTAGGCGAATCCCCGACCTGGCCGGTGTTTCCCCAGATAATGCAATTCGAGATCGTTCCCCCGCATCCATAGAGACCTCCGCCGTAACTCGCAGAGTTTCCATATATCGTGTTATTCCGAATGGAGCCGTTACAGAAAGCCAACCCTCCTCCGTGCCAGCTGTCTGCTGACCCAACAATGAGGTTGTTTTGGATGACGCCATCGCAGTAACCCAGACCACCGCCGTTCCCGGCAGTCGAGTTTCCGAAAATCGTGTTGTTCTGGACGACTCCGTTGCAGTACGCCACCCCGCCGCCATGGCCTGTCGCCACGTTTGCCGTGATGATGTTCGCTTCGATCCTGGCTTGGCTTCGTTGCTCCTCAGCGCCTCCGCAGATCCCACCACCGTTGACACCTCTCCCGTTCCGGACGGTAAAGCCCTTAAGGACGCAGGTCTCGTCCTCTGTGCCGGCGAACGTCACAACCGAACCAGCTTTGCTGCCATCTATGACGGTTTGTTCGACCACGCTCCGATCCGTCGGGTCCGTGCTCCGAAGAACGATTTCCTTGCCATTGAAATCAATGTTCTCCTGGTAGATTCCTTGAGTCACGATTACAGTGTCGCCAGCGTCTGAGGTCCTATTTATCGCTTCCTGAATCGTTCCGAAAGCTGTCTCAGGGGAAGTCCCATCTCCGGATTGGGAGACTGCTCCATCCACATACCACGTCTCCTCCGTAGGTCCGCTGAAAATATACTCGTACGCGCCCATGTCCACCGTCAGAGAATCCCGTCCCTGGAGAATGCGGGGATTCCCGTCCAGGTCAACCGCGTCCGCCATCCAGTCTTCGTTCTTGCCAGCGTCCACGCATGAGGAGCCCACCCACAGGCGGTAGTCATTATCTTCGTACGTGTTCGGGTCATCGTCGGGCCCGTCCGGGTCAACGAACCGGGGGGGCTCACCGGTGTTTCCATCCCCGGCCCAGCCCCCTTGCACGCAGCAGTACGTGACATTAGGCGAATCCCCAACCTGGCCGGTGTTTCCCCAGATAATGCAATTCGAGATCGTTCCCCCACATCCATAGAGACCTCCGCCGTAACTCGCAGAGTTTCCATATATTGTGTTATTCCGAATGGAGCCGTTACAGAAAGCCAACCCTCCTCCGTGCCAGCTGTCTGCTGACCCAACAATGAGGTTGTTTTGGATGACGCCATCGCAGTAACCCAGACCACCGCCGTTCCCGGCAG
>Ga0315543_1004011_pt1 | contig 12738 bp, 8 predicted proteins | sample SalMarSW160210MG_2_FD_203098 | JGI IMG/M metagenome (GOLD analysis project Ga0315543, IMG submission 203098) | Salt marsh sediment microbial communities from the Plum Island Ecosystem LTER, Massachusetts, United States - Salt Marsh Sediment SW1601-210 ...
CTTCCAAATTCGTGTAACCATCAGCGTCATTATCTGCATTTCCGTCAGCGGGATCATCGGGATCGAAACCGTATTGTTTTTCCCAGTCATCGGGCATGCCGTCTTTGTCGCAATCTTTGGGAGGCTCGGCGGATTTCAGCTCGGGCCAGCCGCCGACCTGCTGCTCATCATTAATGATTTTTCCCGTGCCGTTTCTTACCTCGCTGACAATTCGTATGTCCACAGCGTCCCGTTTGGCAAGCACGGCTCCGGCTTCCGCCAGAACACGCTCGTACGCGGTCATCGCATCATCCGTTTTAACTGCCGGGACCGGTATCGGGTTTGACTGCTTATAAGCTTTTATGTCTTCCTCTGAAAATTTGCTGAAGCTCACAAGCGACCACGGATTGTCGGGATAGCTGCCGTTCATGCAGTTGCCGCTGAACCAGGCCCTGGCGGAGGTAGTGCTTTCCGAAAATGCAAGGTTGTCCGTTGAATTGAAGCCGGCTTTATAATAGTTGCCGGCGAAGTTCATTTTCGTAATGCTGTTCGTGCCGTTCGAGCCATCGGCGTTATAGCCCGCAGCACTACCCGCCCAGTTGTAAATCACGTTGTTTCTGAAATCGAGAAAGAAGCCTTCCGGATCCAGGCTGCGGTCGATGTAATTGCCGGGGCGGGGAAGCCGGGCATGATGATGGGCGTAGAGATTATGATGGTAAGTGTACCCGTTGCCGAAACTTCCGCGTATGAGCGAGCCGTAGCCGTGCGGGCCCTTGTGATGAATCGAATCGTGCAGGCTTTCGGAAATGATGCACCACTGGACAGTAACATTGCCGAGTTGCCCTCTCGATGAGGCCGAGAGCGTTTCATCCACGGACCAGCTCGCCGAGCAATGATCAACTATAATATCACGACCTGACGAGATCGACAGAGAATCGCTCTCGGCTTTCGCATTACCTCCGGGCCGGCACCGGATATGCCGGACTATTACATGGTCGGCTGCAATCACAAGGGCGTGGTTCTTCAAACAGATGCCGTCGCCGGGGGCGGTCTGGCCCGCTATGGTGATGTATGGTTTGGTAATGGCTATTGCCGATTTCAAAGCCACAGTTCCGGATACGCGGAAAATCACCGTTCTGGGGCCGTCGGCCTTCACCGCTTCTCGCAGACTGCCGGGCCCGCTGTCGTCGAGGTTTGTAACGAAGAGCACCTTGCCGCCCCGGCCTCCAATTGATTGGGCACCAAAGCCCTCGGCCCCGGGAAAAGCAGGCACGGATACCGCCGTTTCAGGAATCAACAGAGTTCCACATACGGCAAGAAATATAACCAAAGAGCGATATATCATATACTTTTTCAGCCAATTTAAATTTAGGATTTTTCAATAACCGAAACACATTGCTCCGTTTTATGCCGGACTAAGATAACGTATTTTGAAGTGAAATGCAAATAACAGCGGCCGGTAAAATTGCCGGCCCCGCACCAATTCAGCTTATGCTTATGCCAAATCGATGCGGGGCCGAACAAAGAATTTTATTCTGTTCGCAACGTTTTCTTTCAGGTCACTCCAGGCTGTTTGTCTCCGAAGGCGGCGAGTTAGATTCGTTATCCCCGGTTTCCATCGAGCTGTTACGCTCGATTTCCTCTCTTAATTGCTCGATGGCCGCGGGCAGCTCATTGCTCATCATCTCAGCACTATTTTTCACATCTTCAATCTGGCTTTGCAATTTTTCCTGGCTTAGCTTGACGGCACTCATGGAATTATCAAATGCCAGGAGATCTTTTTGAATCTTCTCCTGGAATCTAAGCTGTTCCTGGTCGCTCAGATTCATCGCACTGACCAATTCCCGGATGTTGCTTTGAAGAACTTCCTGCATCTTCAACAGATCATCTGCAAGGGTACTTATTCTGGTTGTCACCACCTGAAAATTTTGCCGGAGTTCTTCGACCTTACCTTGCCATTGCTGCTGGTTCTGCTCAAGCACAGCCACGTTGTTCGTAAAGTCACTGCTATTGCTTTGCACCGTCTCGTAAAGCCTTGCCTGCTCATCTTTGACAACGGTTATATCAGCGGCCATATCCGCAGCTACATTCTTAGAGTTGTCCCGCACATCTTCAATTCCGGCCTGCAGCTCGGTCTGGTTCTGCTCAAGCAGTGTTATTTTGTCGGTTGTCTGCCTGTCACTATTTTGCACGGTCTCCTGCAGCCTGGCCTGCTCTTGGCTGACGACAGCAGTATTGGCAGCTACGTTCCGGATATTGTTCTGCACCTGTTCAATTCCGGCCTGCAACTCGTGCTGGTTCTTTTCGATACGCACCCTTAAAGCGGCTATATGTCGAGCATTAGTCTCAACCATTGCCTGCAAATCGAGCTGCTTGTTTTCAATTTTCGCCATTTCCTCATTACATCCGGCTAAACCAAAGCCGATTGCGATTATAACCAAAACCAAAATGGTTCTTATGAAAGGGCTTTTCACATTAAATCCTTTTGTCAATTCCATACTCGATTCCTTTCTTTTTTAAACTCATCCCATATCAGTTAAATTAGACCTACCATTCATTAAGACTATCGGCACAATCAGTCTGAAATCATTAGTTTTTATGGGACGGACCGAAAAATCTACCGATGGCAAAAAAATCGGGCAACTTTCTTGGCAGCGCGACTATTCATTCATCATCTCTTCCAATATTTCAACGGCGTCTCCCACCAGTTTGGGGCAAACGGAAGTGAATAAGCCGTTTTCTTTTGCGGCTGCGGCCTCTGCCGGCCTACTTATGTCGCAGCCAAGCAATTCTCTGCAAACAATAGAACCATTGCAATTTTCGAACCGGCGGGCAAATTCTCTAACCATTCCGTAAATTTTCTCTCTTACCTCTTTGTCATGTATATCGGCGTTTCCATATTTGAGGCCAAGAACCATAAACACGCCGGTTACCGCCCCGCATGTCTGGGCCATTCGCCCCATTCCATCGCCGAATCCTCGGGCAATCTTCAGGGCATTCTCCCGAGAAAGACCAAAATCTTCGGCGTAAACTGAAATTACCGCCTGCGAGCAGTTGGAACTTTCCTTGAAAATATTCACCGCCTGTTCAGGTTTCGCACTCATAAAATTGACTCCCGGTATTTTCGATTTACATTCAGAGTTTTCTCTTTAAGATTATGCTGGACATGCTTTCTAAAATCAAATGCGATTGTAGAAGATATGCAAATATATTTTCTGTTCGGCAGAACACCCCCATAATCTTCCGACAACTCTTCCGGCCTGACAGCCCCGGATGAGGTTGCCACAGCAATTCTTTAAGGCCGGCAAATCACTTGAATCGGTGCTTTAGCTGCGCCCGCCAAGGCCCGCAGTCGAGAAAGGGTGCGTCGCAAATCCGGATTAATAACGACCCCGGCCACCACCCGCTCCCTCCATCATCTGCTGCTCATACATCATTTCGTCATACATCTCCATGCCTTCATACGCGCCGCCTTGCCCGGAACGACTACCTCTACGCCTGGTTGCGTTAAAGTCCTTGAAAGGCTCCTGCGTCTCTCTCTCCAATTTTGCAATGTAGTTAAACATTGTCTGCATATCTTTGGACCAGTACGTAGTACCGACAGGCATATGCTCGATGTTGATCCCGTCAAAACTGTAGAGCATATCGTAATAATGTCTGGTCCGACGAGTACTGTCACCCCACCAATCATTTATCGACATGGCATCCACCATTACAGCACCGGTACTATAATCAATAAACTCCGGCACATTTGTCTTCTCCTCGGGCCTGGCAAGACCGGCATACCGATCTCCTAAATAATCTGAGCCGCGCCCGCCTAAGCTGCGTCCGCGTTGGGGTTTTGGCTTTTCGATCTCGGTTTCAATAACATCCCCTATGGCTTCTCCCTTGCTTATCTTGAAATCCTCGCTATACCAATGGCCCAATACATACTGGCTGACTGTAACGGTGATTGTCTTGGCAGCCTCCTGTATATCTCGTGCAAAGAAGTACGACCTTCCGGAAATCTCTACCGGCTCGGTGACATCGGAAAAATCGCTCCATAAAATGACTTTATTCTTTTGTGATATGTCCTGCTCACTTAGTTTATTCGTCCCTGCCACGGGATTGAAAACACCTAACCGGATTCTGTATCTGTAGGTCTTCTTAGGCTCAACAGTGTCATCATGGGCCCAGAACATCATAGGTTCTCGTAATTTTGAGAAATCCGTTAGCCTGTTAAATGCAATTTCGTCGTAATCGTAATAAACATCATTTATCGTCGGTTCCCTTCTTAGAGGTCCTCCTCGACCGTCTCCGAGGCGTTCATTTCCGTAGAGTCCGAGCGAGTCCATCATCGGGCCAGTTGTTCCCGTTCGGTTTCTCGAAGAACGCCTTCTATCGCCTGTACGTCCTCCTTCGCCCATGTACCCGGAGGTGGTGGTTTGGCGATCCCTGCTCCGATCTCTGCTCCGCGAGTTAGTACCTCCACTTCCGTACATATCTCCCATACCACCGGATGAAATACCAGAACCGGTGCGGGATGTTCGTCCCATGGTGCCTGTCCTTGAGTCGGCGCGCCTGCTGCGTTTATCCTCAAGCTCCTTCTCACGTTTCTCTTTTTCTGCTTCTCTGGCGTCCCGCCTCTCTTCCAACGTTTCTTTTCTTTGCAAATCCAAAAATTTCCGGTGCAGAACTGGAGGAAACCACTCTTCTTTAGCGGATGCAATCTGATAAGCCTGAGGCTGCAGCAAATCTATCTGCACCTGTTTATTATCAAATTGGAGCATCTGCACCTTTAAACCGCCCGGCGGTAAGTCTTCAATATCTTCGATAATTCGAAACATTTTTTGATAATGATCAGTCTTTGTTCGAGGAACATTCTGCCAATCACCCCAGGTACCATCGCTGTTCAATTCCTGTCTTTGTAAGTTTACGGCGGCAAAAATCGGCCTGGCAAGGCATGGGTCAGCCCATTGTTCTTCGACGTCTTCTACAAAATGTTCATGTAACTTATCGTATAATTGCTCGATATCAAACTTCGCCTCCACCGTTACAAGATCGATATCATTCGGCTCGTTTCCGGCTTTGTCATAAGGATTCTCCGGGGTTACTTCATTGATCGGCACATAAGCCACCGCTCTAATATGCTCGACTGCCACATCGTTAACTTCACCAATACGAGGAAGGCTATAGATACCTGCAACGCTTGCATCGTCTCCAAGCTCATAAGGTGCCACCGGCCACAGCGTCGTGTCCACATTATTGATCGACGAATCCAGCAGAGCGAGGAAGTCATCGACTCTTGGCTTATAGGGATCCAGTTTATCGGGCGGTTCGTTCAGCTTTTGCCTCAGAAGCTGAGCTTGCTCATACACGTAATTATCTATCGAGCTGGGGCTGAAGTTCCGGTCATCCCAGGATACCATATTGGGGCTCAAAATCACACGCGTGATCAGAAGCCAGGCGCAAACAAGGCCCACAATCACCAGAATGATCTTCTCAACGTGTTCTTCGAAAAAACTGCCTATACTGCTTAACTTAATCATATCTAATATCCTACTTTGCCTTTGTTCCCGACCAGCTCACTATTTTTATTCTTCATCTTTTCCGGCAAGGGTGTCCAAAACCGGTTCCGGTACCAATTTGTCGTAGCCTTTTACATCGAAGATATATTCGCAGATCAAATCCAATGAAACCACGTTCTCGTCCCCATAGCAGTAATATCTGTGCGTTTGATCGTTCGGATTGATCGAGCCCAGTTTACTTTCCAGGATCGTGATCTGATTATGTTTAAAAGTCTGGACCGGCTGGTTTGGGTCCGGATAGCCCCGGAATTGATGCTCCTTGGAGCTGCAGAGTTCCTTCATGAACGGCAAGACCGACTTCGTGCTGACTATAACACTGAAATTAAAGTGCGTGACATCAATGTCATCGGTACAGTATCTTCCCGTACACGATTCCGACAATCCGGGAGCCCCGGTGCGGACATAGGCGGGCCTGTCGGCATCCTCGCCCTGTTTCTTCACTCTCGAGTCCCTGAATCCCCTGGATACGCCACCGCCGCCGCCTCTCGGTCTTTTGAGGCCCATTGTGAAAGAAATACCCATAAACCGCTTGGCCGGCGCCGTCAGAACATTGTCATGACCTGTGTTTATTTTATCAATCGTCTGGAAAATATCTTCGATAATCCAGTATGCCAACTGGTGATACCAGCAATCTTCAATGGCGTCTTCCTGCTTTACATCGTACTTGTAATCCGCCCAATATTCATACCCACTAACATCAGCCGGATTAACATAGACGGAAATAATCTTTGCTCTGTCCTTGCACATTTCATCAACGATCATCCGATCAATGCTACCGTACCTCTGCGAGCCTCCATAGAGACTCATTCCTGAGTAGCCTCTCGCAGACGACATCCTCGAAGACGACATCATTGAACCCCCTCTGCCTCTCGAACGGCTGCGAGATGATGAATTCTCCAGACCTCTTTGGATTTCGGCATCTGTCGGGCAGTCTCGTCCCTTGACATTCAAGATCAGCTTATCGATGCCACTACGATAATTCTGGCCGAATTGCTGGAAGATCAAACCGGAGAAACCATTCGGTTCAGGCGCAGGAAAAATATCATAGCTGAGAAGCTCTCGCTGAGTACTTTGTATGGCCAGTTTTGCTATCTCGTTGGCGTCTATTGCATGAGCCTTCTGACGCTCTGCCTCCATCTCGTATTGCTGACGTGAAACAGCACTTTTTTCCAGATTCTTAACTTTCCTGCCGCCGTTATTGACGCTTTCCTGTTCCATGTCCTTCTTGAGCCTACTGCTCATCAGTTGCGTGGGTATGAAAAGAAGCACACTCACCAGAACGATGATCACCGGCACCAACAACGATAAGTTATTCTTGAAAACGCTTAATTTCTGCAGGATATCTTTAAAGTTCGGCATATTCATTTTTAGCTCACATATCTATAAGTCGTCAGGTAAACTTTTATTGGAAGATCCGGAACTCGATGAGGATGGACTCGTAGTTGGCCGCTGTGTTGACATCGATCCGTACCGAGAAGGCGGCTTAGGCGGTGCAGGCGGCTCAGGTGCATCTTTCCAGATAAACTTGGCATTTAGTACAAACCAATGATCATTAACCTTGTAAACCGGCTTGCCCTGGTAGAGTCTCGGTTTCCCGTTCTCGTTCAGCACGCTTTCCTTACTGATGGTCTCCCTGGTCATCGGGTCAATCAAAATCCAATTACGTGTTGTAGCGGCCGAACGGGGGCCGGTCTGGGTTGTTTCATCTATCAGCTCTTCCCATATGCCTATCCCCTCAGGCATCTCACCATCCAGGGTGACTTCCTTTATCTCCAGACTAAACTGCTCGGAATCTTCTTTTTTATACAGCTCGAAGGGACTATCGGCATCTCCAGCAATATCATCAAGATGCGCCAACCGCGTAATAAATCCCCATTCATCCGGCGTCTGCTCAACGTTGGGAGGATCTATTATTTTGCCCAATTCAGTCACTGTCCGGCCATAGGGACTATAGCAGAGGATCTGGATCACAAATCCGGAAAACTTCTCCTCCCCCCCGGTGCCTCCCAAGGAACCCATAGGACCATATTCATACATTCCTCTGCCCCCCATCTGAGCCTCCATCATCATGGCGTACTCATATTCCGCTTCCGCTCCTCCGCCTTCCATTCCGGGTTCGCCTCCTCGCGACCTTCTCCAGACATCGGCTCCGCCAAACTTCGCCCCGGCCAGATCATTTGTGAAGTAAATAGTCATCCCCGTGATAAAGATCTGCTTGCGCTGCTTTCTGGGAATCTCCTTAATCGTTTTCACATCGCCGGCGGCAAAAGCCTTGTACAACTCGGCCTGTTCCGGAGTGTTCTGCTCATTTGGCAGGGCTGAGATAATCGTCTCGTGCAAAAGTGGGATGACGTCACGATATTTAAAAGGTTCAAACTCCTTGTTAATTATTGTCTCATATTTGGAGCCCTCCTTTTGTTCATCTTCGAACTTCTTTTTGGCATCATCGACATTATCGAGGGCCATCGCAATTTTTTGCCGGACCTGTCCGTTCTTCGTGTAATTCATTTTATCAAGGCCGGTTCGCGCAAAGCATAGAAGTGAGACGGCAAGCAATATACACGCTGCGGCAATAAAATACCTGCCCTTGCTCGCCCAGGCCATTGACCGGGCAATATTGCGGGGCAGCAGATTACTCTCTATCCTGGCCAGGCCCAGACCCTGCAGTGCAAGACCGTAAACGATGCCGAAGTCGCTGACATTTTCGTGGAACTTCGCCGGCGAAACTCCCGGCCCCATCCCGAGTCTTTTAAACGAATCCGGCCTCTCAACAGGTATCTGCAGCGTTTGATGCAAATACTTGAGCAAGCCCCGCAGCTTGGTTCCGCCTCCAAGAGCAACGATTCTAACTATTTTTGTATTGGGATTGGAACTGTTGTAAAAGCCCAGTGACCGCTGGACTTCGGAGGCCAGATCCGTAAAAACGGGTCTCATTGCCTGGAGTATCTGCCGGGCGTATTTACTCACTGGAGCCGTGCGTTTTAGTTTTTCGGCCTTTTCAAAGTTAAGCCTGAATGTGTCTGCTATCGCCTTGGTAAAAGCGTTGCCCCCGATAAGAATACATCTTTGCCAGACGGCTGATTTTGTGCAGACGACCAAATCAGTATTTTCCGCCCCAATGTTAAGCACGACGGTTGCCTGACTGTCGGAAGTCACCAGGTCGGGACGGTCGTTCAGCAGGTAGTTGTAAAGAGCCATCGGCGCCATCTGCACGTAGCTGACCTGTACATCTTCCCTGTTAAAGTGCTCCAGTACCGAGTTGACAACTTCATTTTTGATCGCAAAAATGCCAACCTTGATTTCAGGGCTGTCCGGCTCTGTCATCAACTGCCAGTCCCACTGGACATCGTTGATGCCGAAAGGAATTTGCTGAACCGCTTCGAACTTCACCATTTCGGGAATGCGCTTCTCCTCGACGGGAGGCAAGTTCACGAACCGTGCAAAGCTATTCTGGCTCGGCACAGAAACTGCTATCTCGTCCAGGCTCAAGTCGTATTTATTGACGAACTGGCGCAAACTTAACGCGATTAGCTCTTCTTTCTCCGCCTCCGTCACGTTACTTCCGCTGAGTATTTTGCCGTGCCGGATATTATCGAAGCCCATTACTTCTACAACCCCGCGCTCTGTACTCAGGTACAATGCTTTAAGGGAACTATTTCCTATGTCGATTGCCCAGACTGTGCCGGTTTCCGCAGCCATAACACTCCTCTCGCATAGTTTTCAATTAGCCTTGTAAATCCATTCAAACAAATATACATTATATCATACTATGAAGACTTTTTCCATAAATTCTCTTGGCTGCAAAGTCAATCAATATGAAAGCCAGCAAATTCGAGAATTACTCGAAAATTTCGGGCTCCATAAAGTCGAACCGTCTAACAAGCCCGACCTGGTCGTTATTAATTCCTGCTGCGTAACACATACAGCATCGGCCAAGAGCCGGCAATGCATTCGAAAAACCCAAAAGCAAAGTCCAAACGCCGTTATCATCGTCTCCGGATGCCTGCCGACCGTACAAATCGGCGAATTGAGCACTATGGCTGAAGATGTTCATCTGATCAGAAATCGAAGCGATCTTGCTGATACGCTAAGCTGCATAATCAACAACAAAGCTGCCACCCTAACTTCCCAAAGAACTCAATCCTGTCCGGACACTACCATTAAAGCAAAAAAGAGCTACAAAATCAAGTATAAAAACGAGTTAAACAATAACATGAATTTGCCGCCGCTAACGTCGTTCGAGGGCCAAACCAGAGCCTTTCTAAAGATTCAAGATGGCTGCGATGGATACTGCACATATTGTATAGTACCGAAAACCCGGCCTTTTGTTCGCAGCAAACCGGCCGAGGAAGTTCTGAATGAGGCGCAAGCGCTTGTAAAATCCGGACATAGGGAAATCGTCGTAACTGGAATATTTCTCGGGGCTTACGGCCGTCAAAGCGTCAGGCGAAAAAATTGGCTTGATCAGCAAAACAATCATCTCGCCGACCTGCTCGATAAGATGGCGGAAATCCCCAATCTTGCAAGGATAAGATTAAGCTCTCTGGAGCCCGCCGATCTTACGCCGCGACTGCTCGATACGCTCTGCCGACACCCTAACATTATGCCCCATCTGCACTTGTCGCTGCAATCGGGCTCGGATAATATCCTGAGAAAAATGTGCCGGCAATACAGAGTCGAGGAATTCAAAGAAAAAGTCGATTCCGCCAAATCCCGGCTCGACAGGCCCGCCATAACGACCGATATCATCGTTGGTTTTCCCGGCGAAACGGACGCCGACTTTGAGCAGACTGTTAATATGGCTAAGATTGTTGGTTTTGCAAAGATGCACGTTTTCACTTTCTCGCCGCGAAGGGGCACAGCCGCTGCCGATATGCAAGACTCTATCGATAATAAAGTTATAAAACAAAGGTCAAAAATATTGCGAGACCTGAATATTGAACTCGGGCTAAAATATCGCCGACAATTTATTGGTGAGACCGCCCAGGTTTTGATAGAGAACAATAACGGCCAACTCTCCGGACGAAGCGAAAGATACTTTACAGTCTATCTCAATAAAACAGAGAAAAAGCAAAAAAGAAATAGCATTGTGGGAGTAAAACTTATTGAAAATAGAGAAAATGGGATGGCTGGGACAATTGTCCGCTAAAAGATTCAATAAATTCATACTCCATGAATATTACAGCTCGCGAGAGTTATTTCGAATGAATGAAAACTCGACTTTCGCTTTTACCGGCTTGCCGCCGATCTCCAACACCGGGTAGGCAAGGAAATTGATCGGCCCTGAAGCCGGGCCCGGTTCGAGCACAAGGTCGCGGCCCCGGCTCAGTTCGATGCGGTTTGCCGGATGGTGGCCGAAGTAATATGTGGACAGGCTGGAACACTTATCGCCCTCGCTGATATCAACGGGCCACCACTTGCCGTCGGTATAGAACTCCGCCCAGCAATGATAGCCGTCTATCCCGCCTTCATTCCTCTCCGAAGGGATTGACGCCCCGATGGCAAAACGAGCGGGAATTCCGACGGCCCTGCACAAGGCGATAAAGTAGGAATGAAAATCCGTGCAGTTACCGGTTTTAGCATCACACGCATAGACGGCATCGCCTTTTCCCCAGCCGGTGCCGAACTTTATGTAGCGCATGCGGTCAATGGTGTGGTCGTAGAGGGCCCGCGCACGCACGAGGTCGCCCTTCTTGCCCTCAATAACTTCTTCGGCAATTATGCGGAATCTTTCATCGGCCGGCACAAGACGCTCCGGTGCAAGGTATCGCTCAATGGCCGACTCTTGATCTGCATAGACGGGTTTCTCAAGACGCTTTACATGAGAGCGGATCTTAACGGTTTTTCCGCTGTCTTGAGAGCCAAGCGTCAGAAAAAGTACGCGGTTTCCATGCTCACTCTCATTTAATATTTCCTGCTTACCCGGGGCTTCTATGGATTTGATGTCAACCGTCTGAAATGAGTCCGTACTCGGCAGCGGAATCCACATGCGGGCATTGTCACTAATTTCCGGCAGCGTCGCCCTATATAGAAACTCGAACTCGTCCTGCCCTTTGATAGCGCCAAGCAGTTCGGGCGGGGCATCCTTCGCGGGGGCACGGTGCCACGTTTTGTCACGCTCCTGCTTCCACACATAAAAAGGCTGGCCGTTGAACTTGTGGACCGTGGTTTCCGTAACGGTCATAGCACCCGGATCGCCTTCAAGGAAGAAATCCACATCATAAACATCCCCGTCGCTGCTGGCCAAATCCACGCAGGCAAAATAACGACGCGGCCCCAGGTTCGCCAGGTACTCGGTGTGGACACGGACCAGCTTAAGCTTAAGTTCACTATCATTGAAGGGAAGTGTGAAATAGCCCCCGCCTAAGCGTGTTTGCTCTTCAATGTGTTTTTCGATACCATCCTGTATGTCCTTCGTCACCACATTAGGTATCGAACCAGAAGTGCCCTGCTCCTGGTCCCGTGAGTCGTCACAGCCCATGAGAATAGCGCACACCAATACTATTGCAGGCATTGCCTTTTGCCAATTCATAGCAGACCTTTCATCTCCGAACCGCATGCCGCGGTCTGGAACGTGAATATTATTGAGGATGTTCTGCTGATGGATGCTCCCCTGCCGGTTGTTCTTCGGCCTTTTTTTCCTCGGCCGGAGCTTTCTTGGCCGGATGTTCGCTCGAAGTTCCCTCGGTCGGTTGTTCGTTCTTATGTTTGCAACCCGTCAAGCCAAGCGAAACAACTGCGGCAACCAGCAACAATACAATTACCTTTTTCACTCTGTTTATCATTATCGATTCTCCTTAAATTGAGTAAAATCCCGGTTTTTGTGAACTATTCCTTTAGTTTTCGGGTTTTTTGCCTAAAAACGATTATATAGTCAACATAAACTGTTACAAACAAACGTCTTCCTTTTATACAAGAACTTCCTGCTGCTTGTTCAATACAACATAGCTTTCGTCCAAATGCCGGCTAATTGGCTTTGAATTGGCTTTGTTTTTTCGCCGACACAAAGCGTGAAAATCTCCATAATATCCTCTCATATAGATACTTACGCTCATTTTGCCCATTTGCAAATTGGTCGAGTAGACGTAATATGGCTGTGCCACTTAGGTAATGTTTGTTTTCTCAGTTCCTCTTGCCTTTCGGTATCAAGAGTGCCACATTATCTTACCATATAGCAGGCTTCAACGCCCCT
>Ga0315543_1004012_pt1 | contig 12737 bp, 15 predicted proteins | sample SalMarSW160210MG_2_FD_203098 | JGI IMG/M metagenome (GOLD analysis project Ga0315543, IMG submission 203098) | Salt marsh sediment microbial communities from the Plum Island Ecosystem LTER, Massachusetts, United States - Salt Marsh Sediment SW1601-210 ...
GTATAGTTATGTAGCCGTTCGGCATTCCAGCAGCACAACCCGTATTATAGTATGGTATGCGATGTAATACGTGTGCTGGGAAGTGCTTCGGCTGAATATTCTTCTCTTTAAGGATTAGGGGATACATTGGGCATGCTGGAACCCTAATTAAGATTGGGCAATCTTCTTGAGCTTCAGCCAGCCACGTCATAATCTCTTTTCTCTCATTTTTGCTCAAGATTTCTTCAGCGCATCTTTCCTTGACTCTTGAAACTTGTATAAGGTCAAAGAATTCTGCAGCATTCGCCCCACTTTTAATGGCGAGCCTCAAGATATCGGGAATTTCACGGAAAGTTTCTTTTCTAATGATCGTGTTGAATTGGAATGGTAGACCAGCTTCTTTACATGCTTTAGTTCCCTCAATGGTTTTGTGAAAGGTGCCATCCTCGCCTCTAAATTCGTCATGAGTTTTAGGCGTCGCTCCATCTACAGATATGGCTACGCTACGCACTCCAGCTTCCTTCATTTTCAGAGCGGTTTGGTTGTCTATGAGAGTTCCATTACTTCCTACTACAACTCTAATGCCCTTGCTTGAAGCATAGCCGGTAATTTCAAAGAAGTCGTCTCTGCATAATGGCTCGCCACCATCCAGGATCAAGAGCTTAATGCCCCAACCTGCAATATCGTCTAAGAGTTTCTTTGCTTCAATAGTGGATAACTCGTCAGGAGCAGGTGTATCCGTAGCATCACTGTAGCAGTGCTTGCACTTAAGGTTGCATTCTCTTGTAATGGCATACGATACGAGGTAGGGAGGAACCACCATCTAAATCCCACATTACGGTTTATATTCATGTCTTTCACTTCCTTAAATGCTTAGCGCAAGCATGTTATTCCCGTATTTTTCTATTGTGTTATGGCTGCCCTCATTATATATGTTTTAATTCGGAATCGGAACATGTATGGTTAACATCAATTCATAGTACATCTTCATATGACTTAAAACTCATTTCTGTTGATTTTCTATCAGGCAAAATGAAGCGTGGCACAAATTGGAGTTAGTAGATTTGAAGGAGAAAATAATCGTTCTTAGGCGACTGGAAAATGAATTGCGCAACATCCGACAGCAGATAGATACCGAAAAAAATCCTGTTAGGAAAGCCAAGATGCTCAATGTTTACGGCAAGATGTCCAGAGCGTTGACCGGAAAGGAAATGTAACGCTTGACGGATTCTATGCATCCTCTATCCGCGAGAGTTCTCAATGCTAGAACATCAAACAAAATGTGCAAGAACTGTGGAAAACGAAAACTGAGCAGTGAAGTCCGCATTTCGGTTCCCAGAAACAGTGAAACCCGCTACTGCCACAAAAGTTGCCACCAAAGGATGTGAATCGACATATAACATGGTGTACATCTGCCAAGCGCACGAACAAAACAAGAAAAGTTGAATGAAAATGTTGTTGATTTTGTTGATGGGGGGTTTCTGGTTCGCTTTAGCATCTTATGTGCTGTGGTTTCTCTTTAGGGCAAAAACTGTTCAGCCTTTAACCCTAGACAACCTCGCTTTAACCTGGAAGGTGCACAAACAGCAGAAAGGATGTACTGCATCGCACATCCATAGCCTGATTAAAGAAAACGATGAAGTTATTGGGTTCAGGTGTGAGTGTGGTTACGAGTTCATCCAGAAACGCCTAATAAGTCAAAGATCCCATGAGCGAATGACGTCCCCTAGCGCTATACAGAAACAACTCCCAAACACCTGAAAAGGGGATTGCTTGCTGTTTTAGTGATTTTCGTGGCATAGCAAGACGTATGGCGCGCACACCCGCAGTTGGAAACGTCCGCATTTTTTTAAAACAAGAAAACTTGTTGGTACGTTAGATAACCACTTAACATCAAGTTTGTTGTATGCACCAGTGCAACAATCACGAAATCTTTCGCGAACATCTCGCCCAACTTGAACATTGATTCTGTATCGGCCTTAACGCCTCCAAAGAGGACATGACTGTTCTGAACTAAACGAAGGGATATGTAACCTATGAGTGCAGTGAGGACAAGAAAGTAAAGCAGACTCAATTGGAATAGGATGCCGACGAGAATCATAAGTGGAATAAGACAGTAACCCATCATAATGGTGATCTGAAGTCCACGTTTAAACCCTAATACAACTAGCATCGTTCGCGCACGGGCATTAAAATCTGAAGCGTAGTCTGCTAGGTCTTCCCATAAACTGTTGACTGCCGTGGTTATGCCGATGAGAAGCAGTAGAACCAATATTTGAACAGAAAAAACGTTGAAGAAGGCAGCTACAATTAGAACAGGAACAGCACCAACAGAAAAGTTCACTACGGGCTTGTATATTGTTTGCCTGAGCCTAAACGGTGGAATTGAATATACGACGCCAGCAAGAATCCCCACAAAAACAAAAACAGTTACTAACTGAACTCCGGTTATCGCGCCCAAGCTCATAGACAACGCAAGAAAGATGATGGATATACACAATCCTAGTCTGCCAAGATTCTTCGTGTATTCGGATCTGAGAGGGTCAGATTTCACATCCAAATCAACGTCATAAACGTTATTTATTGCGTCTACTCCACTCCACCCACAAAACGCGACAAAACCGAGATAAACAGCTCGAAGCAAAGCATCATTCTCTGCCATCAGAAATGTTGCCCCCATAGTAATCATAAAAAGCATGATCCCTCTCTCGATGGAAATAAACGTGAAGAATCCCTTTACGCTACGGAGCATATCCTTTCTGCAGTTGGACTATATAAAAAGTTTTTGTGTGCACACAGTATCAAATCGAAAAGAGAAAGGTGCGAAAGCGCACGGGTTGAAGCAAAAATGCTTACGAACTATCGTGTTAGACTGCAACACATCATTCTTGCATATCTCTAAATGATTAAAATATCCTGTTCAACCTCAGATTTTGAATTATATTGCAATTTTGGAGTCGAAAACGTTTATATATGATCCCCTATCGATTAAAATAGAAAAACGTCGTTTTTCGGTGTTTACTTTGAGTCTGGAAAGCAAGTTCAAATCGTCTGTTCAAGTTCACCAGCGAGAAGCTTTCAGATTTCTTTCATGGATTATCTATTTGGATTCTGAATATGGATTGTTATTACCGATACAGATTACAGATTCATACATGTTAAATGTGACAGACAAGGAAACCCCTGCATCACAAAACAGCAGAGTTGGAAAGGGTGGGACGATCGGATGACAATAGGTTGCACACGATTTGTGGACTTGAATGGTTGTTACTTATCCAGAATTCATAATGCTTTAATAGTTATCGAGAAAAAACGTAGAAATCTAACGAAAAAATAGAAAAACAATGAAATAGCGTCTCGGAGTTCAAAATGATGTTGGATGACAGGAAAGCGGGGATCACCTTCACGGTCTATATGAGAAAAGAGGGAAGGGTCACCGTTCCGAAAGAACTCAGGGACGCTTACGATCTCGAGGAGGGAGATTTGGTTGAGTGTCAAATCAGGAAGATCAAGTAAGAGTCCTGTTAACACTCGAACCTCTATTCTCCTCACTAGGGAAGCGTTGGCCAAGTTGAGGCTGAAGGCATTACGAAGAGGCGTGTGGTTCAGGGATTTGAAGCGTGAAGAGAGAAAGCTTCTGGAATTGACGATAAGAGTGGTCGAAAAGGTTCGCAGCTTTCTCTTGGTCAAAATTGTTTCCCGAATAGTTGGTAAGCTGTGTGAAGCCATGGAGGGCATGGTCATTCGCCTAATGAAGACTGAGGGGCGAAGCCTAGCAGAAAAAATCTCCAAAATAGGTCAGGCCTGGGGCAACCGAGCAGCTAAATCCTGGGCTAAAGACAGAGGCTTCATCCAGTATTTGACTGTTAATAACTTGTCGTCTTTCAAGACTTAGGTGCAACTAGGAACTACAAAGAGCTTTAGCTGATATGAATCCACTATATCTGATTGCTGTTATTGTTATCTCTCTACTTTACGTCTGGACCCTGTACAACATACCAATTGTTGTTGCTGGGCTTAGAAACCTTCGCTCAGGCAAACGAAAAAGGAAATTTTCTGGTGGCAGCCAGAAAAGGTTACCCACAATGTCGATTATTGTTCCTGTAAAAGATGAGGAGAAGGTTGTCGGGCGGCTTCTCAAGGCGCTCGCGAAGGTCGATTATCCTCAAGACAAGAAAGAGATTGTTATTGTCGAAGACGGCAGCATAGACAGAACTGGTGAGATTTGCAGGAAATTCGCGGATGAGCATCCGGGTCAAGTGAAGCTGGTGAGGCGTTCTGTTTCGGATGGGAAGCCTTCGGCTCTAAAGGAGGCTCTCAAGCACGTTAGTGGGGAGATTGTGGCTGTCTTTGATGCGGATAATATTCCTGAACCAGATTTTCTTTTGAGAGCAGCAAGTTACTTTGAGGATTCTTCTGTGGCAGCTGTACAAGGGAGACTGATTGCGGTTAACGAGGACGAAAATATTTTGACCAAATTTGTGTCCCAAGAGGAGGCCTTGAGGTGTGAAGCTTACATGAGGGGAAAAGATGCTTTGGGGCTCTTCGTTCCCTTAACTGGCAGTTGCTATTTCGTGAAAAAGAGTGTTCTTGATGATGTTGGAGGATGGGACAGCAAGGTTCTCTCTGAGGATATGGAGTTGGCGGCTCGGCTGACCAAAAACGGTCACAAGATTAGGTACGCTTCGGATGTGAAGTCTTGGCAGGAGTATCCTGCTACGGTTTCTGCTTTCTTTAAGCAGAGGACGAGGTGGTTCAGGGGGACAATGGAGGTAAGCCTTAGCTATGGGAGTCTACTTAAGAATCCGACTAAGAAATCATTAGATGCAGAGGTTACTTTAGCTGGGCCATTTGTTTTGATTTCTTGCTTAATCGGTTACCTTGTTACCTTTTCTTCGCTTTTCATTCCGATGAATCCCGATGTTGCATTCATTTGGCTAGCTAACATCACTACATTGTTTACATTTCTTCTTTTGGGATACTTAAAAAATTCGATTTCTGTGTGTTCTCTGTTTTTCTTCAGTTGTCCATGGTATTACCTGCAACCAAATATGCGATAATCAAACCGGCCAACCAGAGAGACACAAATGTTCTAACAACCCATTCCAAAAGAAGCGTAAGCTATTCCAGAAATTCCTGAGGACGCACGCGGCAAGGCGTTTTACGTTCAAGGTAGCCGGTTTCAGATAATTAATAACCTACTATGCTTGTATAACTGAAAGAATCTGGTTAGTAAAACATGTGCAGGAGAAAGACCTTTGAGTGAAGCAATAGGGTTGGCTAGAGTTTCAGTTAAGGGCGGATTTAATCTCTTCTACGGTTTAATAATTTCAACAATCATATCCGCATTAGGCATCATATTCCTAGCAAGACTACTGTCTCCCTCCGAAATCGGCATACTCGCAATCGCAGTAGTTGCCCCAAACCTTTTCGCACTACTCAGAGACTGGGGCGTAAACTCAGCCATGACACGATTTATAGCCAAATACGGATCAGAAAACAAAATGGCAAAGTGACTAACCGTAGATTTTAGCTCGGTATGAGTATTTTTTTCTGAACAATTTCTCAGACTCAATTTTAAGCTTTGCTTCCAATAACCTTTGGCTCTCTGATATAGTACTAAGATCTGGATGTCCAATGAAAGGACCACCTAAAACCGCCTTTGGTTTCTTCTTCTCTAATTCTGGGATTGAGACTGGTCTCTTCTCCAAAAGTTTAGAGACCAACCTATGCTGCTTCTCTCCATGGCGAAAACCATTCAGTAATTTCTTAATTTGCCTGGTTGAAAGAGGTCTAAACCCATATGATGGAGCTCCCTCCACAAACCTTCGAATCTCCTTTGGGTTATCAATCTTCATGCCAACTCCTGTGTGCTCTTGAGGATTGAGCGGAATCATCTTCAGCATATATCCATCGCTTGGACCTAAAACCAACAAGTTTCCCTTATAATCTGTAAGAACATTCCAGCCCACTGGTCTATTGTTGTATCGATTCATAATCTTAGGCATCAAAGATTCAATCGGTTCAGTGACCACACTAATCTACCTTTAAATCAAGTACTGTATATGGGCTGTTCCATAAAGCTCTTCTTTTAATTAAAAAAAACAGAAGATGAAAAATTCATCACATTATTCCCATTGATAAAAAAGGGAGCCACTGACAACCGAAACTTCGTAAAGAAAGCAGTCAACTGGGCCCTAAGAAACATCGGAAAAAGAAACCCTAACCTAAACAAAGCAGCCCTCAAGCTCGCAAAAGAAATCCACAGATTAGAATAATCTACTAGATCGAGCAAAAGCGCACGCATAGCTTCAGAAGCGTCCCCAATACGGCTTCAGGTTTCTCTTCACTTTCTTGACCACGTTTTTCACCTCTCCAAGCATCCGAGTCATCTCGGTTCTTAACGGAAATGGTTCCTCTAAGCCAATATCAACTCCAGCCAATCCTGAAATCAAAGCTGACCACGCCCTTGACAAGACCTCTTGTTTGTACCCTGAACATATTAGGTCAATCTCTTTGCCACAGCATATCTCTGCAATTTCTCTCACGCTTTTTCCAATATACCTGAATCCGTCCAGAGTCAATCCTAGCTCGGTTATCTCGTCGCTGGGGTGGGGATCAGAACCACCGTTTCTTATGATAAGCTCTGGATTGAACTCCTCCACCAAAGGGAAGATTAATTCATTAAATACGAACTTGTAGGCCTCATCGCTGGCGTAGGGCGGCAGCGGCACATTAACCGTATATCCCTTTCCCTTACCTTCTCCAACTTCATCTTCGTAGCCTGTGCCGGGATAAATGTACTTCTGATGTATATCCACAAAGAGTACTCTAGGATCTGAGTAGAAAGCTTGACAGGTTCCGTTTCCCGCATGCGCATCTGTGTCCAAAATCAAAATTCTTTCCAAAGCGTACTTTCTAATTGCGTGCTTGGCAGATATAACCACATCATTGTATACGCAAAAGCCTTCCCCATAACTGGGTTTGGCGTGGTGGAGTCCCCCTCCAATCGACACGGCCTTCTCGTATTTTCCTTCCTGAACGAGTTCGCAGGCAAGCATGGAATTCTTGACAATCACTCTAGCTGCGGGCTCTATGCCCTCCGGGAATTGTCTTGTTGTGGGATTCACGTTGTCCCCGCTTATGTACCTCAACAGGTTAGAAACCCCCGCACCAGCAGACGCTCTTTCCATTGCTTGGATGTAATCTTTTGTATGCCAAAGCTCCAAATCTTTATCGCTTGCAGGCTCTTCATTCAGAAAGACTTCGAATTTGCCGCTTTTGCTGAGCTTTGTGTTGAAGTAGGACATGAAACTTTCAAATCTGTCACCTCTAAAGGGGTGTCCCGACCCGAAATCGTAGTTTTTCAGCTTGTTGCTGTATATTATTCCCACTTTCATATCACGTCTGCCCCCGTCACGGTTTTCTACGTTATAATTACTCTGTTAGCGCGAGCAATAACGCCCAAATAGTTCACGAAGAGTCTCTACGTGTCTTATGTGTTCTTCAAAGTATTTAGTTACCAATGGCCCTGTTTTACGATTTTGCTAAATGGCAGTCGATTCTTTTCTTTCACTGTCTGAAAGGCTGGATAGCCGATGGGCATCAACTCCACAACCCTAACCTCTTCAGGAATCCCCCAAATCTCCTTAACCTTTCCTTCATTGAAAGCTCCAATCCAGCAAGTCCCTAAACCACAATCTACAGCAGCCAAAGAAATATGATCCAAAGCAATAGCCACATCTATCGGATAACTTGGCTGCCCACAACTCATAACATACCCGTCAACAACCCCACAAGCAACAACCACCACAGGAGCTTCACCAACAAAACTCTGCCCATTAGCCGCCTCACCAATCCTCCTCCTAAGCTCCGAATCCTTAACAACAATAAACCTCCACTCCTGACGATTTTTTGCCGAAGGCGCAAGCCTACCAGCCTCCAAAACAGCATTCAACTTCTCATCTTCTATCGGCTTATCCAAGTAACTACGCACACTTCTTCTCTTCTTAATCGCCTCAAAAACATTCATAACCCATCTTCTCCCAACAAATAATTTAATCCGACACCCTCAAAAATCTACCCCAAAATGGACACGTATCAAAAGAAGAGCAAATCATCGCGCTTAGTATATGACTGAGCGCCCTCTAAATACCTGAGACGCCAACACCAAAAAACCTGCTAATACAAGAAAAACTCCAAATATCACAATATACATTCCCGAAATTAGACCTGCTGAATTAAACAAGTTACGCTCTATTGAATCGCCATAAAAATAGAAATACGTACCTAGAAGAATTAAGGCGCTGGAAAATATAATTAGCTTCATACGCAAGCTAAACACATTCACTATTAGTTACTTTTAAAGATGCAAAAAGGTTTTACGAAATGAAAATATAGATTAAAAAACAATTTGCTAAACACCAAAAGAAACAAAGAAACCTTATACTGCCACCTCAAAACGCTCTACATCTACCTAACCAAATTTAACATTTATCACCCATAGACAAACCAAGATTTCACGAAGAGTCTAAGCTTACCGTCACCAGTCTTCGTCAGCGTTCCCCTCAAACTCGGAAAATCACTTGAAAACTCCATCTACGACACCCTTTCTGCTACAGAAAAAACAAAAAATCATTGGATCAAATTACAGAATAGATTTCTGAATGTCCTCTTCTTCTGTTTTCACTATCTCGATTTTTATGAAATCAGAGAGCTTCCACTTCCTCTTCGGTCTCTTTTCTTTCTTTATTCCAGAATTGACTGCTCCTGAAAGAACACTTGAAATTGCCTCAAAATTGCGCACCTTAATCCTCTGCGCCTCCCTAATTAAAGGACTAACTACCTTAAGCACAGATACACCCCTTTCAGTCACAAAATAAGCCTTTTCATCCTCATCCAAGTTTTGTTCTCCAACAAGACCACGATCATAAAGAAAACTCAGATGCGATATTAGACGAGGTTTGTCCAGTTCAACCTTATGCGTCATCTGGGTCAACTTCATGGGACCATTAGAAGCTAAGGCACAAAGAATCTCAATGCATGTCTGCAGCTTTGATCTATACAACTTTTTACCACTCCAATTTCACGTGATAATTAATGTTGTTTTTTGCATGGCCAAGATTTCCCATTTTTCCCCTATGTCCGCCTTTCTTTAAATAGATTATGAATTAATAATTCAAATAGAACATTATTAGCTAGAAATAATGGCCTGCACAAAAACTGCCTGTAGACTCTTCGTAAACCATCAAAATAACGCCTATATCATTCTACGAAGAACCCGCCTCTTGTGCGCGCGCAATAAGGGAAGAAATAGACTTAATTTCTTAATTTATGTTCTTCAAATCTGGCAATAATTGGATCCCATCTAAACAGTTTCACTTCTTCGTATTCGTTCTTGCCTCTTATAGATGCCATGGTAACACCCATTTTTATATTATACCTTACGATTAAATATATAATATATTCCGAAAAATTACATATATCAAAAAACAAAACATGGCAACTCGCTATTATTTCTACGGAGAAAAAACAGTCCAGCCAAGGGAGAATGGTGGTTTCCAGGTGGTAGGATTAGAAAAGGAGAAACGCTTGGAGAAGCGTTGTATCGTGAAGTCAAAGAGGAAACAGGTCTCGAAGTAATTAAAAGTAAAATCATAAATGTATATTCAAGAATATTCGATGAACGACACGACATAACAATAGCCTATTTATGTAAATGCAAGAGAGACAAAATAATTCTCAACAGTGAGCACTCGGAATACAGATATTTCAAAAGCCTCCCAAAGTCTATTCACCTATATCTTACTCAAGTAATACAGGATTTAAGAAAAAACTGTAATAAAAGAAGCAGCTGAGGCGATATATCAAACCTAATAGACAGCAACCTAAATCCTACCTTATTCTATTTCATCAATTCTTTCTGCTATTCTGTACTAGCCTGTAACCATTTTTCCCGGGGTGTGTTTTGTAGAATCCAATTTCGCTGTGTTCTTCTGATTTGGTAAGTTTTCCACTTTCGTGATAGGTTATGATTGCTCTTGTTTCTTTTGGGTGCTGCTCGATGGTGAATAATTTTCTCTCCAGTACCAACTGCACCTAGAGTATCCGCATGATGGCAGCCCTTCATCCTCATGTAACAAAATAAACAGTTCTTTAATCATCTCTTTAGTAGCCTTGTCCGGGTACTCGTGCTTAAGCCAGTCAATCAGGCTACTATGAATCAACGATGCACTATTGTCTGCCCTCAACTTATCTAATATCTTTCGAGCATCTTTTAGATCAACTAAACTTTGAAAAGCCTCAATAACAGCCACATACAACAGCCCAAAAAACTCTTCATCCACCACCTATAACCTCAAGATCGAAAAGAACACGAGATCCAATGCAATGAATCTTTTATGCGGGTTCAAGTCTAACTTCGATGATGTGGTGTTCAAGGCTCTTTTCGAGTCCAGATTCTAGCAGTGCCCGTTGAATTCTCGGAATCGTAATGCGTCCATCCTTGCCCATCTGCGCATAAAAACATTCACAACCCGGAACAAGCCCAACAACACTTACAGTAACCTTCAAAACCTGCATCGAATCCAACTTAAACCGCCACCTAACCCGCCTAGACACCTAAACCCGATTCCCCCTCTGAAACATCGTCTTAAAAGGCCCCTTCTCAGTCAACGGCAACGACAACCACAGCCCCACACAGACGCCACATAACAGCTACAGACAACTAAAGACACAACCTAACAACAAATAAAGCTTATTCCCAAAAAAGCAACCCAAAAACAAACCATCACAAAAACAAAAAAACACATGGTCAACAACAAAAAACCTGAAAGCCCTCTGAAATTTAGCCAGAAACAGAGACCATACAGTATTCGAATCCAGGCATCAACTTAGAAAGTTATCTACAGGTGAGAGAGCAAAAATTTTGGTTTGGCGCTTTGGGTGCTGATTTTGTATTTGGGTTTTTGCCATGAAAGACTTAAATACTATTGGTAGTAATTTCTACCATATGGAAGAAAAAATTACCAATTATCTTTTTGAGATACTGAGCCTATATCGAACCGACTACACCAAAAGCTTACACGTAAGAGCCATAGCCAAACTGCTAAACATCAGCCACGTCACACTCCTGCCCTACCTCAAAAAACTCGAAAAAAACAAAATACTAAAATCCAGAAAAGTTGGAAAAAACAAAGAATACACCCTCAACCCAGACAACATACTAACAAAAGACTACCTCACAGTATCCGAAAAACTTGAAACCATAAACCATCTGCAAAAAAACTTCCTAATCAAAAAAGTCTCCCAACACCTAATAAACATAAATCTTCAAGGCGCAGTTGTGCTCTTCGGCAGCTACGCCAAAAACTACGCAACCAAAACCAGCGACATAGACCTGTTTCACCTCGGCAAACTTTCAGAAAGCCAAATAATGGAAATAAAAAAAATCGGAAAAATCTACGGCAAAGAAATCAACATCAAAACATCCACCATCAAAAACTTCAACAAGGCTCTAATAACCGGAGACACCCTAATAAAAGAAATCATAAACAATCACATAATCCTACAAAATCCAGACCTATTTGTCAACCTGCTATGGAGGAACCGTTTTGCCAAATAACACTATCGAATGGTGCTTCAGACAAAGAAAAGGCATAAGACTAATTGACCCAAACGAAAACCTAGCAAAAGCATACATAAAAAAAGCCAAAGGCGCCTTGCACACAATGGACGCAGCCCTACAAATAAACGAAACCGACTGGGTAATCACAACAGCATATTACGCCAGATACTTCGCACTTTACGCTTTACTAATGAAGCTGGGAATCAAATCAGAAATACACGACTGCAGCATTGCAATAGCAAGATTACTCGCAACACATAGAATCCTCCATCAAACCCTAGTCACAGACATCTCAAAAGCGAAACAAATTCGAATCGACAGCCAATACTATGTAACCCACGAACTCGAAAAAGCAAAAATCAGAAAAAACGTCGAATCTGCCCACAAATTCCTCATAGAAATAGAAAAAACCCTAGAAAACATAACAACAGCGCAAATCAAAGAAATCAGAACAAACCTAAAACAAATAGCAACAAAGATAAAATAAACAAACAAAAAACCAGAATAGTAATACCCGTTCATCCAGGAAAAGACGTCAAACCTGGACTAATTAGAGCAATAATTAAAGAAGCGGGACTAAGCAGAAAAGACTTTTTTTGGGCTTCTAAAAGAAAAACAATAATCCAAAAAAGCTTTCAAACCCTAGAAGACAATCAAAAAAGGAAAACCAACAAAAATTCTCAAAAAAATGGCTGAACTAAACAAGATCCTTTCTTGAGCCAAAGCAACATAGTCTAAATGCCATTAGACTCATCGTCTACTCAAATAATCTAAAACCAAAACAAATAGAAGACGACATGTTTCTACCATTCAGCTACGAACATCATCTTCTAATCTCAAAAAATAACCAAAAGAAGTAGTAGTACCCAATTTCCTGCGTTGATAATACTACTACTTCTAACCCTTAACATCCTGCTCCACTTCCTGTTCTAGACTTGATATATTCTCGAACTCAATTGGCGCCCCTCACTGGTGTTCATCAGCCATAGATCAGCTCATCTTTGCATAGAAGCTTTGCCAGCCCTTCCAAGCGTAATCAGATCGGTGTTAAACCCATAAACATTGGCATCCTGTTCCTTTGGCAAAAGTATCAGTTTACCTGTCTCAAAACTTTTAGCCACTAAACTTAAGT
>Ga0315543_1004016_pt1 | contig 12730 bp, 18 predicted proteins | sample SalMarSW160210MG_2_FD_203098 | JGI IMG/M metagenome (GOLD analysis project Ga0315543, IMG submission 203098) | Salt marsh sediment microbial communities from the Plum Island Ecosystem LTER, Massachusetts, United States - Salt Marsh Sediment SW1601-210 ...
TGGAGGGCGGCAGGATCTGCTATATCAAACAGACGAGCGACGGCACGTCCATGGTCCCGCTGGGCAACTTCTTCGCTAGGGTGATTGAGGATATCCTGAAGGACAACGGGCATGAAACCTCCCGCGTATTCAAGGTGGAGGGAAGCCTCGGGACTGGCCAACCGTTACCGGTGATAGAGGTCCTGGCTTCCAGCTTCGCCTCGCTGAACTGGGTAACCAGCGAGTGGGGGTTGAGGGCTATCATAACCGCCGGCCAGTCCTATAAGGACCGGCTCCGGGAGGCAATCCAGCTGCTGTCGGAGGGAGCCGCCCAGAAGACCGTCTACGCCCACACCGGCTGGCGGGTAATCAACGGGCAGCGCACCTTCCTCACCGCGGGGGGAGCCCTTGATATGGCCGATGTCGACGTGGAGCTCGAGGGCCCGCTGCAGAGATATAGCCTGCTCCCACCCACAGACGACCCCAAGGAGGCGATAGCGGCCAGCCTGCGCTTCCTGGAGCTCGGAGAGCCGGCGGTAGTGCTGCCTCTGTGGGCGGCAATGTTCCTGGCGCCACTCTCTGAGCTGCTCTGCCCCGCATTCACCCTGTGGTTCGTGGGGCCGTCCGGCTGCTTCAAGTCCACCCTGGTGGCGCTGGCGCTCTGCCACTACGGGGAGTTCAACGTGCGGACCCTGCCGGTATCATGGCGGGACACCGCCAATTATCTGGAGAAGCAGATGGCACTGGCCAAGGATATCCCGCTGGTGGTTGACGACTGGGCCCCCGCCCAGGACATGGCAAGAGCCAGGGAATACGAGGCTAAAGCCGAGCAGGTGGCCCGGGCGCAGGGGAACAGGATGGGGCGGGGTCGGTTGCGGGCTGACACCTCAAGCCGGGCAAAGTATATCCCGCGGGGACTCCTGATCTCAACCGGCGAGCAGCTGCCCTCCGGACAGAGCCACACCGCCCGGCTTTTCTCCATAGAGATGGAGCTGAACAGCATCAACCAGGAGAGGCTAACCCAGGCCCAGCAGGAAGCGTCCCTGTACTCCCAAGCCATGACGCACTATGTCCTCTGGCTCAAGGAGAACTGGGGGGATATCGCGGGGGAGCTGCCAAAGGCATGGGAGAGGTGGCGGAATCAAGCGCAGAAGGAAGCCACCCACCCACGGCTGCCTGAGGCGGTGGGGTGGCTCTACGCCGCCTTCAACCTAGCGCTGGACTTCGCTGAGGAAAGGGGCGGGCTCGACCATGCCAAGGCGGAGGAGCACCGCGGGGCGGGCTGGCAGACCTTTATAGAGCTGGCGGCCAGCCAGGGCGGCCGGGTGGAGGACGAGCGGCCGGGGAGGCGGTTTATCGAGCCCCTCAGGTCCCTGAGAGACCAGGGGAGGGCGGTATTCTGGCACAAGGACGATGAGGCGCCGCGCAAGGCAGTACCGGGAGAGACGGTAATCGGGTGGAAGACCGAAGACGGCTTTTACCTGCTTGACCCACAGGCATCATTCGCTGCCGTCCACGATTTCTGCCAGCGGACCGGGGCGCCGTTTACCTTCAAGCAGAACGCCGTCTGGAAGGACCTCAAGCGCCTCGGCTACATCGAGTGCCAGAACGGGCGCACAACGGATATAGCCAAAATCTACGGGCAGTCGAAGCGGGTAGTCAAGCTGAAGGAGAAGGTGCTCGATGAAGCGCAATAAACCAGAGAGCGAACCACAAGGGGAAAGGAAACCATTATTCTCAAGCGAGCCATTGCAAAAGAGAAAACCAGTGAGAGGGAGCGAGCCACAGGTAGTAAGGAAACCATGAAGCGAGAGCGAGCCACAGGACTTGAGAAAACCACAGGACATGAGCGAGCCAGAAGACGAGAGGAAACCATCTCCCTTAAGCGAGCCATACGAGGAGAGAAACCCACACCGCGAGAGCGAGCCATAGAGATGGAGGAAACCAGAGAGGGAAAGCGAGCCGACGGAGCGAAGTAAACCAAAATAAAAAAAGGGAGCGAACAAAAATGGGAGCGAAAGAAATGTTCTCATTACCAGTGATGGTAGATGCTAGCCTTGCCGTGGAGAAACTGCGGGTAGCGGCACAGGTGAGGCAGAGCCATCTCAAGCTGCGGGAACGGACAGACCCCGAAACCGATGAGCTTTGCAAGAGGCTCGTCGGCCTGGAGGAATTTATCGATGGCAGGGTGGCATACCTAATCAAGAATCACCCCGCCTATGGTTGGTTCAGCAAGGTAAAGGGGGTAGGCAGGGAAAATATCGGCAAGGTGGTGGCAACCGTCGACATCGAAAGGGCGACTACCATATCGGCACTTTGGAAGTATGCTGGATTTTCAGTAGAGAACGGGGCATCCGAAAGGCGGGTGAAGGGCGAGAAACTACACTACAACAGCCAATTAAGGTCAATGTGCTGGAGATTGGCGTCTAGCCTTCTCAAAGCCAAGGGTAAATTTTATGAGTATTACCTTAAAGAAAAGGACAAGTACTACCAGAGATTTGAGAACCGGAGCGTCAAAATCGTGCCGGCAACCAGCCTGCCTAAGAAAGACGGCAAGCGATATGAGCCAGAGGGGATGATAAGCGAGGGTCATGTCCACAATATGGCTCTCCGCAAAATGATAAAACTCTTTCTATCATCACTGTGGCTTGTGTGGCGAGAGGCAGAAGGATTGCCTGTAACCTCGCCTTATCCGATTGACAGGCTGGGGCATGACTCGTTAATAGACCCGTGGAGAATGACGGACAAAAAGGCTAGGGGAAGAGATGATTGAAGAAACTATCAAAATCGCCTATCGACACAAAAAGTTGGGGGGTTATCTAGAAAAGTGGTAACAGCGGTAACGGGGGTAAAATTTAGCCTTGAGCCGTGCGTAACCAGTTGCCCTGAAAAAGTGGTTACAGAACCGAAAAAGTGGTTACAAAATGGTTACGGAGTGGTTACAAAATGGTTACTCACAGTTTAGCTATGAGATATAAAATGAATTATGTTAAGTGGTTACAAAATGGTTACGCACAGTTTAGCTATGGGGCAGTGCGTTGTAGCCACTTTCCTGCGCCCTATAAGAGCCCTATAGTTTTTTAAGGAGGTGACCGATGTATAAGGTCTCAGTTACAGAGCAGGAAGCACACGCAATCGGAGCGGAAAGGTGGACCCAGCAGCATAGAAGGCGCCATACATGGCTGATATTCGGCTTACTTGCCGTCTCCTTACTGGCGGTCCCTTTAACAGGGCTTACTCTGCCTATCTGGGTTCCCGGTTCTTTCCTTACAACCACGCTGATATTAGCCGCTGCCCTTGCCTTTCGCTTTTCTCGGCTTAGCGCTAAGGCAGGCAGGGAATTCGTTCAGACGCTGAAAAAGGAGGCGAACGATGAGTAAGGAAAACTGGAACCGGCCAGCCCCAGCTGCGGTGGCACTAAAACCACCCGCAGAACCCCAGTCGCCTGAGGAGGTCGCCGCGGAAACCCACCGGCAGCTCGAGGACCCGGGGTGGTGCCTCTGGCGGTGCAGCACCCTGGACGATGAGGTGATTGTCGTGGTGAGGGACGAGCTCGTCGCCGGATACCCCCCCGGTTTCCCGGTCTACACGGCCCAGGAACTGTTCGAGTGCACCAAGGCAGGTGGGGAATTTATAAGGGTGGCCCATGAAGCCAAGAAGACCCTGGGGGCCAAGGTAGCGGCGGTTGAGGGTGCGGCTAAATAGTATCGCAATACCGATAAAGGAGATTGAGGAGTGAGCCCTTATTACCAAGATGACTATGTAACGATTTACCACTTGGCAAGTCTACCAATGTGTGATAATATATCACTAGATAAGTGTATGGAGGTAGGCTTATGTCTAAGGAAGCAACTAGAAGATATAGAGCGAGGCAAAGGGGTGAGGATATTCCCAAGCGAAGCCCTGGGGCAAAGAAGGGATATAAACAAACCCCAGAACATATACAGAAACGAAAGCGATTTGGGGCAAACCACCACGCCTATAAGGGTGAGGATATTATTATCAAGTCTGGTAGAACACGAGCTTTGCGTAAATATCCCATCCGACCTTGCGAGAGATGCGGCAACCTCAAATCAGAGCGACATCACAAAGATGGCGATGCTAGAAACAATAGCCCAGAAAATATCCAGTTTCTTTGCCGAAGATGTCATATGCTTGAGGATGGTAGGCTAGATGAGCTTAGAAAATTCGCAAGAGCTAACCAGCCTAAAGCAGTGGCCGCCCGCTGGAATAAAGTGGTACTACAGTGATAAATATGTTGCCATAGCCCACGGTGATTGCAGGGAGATATTGCCCCAGTTGCCCGATAAGAGCGTGGACTTGGTGCTGACTGACCCACCGTATTCCAAAGAATATAGCTATGTTTGGGGTGAGCTGGGGAAGATGGGTGGCAAGGTATTAAGGGACGGAAAATCTTTGCTGACACTCTGCGGGCATTACCAGCTGGCAGATGTAATAAAAGAGATAACGCAATATCTAAATTACCATTGGTGCTGCATATTCCCGAATAACAAACAGCCCTTAATGCACGGATGGAATATTAAGGTATGCTGGAAGCCTATTTTATGGTTTGTGCAGGGGGAACCCGAACACCACGATATTATTACTGATAACTTTGCCAAGCGGGGTATGCGTAGCCAGCTATGGAGGGGGCAAGACAATCATAAGTGGGGGCAATCAGAGGAAATGTGCTATGAGCCATTGCTTGCCCTAACACAAGAAAACGACCTAATCCTTGACCCCTTTCTCGGCTCGGGGACAACCGCCTTCTGCGCCAAGAAGTTAAACCGCAAGTGCATAGGAATTGAAATTGAGGAACGTTACGCCCATATTGCAGCGGAGCGTTGCAGGCAAACAGTTATGGATTTTCCCTCTCTGCCCACCGAATCAGAGAATGGAGAGAGTCGTGCTCTGTTTTAGTCATCAATTTAAGGTTGCCAATATCATTATTCCGAGGGTTGCCATCAATGTGGTGAATAACCTCATGAGAAAGCAAAAAGCGATGGAGGTGTTTTTCCATAACAAGGCGGTGCTCCATTACATAGCCCTTAGAATCAGTATATGGGTGGTAGGGTGCGAGAATGGCCCAATATCTTCTATCACTTCCGTATGCAATCCTAACCTTAAATCTTGGGTGGTTGTTTCCTCTTATATGTTCAGATTGCCAAGCCCACTTACATTCTGGGGAACAAAACTTTTGCGACCTTTTACCCGTGCTAACCGCTGGCTTACCGCAATTAAGGCAATGATTTATTTCACGCTCACCAAATCGTGCCAATTTTTCGCATTTATTAGAACAATATTTCTGCGGTGGTTCAGACCTGCGCCTATAAAGAGGATGATATTCTTTGCCACAATATTCACATACCCTGAAAATCTTCATTCTCATACTAATATTATATCACAATTACTAATAGATAACAAGTATTGTGAGATAGCCGTCAACCGGTATCGGCAGATGGCTCATGGATTTGATAATCAACAGTAGGCGGATACTGATGAATAAAGTAAAACGGATAGGCATAGACGCATACTTCCTGAAGATAGCCTCGGTGGTGGCTGAGCGCTCAACCTGCCGCCGGCACCAGGTGGGGGCGGTGGCGGTCAAGGACAAGCATATCCTGGCCACCGGCTATAACGGCGCCCCGTCCGGGTTCCCCGACTGCCTGGAGCTGGGCTGTCAGCGGGACCTGCTCAAAATCGCTTCTGGGACCCGCCAGGAGGTATGCCGAGCCATCCACGCCGAGCAGAATGTCATCATCCAGGCTTCGTTGCACGGCGTCAGCCTCGAGGGCAGCACCATCTACTGCACCCATACCCCCTGCGTCCTCTGCGCCAAGATGCTGGTGAACGCCAAGATAAAGCGGTTCGTCAGCTCGGGCGAATATAAAGACGGCTCGTTTAAGGATCTCTTCCGGGAGGCGGGCATAAAGGTTGAGGCGAAGAGATGATTGAAGTTGAGCTGGATGAGAATACCCCTATGCGCTTTTACGGAGAGGGTGATGGCGGAGAGGTGCTTGCCTTTATACGCCTATGCCCCCACTGTGGGAGGTTTGTAAAACCTGACGCCCATGTGAAGGTCAACGGGCTGGAGCAGGTAAGCGAAGAACCAAACGCTACCTGCTCCAAGTGCGGTCAGGTGACGATGATATTCAGCGGCTGGTGGCCGACTAAAAATTAGAAGAGGAGACGGGAGCGATGAACAGAGCGACACATAGTGATAGCTGGGTCCAGAACCCCGACGGGACCCCGGGGTACACCTGCAGCCTGATAACCGGCTGCCTCCTGGGACATGATTACTGCTTCGCTAAGACGCTGGCTAATGGGCGGCTGAAGTCAAGGTATCTAGCGAATAGGAACATCGCCATTCCTAAAAACGCCCACTTTGAGATGATGAAAGGGGTAAGCGGAGAACCTCCAGCCTATGAAGACCCCTTCTATCCCCGCTTCTGGCCTGACCGCCTAATGGAGCTTGACCGTTTCCTCGCCAGGAGTAAAAAGCCGCTAGGTGTCTTCCTGAACATCATGGGTGAGTGGGCAGGGGACTGGGTACCGAGGGAATGGCAGGACGCCATGTTTGAGCTTATAAACCGGCACCCGAGGCACAGGTTTTATCTCCTCACCCACTGCCCCCAGAACCTCCCTGACTTTTCGCCGTTCCCAGATGCCTGCTGGGTGGGGGCGACCGTGACCGGAGAAAACCCAAAGCTCTCTAATCTCTTTAATGCCCTGGATGCCCTGGATGATATTCAGTGCGGGATGCGCTTCTTGAGCTTTGAGCCACTGCTCAAAGATTTCCACATAACCGACCTTGACATCATTTTGGGCGGCACTATTAACCGGATTATCATCGGCGCCTGCACTGGCAAGAAGACGGAAATGTCCGAACTTCTGCGGAAATATCCGCACTTGACCCTAATGCCTTACGGGAAAATCTGGACAGCGCAGCCCAGGATTGAGTGGGTGGAGGAGATAGTCGGGGCTGCCGATAAAGCAGGGATACCAGTGTTCTTGAAGGACAATTTACTAGAGCTGGTCAATTATCGGTCACCCGAAACGGAATTTGCCTTTAACAAGGAGGGCTATTACAGGCAGGAGATGCCAGGATGAATCTCCAGGAAAAGAAGCAGGAAGCTCTTATTAAGGCGCTGGACAGCCTAGCGAGATATAAGTTTATGATGTTTGGCTATCACGCTGCCCTCTGGGTAACTTTGAATAGTATGGACACCCACCGAGAAAAGAACCCATTTACTCCCCTGGTCAATCTAGCCCGAAAGCTGAAAGGAGCGGAGCGTTAAATGATACCTAGCTTACTGCAACTTTCTGTACGCTGCAAATATTGTGGAGCGAAATTAGCTTTCCCGATTAATTCGGAAACAGACCTACTCTTGGCCTATAGTCAACTGGCGGGGTTATATTACGACCACCTGTTTTACAAACACTTGGACGCTTATTCTCACCTTGATGATGGGCAAATAATTTTGGAGCGGGCAGTGCAGTGAAAGCAGCCATCTACTGCCGGGTAAGCACCACTGAGCAGGACGCCGCCAACCAGCTCCTCGCCCTGGAGAAGTGGGCACGGGAGCGGGGTTGGGAGGTGGTGGGAGTCTACCAGGAGCAGGAGTCGGCGTGGAAGGCTGGCCACCAGCGGGAGCTGGCGCGGCTGAAAGAGGATGCCAGTCGGCGCCGGTTTGAGGTGGTGTTGGTATGGGCGCTTGACCGGCTGTCGCGGGAAGGTGCCGCCGCCATCCTCAACTTGGTAAATACGCTGAAGGTCCACGGGGTCAGGGTTTATTCCTACCAAGAGTCCTGGACCGAAGCCCCCGGGGATATCGGGGATATCCTATACGCCATAGCCGGCTGGGTGGCGAAGATGGAGTCGCAGCGGAGGAGTGAGAGGACGAAGGCAGCCATGGCGAGGCTGAAGGAGCAGGGTAAGAAGCTCGGCCGGCCGAAGGGTGCCAAGGATAAAAAGAAGCGGCGGAGGGGTGGCTATTTCAGGAGGCATGAGGGTAGTAAACAATGATGCGGTCAAAAACCATAGCTAAGGAGCAGGGTAAATAAAGGTTTGAATAAGGGGTCGTTTATTTGGAGGTAACATGGCTAAAATTATTGGCTTTCTAAATTGGGCTGAAAGACAACAGGGGATAGTGAAAGGTCTGTTAATACTACCCGTTGTCCTTGTTTTGTTTACGCTGTTCGTGGTGACCCCGGCTTATCAACTTGCTAGGTTAGTTATATGGGGACGTCAAAAGCAGTAAGGCTTCAAAGAGAAGAGGTATTACCGGACACCGATGAGCCGCTGGTTATGGAGCTGGCCAAGGCTTGGATTAAGTGCTGCGATGAGCTCGGTGTCCTTGGTTGTGGAATTTGCCCGGTAAGAAAAAAATGCCAGCGGTTGGCGGCTGAGATTGCGAACACTACTACCCATGCCTTAAGTCTAACTGAGTACCGGCGGTATAGCCGGAAGTTCTCTCTCCTGAAGCAGGAAAGAGACCGTATCCTGGCCACCGCGGGGCTGGTTCGGGATAAGCCTACCCGATAAACCGGGCTAGGATACCCTGAGCCACTGGCAGTAGCGCCTGCGTTATCCCCCAGACCACCCCCACACTCAAGGTCATAATCAAAAAGATTCTGAAGATGATATAACCACCCTGGAAGAAGTTGTAATCCCACATTATCATCTTCGGCACCCCGTGAGTCAGGAACCCCCAGCCCATCTTGGCGATTGACCATACTCCGGCGCCGCTGACCTGGACGATGTTATAGCCGGTTAGTTCATTGACGATACCAATCTCAGTTTCGCCAAAGTAGGTGCCTTCGATAACGAGGCAGCAGAGGGTGCCAAGCAGGAAGACAAAACTGACAAACATCAACAGCTTTGGGTTCATCTTTTCACCATCCAAATACCCTTTCCGATACCAGCAGGCCGGCGGCTATGACGGCGTAGATAAAGAATGACCACAACGGTATCGGATTCCCCCACGTGATCAAAGCGAAAACCAGTATTATCATGCCGGAGATCAGGGCCGGCCACAACATACTCTTGAGAAAACGGAAACTCACGAGAGCAGCTACTGCAGCCAGGCCATAGACAGACATGATCCAGAACAGGTCCTGGGGGATACCTCCGGCATCAAGCATGCTATTAATAAGACCGGCGCCGGGTAGGTGGCCGGTTCCTCCTCCCTCAGCACCATAGAACTCCTTTGGCATCTCGGTCGCCCCCCCCAGAATCTCCGGCGTTTCTTCCGCTCCCCCCGCGGTACATTCGTTTTCACTTATCGGGCTGAAGTTCTGGAAGGTTGCCGAGACATCGGAGTCGCTGGAGGTTGTTCTGAAGGTCGGTGTGGCGTCGTTGCCATTACCCGACTGGTCGGTGAAGGTAGTATCCCTCTCATAGATGATATGCTGCTTCAGGGTTCCGCCCACCCATATCTTGTGGCAGTCCATGTAGGACGCGCTGCCGTTGGTGAGAAAGGACCAATCGTTATCATTATCAAGGACGCTGGCTCCGCCCAGAGCTGCGGAGTCGTCATCCAGCAGGACATCGTTCTCGTCATAGACCTGTATGGTCAACAAGTTGGTGCCACCGCCAGTCGCCGTGGTCACGACCTTCCTCACCCCGCTTGTTATGCCGGTGGCGGTTATAGGGGCAACGATGAGGTAATTCACCGTCAAGGTCGTATTCGCTATACTGCAAGTAACCCTCTCGTTATTAGTCGGTGCTGAATTGTTAATATCCTCGTCCGACCTCAAGCAGAACTTGGTTGTTCCTGTTTTGTTAATCAAGTCTAGCCCATCGGCAGTCAGGGTAATGGGGTTGTCCCCTATGACGAAAGCCGAGGTATTCATCTGCCCATAGTTGCCACTGTAATAGGTCATATTGTAATCCGTGGTAACCAAAGGAGACGAAGGATATGTAGGCATACCGCTCTGTATCACTATATTGAAGTCCGTGTCCGAGTTATCCACACTACCACGCAAGTGCAGAACCGCAGAGAAGATGACACTATCATCAGGAATACTGGAGGTGTCAAACTGCGGATAACCACGCTCCACAACATATCCCGTTAGTTGTCCCACTCTGATGTTCGCCGTTATTCCATTAGCAGTGGCGGCGGAGCGTGCCGTGGCATAGACGGCATTATTGTTACACAAGTTAACGTCACCCCCAGCCGCAACGGGATTGATGGAAGTCGTTGCCAATATTGTCGCTGTAATCTCTTGGTCGGCACTAATATATATCCTAAGAGCACCATCCTTATAGACCAAGTTCTTGTCTGCCCCCGCCGAGGTATCTATCCACCCCCTCTGCTCTATCTGGAAGTTGTTGCCCAACTCCAGGGAGGCACCGTCAGCGGTGGTCATGCCGCCGCTATCGGGGAAGTAGTAAAACCCTTCCTGCATGGCGGGACCGCCGGCGTAGAATAAATAGGACTTTGACTCCGAAGCACCGATGCTGGGAACGAAAAATACCCAGGGGTCACTATCCTCTACCCCTGGCATATAGGCGATGTCGGTTCCTCCGGAGGTCTGGATGGCGGTATTCAAGAGGTCTTCGGTGATATACTTGCCGTCAACCAGGGCTTGGATATTGATATCACATACTGTGCTGACCTTAGTCGTGGCATCCCCGGTATTGACAGTCACAAGGTCGGCTATGTAGAGAGCGTTGGTCACACTCACGGCGTAAGCCGGCGTGGCTACTATTAGTAACCATACCAGGGCTATTAAACTGAACCTCAATATTCGTTTAACCATGTCTAAAAAACCATATATATCCCAGGAAGAGGGCGAAGAGGATTACTATAATTCCCATTATTGCCGGAGCCATCCAGCCTAATACGACACCACCAAGCAGGACACAGGTATCACTTATCGATGCCGGCTTGACTGTGCCGTTCATGAATTGACTTACAACGGCAAAACCTATCATCGTTACGAAGACCACCAAACCAGTAATTACATTCCACTTCACGCGAAACAGATCACCAACCGAGGCAAGGGCTTCTCCCACCCAGGTATCCTCAAAGCGAGTCTCGTAGGCTTCACCCTGGGCCCCGGTCCATTCGGTTTCCTCATACTGTGGTGCTGAGGACTGAATGGGAAATATCTGCGGCGCCAGGGCTTGTAAGCCGGGGATTGCTCCCTTGAAGTAAGCCTCACCGGTGGAGTTCAGCACCAGCCCGAGATCGCCAGCAAAGAGGAGAGTCGCACTCCAGTTGTTTTCCAGGTCCCTGGCGACATCGAGTATGTAATTGCCGAGTACTGTCTGGTTTTCTTTCTGCGTCCCCATCTGTGAATATTCGGAGGCAGTCAAGGTATGGCTTGTCAGAGGTGGGCTGCTGAAATATTCGGGGTTGCCTGAGATTCTGATTACATAAGCCTGCTCCCAGTCAGGAGCTGTGGCGGCGGGGAAGTAGAAGGCGGCAACGCCCTGGTCGTAGCCTGAGTTGTAGTAAGCGTAAGGGACGATAGCCCCCAGGTGGTCGACGCCGTTGGTGTCAAGGAGCCTGAAGGTAAATAGCTTATTTGCAGGGTCATCCGGCTGCTCCTCCTCGGTGTAGTGGATGTTGTAGTGGAAGACTAGGAGGAAGTCATCCTCCTCGATAAGGTGGCGGCAGGCTTTAGCCGACTCAATCTGCAGGTTAGCCGGCGCTGGCGGGTCGTCAGCCAGCACTGGCTGAGGGTAAAGCCCTACCAGCAGCAAGCCCATTATCAGGGCTAAGGTTATGATTCTGAAGCTCTCAATTGTTCTGCCCATTCTATCAGACTCATCAATATCAGCGGTTCCTTTGGCATCCGATTGCCCTTCTCCCAGTTCCAGACCTCAGTCTTCGAGACGCCCAGGGCTCGGGCGAGTTGCCCATAGCTGAGTCTTTCCTTTTCCCGGATGAGCTCGATATCTTGCGGTAGCCCAGTTACCCGGGAGAGGGCTTTGTCGAGGGTTGAGGTTGGTACTTGTACCGGTGCTTGATATGCCATCTCTTTATTCTACCACCCTGCCCGATTTCATGTATCTACCTAAAGTATAAATATACTGTTAGCAGAAACCGTTAGCGTGGTGCTAACACTTTTAGGATTTTTGTGTGGTAAGAATAAGTTAGGCAAATCTTTAGAGAAAGGAGGTGACTCTGACCCGTGAAGACTATTGTCCTTTTGATTATCGGGATAGTGATTCTTCTGGCTATGTTCCCCATAGTCCTAAGCAGCACCCACGATATCCAGATTGATGAGCAGACCGATGCCGGATTGGCATGCACTGCCGATCCCATGGATGTCGTTCTTACTGAGGATTTATGGCAGGACGACGTCACCAGCGTCATCAGCGGCGTTGATAGCGAAGGTAACGTTCTGACGGCTACAGTATACGTTCCAGCCACGAATACGCTGACGGTAACCGGCTGGGTAACTCCCGCCACCACGTGCACCATTGTCTATGAGACTGATGCGCTAACTGCCTTTACCGGCCTAGGTCCCCTGGTTGGGCTTACACCGCTGCTAATCTGGATTGCGATTTTAGCTTCGTTGCTTGGCGGCCTCTTTTTTACTGTCAAAGGCAAGTTTTCCTAATAGCCGGGCATAGCCGTGAACACAAAAAAAGTAATATGAAAGGAGGTGACTCTGAGTGAGCGGCAATTTTAAGACTATAGTCATCGGGCTTCTTATGATAGTGATAGCCCTCGCCATGTTTCCCATAGTCCTGGATAGCGTGGCAGCTGTCCTAGCGTGGACATCAGGCGGGAGC
>Ga0315543_1004017_pt1 | contig 12728 bp, 7 predicted proteins | sample SalMarSW160210MG_2_FD_203098 | JGI IMG/M metagenome (GOLD analysis project Ga0315543, IMG submission 203098) | Salt marsh sediment microbial communities from the Plum Island Ecosystem LTER, Massachusetts, United States - Salt Marsh Sediment SW1601-210 ...
CCGATCACAATGAGGGGCGGTATTGGACGTAACGGCCGAGTCAGCGGCCAGAAAAACTGCAGAGCCAGATTTCCAACCACGTGGGCCACCGCCAAGACTCTGGCACACAACCGACCCGCTCGACGTGTGTGGTCGTCAATCGGCAAGGCACGGGCAAATCAAACATTTTCGCAAACAGGGCAGAACGTCGGTGACGGTCTAGCCGTTGATCTGGAACCAATGCTGTGATTTTTGGCCGTGTTGTTCGCGAAACATGGCTGGAGTCCATCCCGTCTCTTTCTTGAAGACCGTACAGAGATACTCGATGTGTTTGAACGCCGTGCGTTCGGCAATGTCGAGCAGGGGAAGTTCGGTCTGCGCGAGCAGTTCCTTGACACGCTTGATCCGCGCGTCGAGAATCATGTCATGGATCGAGCGTTCAAGAGCCTTCCGAAATCGTTCCTGCAGGACGGTGCGCGACACGAGAACATGACGCAACACATCGGGGACTTTGATGCCGTCGCAGGCGTGTCTTTGGATGAATTGCATTGCCTTAGATACGAGCGGATCGGCAACGGCCATTACGTCGGTTGACTGGCGGGTGATTACGTCAAGCGGTGGCATCAGCCGCTCCTCGCGGTCGACCGGCTCCCCTTGCATGAGACGGTCCAGCAACGAAGCCGCCTCGTAGCCCGTCTGAAACGCATTGAGGAGAATGCTCGACAAGGGTGGGCTGGACAAGTCGCACGCCACGCTGTCATTCCCTACTCCCAGTACGGCGACCTGCTGGGGAATATCGATCCGAGCAATCGCGCACGCTTCGATCACTTGCAGCCCGCGAAAATCATCGCAAGCCATAACGCCAACCGGCTTCGGTAGATCCTTAACCCATCGAACCACGTGGTCCATTTCGAGTTCCCAGGTTCGATCGTGGAATCGCCGGGGTGCTTGGGCTCCGTAGGAGTAGACGTCACAGGCACCACCCGCCTCCGTCACGACGTCCCTGAAGGCATCCCGCCGCCCGTCCGACCAAGGCAATCCGTCATGCCCAACATATGCGAACTGGCTAAACCCTCGTTGCAGGAGATGCACGGCCGCCATGCGCCCGATCGCCGCATGGTCGTTGGAGATCTGTGGCACGCCCAAGCCCTGCATCTGCTGATTCAAATCAACAACCGGAATGTCCGTGTTGGACAGAAACGTGACGATGTCGGGCGTACCGACCCTTGTGATGATCCCATTGCCAGACCACTTCTTCAGCCACTTCGGCACGCCGTCGCACAAGCTGCGTTCGACGAAGAAGACCGACCAGGGTTGGTTCTCGCGTATGTATCGGGTGATTCCGCGGAATATTTCGCGGCCATAGGAATGCGACGTCTCGATGACGACCGCGACCCGGGCAAACCCGTCGTCATCGGTCGGTTCGCTCTGGCGGACCGCGGACAACCGCGGCTTGGCAACGCGTTTCGGCATAGTCGACACCGTGCTTGCCCACCACAGGGGGGCCAAGGGCTGAATCACTGGGGGCCTGACCCTCGGACAATAATCAATAATATATACCTCACAGAAAGAGATTTCCAGAGTGTTAACGGGGATTTTGGTCTTGCACCTACGCTTTTCAACGGACTGGTTGCCCTTCTCCGAAACCCCAGGTATTATCGAAATTGTGCGTAAAAAAAGGACGTTGTGCCGACGTTGTGCCCCAATCGTTGCGACTCTTGGCTGTCCGAGATTGCGGTTTTAAGCGGGGGCTTGTGCTAGCGTCTGTGGAACGCACGCTTGGCCCGAAGAGACCTGCGGACCACAAAGTGTTTGCGTCGACGACACGTAACTGCCAGACTCTTTGGTGCTCTTATGAATCTGGCCATTTGCGCACCGGTAAACGCTTGATGCACAAGGATTCCCGTCCATGCACCTGATCGACTACGGTGTGCTGATCGGCTTCATGGCATGGATGCTGGTGATTGGCTGGGTATTCAGCCGCCGCGTGAAGGACGCGTCCGACATGTTCGCGGCCGGCGGGCAGTCGCCGTGGTGGATCTCCGGGCTATCCGGTTTCATGACGATCTTCTCGGCCGGCACCTTCGTCGTCTGGGGAGGCATCGCCTTTCGGCTCGGTCTGGTCGCCGTCTCCATTCTCGTGGTAATCGGCTTGAGTATGGTCCTGGTCGGATGGGCTATTGCCGGGCTATGGCGGCGGATGGGGATCACCACGCCCGCGGAATTCCTGCGCATTCGTTTCAATGAACCCGTGGTCCAGGCCTACACCTGGATCGGCTCCTTCTATCGCGGTATTGGACTTGGCGTGGCGCTGTACTCGCTTGCCGTGATGCTTTCCGTCCTGGTACCACTGCCGGAAGGAACTCCGTTTAGGGATGCCGAGACGGGCAACTTTTCAGTCGGCGCGGGCATTCTCCTTTGGGGAACCGTCGTGATCGTCTACACGATGGCCGGTGGGCTTTGGGCCGTATTGATGACCGACGTCATTCAGTGTCTCATTCTCTGCTTGGCCGTGCTGGTCGCGGTTCCCTTGTCGATCGCGGCCATCGGCGGGATGGACGAGCTATGGAACCAGGCTCCAGAGGGTTTTTTCTCACCGGCCACGGGGGAATATACGTATACGTTCCTTTTTCTGTGGCTTTGGTTGGGGTTCTTCCGCTATGCGGCCGATTGGGCCTTCGTCCAGCGCTATATTTGCGTTCCCACGCCGCGCGATGCCCGCAAAGTCGCTTATCTCATGGGCGGGCTCTACATCATCAGCCCCCTGTTATGGATGTTGCCGGCCATGGCTTACCGCATCCTTGACCCCGAGGCCGATCCGGAACAGGCGTACATGCTGATGTGCTGCCGTGTGCTACCGGCCGGCTTGCTGGGAATCATGGTGGCGGCGATGTTCTCGGCCACGGCGAGCATGGTCAGCTCGTTGCTCAACGTATTTGCCGGCGTGTTCACCTACGACGTCTACAAAGCGCTTATCAACCCGGGGGCATCCGAACGTCGGATGGTACTGGTGGGCCGACTCGCAACGTTCGCCTACGGGTTGTTTGTCGTGCTGATCGCTTTCTCCGTCCCCTTCTTCGGCGGCGCCGAGGAGGTGGTTCTCATCTTGATGACTTCCTTGTTGGGTCCATTGCTGATGCCGATCGTCTGGGGACTCTATTCGCGTCATGTTGGGCCGTGGGCCGTCTGGATTACCCTGGTCGTTTGTACTCCGGTGACGGTTGTCGTGAAGTCGGGGCCCGCACTCCGAGACGCGATCGCCCAATGGAATCTGCCAGACGCTATCGCCGAGTCGATCGGTTGGGTCGAGGCCAACCCACGGTTGACCGACGGGATTCTGGGGTTTCTTCTCCCGCTCGTGGTTCTTCTCGTTGTCGAAGCCATTTCGCGACGAGGCTCGGAAGACGACGGCTGGCAGCGGATGCAAGCCGCACTGGCCGACTACGCGGGTCGCCCGCCGGTCGTCGTCGAGTCGCGCCTGCCGGCGCGAGTCCTGGCCACCTCGCTCGGAATGCTGGCCGTGCTGATGATCGTCATCACAGCTTGCACGTCACAGCAGCGTATCACGCTGGGCGCCTTTTCTGCGTTGCTGCTGGTGACAACCGGCGTCATGGCGTGGTTCGGCTTCCGCCCCGTGAGAGACACAGCTAGAGGTCAATGAAGACTTTCATGCACTTGCCGGCTTGCTCGATGATGTAATGATAGGCGGAGAGGTATTCGCTCAGCGGAAAGTGCTTCGTCTCGAGCGGCCCGGTGAGCACCGCGCCGGAGTCGATCAGTTCGACCGCGCGCCGGTAGTCCTCATGCTTGTACATGAGCGTACCGATCAGACTGAGCTCACGATCCTGGATCAGGGCCACGTTGACGCGCGGTTTTTCGGGGAAGTTGCCAACCGCGACGATCCGCCCACCCTTGGCAATGTTCTCGATGGCTGCATCCACCGTGGCCTCGACGCCGACGCACTCGATGGCCGCATCGAACCCGTCCTCGCCAAAGACACGTCGTGAAGCTTCGTCCAGCGACTCCTTTTGTACGTCGGACGTCTCCTCGATGCCACACTCGCGGGCGATTTTGAGCCGGTAATCGCTCAGATCCGTAATGAGTACGCGAGCTCCGGCGGCCTTGGCGACTTGAGCAACCAAGTTTCCGATGGGACCCGCACCGAGCACCACGGCGTTCGCTTCAGCCAGATCGCCCGCCTTCGCTACCGCGCGAACCGCGACCGCAACCGGTTCAACCAGGGCTCCTTGCTCGAAGGTGAATGATTCCGGCAGGCACACGACCCTCTCAGCCTTGGTCACGAAAAGATCCTGGGCACATCCGGGAGCCTGGAATCCTTGGACCCTGAGCGTGTCACAGATGTGATAGTCGCCGCGCCGGCAGGGCCGGCACTGGCCACACACGACCTGCGGTCGCGCTGTCACCTTCATGCCAGGTTCAATACCCCTCACGTCGTTGCCGATTGCCTCTACTACGGCGGAGAACTCGTGGCCCTGAACCACCGGGTACTTCGTGAACGGCTGGACGCCGTGGTAAACGTGCATGTCCGAGCCGCATATGCCGATACACTTCACACGAAGCAACACGTCATCGGAACCCGCCACCGGCGCGGGCACGTCGTGGAACTCAATGACTCCGGGTTGCGTCATGATTGCTTGCCGCATGCTTGGCTCCTCCGTACTACCCGCCGTGAAAGGTGATCGCTTCTCGCTTACCAAAGCCTCACCGGCGCAGTCTCACTGAGATTACCCGAGATTACTGTCAATTGTCGCGGCCTCTTGGCTTCTGCGGCTGAACGTCCGACCGCTCTGCCTCGACCCTTTCGAGCCACTGGCGGCGCAATGCTTGAAGACGCTCGACTTCGTCGGGGCGCTCGGCCGCGCAGTTGTGTTTTTCACCCACGTCCTCGGCAAGGTTCGCCAGAAATAGTCTCTTGTCGGCCCGCGAAAGCGTGAATTCCCGTCTCTTCTCACTGGTGTCCCGAACGTTGCCGATCAGTTTCCAATTTCCGGCGCGCACAGCCCATTGTGCCCTCTTGCCCTGGCCTACTTGCCAATGCAGCATTTCATGAGGCGAGGGTGCTTTGTCGGACTTGATGACCTTGACGAGGCTCTTGCCGTCGATATCGGGATCGAGAAGCCTCACTCCAGCCAATTCGCCAACGGTCGGCATCCAGTCGCATCCATGGGCTACCTGCGCGCGAGCCTTGCCCTCGGGAATATGGCCGGGCCAGGAAATAACCGCGGGCAAACGGATCCCGCCCTCGAAAAGACTGAACTTCGCGCCTCGGTAGGGCCCCGAACTGCCACCGCCAAGAAATGCTCGTTCTTCCGTGCTGTGGCCGTTGTCCGACTGATAGACGATGATTGTGTTTTCACGCAAGCCGAGACGATCGACTTCCGCCAACAGGTGGCCGACGTTTTCATCGAGCGTCGAGAGAAACGCCGCGTACAATCGTCGTGCATGGGGAAGGTCCTTGTAGTACCGTAGCCATTTTTCATAACCCTGGTAGGGGTAATGCGGCATGTTGATCGCAAAGTACATGAAGAAGGGCCGAGTCCTGTTCTTCTCCATGAACTGGCCCGCCTCGCGGACCATAAGCTCGGGAAAGAACTGGCCGTTGCGGTAGATTTCCCTGCCGTCGCGCCAGAGATCATGGCGGTTCGGTCCTCTCCAGTAGAAGAAATGCGAGTAGTTGTCGATGCACGCGCCGAGAAACCCGAAGAAGTAGTCGAATCCCTGTGCGTTCGGGGTCATCTCCTCCGAGTGCCCCAGATGCCACTTGCCGATGAGCGCCGTTGCATAACCGGCTGCCTTGAACATCTCGGCCAACGTGACTTCCGTGCCAGGCAGACCACGTGTTCGCGTGCCAAGCTTGCCGCCGATGGGCGGATCCGAGGCGTTCGTATTGCTCGTTAAGCCGACACGCAATGGATATCGGCCCGTCAGGAGACTGGCACGGCTCGGTGAACAGACCGGCGCGGCGGCGTAGAACTGCGTGAACCGAACGCCACGCCTTGCCAGACCGTCCAACGCCGTCGTCTGCAAATCGGTCGCTCCATAACAGCCCGCGTCAATCGATCCTTGATCGTCGACAAGGATGACGATGACGTTCGGGCTTCGGACGACCGAAGCGAAACAACGCGCACCGCACAACGGTAACGCCCAGGCCACAGCGAGAGCTATCACCACGCTACCAGCAAATCGAGAGGTTCTCATTTTAGGCTCCCAGGCTCTTGTAGCCGATCCTTCATACAGAAGATACCGCGGATTCAATGCCATGCGGTCACAGGCACGTGTCGATTATTCCAGGCTCATCGCACTTCGAAGGAAAACACGTGCGCTTCTTCAGCACCCCAAGTTTGTTCGGGGATAAACCGCACCGCGTGAGCTTCGAAATGAGTCGGGATTCGAACAAGCCGCTGATGGTTGTCGTCCTCGCGGGCAACCACTGTCCAATTCCCGTCGCCGTCGAGCGATTCAACCCGGAAGGCGCACACCAGGGTCGTCGGAGTGCCGACCGGCTCGTTGTCCAAGGGATACCAGGCTAACATGTTAGTATCCGCGCGATTCAAGTCGCTGTCAAAGACAAATCGGAGTTCGCGAACGGTTTGCCGTGTTGAAAACGCGTATTGCACCCAGGCCCCGAGTGTGCCGGTCCATCCATTGTCGACATCACCCACGGGACGGTCCACACCGTTGCGCAGCGGCTCGGGATCCCCCTCGGAGGCCGTGAGTTCGGCACCGCGCGAGAGTTGGGAGATGTTGCGCGGTCTGCCAGGCAAGAAACAGTCATCCTCCTGGAGGGTCTCCTGCAGCTCTCTGAGCTTCTCCTGGTACACGCCTCTCGGCAACAACCCGTTCTTCACTGCAACCGAGGCGGCCGTTCCCACGGCCTGCCCAATCACAGCACACGTTGCCATCACGCGTGAGGAGCCGATGGCAACGTGTGTGGCGCTGATATTCCGGCCGGCGCAGAACAGGTTGTCGACGTTGCGTGAATAGAGGGCTCGATACGGAATACCCCAAGGCGACGGCGTGATGTAGATGCGCGAGGGTCGGCCTCGATGGTTCATTCCCGCCGGGTAGTGGTCGTCCATCGGCCAGCCGCCGTAGGCCGCCACGTCCTCGAATTGGCCTTGGGCACGAACGTCGTTTTCCGTAATGACGTGATCGCCGACATAGCGGCGGCTTTCCCGTTTGCCGGGCAAGAAGCCGACCCAATCGAGGACCCAGTTGGCGGCCCCGTGGTCCCCGTGGTTTTTGATGTGGTCCCAGACGCCAAAGGCCACCTTGAGCAGTTCATCGCGGATTTCTTCGGTGTCGTGGATGGAATCCTGCTCCCCTCCTAATTCGATCCACCAGAAGTTGTTCCACATCCAACTGCAGTTGCTGAAATCGTGCTTGCGATAGGGAAGATCGTCGTCGGTCAGGTACTTGTTTGCCCAGGCCGGCGGGACGTAGGTGCTCGGCCGATCCGTCTGGCGGGCTTGAATCAGGCAGCTCATCCCCATGGTTTTGCGGTCTGCTTCGGCGGGCGCAATGGATTCGCCGAACTCGCCGGATGCTTCACGCCCAACACGGAAGTCGGCCCTGGAGAGTGGGGCGAGGATGCTGTCCCCCGAACAGTCGGCGAACAAGGGGGCCCGCACCGTGTGCCAGGTTTGGGTCGTCGTTTGCCAGCCTGTGACCGACTCGATTCGCCCGTTGACCATTTCCAGATTATTGCAGGAGCAGTTCAGCAACAACGTGATGTCTTCCTGGTAGCGAACGAATTCATAGAGGATGCTGTCCCAGATCGAGTAGTTGCGCAGCGAATTCCGGTAACGGTTTTCCAGCAGAAGCTCTTCCATGAGGCCCGTTTCGCGATTGTTGTCTCTTCGTGCGCCCCAGATCCACATCCGAATCTCGGAAGAAGCGTTTCCCCCCAGGACGGGCCGATCCTGCATCAGGGCCACGCGAAGGCCGTGGCGCGCGGCGGCGACCGCCGCGCACATGCCGGCCAGTCCACCTCCCACCACGCAGAAGTCAACCTCATGGATTTTGTGTTCGAACGTTTCAGTACCCATTACCTATTCCACTTTCTCTGAGTTAGCCGTACCACGGAGCCGTCGCGCAACGACTGTGCTTCCTAGATTTCTTGAATGCTCGTGTGCCCGACGCGCGAACATCGATCAATACGAGAGCCGCTTCAGGGACTCGGGCACCAAGGCCGTCCGGCGCCGACGCAAATGTCGGTCGTCGTTTTTCATAGTTGCCGCTGAGCAACCGTCGCGTTGTTCCCCCCTCAAGGGAAACCATTCTCTCGTGCAAATGCTATTATGACAACATTGTCGGGCACGATACAAACACCCCGTTGAAAACCATAAGAAGCCCGGCCAAAACCTCATGGATTTCATGCCGGGGTCTGTTTAGGCTCAGTTGCAGATTGAGACTCGTCGTTTTTTATAGTCGCTGCTGAGCAACTGTCGCGTTGTCCCCCCCTCAAGGGAAACCATTCTCTCGTGCGAATATTGGGTATGACAACGTTGCCGGGCACGATCCAAACACCCGTTGAAAACCATAAGAACCCCTGCCAAAACCTCATGGATTTCATTCCGGGTTCCGTTTAGGATGAGTTGCAGATCGAGAACCGAGAAGCGGTACCGACCGTGTTTACCGTGTTTCTGCTTCGCGAAGAGAAGGTTTTAACTGGGAGGACTATGATGATGCATGTTAGTTTTCGTAAGACGGCGTTTGTGTGGGCGGCCGTGGCAGTGTGTTGTCTCTTGACGGCACCGGCCGGGGCTGCGTCGGTTTTCGACGACGCGGTGGCGTACTGGGCTTTCGAGGGAACCGGCGACACGATCATCGACTCCAAGGGAGGCCAAGCCAATATGACGATCGCCGATGCCACGTCTCCCAACCGGATCACCGGCCTGGTCGGCGGCGCGATCCAGGTCAACCACGGCGACCAGCAGTACGCCACGACCGGCGGAGACGTGAACAAGCTCGACTTCGACAGCCGCGATGACTTCTCGGTGGCCGGTTGGGTCATGCAATACGAGGGAAGCCCGGTCTTCCTGAAGATGGCCAATACCGTCGGTGACGGCTATCGCGGATGGCACCTCGAGACAAAAGACACTGCCGAGATCGATTTCTTGCTTCGCCACACCAACGCGACTACCGACAAGATCGGCGTGTATGGGTGGGGCAGAATCCCGTTTGGCGAGTGGGTCCATGTTGCGGCCACCTACCACTATGACGAAAACGATCCCACGCGAGGAGTGCGGATCTATGTCAACGGTACGCTGTTCGACTCCTACACCACCGCCACCGGACTGGCAACGCCGATGGACACGACCAGCGACAAGCCGTTTCAGTTCACGGCTCGGGAAACAAGGGAGTATCTTGATTACTACGATACGTCGTACGACGAGGTGGGCGTCTGGAACCGCGTGCTGAGCCAGGCCGAGGTCCAGCAACTCGTCAATGCCGCAGTGCCGGACGTGCCGATGCCCGTCGGGGCCAACTACATCGAGAACGGGGACTTTGAAGACACGACCGGTTGGGTTCCACCCGGCACGGACGTTCTGCCGCCCGCCGGTTGGGCTTCGTATAGCTGGAAGACCAACCCCGCGGCCCAAGCCACCGTAGCGGCGGCCGTCGGCGGCACCGGCACCTCCGCGCTCATGGAAGAAGCCCGACTCAGTGGCATTAACAGGCGCGGCATGGCTCAGAGCTTCGTCCACGCAACCGATCCGAAGTGGCAATTCGACATGGACTTCGCCACCGAGGCGCCCAGCACCAACACCCAGCGAGCCCTTGCCATGACGCTCCGAACGGAAAATGGCGCGCAGTTGTCCTTCATCGTCTCCGACCCGGACGATAATGGCCTGGGCGACCTGCAGATCGGCTTTGGAGAGTACACGACTATCCCCGGACTGGAGAACAAGATCGTCTTCGACAACGATCTGTCCGATTTGACGGGCTCGGTGCATCACTTGACCGTCGTGGGCCACTTTGACGACGCAACGCCCAACTACGACGTTTTCCTGACCGACCCGAGCGACAACGTCTACAGTGCCTTGGGCGTGACGATGTGCAGCGGGGACATGGCCCCGCTGGTCACCGGCATGGGACTCAGCCAGGTCGGTTTCTACACGTACAGCTCCTACGGCGACTGGGTCATTGACAATGTTTCCGTGGTCAACGTGCCGGAGCCGTCGAGCATCGTCATGTTGCTGGGGGCGATGATGTGGCTCGCCGGGTTCGCTCGAAAGCAATAGCATCCCCTGAACAATGAGTGGGTGCATACTACCCGGGGGGAATACGAAGAGAAGCACGTGTTATTGGCAGTTGACAAGGTGGACTTCGATCAAGACAGCCGAACCACGTCACCAGATACGCCCTAAGGGGGGTAATAGGCTTCATTGGGCTACGAGCAAGTTTAAGTGGTCTCTCGGACGCTAGACATAGCCGGCCTCTGGCTCCCGAACGGACTCTTCGGCTTCTCAAATATGGTGGATATCGTCAACGGCTCTGTTTAGGATCGAGTTAACGTCCGCAGTCCGGAGCAGAGAAGAGGCATCGGTCACGTTTCTCGTCTTTTCACGAATACGAAGGTCTCACAGGAGGACGTTGGGATGAATACTTGTTTCTGCATGAGGACGTTTGGGTGGGTAATCGTCGTGACGTGCTTTCTCGTCGCATCGCAAGCCGGCGCCCAATCCCCTTTTGACGATGCCGTGGCGTATTGGGCCTTCGAGGGAACAGGCGACACGATCATCGACTCCAAGGGCGTGGCCAACATGGCCCTTGCCGACGGCCTCAACTCTCCAACCCGTATCACTGGTTTGGTCGGCGGCGGGCTCCAGGTCAATCCCGGGGACAACCAGTACATCACGACTGGCGCCGACGTCGACGCGCTCGACTTCAACCGCGAGACGCTCGATGCCTTCTCGGTGGCCTGCTGGGTCAAACAGTACGAGGGAAGCCCGCTCATGATAAAAATGGCGGATACCGCCACTGACAACTACCGTGGATGGCATCTCGAGTGCAAAAACACGGGCGAAATCGATTTCCTGCTTCGTTCCACCAACGCAACCACCGACAAGATCGCAATATACGGGTTGGGCAGAGTCCCGATGGGCGAGTGGGTCCATCTTGCCGCGACTTTCGACTACAATCTCTCGGACGAGACCCGGGGAGTGAGACTCTACGTGAATGGCCATGCGTACGACATGGATCCGGTTCATACTGGGCTGGAGGACGGCAATCCCAATCTGGACACGACCAATGATAAGCCGTTCCAATTCACGGCTCGTGAGACAAGTGAGTATCTTCAGGTCTACGAGACGTGCTATGACGAGGTGGGCGTCTGGAACCGCGTGCTGAGCCAGACCGAGGTCCAGCAACTCGTCAATACCGGAGTGCCCGACGTGCCCGTGACCAATTACATCGACAACGGGGACTTTGAAGACACGACCGGTTGGGTTGCGCCCGGCACGGGCGTGCTGCCGCCGGCCGATTGGGCTTCGCACATCTGGAAGAACAACCCCGCGGCCCAGGCCACCGGCGCTACGGCCGTCGGCGGCACCGGCAACTCGGCGCTGATGGAAGAAGCCCGCCTGACCGAGACCAACCAGCGCGGCATGGCCCAGAGCTTCGTCCACGCCACCGATTCCGAGTGGCAATTCGACATGGATTTCGCAACCGAAGCACCTTCGGAAACCGGGCAGCGAACCGTCGCCATGACGCTCCGAGCGGAAAACGGCTCGCAGTTGTCTATCATCGTCTCCGACCCAGACAACGACGGCATGGGCGACCTGCAGGTCGGCTTTGGAGTCTACACGACTATCCCCGGACTGGAGAACAAGATCGTCTTCGACAGTGATCTGTCCGATCTTACCGGCTCGGTCCATCACTTGAGGATCGTGGGCCACTTCGATGACGAAATCCCAAACTACGATGTTATCCTGACCGACCCGAGTGACAACGTGTACAGCGCATTGGCAGTCACGATGTACAGCCAGGACATGGGTGAGTTGACCACGGGCACGGGACTCAGCCAGGTCGGTTTTTATACGTACAAGTCGTACGGCGACTGGGTCATCGACAACGTCTCGCTGGTCGATGCCGCTTACGTTCCCGTGCCGGGCGACACCAACGAGGACGACGACGTCGACGCGGACGACCTCGCGGTCGTGGCCGCGAACTGGGGGAACACGGTGGGCGCGAACGACTACACGGTCGGCAACTTCAACGGCGACACCGTGGTCGATGCGATCGACGCGGCGATCCAGGCCGCCAACTGGACCGGTCCGGGCGAATCGAACTCGGGAACCAGCGTGCCCGAGCCGGGCGCGGCCGTGCTGCTGGCGATCCTCGGGCTGACCATGTTATACAAACGGCACGTGCGGCACTAGCGAATCATCCTAGGCGGGCCGTCCAAGGGGGCGTGCCGTGGTACCGGCTTGTCCGTTACGGTGTGCGCAATGGCGGCTGGAAAGGAAGCCTTGCCGGACACGCGACTGACCGTGGTGGAAAAACAAGCGTAGATCGTTGGGAAGTCCGGCCGCGGTCAGCCGGGCTTCCCAACCGATTGTAGGGAGTACGACCATGACGAATGCTTCGCGGCGTTGCGGTTTTATCTCTGTAGGGGCCGTTTGTCAACGGTTTGCTCAGGTTTGCTTTGGAGCGGCTGTAAGTCCTATGCTAGACTTGGGTTGCCTGGCGAAACGGAAGCGGGCTCTGCGGGGACGCAACCT
>Ga0315543_1004018_pt1 | contig 12718 bp, 11 predicted proteins | sample SalMarSW160210MG_2_FD_203098 | JGI IMG/M metagenome (GOLD analysis project Ga0315543, IMG submission 203098) | Salt marsh sediment microbial communities from the Plum Island Ecosystem LTER, Massachusetts, United States - Salt Marsh Sediment SW1601-210 ...
GTCGTGAGCTGCATACGTCATTCCTTTTTCTGAATCGTAGTAAGCGTACCAGCTATAGCGGGACAACCATTCATAATCTTCGTCATCAACCTTTGCGTTCAGGCCGTTCCCTAATGGTATCTCTTTCATTATTCTCTCCTACCCCCCGTCACCCCGATCACGGCCGAGGGGGCTATTAAAATACATCCGCTAAGCGGCTCAAAAAATTACCCCCTATGGGGCAGGCGGACAACTTTAATTCATTGCTTTAATTCATTCCTCCTTTAATTTCCTCAACCTACACGCAATACGCAATACGCTATACGAATTCATTTACAGCTTCGGCCTCCTTTTTCTTCTTCGCACGTCCTACTCTGAAGCATAAATCCAAGATGTCTCGCTTCGTTGCTCGCTAATGAAAATCTACACTATTTAGGCGGGATTTTCAAGGTCAATTTAGTATTTAGTCGTTAGTTTTTAGTATATAGCAAGTTATGTAGATTCCTGCTGGGGTTTATCCCGTACACTGATGCGGGGCAGGAATGACAGTTTCTGATAGATCCCTCCGCTCGGCTGCGCCTCGGTCGGGATGACCCCGCACCAATTTACGGCATGAGCCTATCCTTCAATTAGACTCAAGACAGGTTTGGTACGGGGCAAGCAGGACGGGGCTCTAACTGCGTACTACATTGCTAATAGAAGTGTCAGAGTCATATAGATAGCGACGCTGATGGAGTCGTTAGCGGTGGTAACGAGCGGGCCGGAGCTTATGGCAGGGTCTATTCCGACTCGCCGGAATAAAAAGGGCAGGAATAACCCAAGCGTAGTGGCAACCATTATCGCTGAAAACATGGCAATTCCGAGGGCAAAAACAATCTTTATAGGCTCAATGGTGGCTGCCAAAGCCCGAAAATGCAGAAGAGTTGCACAAACGCCCCCTCCAATCAGGCCGCAAGCCAGCGCAACTATAAGAGCAATACGTACCTCACGTGTAAAAACCTGGCTCAATTTCAAGGCGGCTAAGTGTCCGGAAGCCAAGCCGGAAACTACGATAGCCGATGTTTGCAGGCCCGCATTTCCGCTAATTGCAGCAACCATAGGCGCAAAAGCAACCGCTGCGGTGTAAACAAGAGCCATATTTTCAAAGCCGAATTTCCTGTTGAAGACTATCAGGACAAAAGCCGTTATGCCGGTGCCGAGCAAACAGGGTAAAAGCCATGTCATTCTGACGCGTGCGGCGTGCAGCACTGAAACGTTATCCAGCTCGTCAGGGTCGGTACCTGCCATTACGTAGAGGTCTTCGGCGGCTTCTTCATCTGCTACCTCGATGACGCGGTCGGCGGTGATTCTGCCGATGAGTTTGTGCCTGGCATTAAGAACGGGTACGACAATAAGGTCATTATTTCTGAATATATTGCGGACTTCCTCCTGGTCGGCATCAGCAGTTACATAAATCGTATCTGTTTCAACAAGGGTGTTTATCCTGGTGCCCTCTGGCCGGGTTAGCAATAGGCGGATACGAACGTCGCCTGAGAATTTACCATTTTTGTCAACGACAAAAACGGAATAGAAATCCTCATCTATTTCAGCCGCTCGAATCTTACTTACGGCTTCGGTTACGGTGGCGTTTTCGGTGACGCTTATTACTGCCGGGTCCATAATCCCGCCGGCCGAGTCTTCAGAGTAGCGCATCAGGTCTTTAATCTCCGCCGATTCGGCCGGGGGCATGCTCTTTAATATCTCGGCGATTTTTTCTTCGGGAAGCTCCAGCAGAATATCAGCCGCATCATCGGCGTCGAGGTGCAAAATAATATTTCGCAGCTCTTCAACTTCGAGAATCTCGAAAAGTTCTGCCCGTGTTGCTTCATCGACCTTTTCTAAAATCTCGGCCGACAATGGCTTATCTAACACATCTAAGACAGTGCGTCTTTGCTCGTTATCCAGAAGCTCCACGATTTCGGCAATGTCACTGCTGCGTTGCTCGTTGAGCAATTCCCGAAGCCGAGAGCTATTTTCGGCTTCAAGCAGTTGCTCGATTTGCTCGAAAAGCTGTTTTTTTTCGTCTCTTTCGTCAACCACTTAAACACCCTAATATTTTTCAGCCGGTTGCTTTCGGTTCAATAGTTAAATCTTCAAAAAGCTTAGACTTAAATTTGTGATAACCCAAAGAAGCTACCATAACTGCATTGTCAGTGCAATATTGTTTTGGCGCGATAAGAAGTTTTTTGGCTGGCTTAGCCGAATCACAAAGTTGTTGCAGTTTTATTCTTAGCTTATTGTTGGCAGCTACACCACCGCCGAGCAAAACCGTTTTAGCATCGATTTTTTTAATCGCTCGCTCTGTTTTTTTCACGAGCACGTCAATCATCGCCGCTTGGAATGACGCCGCAATGTCGGCTATTTCCTGCCCGCTCATCGAATCAACTTTGTTCTCACCCTTCATATCCTGACCATGGCAATAATACAAAACCGCTGTCTTGATACCGCTGAAAGAAAAATCCAGCGAATCAGGCCCAAGCATCGAGCGTGGAAATTTAATTGCATCGGGATTGCCTTTCTCTGCTGCCTTCTCGATACTTGGTCCGCCGGGATAGGGTAGTTTCAGAATCGCTGCAACCTTATCAAATGCTTCGCCCGCTGCGTCGTCAATCGTGCTGCCCAGAAGTTTTGGCTCCAGCGGTGAATGGTAATCGTAAAGACAGGTATGTCCGCCTGACACAATCAAAGCGACAACCCCCGCTGCTTCACTTTTGCGTAGCAAAACGGCGGGGAGATTCTCATCACCCATAATAGCTGATTGCAAATGTGCGTGTAGATGATTGATTGCTATCAGGGGCTTATCCCAGGCAAAGCTAAGGGTTTTGGCCGCGGTAACGCCAACGACCAGAGCAATAGTCAATCCCGGCTGATTGGCAACCGCTATTGCATCGATATCATTTTTGGTTGTTTTTGCCTGCTCCATTGACTCGGCTATGACCTGGTATATATTTTCAATATGTGCGCGAGAGGCTATCTCTGGTACGACGCCGCCGTATTTCTCGTGCAGTTTTGTTTGTGATGCGATTATGGATGATTTAACAATCCGCCCATCCGCCACCACCGCAGCAGCGGTTTCATCGCAGCTGGTCTCAATACCTAAGATATTCACACACTTCTTCTGCATATAGCCGGATATTAGCCAGATAAGCGGTGGCTGTCAACGTTTCAGAGATGATGTTTTAGCGGTATAAAAGCGTGCCCCCCGCTGCTTCGCTTTTGCGAAGCAAAACGGCGGGGGCTTGTCGCCGGAGCTATAATCAATTATGATACTATGGTCTAATTCGCAAGTAGATACTAAACAAGGATTGGATATGAGCGAAGAGATTGAAGTTCTAAAAACAGTTACTCAACGCTTAAACGAAGCTGGTATCAATTATATGGTTTCCGGCTCTATCGCCGCGAATTATTATACTATACCGCGGATGACCAGAGATATAGATATCGTAATAGAGTTGCAGTATTGTGATGTAGATAAATTCGTCCGCCTTTTTCAAAAGGATTTCTATGTGGATAGGAAGATGGTTGAGAGAGAAGTCTTGCAACAGGGGATGTTTAATCTCATCCAAAATCAATACGTGCTCAAAATAGATTTCATCATTAAAAAGGGCTCTGTATATCAACAAACAGCATTTGCGAACAGAAAGCACGTTCTAATCGAAGAAAGCCCAATATGGTTTATTTCTCCGGAAGACCTGATTATATCAAAGCTGCTCTGGGCAAAAGACAGTTTATCCGAAATGCAGCTAAAAGATGTAAGAAATCTGATAAAAACGGTGGACAAGTTAGACTTAAAATATATTGATAATTGGGTTGGAAAATTGCATTTGGAGGGACTGTATAAACAGGCGAAGCAATGAACGACACACATCCTGAGATTGCTATTCGATTTCAAAATTTGATGATGCTCAAATCCGGCGAGCAGCGCCTGCTTATGGGCTGCTCTATGTATGATGCCGCCAAAGAAATAGTGCGTAGTTCCATTTATAACGAATACCCGCAAATATCTGCCGGACAGATGAAAAAAGAAATCTTTATCAGATTTTATGGCCAAGATTTTAGCCAGCCCGTTCTGGAAAAGATTCTTTCGGTCCTCGGCTGATTTTTCAAAAGTTTGCTCTTGACGGCGGGCATTTCAGGTGATAATTGATAAAAGACCGGAATTTAATTTTTGCTTCTACCGGTAGGATTCGGGTAGAGGCCGAAAGGAGACGATTATGGCAAGGATAGTTTTGACCGCAGTATTAATAGTCCTGTTAAACGTATTGGTCGGTTGTAGCGGGCCCGACAAAGGCAGAGGTCAGCTTATACCAGCTTCTGTGAAGAAGTCCGGCTATATCGGTGAGGTCAAGGCCGGCCAGAAGGAAGAAATTGATACAGTCGAGCAGATAGCAATTAATCGGCAGGCATATCGGCATGGTCTCAAATCACTGATAGGCTATTACAACAAGGTCGGCAACAATATGAAGCTGCACTGGGCCGAAAAGGAATTGGCTGCACTGAACGCTATGCCGCAATATAAATATATCATCGAGGCGGAGGTGGCAGGGCCAAAACTGAAAGCGACTGCTTCGATTCCAGAGGCGGACGAGCTTTACGGTGATGCGGTGCGGCTTGAAAAACAAGGCAAACGGCTGATTGTAATTAAAAACAACGATTTATTACGATTGGCCTTGGATAAATACAACGAGCTTATAAAGAAGCATCCCTCGAGCGATAAGATTGACGATGCAGCGTACAGAGCGGGCAAAATTTATGAGTATTTTAAGGACTACAGCATAGCCCTCATATACTACAAAAGAACTTATCAGTGGAACGACGAAACGCCTTACCCTGCAAGATTCAAGGAGGCCTATATCTTAGACCAGCAGCTCCATCGCAGAGCAGAGGCACTGGAGCTTTATCAGCAGGCCGTCAAAGCAATCAAAAAAGAGGGCGAGCATAAGGAATGGAAGATATGGACGGAGGAGCGAATTAAAGAGCTGACTGAGAGTAAAGAAGGCGGTAAATTAGATTGATAAGAGTTTGAAAGTTTCTTCCAATGAAGTTTTGGGCCTGTCCAGATATCAGGCCCATTTTTTTTCTTTTCCAGACACAGAACTTGCACTGTATAAAGTTAGACAATGTTGACCCGGTTTGAGAACAAAGTAGCTGATTTTATAAAGGTAAATGCACTTTTTGACTCGTTGGATACTACTCTGCGAAGTACGAGCAGAGTTTTGTTGGCTGTTTCCGGCGGGGCTGACTCAATAGCACTTTTATATGCAATATGTGCATTGAAGGCCGAGAATGTGTTAAGTGCAGAGCTTATCTGTGCTCATATAAACCATCAGTTAAGGGGGGCTGAGGCGGATTTGGATGAGGTTTTTGTTATTGCAGAAGCGGCGAAGCTAAAGTTGGCCGTAATAACAAGACGAGTGGACGTACGGGAGTTTGCACGCAGTAATAAACTGTCGATTGAGACAGCGGCCCGCAAGCTGCGAATTGAAAATCTGCTTGATATTGCAAAGGCCAATAACTGCGATGCCATAGGTACGGCACATCAGAAAAACGATAACGCTGAGACCATTTTGCAGCGGCTCAGCCGCGGAACCGCCTTTCGCGGCCTGGGAGGAATCTGGCCAAGACGCGTCTTTGACAACAATATCAGTTTTGTAAGACCCCTGTTGTGCGTCGGGCGCGATGAGATTACTGAGTATTTGAAAAAGCGAAATCTAAAATGGCGGGATGACTATACGAATGTTGATTGCTCGTACAGGCGAAACTTTATCCGGCATCGGCTAATCCCGGAGTTACAACAGCAGTGCAGCAGCTCTGTCGTCGAGCAGTTGTTTGATTTGTCAGATTCAGCTCAACGGTTTTACAATCTGGTTTGCAGCGAGGCAGAAAAAGTGTGGCCTAAGATAGCTGAAGTTGGTGGCGAGACAGTCACATTGGATTTGAAAAGTTTTTTGACCCAGTCACAACCGGTAAAGGTTGAGCTTGTCCGGCGGGCTCTGATTCAATTAGGCAGCGGCGAGAGAGACTTAACACATCGTCACTATGAAAGAATACTACAATTAGCAGAAAGGAATATCAGCAGCAAAAAAGTTGAACTGCCAAATGGGTTTGTGGTTCAACGCGAATACGAGAGTTTGATTTTTGCTCAGATTAGAGAGAGAGCTGCTGTTGACGAGCAGATAAGCAAGACTGTCGAATTGAATATTCCGGGAAAAACGAAATTCGGATGTTATCTGATAGAAACCACCATACTTGATGCTTGTCGCGACATGTCCGCGACACGGCGTGCTCGGGGCACGGATTCGAGTATCGGGTATCGAGAATCGAGAATTCATCTTGTTGAGTGCTTTGACCTGGATAAGGTGAAACTGCCGTTGGTGGTTCGTTTTCGCAGGGCAGGCGACAGGTTTTGTCCGTTGGGGCTGGCTCAAGAGAAAAAAGTTGGCAAATTCCTGACCGCTGCGAAAGTGCCGCAGGAAACACGCAAGAACGTGCTTATTGTTGCTGATAGTGAAAAGATAATCTGGGTCTGGCCGATTCGAATTAGCGAGCAGGTTAAAATTACCAGCGAGACAAGAAAAGTGCTTCAACTTAAAATCACAAGTGTCGAGTCAGCTTGTTAAACGAATAAAAAAGCCCGGCCTTTTAACACAGTCATATCGAAGTGTCAGAATCCGCCGTCAACGACATATCGTTTTGCAGGGTTGTCATTGCGGACAGCCAAGTTGTGTTTTTGAATAGTGCCGTTCTTCAACCTTATTTCGTACGGCACGAACCAGCCGGGGTAAAGGCCTGACTTGAACGGTTCTCCAATACGGATGATTTCCAATTCGCCGTAGTACCGTTTGGTATCTTCGCTTACGGCCGAAACAGTCCAGAATTTCACAACCTCATCCCAATTTTTATTTGCGAATGCTTCAAAAAACGCCTGTGCGACCTCTTTTGACCCCATCTGCTGGTACTTCTCTCCGAGGTCTTTTGGCTCCTCGTACCAGATAGCGTCCTTGGGAACCTTAAGTGTAAACAGCTTTGGGTCTATATCAATATTGTACTCAATCTGTCTAATCTCAAAAGCCAGAACCTTCTGCTTTTCGCTCGGATAGATATAAATCTTAAGCCTCTCAAGCAGCTTGGTCTTGGGGTCAAAAGTATATATCCTGCGATTATCTGAATTGGTAATGTACTTGTTCTTACACCAGTCGTTGGTAAAGTCACCCTGCGCATTTGCGTCGATGGTAAGGACCAGCTTGTTCCTTCCAAAGAACCCTTTCTCGTTAGTAAGAGTAAACCTGGAGCTCCGGTCTTCGGCACGCTGAATCTCGCTATCGAGCACTTTATCCACGTCGAGCAGGCGTTTCAAGTCGCCGACCGACCCGCCAGGACCCTTCCATTTGCAAGCGTGTTCACCTCTTATAAGAAGCACTGAATTATCCCAATCCTCCCCTTCGGTAACCATAACTCGTCCTGGCTTTTCATACCGCCATCTAGTGACATTGTTATCGTCTACCTGCTTCCACAGCTCGAGCGACACCAATCTCCTATCCAGATTAATTGACGCAAAGTTGTCATACGGGTCTGTACGCATCCGCGCCTTGATATGTACGGAGCGCAAGTTGCACACAGCTTGCGCCGCTTCGGCCAGCACCTCTGCCGCAGATGCTGTTGGGATTATTGGTGATGTTGTTAGGATTGATTTGGTGAAAAGATTTACTGATAGAGTTAAGCCGACAATTATCACTGCAGCAGCGGCAAGTTTTGCAATTGGGCTTTTCATAATTGTTCTCCCGAATTTTTGCCAGGGGCCTATGTTTGTTTCATTGAAAGCAGAAAGCATTTGCCGGCGCAAGTTTTCGCGATGTGCGGGACTCGGTTTAGTGTCGATATTCAGCCGATTTATTATTTTTTCAAAACCGGATTCGTTTTTGAACATTTTATACATCTCCGTTGAAAACGGTCTGCAATCTGTTGAGAATCCTGTGCAACATTACCCGCACGGTTGCAGGCCTGACATTTAGAATTTGACCTATCTGTTCAATCTCCATGTTTTCAAAAAATCGCAGTGTAATGATGGTTTGGTGCTCTGGCTTTAGCTTCAATATGGCCAGATAAAGAGTCGGCCAATCCAGGTCGCTTGAATCGTTGGCACTGCCGGAACTTTTTATTGACGAAGCTGCTTTTTCGAGAAGCTGTTTACGCCGCGACGTTTTTCTTATATAAGCGTTTGCCTGGTTGGCTGCTACGGCATAGAGCCAGTTTCTAAAATCTGACTCAGTTCGACCTGTAAACTTCCGAATTCTGCGGGCTACTTCGAGAAAAATCGTGGAAGTTACATCTTCGGCAATTTCTTTGTTAAAGAGCCGATAAACACAAAATCGGAAAATCCGCTCGTAATATAGCTCGTAAAGCCGGCCTAAGGCGTCAGCATCAGTGCGTGCCCGCTGGACTAGGTAATTGTTGTCTATATCCTCAGAAATTTTTGCCATAGCATCAACCATCACCACAGGTATAATTGCGCCAGAACCTGATATGTTACACTAAACAGAAAAAAAACTCTTGCAAAATAGAAAAGTAACAAATAAAGTACCTTGTTCGTCATCGTAAAAGACGTTAAAAATCAAAAAACCGTATTTAAGACATTGTAAATTAGGAGATTAACAAATGGCAACAAAGGTTGCAATAAATGGGTTCGGCAGAATCGGAAGAGCAATAACAAGAATAATTATGCAAAGAAAAGGCGAACTGGACCTTGTGGCTGTCAACGACCTTTCAGACGCCAAAAGTCTCGCACACTTGTTCAAATACGATACGGTGATGGGCAAATGGGCTGGAACGGTCGAAGCTGGAGATGGCAAGCTGGTCGTTAACGGCAAAGAAATAAAGGTTTTGGCTGTTAAGAATCCGGCAGAGCTGCCCTGGAAGGATATGGGGGTGAAGATTGTTGTTGAATCAACCGGTATCTTCCGCTCCAAGGAATCACCCAAAGGCGGCTACGGGGACCACCTCAAGGCAGGTGCGGATAAAGTATTGCTGTCTGTACCGGCAAAAGATGATATCGATGCGACAATTGTCTTAGGAGTTAATGATGATAAGCTGACCAGGGACGTCAAGTGCGTATCGAATGCAAGCTGTACGACCAACTGCCTTGCGCCTATAGCCAAAGTTCTCAACGATTCGTTCGGCATTGAGCAGGGTCTTATGACCACTATCCACGCCTATACCAATGACCAGAAAGTCGCAGATATGATTCACTCAGACCTTCGCCGTGCTCGTGCTGCGGCGGTTAACATGATTCCTACCACCACAGGCGCAGCCAAGGCCATAGGAAAAGTCATCCCTGAGCTTGACGGTAAACTTGATGGCTTTGCCATTCGTGTACCTATACCGGTGGGTAGTGTTGTTGACCTGGTGGTTAATGTCAAAAAGGATGTTACCGCTGATGTTGTAAACGCAGCGATGAAGAAGGCCGCGGAAGGGCCTATGAAAGGTATCCTCGTTTACTGTGATGAGCCCATCGTAAGCAGTGATATTGTTAATGACCCTGCTTCGAGTATCCTTGATTCTCTGTGCACAATAGTCAAGGGCAGGCTTGTTAAGGTCGTCAGCTGGTATGACAACGAATGGGGTTATTCGAACCGAAGCGTTGACATTATGGAAAAAATGGCAGCTATGTAAAGACAAAGGACAAAGAACAGAAATCTGACCCTTCGACTTGGTTCGACTCTTTCGACTATGCTTAAGACAGGTTCGCTCACCACGGGTCGCTCAGTCATAGGGGCTCCTAACGGAGGGCAGGCTTCTGACATCTGACTTCTGATTTAATAAAAGGTAGGTATACAAATGGCTAAGAAAACTGTTGCTGATATTGATGTAAAGGATAAGCGTGTTTTAATGCGGTGCGATTTTAATGTGCCGCTCGATGACAAGTGCAACATTACCAGCGATGACCGCATTGTAAAGGCCTTACCAACCATAAAGAATATCTTAGAGCGCGGTGGAGCTGTGATTTTAATGAGCCATCTTGGCAGACCTGCGGGCGAAAAAGATGAAAAATTCTCTCTTGCGCCGGTAGCAAAACGTTTATCAGAGCTTCTGGGCCAGGATGTTGTTTTTGCTGACGATTGCATCGGAGAAGATGTGAAAGCTAAAGCACAGGCGCTCAAAAGCGGCGAGTGTATGTTGCTTGAAAACCTGCGCTTTCACAAGGAAGAAACGATAAAAGATAAGGCTGCAAAGGAAGATGCACAATTGCGCCAGGCCAAGGATGACTTTGCGAAGCAGCTTGCTGACTTGGCTTATATCTATGTAGATGATGCGTTCGGCACGGCACACAGGGACAACGCTTCGATGTACACCGTACCACAGATGATGGAGGCAAAACCACGGGTCATTGGTTTTCTGATTGAAAAAGAATTAAGGTTTTTAGGTGATACGGTCAGTAATCCGGAAAAGCCTTTCGTAGCTATATTAGGTGGCGCTAAAGTCTCAGACAAAATACGCGTGATTGAGAATTTGCTGGATAAAGTTGACCGTCTGCTGATTGGTGGAGCGATGGCCTATACTTTCTTCAAGGCCGAGGGTAAGACGGTCGGCAAGAGCTTGTGCGAAGATGATTTTCTGGACAAGGCTACAGAATTATTGAAGCGGGCCAAGGATGTCGGCTGTGAAATGGTCTTGCCGGTTGATACGGTGGTGGCCAGGGAATTTAAGGCCGGTGCTGAAAGTAAGGTCATCAGCGGCGATATTGAGGCTGATTGGCAGGGTATGGACATTGGGCCGGATACCAGAAAGCTCTTTGTAGAGAAGCTCGCTGATGCCAAAACGATTGTCTGGAATGGGCCGATGGGTGTTTTTGAGATGTCGCCTTTCGATGAAGGGACAAAAGCCGTCGCTCTGGCCGTCGCCGAAGCCACCGATAAAGGCGCCCGCAGCGTCATCGGAGGCGGTGACAGCGCAAGTGCGGTAGAAAAGCTCGGCCTTCAAGACAGTATAAGCCATATTTCTACCGGTGGTGGTGCTTCTCTTGAATTTCTTGAGGGCAAAAAATTCGTCTGCCTCGAAATCCTCGATGAAAAATAAATTTTACGGTTGAGAGTTTGGAGCATTGTAAAAAAAATATTTTTATGTCTGATTTACAACTACCTAAGGCAGGGACAATTGAGATTGTGCCGTCGATATTGAGTGCTGATTTTGCACAATTGGCAGATGAGCTGGCGGTCATTGAATCGGCCGGCGTGAGAATGGTGCACCTCGATATTATGGATGGCCACTTCGTCCCGAATATTACAATCGGCCCGCCCGTTGTTGCAAAGCTTCGTCAGCACAGCAAATTATTCTTCGACTGTCACCTTATGATAAGTGAGCCGGATAAGTATATCGGGCATTTTGTCGAAGCCGGCGCCAATCATATAACCTTTCACATCGAAGTGACTGATGAGCCGAAGAAGCTCATCGACAAGCTGCACAAGCTTGGCTGTACCGCCGGAATATGTGTCAATCCGGGCACGCCTGTGCAGCGAATCGAAAAAATTGCTCCGCTTTGTGATATGGTTCTGGTAATGACGGTTCATCCGGGTTTCGGCGCACAGAAATTTATGTCGGAGGTGGCTAAAAAAGTTATTAAAGTACGAAAAATTGTCGGCCCCGATATACGGGTAGAAGTCGATGGCGGGATAAATCCTCAGAACACGCCGACCGTAGTGTCTTACGGTGCTGATACCCTTGTGGCGGGCAACGCAATATTCGCAAAAACCGACCGTATCGCTGCAATAAACGCCATTCGAGACGCCGCTAAGTAATTTTTATAGCAATTCTTTGAATTTTTGGTAGAATTTTCAAAACGCGCAGAAACCCCACGTGAAACGTGGGGCTAAATAAAGATTGATATGGCTCAGGAAGCAAAATCAAAGTGGAACGGCTTCTCACTGAAGCCGCGTAAAGAGATGCCCGATGGCCTCTGGATGAGGTGCCCGGGCTGCGAGCACATGCTCTACAGAGAAGCCGTCGAGAAAAATCTCAACGTCTGCCCGGAATGCAACCATCACTTCCGAATCAGTGCCGAGACCAGAATCAAATATCTTACCGATGAAGATTCTTTTCAGCAGATTCTTGGCGACTTGACAACCAGCGACCCCTTGGGCTTTAAGTTCAGGGGCACTACCTATAAACAGCGTGTAAAAGACGATGAGAAAAAATCCGGTGCAAAGGAGGCAATGCTTATCGGCAAGGCCTTTATCAAGGGTAGAGGCATTATACTTGGTGTAATGGAGCCGAATTTCCTGATGGGCTCGATGGGTTTCGTGGTTGGCGAAAAACTCTGCACCGCTGTCGATAAGGCAATGCAGGATAACCTGCCCTTGGTGGTGGTCAGTTGCTCCGGCGGGGCAAGGATGCACGAAGGAGTGGTGTCATTAGGACAGATGGCCAAAACTTCAGCAGCGCTTGCTAAATTTGATGATGCAGGAGGACTTTTCATCTCGGTTTTGACCGACCCGACTACCGGCGGGGTGACCGCCAGCTTTGCGATGTTGGGCGATTGTATAATTGCCGAACCTGGTGCCTTGATCGGCTTTGCCGGGCCTCGAACAATCGCCGAGACCATAAAAGTGGAGTTGCCGGAAGGATTTCAGACATCTGAATTTATGCTTGAGCACGGCTTTGTGGATATGATTGTCCACCGCATAGACCTCCGCAGCGAAATCGCCCG
>Ga0315543_1004023_pt1 | contig 12711 bp, 15 predicted proteins | sample SalMarSW160210MG_2_FD_203098 | JGI IMG/M metagenome (GOLD analysis project Ga0315543, IMG submission 203098) | Salt marsh sediment microbial communities from the Plum Island Ecosystem LTER, Massachusetts, United States - Salt Marsh Sediment SW1601-210 ...
GCGAATGGCTTCATCTCAATCACACCGATTCAGCTTGATATGACTGAGGTTTCGCTTGTGGAGAAGTTCCGAAAATGGGAAAAGCTCCGCTGGTTCGGGGAGGAGTGAGAGTCAAGCCCTAAAGATCACCCACAGCCCTGCAAGGATGAACAGGGCACCGGCGGCGTAGTGGAGCCCTTTCGCGAAACCTGCAGGAATCGTTTTGTGCAACAAACACGCCAACCCAACGGCGAGGGCCGTGGAGAGAAAAAGAGCGCTTCCCGCCCCGATGAGTACGGCCCATGGTGATCGAGACTCTGTTGCGAGCGCGAGTACGGCAAGCTGAGTCTTATCCCCTAGTTCGGCAAGAAAGACTAAAGTAAATGCAGAAAGAGCGATTTTAAGCATCATGATCCCCCCTTAGCAGGCGGCATTGTATCGCGAGACTGGCAAAAGGGGCAATTGAAAGTGATCGAGGAGGGCTTGTTCCCGCGCAGCTATCAGTTGTACACTTCTCCTGGAAGGAGGATTAAATGTCGCGCAAGACCTATTACCAGTACTACACAAACGTGACCTACCTCACCTGCAAAGAGTGCCTCGCCTGGCATGGTAAGATCTCCACTAATCCGGAGAGTTTCCCAAAACGGCAGGATGGCTGCGAGCGTAAAATCCTCGCATTCAGCCGCAAGGAGCTCGACTACCATCGAGAAAAGGAGCGGCAGATGCGAGCCCTTGCCAAGGCTGAGCTAAGGCGTCGGGATCTGGTCACCGAAGCGAAGGAGACCCTGGGCGTAGATAATGAGAAGGCAGTTGACCTCCTCGCACAGGCGGTGCAGATTGACTCATACATCCCTGATATGGAGCGTTTGGCCAAAGAGAAGGAGGCGCTCTTCAAGGAGGATGCGGCCCTGCGGGAGAGGTTGAGAAAGTTGTTTGCTCGCGCCTATTCCGACAAATTCGGCTGGCCACGCTACGAGCGCCTCCCCGAGCTAATGCGGATCGCGCGCGAGCAGGCTGGAATTAAGAGAATCAACGAACTGTTCGCATGAACCCGCGTCTTTCTCCGGCACAAGAGCGGGGGTTGATCATGCTTGTTGCAATCGGTCTTGTGGCAAGCGGTCTTGCCCTCTTCCTCCCTACGATCAGGTCCCGTCCTCTTACAATCCTCGGACCGATTGACATCACCGGTGTTCGCATCCTTCTCCCCACCTTCCTCGATGCCGAAGAAGAGGATAAAATAAACCTGAATACCGCTTCGGCAGAGGATCTCACCTCCCTTCCTGGGATCGGGGAGGTCCTGGCGGCAAGGATCGTCGCCTACAGAGAGGAGCACGGTCCCTTCCAAACGCTCGATGATATAATGCAGGTGAGCGGAATTGGAAGTAAGGTCGTCGAAGAGATACGCGATCTTGCCACACTAAGCGACTAAAGCCCCTTTTAAGCGCCTCTGAGGCGGGACCGATTTGCCTTTCTGGTAGACAAGGATGCTACAATGGCAGATTCAAGTTAAGGGAGGTGAGTAAAGATGCGGTGGATTAGCGGACTCGTCGCGGGTGGAGGCATCGGTGCGTTCTTCTTCTTCAGCTGGGTGATCCAGATGCTGTGGAACAACATCGTGGTGGGGCACCTTGGGCTATTCAAAGCCCTAAACTACTGGCAAGCAGCCGGACTGTGGTTTCTAATCATCCTGCTGTCAGCCTGGACCGGCATCGGTGCCAATAAGCGATTACTGTCGCGCAAGTGGCGCTCCGAGGACTGATGCTCTTAAACCTTAAAAACCAGTGGGAAGGCGCATAGCGCCTTCCCACCTTTAACGCACTAAAACGATAATGGTAAAGGTCCTCTCCGGAGGTGCGGCCTCCCAAGGACGGCGGTAGACCAGGGTTAATTCACCCTGCCCGGCAGCGATCGCTTCGTAGCGGAGGGAGAGGTGTTATAATAGGCTCATTCAACATTCGGAGGTGTTTTAAAAATGAGGTTGTTTACGAAGCTCATTACAGGTGGAGGTATCGCTGCGTTCTTCTTTTTCAGTTGGGTGATCATGCGCCTGTGGAACCACATCTTGACGTGGCATTTAGGACTGCTTCCACCGCTTAGCTACCTGCAAGCGGCCGGGCTGTGGTTCCTGATAATCCTGCTCTTTGCGTGGGTGGGTATTGGAGCAAACCGCGGCATTTCGCTTTGGTGGCGAAAGAAGCGCGATTGGGATGGGATCGGCGAGAAGATCGAGTCCAAGGTCAAGCACGGCCTCTCCCGTTGGGCCAAAGAGAAGGACGATGAAGACTGGGAAGAGCTGGGCGAGAAGATTGAATCAAAAGTCAAGCGCGGCATTGCCAAGTGGGTTGGCGGAGATCCGGACATGGACTGGGATGACCTCGGTGAGAGAATCGAAGAGAAGATCAAGCACAAGATCCGCGACTGGGCGCAAGAAGAGTAGATCTATAAGCGGTCGATCCGTAGCAGAACGTTACCTGCCGGATCGGGACAGACAATGACGTTCTCCTTGGCCATCCAGTCGTTCGGTGCGAGGTTGCGTTGGACGGCAGGAAGAAGCGGCAAAACGGCTTTTAGGGCGTAGAGACAAAACGGCTGCGAAAGGTACATGCTGCTTCCCCGCACCAGAAGCTCGTACCCGGGGGCCATGCCCGAGGTGCACGTTCCAAGCACCTTCTGCACCGCGATGCGAAGATCGCCGGCGGCTGCCTCGGGCGCGGAACCTCCTGTAACATTGCTACTCCCCAGGGGGCGCTTTTCGATTCGCCAAATCACACCGCCCTTGGGGTCGGGGCATTGGACCTCATCGACCCACCACAGCCAATCTGATTCCTTCGATTCCGCGATCGTCCGTTCCTTGGCTGGAAGAAGCGGGAGCACGCTTTGAAGCGCATACAGGCAGATCGGGCCACCCTCGGAAAAGACAAGCCGACCATCGCGTACGAGAAATCCCCTTCCCGGGGTCATCGAAACCGAGCCCGTGCACTCCCCGAGTACCCGATCTACAGAAACCCAAAGTTCGTACATGCATTCCCTCCCCACTATCCTCTGGAAAAGGCTTCGTTTAACCGATCTCCAAGCAGGGTAAAGCCCAATACCAGTGAGGCAATCGCACAGCCGGGAAAGGTGGAAACCCACCATGCAAATTCTAACGTGTTTCGTCCCGTGCTGACCATCAGCCCCCAATCCGGGGTCGGCCGCTGTGCACCCAGCCCAAGGAAGCTTAATCCCGTCGCTGTGAGGATGACGTATCCGACATCGAGGGTCATATGGGCCAGTATCGGGGCAAAGATGTTCCTGATGATGTGCCGAAAGATGATGCGACTTGCCGGGGCGCCGAGTGCTCGCGCCGCCTCCACGAACGCGAATTCCTTGACCGATAATACCTGACCGCGGGCAAGCCTTGCGTACGCCGGCCACCACACAACGGTCATCGCGATCATCGCATTGAGCAATCCCGGCCCAAGCGCCACGACAACCACCATGACGAAGAAAAAGGCAGGGATACCCAAGAATATCTCAGTGAACCTCATGATGGCTTCGTCGGGCATCCCTCCAACGTAGCCCGAGACGGTTCCAAATACCACCCCGATCAGACTTGCTAGTGTAACAACGCAGAGGCTCATCATGAGCGAAATCCTGCTCCCATAGATGATGCGGCTTAAGATGTCCCTTCCGAAGGCATCGGCCCCCAACAGGTGTCTCATCGACGGACGCATGAACTTGTCGCTTAAGTTGATCTCCAAAGGATCGTAGGGAGCAAGAAGGGGGGCAAAGATGGCAGCAATGATCCAGCCGCCCACGATCCCCAAGGCGATCACCGTGGTGGGATCCTTCAGTATTCTCTTGGGTAGCCTGAGTTGTCTCACCGGTCTCTCCGATCACCCCAAAACGATCCGCGGATCGATGACGCCGTAACATATGTCCGTTGTGAGATTGACGAGCATGAAGAGGATCGTGCTCAATAGCGTCACCCCCATGATCGCGGGGTAATCCAGGTTCGATGCTGCCATAAAGGCGTAGGTCCCTATCCCTGGCCAGGCAAAGATCGCCTCGACCAAAACGGCCCCGGCTAGCGCATAGCCGATCGAGAGTCCGACAACCGTCAGTATCGGCGTCAACGAGTTCCTCAATGTATGCTTGTAGATAACCTTTCGTTCGGCAAGGCCCTTGGACCTCGAGACCCTGATGTACTCCTCGTTCAAGACGTCAAGTACGCTCGCCCGCGTAATCCTTGCCAACCGGGCAATGGGAGAGAATGCCAGACACAGGGCTGGAAGCCATATGTGAGAAAAGCTGCTCAGAAACGCCGGGACGTTTTTGGCCAAAACTGTATCGATCAAGAATAGGCCGGTTACCCTTTGGAAGGGGTGCTCCAGGATCACGCCGGGAGAGATGCGCCCCATACCCGGATACAAATGCAATCGAAGATAGAATATGAGGAGAAAAAGAATGCCGACCCAGAATACCGGAAACGAGACGCCCACCATACTGAGGAGGCGCGTCCCATAATCGATAACCGAATTTTTGTTTTGCGCCGCAATGACCCCGAGCACGATGCCCAAGGGAAAGGAAAAGATGGCACTGGTTAAGACAAGTTCAAGGGTCGCGGGGAAATAATCCTTTAGATCCTCCATCACCGGCCTTCGTGAGGTCATGGAGACCCCCAGATTCCCGCGAAGCAGCTGCCCCATATAGATAAGATATTGAACATAAAGGGGTTTATCGAATCCGTGCTCTTTGTGGTAGCGGGTGATCTGGCTCAACGGCGCGTCGATCCCTAGCGCAAGGCGTGCGGGATCAGCGGGGATAGTATGGGATAGGATAAATGTAATGATGGTCACGCCAAGAACCGTAGGGAGAAGAAAAAGCACGCGCCTGAGGATATATCCGATCAACGTTCCCTCTTCACCTTGAGCCACTGCGCCCGCTTAAGAGCCGCTATAAGCTCCTTAAACTCCGCTGGCTCACAGCTTTCAAATTCCTGTTCGATGAACCAATAGATCTTCTCCATCGTGCGGGATCCATCCGCGAGATTCATCACCTCAAAGGCCTTCTTATAGACGAAGCGATAGTCATAACCTTGAATAGGATCGGACAGGACCCCGCTCAATTCCCTCCACCAGGGAGGGTCTTTTTCCCCCGCTAGTGGTGGAGGCAAAGGCCCCTTCTTTACCCGGAAAGGGATCCCCTGCCACCATGCATCCCTCAATGCGCCCGCCTCCACCTTTTGGGTCAGAGCAGGAAACGTGACCGGTTGAGGGGTGTCAACACGCGTCAAGGTCTCTACCAATCGCTTCCCAAGCTCGTCGAGCCATCGCTGGTAGCGTTGCACGACCGCCTGGAGTCCTTCGTCAGCGGGGTAGCCCTCGGTTATGGAGGAAAGGGCGTCCTTCTCCACTCCGAGGCAGATGTAAAACAACCTCTGCCTGAGTGAACTATCCTGCGTTTTAATAGATAGATCAGCCGCACGCGCAAACAGTCTTTTCAAGGCAGAGGCGTACACAAGGCAAGCCAGCTCGCAGGCCAACTCGGCGCTCATGTTGGCCGCGATCCACGCCGCGCTTCCCGCTGCCACGCCGACATTCTCGAAGACCTGCTGGTCCATGTTCGTCCACACATCCATGTCGGAGTGGTAGTAGAGGTCGCTCCGATAGCCAAGGCAGATTGCGGGGACCCCGATAGTGCTATCATTGAAGACGACGCTGTCGGAACCGCCCTCAAAGCCGACCGTTTGGACCCGCCATGTCCCACCGGTAAAATTCGGCAGGCCATGGGCCAGGAGAGCGGCTGCCAGCTCGTTTAGATACGTGGGCATGCTCCATGGGCTTTGCTCCAGGGAGAATGCGCTACGAATCTTCCCCTGATTGGCGCCCACCATATCAAGATTGATGCAGCACAGCATGTCGGCCAGCCGCTTCTCATGCCCATGGAGGTAGGCGATCGTCCCCACCAGCTCAGGGACGAAAAGGAAGCGCACGCTATGCATCGACCGGGCAAGCCTGCCCGTACCCTGAAGGGCGGTGAAACAACGGGCTATCTCCAGGGCAAGTGCGACCCCACTGGCATTGTCGTTTGCTCCTGGGCTTGGGTGACAAAGATGGGCGATCACGATCACCTCCTTCTCCGGATGCAGCCGCCCCGCCAGGGATCCTGTCACCACCTCCATCGCTCCGGCGAACGGACCGCCATCGATCACAGCCCATACCTTGGCCGGCCCGGTAGAAAGAAGGTCCCGGAGTCTCCCTGCCAGCCGGGAGGAGACAGAGAAGATGAAACCACCGGCCGGACACTCCTGCGGAGGGATGTCGATGGTCCCGTAGGAGACGAGGTCAGGGAGGTCGACTGAGGTCCGCCCGATCTCTGGAAACGGCCACGGCATGTGATCGCTGATGATCCCCACCGCGCCTCTTTCCTTGATCGCCCGCTCGTAAACGGCACGAGGAATCCCTGAAGCAAGAACGGCTTTTCCCCGCACCTCTTTTCCGGCGTAATCCGCATCGCTTGTCCCTCGACCGACATCCACGAGTTCGAGATCTACTCCACCTGGAGGGGTACCGCAGCTTCCAAAGTACAGCCCTATCGGCGTCTCGTTGTAGTCGACCAATTTTGCCCACATGGGTTCTTTTAGCCACAGCTCGGCCATTTTCACATTCCATGCCGCACGTGGCCTCAAACCGTAATAGCTTGCTTTGGCGTCACACGGGTAGGTCAAAACGCGCACGGAACTTAGCCCAACCTTGGTCAGCTCATCATAGACGTACTGGATAGCGGCGCGATAACCGCTCGAGCCGACCGCCCGGTTGAAGCCTGAAAGAACCCGGGTATGCGCAACCGCTTTTGACCCATCGAGGGCCTCACGCCACGCCTGCATGACTGTCAGAATCGCAGCATTAGGTTTTTCTCTCCCCGCAAACACGTCGCCTCCTGGGCCGGACAATCTCAATAGCCCCCTGGCTTGGTCTTAGCGACAACCCGCCAGGGGGCAAACTCCTAGGATATCCCCTTACTTTTCCAGGTAGACTTGACTCATGTTCGGCAATCCAAGCACCGGGTAGACGTAGTCTTTCACCCAAGTGCATACCGGCTGTTGGGCGACTGTCTGCCAAAGCCATATCTCCACCGCATCCGATGTCAGGGCCGCATCCAACGCCTGATAGATTTTCTCGCGTTTTGCGGGATCGAGTTCAGCAAGACCCCCCTCGAGGAGCAGATCCACTGCGGGATTGGCATAGTTGGTGACATTCCCGCCCGAACCGGTGCCGATCTGTGTGGAGCTCACCCGGGGGAACAGGAACGAGTGTGGATCGTTGATCGGAGGGGAACCCTCCCACGGGAAGAGCGGGATTTTCCCTTTATTGACCAGGTCCAGATAAGGACCAAAGGCGATCTGCTGGAGCTCCAGCTTGACCCCAACCTTCACTAAGTCTGCCTGAACCGCGACCATGACATCGGGGATGTTCCCCCAAACAGGATACTGACATGTCAGGGCAAACCCGTCCGGGTATCCGGCCTCTGACAACAGCTTTTTCGCCTTTTCTAGGTCCTGCGTGTAACCCAGCCGGTTGGGATCGTACCCGAGCATACCGCTAAGGAAGAAACCGGTCATCCGCTGACCCTGGAACCCAACAATTTTCATGATCGTCTCGTAATCGATGGCGTAGCTCAAAGCCCGTCTGACATTGATGTCGTCCACCGGCCGCAGCATACAGTTGAAGTAAAGAGCGGTGAATTCAAGTCGGGGCTGTGAAAGGGTCCGGATACCTGGCCGGGTACTCAAGTATGCCGTGACATCAGAAGGGAGTCGATAAACGATGTCGAGCTCTCCCCCTTGCAGCATGGAGCTGGCTGTTGCGGGCTCTGTCACGACCCGCAGGACCAGTCTATTCAGTTTCGGTAACCCTTCCTGCCAATACCCTGGATTGCGATCCAAGACGATGTACTGTCCGTGTGCCCATTCTGTGACCTTAAAAGGACCGGTTCCAGCTGTGTTCTCATAGAGATATGTTTCCCCTTCAGGATCATCGACCGTACTGTTTGCCTCCACAGTACGGGGGTTGATAATGGAAGCTGGGACCGGGCTGGCTAAGATCTGCAGCAAGAAGGGAGTGGGTTTAAACAGGTTGATCGAAATCTCGTCATCATTGTGCACTCGTATCCCCTCGGGATCGAGCACGCCTTCTAACAGCCATGTTTTACCTTTTGCCAGTCTAAGAGCGCGCTCCAATGAGAACCTCACGGCTTCAGCCGTGACTGGCGAACCATCATCGTAAAACGTCACGCCGGGACGAAGCTTGAAGGTATACGTCAGGCCATCAGGTGAGACAGTCCAACTTTCAGCCAGCCCCGGAACAACATTTGTGCCATCTAGTGTCTCTTCTACTAACCGTTCATAGGTGTTCTTGATGACAAAAATGCCGTAATCGTCTACACAAACAGCGGGATCGATCGTTGTGATTCGTCCCGAGATACCGTAATTTAGGATTCCGCCATCCCCTGCTGCAGCGGCAATTGCTGTGATCCCAACTAACAGACTCATGAGTATAACAAAACACGTATTCGCACCTCGAACCACCTTAGACCTCCTTTTTCTCGAAAGCTACAGGAATTCTGTACGCCTTTCACGTTTTGGTATCTTCTGTTCTCTATTAGATCACCTCCTTCAACGCGGCTCTACCGTGTTACCGGCGAGCCATCATTGAAAGGTAACGAAGGTGGCTCTCGCCGATGTTTCTTACAGCATGCTCCAGATTGGGTGCTAGGTATATGCTCATATCCTGCTGAATATCGACCGGCTCACCACCTCCAGTTAGTATTCCTCTGCCGCATATAACGTAGAGTATCTCCTCGTTGGAGTGAGTCTCAGGGTGAGTTGCTTCGTCCACGTCGAGTTCAATAACCTCATAGATTGTCTTCTCGCAGTTCTTCTGTACATCCGGCCCGATTAAAGGCTCACGCTGCATGGATGCCTCCTTCTCCTACAGAATGATTCGTTAGCCGTACACTCATGCTGACGTACACGAGAGGGAATGGGCTAGTATTCTTAACGCTCTTGGAATCATTTGGGCCGAAGAAAAGCCCATCACCAGCCTTTATCTCTTCGACCTTTCCATTTCGATTCAGCTTCCCCTTACCACAAAGGATGTAGTAGGATTCTTCTAACTCTGGGTGATCGTGGTAGTGCGTCTCAGCTCCGGGCATCAACTTGACCACCTCGGCCGTCGCAATCGCAACCGCTCCAAGGCTTTCATGCGTTCCGATCATCCAGAAATTCTTATCCATGTAGGATTCCGGCCTGTTTTGATAGATTCGTTTCACCTTCACTTTAGACCTCCGTCAACCTTCGTATCGGGTTATCGTGATCTGTTTTTCGCCCTCGTAGAGGAGTCGCCGACAGAGCTTCGCCAACCCCTCCAAATTCTCCTCGATCTGTCCGAAACGATTCCCTGGAAACCAACCGATCGGAAAGAACGTCCGATTCTCTCGACCATAGAAGATGCCAATGTCTAAAATGGGGTTCGTAGTGCCAGGCCATACATAGGCTGGTACATAAGACCACAGCAAGTCGCCGGGGATTGGGAAAGCACTAAGGTTTTCTTTTGGGACCGCCCCAGGGTCAAATCGTTGGCTTTCATTTGGTACTTGCAGTGAAATCTCGTGACCCGTATACATGGCGTGAACCGCTGTCGTAATCATCGGGGCCTCCAGAGCAGACCAGATGGCCGCACAGGTCTTTGGCGCTTCGTCTACCAAGAGCTTGGCAATTGCAGTTACTTTCTCATCAGGGAACTCGATGAGCACACGTCGTTTTGTCACTTCGCTATCCCTTCTTCATTCTTTTTGCTTGGCATCTCGGATCAGCCCACGGTCTTGGTTCATGACCACCGGGACTCTCAAGCGAGTTTCTCAGTCCAACCTCGCAGTTCTTCACCAAAGAAAAAGACCACAGGTAACACCTGTAGTCATCTTCTGGCTTTCCTACTTTTGAACCTGCTTTTTAGGCAAGTACAGGAAAGCTAGCGTGGTGCCAATGCCAATAGAAACCAAAGAATCCATGCGCCACTGCCTTGTAAAGACGATCCTTGGTCTCTAACATCTTATGATCATCATACAGGAATGCTGCTGGCCTGTCAACAGGTTCATATCAATCAACAATCTCGAGATCACCCAAACTTGTCTTCCAAACCAAGTTTGCGTCGTTTTGACGAAGTCGGAAGTCCAGAAGCTTGACTCCAATCGCGAATCGCATAGTATTCGTCGAGCATCGGGGTCAGTTCCACGATCGAACCGAACGATGGAGAGTTCTGTGGGCCAGCCGGTTCCTCCAAAAACCGTTTCGGAAGGGTGTCATCGCGGCGCGTGATCCCCCAGCAAGCGTTCAACAGCCGCTCCGCATTGACGATCCGCTCCCCCACAAGACGCACCTGCTCTCCCTTCCAGATCCAGCCGGTAGCAGCGGAAAGCAACTCCGCGGTCTCGTCCCAATCGAGAACCTCCATGTTGTTGTAGGTGTTCTTGCACACGCCGAGGGCGTCGGAGATCGCCGCCATCTCCTCGAAATGGGCAACCAGCTTCCCTTTCCCTTTCCAGGCAAGCCGATCGGCGACCTCGGGAATGCCATAACGACGGATGGCCTCTTCGTGATCGCCGGAGAACTCGAACCACGGCTCGGCTCGCAGGTGATCTGCACCGCGGCTGGCCACCGCGTTTCCCAGTGCGTATCCCTTCATCGCCCGTACATCGGCCTGAAACAGCTCAAGGCCCTTCACTTCCATGGCCAATTCCTGGCCGCGACCGAGCCTGTGGGCCGCTGTCCGCACGCCGTCGGCAAGGAGGTCACCGAATCCCTCGCGCCGGGAGATTTTCTCAAGGAGTGCAAGAATCGTCTCGCCACAGCCGAACTCAAGCTCCAGACCATCGGCGTCCGCACCGGAAAGCAGTCCCCGCTGGCCAAGCTCCATCGTCCAGGCGATCACCTCGCTGACGGAAATGGCATCCATTCCAAGGCGATTGCACCGGTCGACGGCTGCGAGCGCCAACGGCAAATCGGCGTTTCCCACCCGGGCGGTGAACCCGGCCAGCGGCTCGTACTCCGGCCCCTCGAAGCGCAGGCCGGGGAAGCGCGGATCATCGACCACTATATAGCGGCTGCAGGGGATGTTGCAGGCGAAACACGCCTTTGCCCGCACCTTGAATCGTCGTTCGATCGCCTCGCCAGAAACCTGATCGGCATGCTCAAATTGGCCGGCCTGAAAGTGGCGCGTCGGCAGGCCACCGATCGCCTGAAGGGCGTTGATGAGCTTGGTGGTACCAAGCCGTGCCCGGATGTCGTACTCGGGATGGACCAGGATCCGCTCGTTCAACCGGGCGATGCACTCGCGAAAGTGTGCCGGATCTGCCACACGAATCTCGCCGGTCCCGCGCACGGCGATCGCTTTCAGGTTCTTTGCCGCCATCACCGTACCCATGCCGGTGCGGGCCGCCGGCCGTGTAAGATTGGCAAACACCCCCGCGAAGCGCACCCCATTCTCGGCGGCCGGCCCGATCGTGGCGACTTGGACATCGCGGTCGCCCAGCTCTTCTTGAATCGCCGTCGTCGTCTCCACGGTGTCCTTACCCCACAACTCGCGAGCATCCTTGAACTGGACGCGATCGTCGTCAATCCACAGGAACACAGGGTGAGGCGCCCGCCCGGTGATCACCAGCTGGTCGATCCCGCCAAATTTCAATTCCGGTCCGAAGAAACCACCGGCATTGGAGTCGCCGAGGATCCCCGTTTGTGGTGAGCGGGCAGTGATATTGAATCGGGCACCACCGGGAAACGACGTACCGACAAGCGGTCCAACCCCAACGAGCAGCGGAGCCTGTGGAGCCAACGGATCCACATACGGTGAAAGCTCTCCCAACAGGCGCGCCATGTTCAGGCCTCGGCCGCCGAGGAAGGCGCGGACAAGATCCGGTTCGGTCGGTTCACGCCAGACTTTGCTTGTGGAAAGATCCACCCGCAGCACGGATCCTGCCAGGCCGTTTGCCGTCATTTCTTTCCCTCCAGTTTCAGCGCGCCGGTGACGCACGCGGCAACGCAGGCGGGCTCTCCGCCGCACAGATCGCACACCAGCGGCCGCCCGGTTGTCGGGTGCATACGCAGCGCTCCGTGAGGACACGCCACAACGCACTGTCCACAGCTCTCGCAACGGGCAGCATCCAACTGTAGTACCCCCTCGGATCGCTGGGTCAGCGCCTCGGTGGGACAAGCGGCCGCGCACGGCGCATCGGCGCAGAAAACGCAGACCACCGGTCGATCGATTCCCTCCGCATCTCGCTTTTCAACCCGCAGCCGCGCCAGAGCGACGCTGAACACATCCTCGTGCGCTTCCGCGCAGGCAACCTGGCACGCCCGACACCCCGAGCAGCGTGACTCATCAACAACCAGTCGCAAAGCCATCGTGCGCAGATAGTAGCTGGCAAGACGATGCCACACCAGCTTTTCGCAGCTGACCTTTCTCGTTGCAGCATGGGTGATTGTGGGTTCTTATTTCCTGAAACGAGAGCATAACGGCATTTTCGCCCCCGATGCCGGAGAGATTGAGCGAATTCAGGTCGAGAGAGGCGGTGGCGATATTGACACCTCAGGTGGTCCTGACCGGCTGATCATCAAATAGACCACCGGAAAGCACGTCTTCACCTTCGGTAAAAAGAGCATCCCGGCCAAAGAAGCCCGAGCGCTGCTGAAAGAAG
>Ga0315543_1004027_pt1 | contig 12700 bp, 7 predicted proteins | sample SalMarSW160210MG_2_FD_203098 | JGI IMG/M metagenome (GOLD analysis project Ga0315543, IMG submission 203098) | Salt marsh sediment microbial communities from the Plum Island Ecosystem LTER, Massachusetts, United States - Salt Marsh Sediment SW1601-210 ...
CAAGCGCAAGAGTAAAAAGCCTGTAGGCCTGGTCGTTTGCTGATTGTTTAAACTTTGTGTCATACCTCCAGTTTTGTGATACTTTTCTCTGGTACCCGATCCATTTCTGTTTGAAACCCTGAGGCAAGATGTATCCCATTCTTTCAGCTTCGGTCATAAAATGCCCTGTGTATGAGGTTACCCAATTATCAGGCTGGTAAGCTCCGGGCCATAATGCTATACCTCCGTCATTCATCTGACGGGTTGCAAGCTTACTGATTGCCTCTTTTATGTTGGCCGATGCGGTTTTTGCCGTTTCATCATCATTGCCTGAAAGATCGTTCAGCCATAGCTGCGGGAAAGCAGCTGAGGTTATTTGTTCGGTACAACCATGCGGATATCTCAGCAGATAATCCAGTCGTTTTTCAAGGTTGATGGATGGGAGAGACGATAACTCAATTAATGCAGTATTTGTACCCTCCATTCCAAACGGTCTGATCACTGATTCCCATTTTTCGCCAGGTTTCAGGATTTTCAGCTCTGACCTTGTTTCCGGAGGATTAGGACTTCTTACTTCGAGTTCCATTTCATAAATTGCTGTTTCTCCCCCTCCTGAAGCACTTACTTTTATTCTGGTAATACCGGTCTTTTCGCCTACAACAAAATCAAACTCCGTGTCTTTTTCCCCGGATTCATATACTGGCAGGGGTACAGACTTTTTATCGAAGGTTATCATATTATTTCCTTCGGCAGTTACAATCACATTTGAGATACCCTCTTTCTGTACAAAAAGAGTCACCGGTAAAGCAACTTTATCACCCGGGCTAACAACTCTTGGGGCTGTTGCCAGAATCATCAGGGGATCCTTTACAAGCACAGATTTTTCTGCTGAACCAAAAGCTCTTTCGTTTCCTGCTATCACCATAGTCCTGACAGAACCGGTATATTGGGGAAGGATAACTGTGTGAACACCTGTCTTCCCTGCACCCAGGGTAAACGGTCCCAGGAATTTGACTACAGGGATGAACCTCTGAGCTTTACTCAAAGATCTGTCAATGACTGCTTCATCACCTCCAATGGCAAAAATGCGTTCAAGAGTGCCTCCGAAAGCTCCCAGGACATAATCATAAAGATCCCAGGTCTGAACACCGAGTGCCTCCCTGGCATAAAAATATTTCCAGGGATCAGGTGTTTTAAATCCGGTTATATCAAGCAAGCCTTCATCAACCACTGCAAGAGTATAGGTCATGGATTTTTTATTTGTTTCACTCACTTTTATTTCAAAAGGTTTTTGAGAACGAATTTCATCAGCCATACTGATCACGGGTGACAGATGTGTTCCCGGATCCTCAACCATTACAGGCACGACACCATAAAGACGGATGGGCATATCGTTGATTGTCTGATCATGGGGCTGGATGATTGTTACATATGCATAAACGTTTGGTGCCATTTCGGGTCGGGCTTTAAAGCTGACCTCAGTATTGTTCTTTGTTGTATTAACACGCATTTCGTCAAGAACACCGGTGGCATTCTCGATTGTGATAATAGCTCTGGCGTTTTCTGGAGCAGGAAAAGAAAGCTTTATCTCCTGGCCCGGATTATATTTTTCCTTATCGGTATTAACAGACAGCAGCGTTGCCCCTTCAACATTACCTTTCATTCCATATTCCCATGGCCAGTCAATCAGGAGTATTTTACCTGTTGAATGTCCTTCAGGTGTTGTCGCCCTGATAAGATAACGGCCCCATTCATTTTTGCCAATATTGAAAATAAAGCCGGCTTCTCCTGCCGATGTGACAATTTTTTTTCTGATGACCGGCTTATAAATCCGGTTTGATATATAGTATGCCAGGTTCTCTTCATCTGACTCCCACCACCATCTGTAGGAGATCTTATAAACAGTCATCTCCACCTGTGAATTGACGGGTTTGCCGGTTTCATCTACTGTAACTATTTTGACCTCATTGTCGGCATCTGTAAAGAGCATCCGGCTCTTGCCTTTGAGTGCGGGCAGGTTAATACCCACAAAAACAGGATAAGGGGCATATTTATATATTGATTGTATAATGCTTTCATCACCACCTTTTTCGGATACCTTTACCGTAAATAGCGCATTGAGCATTCCCGGAGCAACAATATCATCACCCGGATCGAAGGTGAAAGTTGCATTTCCTGTCTCATCGGTTGATCCATCAAAAATCCTGACTGTTTCCGACCAGAACTCACTGGCAGGGTCATCAAAATTATACTGATTAAATTTTTCAAATTCGGTTTTAGTATGTTTCAGAATATATTCAACTGCAGCTTTCTGGTTTCCTGCTATGGCACCATTAAGCCATCTGACACCAAGAGATCCCGTTGTACTCCTGTCGGTACCCCCAAGCAGATCATCAGGAAAGGAAAGGTTTATTTTCAGACGGTTAGGTTTTATAGTTTCAATCCTAACTCTTTTTGTAAAAGTTGCACCTCCTATCCTTATCACAGCTCTATAGTTACCTGTAACCGCATCTGTTGATGTTTTAGTGCTGAATACCAGAATTTTGCCTGTTCCATAAAATTGTACCTGGTTATCAATTCTCTGATCCAGCGGATTTATTAATTCAAACTGAACGGGATGACCGTCCGGGAGGTCATTTTTCATGTCTTTGATAAAAGTTGAAAGAAATATTGAATCACCCGGCCGCCAGACATCTCTTTCTCCATAGATAAATGCTTTTATTCCATTTTCCGGTTTATTTCCGGAAACGTCAAATGAACTCATGGACAAAGAAGATCCATCATTGATTTTAAGGTAGTTACGGTCTTTATCTTTTTTTGCAATTATCAGGAATGGTTTTTTTTCACAGAAAAGGGTAACAGATCCATCCCGATCAGTATTCCCTGAGATGATCTTTTGAAGCTGGTAATCATAGACTTCAATGCTTACTTCATTTAGCGGTAATGCCGTGAGTATATCATTTACCATTACATGAAGCAGATTGTCCGGACCTTTTTTTGCTATTAAACCCAGGTTTGATGCCAGTATGTTTCTTGAGGCCTTTTTATCGGGACTGTAATATGCGTCTTTGCACGGATCATTATGGTCTCTCCAGTTGAAATCCAGTGAATAATAAATATAATAATCACTGTCTTCATAATAGTTATCAGGATCATCCCAGAAATCATGGCTTCTCTCTTCTGCCTCCTGTAGCAATTCCTCATATCTGCTCTGCTCTGCTGTTGCCGGACATTGAAAGAGTGAATAGGATCTTCTCATTCCCAGTTCCACTTTATAAAGTACACCGGGTTCTATATTAATATACTCAGACAGATCTATTGTATAAAGGTTCCAGGTATCGGGATCTATTCCTGAACCACTTACCAGATCAATTCTTCCTGAATATACAGGCCGGCCGAACCGTTTAATGGAATATCCTGTATTGATGTCATTCTCCTGGAGGAAATACGGAAGGTTATTTTCAAAGATCCTGATTATTCTAAGATCTACAGCTTTAAGATTGGCTGCTTTAAAGGGGAATATCAGATTTTTTGAAGAAGGAAGGATTATGCCGTTTCCTGTAAGGGCTATGGCAGGAGGGATTGATGTAAAGTCAATTTGTTTGCTGAATGTTGAAGAAAGACCAGTTCCTTTGGTGTTTTTTACCGATGATTCGATATTTATTTCTGTAACTCCTTTTATCCGGGAAGATGGGAATATGCTGATAATATTAGAGTTAATGTTAATAGTAATTTCCGTGGCAGGTTTAAGCCATATCAGTCCTTGCATTTCCTGCAAAGCATCCACGGGATCGGAGAATACTAAATCCATTCTCTGGCTTTCTCCGGGTATTTTAATGATATCAAGTACACGAAATTCTCCAGATGGAGGTATTTCAACTGAAATGAAGCCTTTCTGTTTCACCCTGGCTGATGTGCCATCCCATGATATAACCAGCTCCTGTGGTTTATCTGTACGTTCGATATTTGTTACTGTGAATTTATGGACGAGAATATCGGAATGATCCCATATAATACCCAGTTTTTTTCTGCCGGTTTTAGCTTCAAGGTATTTTTCTACTTCGTTTGAGTTTATATAATCGGATGCAACCAGCTCACCATGTAAAACATATTTATCAGCTTCTGCGGAAGAGCACTCAAGTACCCCTGTTGTAACAAGGAAATCTTTTTTAACAGTCCGGATCCTGATTGGAAATATCCTGTGGCGTTCTTCTACCTCTGAAAGTTTGTAAAGGTTAAGCTCTCCAGTATAGATCTGATCCGGCTCGAGCAATTTTGAAGGTCTGAAAACCAGGGTATTTTCATCGATCCATTCGGACTTGCCTTTTATTTTCGGATTGAAAACCAGTAAGCCGGAAGGTGTTTTCCTGCTGGCTGAAGCTGCAAACTCAGGAGTAAAACGGATCTCTATTACGGAGTTTGCAGGTACTATTCCTGAGGTATATCCGGTAATATATTCACTGAATCCTTTATCCAGAGGTATTTCTGATAAAGTAAACGCAGTTTTTTCACCGGCCGTTTTTAATGTGATTCTTGAATCTTTCCGGCCGCATGAAAATAAAATAAGTAATGAACAGATTAAACAAACAGATCTTGAAGTCTTCATATATGGGATGTGATTTTATGGCTCTACGATTTCGGTCCTCAGCTTATTTACATAGTCACGGATACCGTTAAGTGTTTCAACAGTAATGTCCATCTCGGTTCCTGATGACCGGAGAACCTGTTTTAAGGTGTCGATTTCGAGGTCTCCCTTTCTGAAATATATTTCGAAGGAGTCAAAAAAGTTCTTCAGGTATTTAAGTTTTTTTGTATAATACATTACTACCGGATCGTCATAATAATTCTTCATAAAACACAGGAGTGATGTGAGTGTGTATTTTTGTTCAGCAATCTTCTGGACTACTTCCGGATCGGGATTATCTGGATTATAAACCAGCTGAGTTGCAATATATAAAGCTTCGATCCATCCGCCCATCATCATAAGACCCGCAGAACTTTCACGGCCTTCATTACGGAGATAATTATCAAGATCATAATAAGCTTTATTTGTTAATGTCATAATGGAATCACGGTTCGAAAAATCTTTCCGGATCTTTCTGGCAGGTTCGCTCAGTAGCTCGTCGGGAATACCGAGTTTATTACTCATCTCACGGATTGTGGCCATATAGTCAATCATTTCCTGTCCCGTTCCGAATATCTTAAGATATCCTAAATCCACACCGTACACACCGGTATTTATTGAAGCTTTTGAGCTGCTGAGGTACAGATCCTTGTTTGAAACAGGATTAAGAGTAGCATTATCGTACGGAACACCAAGTCTGTTAAATATTGCACAAATTTCGACTGGTGTAAGAAGTCCGTAAAAGATCTCGTTCTTTTCGACAATTGTATCATTATTAACAAGGTCAGTTTTATAAGTCGAAAAAGAAGGGACAAAGGTGTCTTTTTCAGGTTGTTTTGGTTTGCAAGATACCGGGGCCAGTGTGATAATAAGCAATATAGTCACTGCAGACTTAAGACTTTTCATTGATAGCCTGTTAATCTAACAAATTTATAAAAAAATTGAGAACGGGAGTTTGCCTGTTTTTTCTTTTCTCCCCCTTGGGGAGAGGTGTATCTCTCGGATTGTTCTAAAGCAGTATCCTGTTACCAAGCTTCTTTGATATTAAACCAAGGGCAATACTCATATTATTGTATTTTTTCTGGAGCGCAATAAGTTTTTCTGTATCACCTGATTTATCAGCCTCTATAAGTTGTTTCCCTATTGCATCTCTTATTGCTTTTATTTTATCACTTTTAAATTTGAGGATAGCATCAGGAACAATATCCTTCAGTTTCATGTCCTCTGTTTCGACATAAGTGTGTTTATCTTTCCAGATTCTGCTAAGCTCATGGGAATCGGCCAGGAGATCTGCAGAGAGCCTTGATATCTCGGGATCTTCGTGTTTTATAAAATGTTTATCGCCGGGAAAGATGCCCTGTTCAACATGAAACCGGAAATCTTCAAAAATTCTGGAGCAGATTGTATCGTCAAAAGAAAGGTCATCGGTAATAATCTCCCGAACCACAAAATCTGAGATAGTAATAACTTCCTCTTTACCGTCTTCTTTCCGGATTCTGCGATCAAATTCCTCACTTCCGAATTTCAGAAGAAGTCTTATTACTTCTTTTTCAGAGTAATATGAAACAGTTTTAGGCTGTACGGATCTGACTATTTCAGGTGGAGGTAGCGGAAGATCTTCCGGCCCCGGGTATTTATTTCTGTCCTGAAATGATTTTTGTTGTCTCAGTTTATTGACTTCCTGGTAGAGGATAGGCTCCGGAACCTCCATTTCGACACTGCATTCCTTAATATAGACTGTTCGGGTTATTGTTTCGGGGATAACTGCAATTGATTTGACGATATCGCGTATCAAAGTTGCCTTACTGACAGGATCGTTATTAGCTTCTTCTATCAGTAACCGGATTTTAAACCGGATAAAGTCTGTTTCGTGTACTTTCAGGTATTTTTTAAATTCTTCATTACTGACCTTTTTTGAATATGAGTCGGGATCTTCACCATCTGGTAAAAGGACTATTTTAACATTCATACCCTCTTCAAGTACCAGATCAATACCTCTTATTGATGCTTTGATTCCTGCTGGATCACCGTCGTACAGAATAGTAATATTCTGTGTGAACCGTTTGATAAGCCGTACCTGTTCCTGGGTGAGTGATGTGCCGGACGAAGCGACTACATTCTCAATGGTTGCTTCATGTAATGACATTACATCTGTGTATCCCTCAACAAGATAGCACCGGTCTTCCTGAGTAATCGATTTTCGTGCCTGGTAGATTCCGTAAAGGATTCGGCTCTTATGATAAATCTCTGATTCAGGAGAGTTGATGTATTTAGCACTTTTCGGATCAGATTTGAGTATCCTTCCGCCGAAGCCCAGTACCTGTCCGGAAAGTGAGTGTATAGGGAACATTATCCTGCCAAAGAATCTGTCGGTAATATGGTCATCGTGCTGTATCGAAAGGCCTGATTTTACAAGAAATTCCTGTTTATATCCGTCTTCAAGGGCTTTTGCAGAAAAAGCGTCCCGTTTTTCAAAGCAGTATCCTAACTCGAACTTCTTCAGCGTATTCTGCCGGAAACCTCTTTCCTTGAAATATGTCAGGCCTACGGAAATACCCTCATCTGTCTGAAAAAGGTTTTCGGTGAACTGCCGGGCAGCATACGATGTTACAATAAGCAGACTCTCCCTTTCATTCTGTTTTTCAATATCTTCCGGGCTTCGTTCTTTTTCAACAACTTCTATGTTGTATTTTCTTGCAAGATATTTAAGAGCTTCAGGGTAGGTGAGATGTTCGTGTTCCATAATAAAATTGACCGAGTTGCCAACCTTACCGCATCCGAAACATTTGAATATTTCTTTCGATGGCGACACAGTAAACGAGGGAGTCTTTTCATTATGAAAAGGACATAGCCCCAAATAGTTGGCTCCTCTCTTCTTCAGCGGAACAAAGTCCTGGATCACATCAACGATCTGGGCAGCATCGAGTATCTTTTCTATCGTGAAACGGTCAATCATGGTTCAAAGATATTGCTAAAAGCAATAATATTTATTGAAATCAATGAATAGATATAAACACAGGCGTATAACTAAGAGGGGGAGATGGGGGGATGGGGAGATGCTAATTTTCGAAACTCCAATTTTCGGGATGTTGTATCATCATTATTAACATACCTATTATTTTGTCATATTCTTGATATAACTTTTTATAAGCCTCCTCCGTCATATATCCACATTCAAGTGAATAATCCAGCCAAACTTGAGTTTCAGCTGCTTCTGCTTCAGAATCCGACAGTTTTGCAATAAATGCTTTTTTATACCTTCTCTTTCTGAAGGATTCGGCGATATTGGCTGATACGGAACGGGAACTTCTTCTTATTTGTGAAGTCAGTGAAAACAACTCTTCTTTTGGAAAAGTTTTTGTCAGGTAAAAGATATCCATTGATGATTTAAATGCTGATTGGTATACAATCAGTTCTTTGTGAGATTTCAAAGCTTTCATAATATTAATTTTGCAGCGATTACTACAAATATAAAAAATTAATTTGTTAGCAAATCTTTTACTTCAATACCCTGAGTAGTCCGCTTATATCCCTATCTCCCCCTCGCCCCCTCACCCCTTCCCCCCCTCGCCCCATCCCCCCATCTTAATTATAATAATTATTTCCTATTTTTACAGACATATTATTATTCGCATGAAGAAACTAGTAGTACTAACCGGTGCCGGCATGAGTGCTGAAAGCGGGATCCGTACCTTCAGGGAAGCCGGAGGATTATGGGAGGAGTATGATGTAACTGAGGTTGCATCGCCGATGGGTTGGTGGAAAAGCAAGGAACTGGTTCTGAGGTTTTATAATGAAAGGAGAAGGCAGCTTGCCGAATGTAAACCCAATGCCGGACATACCGGACTGGCAAAGCTTGAGGACAAATTTGATGTACATATTATTACACAAAATATTGATAATCTTCATGAACGGGCAGGAAGCACAGAAGTCCTGCATCTTCACGGAGAACTTACAAAAGCAAGAAGTACGTCTGATCCATCCCTTATATATGATATTGGATATAATGATATAAATCCCGGAGACAAGTGTGCAAAAGGCAGCCAGTTACGTCCTCATATAGTGTGGTTTGGCGAAGCTGTCCCGATGCTGGAAGAGGCTATTAAAGTAACTGCAACAGCAGATATTTTTGTTGTAATAGGTTCGTCACTTAATGTTTACCCGGCGGCAGGACTGATTGATTATGCTCCGGCCGGGGCATCGTTATGGCTTATTGATCCGAACGATGTTTATATTCCGTTTTCAAGGAAAATTGAAGTGATAAAAGAAAAAGCTTCAGAAGGAGTGGCGATGTTAAGAGAAAAGTTGTTATCGGGATTATAAAACTTATTCGGCAGCCACTCTCCTCGCAATTACATTATATTTAAGACAGGTACTAAATAAGATCCGGACAAGAATCACAAATACTATAACATAAACGGTCATTGCGAGCCCGACGCAGTCGGGAGAAGCAATCACCATATAAATTACTATTTTTACTTTCAGATTGCCATCTATTTATGAAACAGACTGCCCGCAAAATTATTGTTGCTGTTACAGGTGCAAGCGGAGCCATTTATGCTCAGAAGCTTCTTGACAGGCTTAAGATCCTGAAAGATCCTCCATCAGAAATGGCAGTGATCTTTTCTGACAATGCAAGAGCAATATGGGAGTATGAAACAGGGGACAAATTTATTGCAAAACATCCTGCGAAGGAATATGATAAAACTGACTTTTTTGTTCCGTTCGCATCGGGTTCATCGGGTTACGACACCATGATTATCTGCCCGGCATCGATGGGTATCATCGGGCGGATTGCGAACGGAACTTCCGAAGACCTGATAGCACGCGCCGCAGATGTGATGATTAAGGAGAGAAGAAAGCTGATCCTGGTGCCAAGAGAGACTCCCTATAATCTGATCCATATTAGAAACATGGAAACCCTTACACTTGCCGGTGCCATTATCTGTCCGGCAACTCCCTCCTTCTACAGTCGTCCCCGGACTATAGATGATCTTGTCATGACAGTTGTTGAGAGGGTAATAACACTGGCCGGATTTGATGCTGACACTTACAGATGGATGGAAGATGATCGATGAGAGAATAAAAAGGTTTTTCAGGAAGCATCATGTTCTGACCATTGCCACTACTGTTGATAATGAGCCATGGTGCGCCAACTGTTTTTATGTTTATCTGGCGGATGAGAATGCCCTGGTGTTTACCACTGATCTGGAAACAAGACATGGCCGGGAATTTCTAATAAATTCTCTTGTCGCAGGTTCTGTTGTTCTGGAAACTAGCATTTTAGGCAAGATCAGGGGTATTCAGTTTCAGGGCATTGTTACAGAACCGGAAGGTGATCTGGCAGAAAAGGTAACGGATGCTTATCTGAAAAGGTTTCCTGTTGCAATGCTTATGGAGACCCGGCTCTGGATTGTAAAGCTGACACATATCAAGATGACGGATAACAAGCTGGGGTTCGGGAAGAAGATAGTGTGGAAGAAAGAAGAGTCGAGAGGGTGAGGAGAGGATTTTCGGCAAGGCAACCAGCACCCAGCACCTTTTATCCGCTGAAGCTTTAGCGAAAGCGGACAGCACCCAGTATTACCAGCCGAAGCTTTAGCGAAGGCTGGCACCAAGCTTTACTTCCCTAATTGTTGTTTAAATTGTTGTTTAACTATTTTGGCTATATACTTTCCAAGAATATCAAATTCAATATTTACGACTGTATCCTTTTTGATCTGGTGAAAATTGGTCACCTCCCAGGTGTAAGGAATAATTGCCACCTGAAACGATTTTGGCTGTGAGTTTACCACGGTGAGACTGACACCATTTACAGAAACAGATCCTTTCTCAACGGTAATATAATCATCCTGAAGAGGTTCATATTCAAATGTATAATACCAGCTGCCACCGGCTTCTTTCACATCTGAACAAACCGCAGTCTGGTCAACATGACCCTGTACCATATGTCCGTCCAGTCGGCCATCTGATCTTACGCTTCTCTCAAGGTTGACTTTATCACCCGGTTTCAGTAATCCCAGGTTTGTTTTTTCCAGAGTCTCCTTAATGGCGGTGACAGTATAGGTATCTTTATTTTTTTTCACAACAGTAAGGCACACACCGTTATGTGAAATACTCTGGTCGATCTTAAGCTCGGAGGTAAAGGAGCATTTCATGGTGATATGGAGATTATCCTTTTCTTTCTCCAGTCTTACGACAGGAGCTGCCTCTTCGACTATTCCTGAAAACATAGGTTGTTATTTATTTAATTTCTGGTGTAAATTTAGGTAAATCCAGGGAAAAAAGAACATTGTCTTTGCGTCCGCTTCAGCGGAATAGACAGTGCGAAGCGCAAGACCTCACCTTCTCTTTCTCCTGATCCTGGTCTTATCCACCGGCATATTTTCCCTTCGCCAGGAAATCAATCCTCCCTCGAGAGAAGCGATTTTCCGGAATCCTTTTTTATAATAATGTTCAGCAGCCTGCCTGCTTCTGAAATCATCTGTACAATAGAGGAACAAGAAGCAATTTCTACTTATTGTATCGGCAGCAATCTCGAGATCCCTGACTGAAGGAATATTTATAGCATCTTTGATCCTGTTTCGCCGGAATTCAAAGGGAGTTCTTACATCGATCATCAGAGAAGAATCATTTATAAGGTATTCCAGATGAAAGTAGTAGGGATCGAGAGAAATGTAATGAAGAGTATCGGAGGTTTGTGCTGATATATTGCTCCAATATATAAGAAATATAAATACAACTATTTTATAAAATCTCATTTTTCAGACTTATAATGTAAAGAAAATAAAAAAACAGATTGCGGCACCTGTTGCAGCATATGGTTTTTTATAAGATTATTCTCCTTTTTACTATCTTTGCCCAGTTTTTAAAATATTTATGACTATTACAAAAGCGGATCCGATGGCTAAGCGGTTTCCTGAACATAAAACATTAAATCTATCACAGGTAAACAAGGCTATTCTCAAGTTCTGGGACGAGAATGATATTTTTCATAAAAGTGTACGTGAAGTAAACGGAAAAGGTGAATTTGTATTTTATGAAGGGCCACCTTCTGCAAACGGAATTCCCGGAATACATCACGTAATGGCCCGTACTATCAAGGATGCCATCTGTCGTTTTAAAGCCCAGTGTGGATATGAAGTAAAGCGTAAGGCCGGATGGGATACACACGGACTGCCTATTGAACTTGGTGTTGAAAAAGCTCTTGGCATAACCAAGGAAGATATTGGAACAGAGAAAATTTCCATTGAAGAGTTTAACGAAGCGTGCCGTACTGATGTAATGAGGTACACCGATGTATGGGAAGACCTTACCAGAAAAATGGGATACTGGATTAGCATGGATCACCCTTATATTACTTATGACAACCGTTATATTGAGACACTCTGGTGGCTGCTTAAACAGCTTTACTCAAAAGGATTTCTTTACCAGGGTTATACAATACAACCTTATTCCCCGGCAGCGGGGACAGGATTAAGCTCACATGAGCTTAATCTTCCGGGCTGTTACCGCGATATCAAAGATACGACCTGCATTGCACTTTTCGGACTTATACGAAACGGGAAATCAGAGTTTCTCTATACAAATACCGACACTGAGAATGTGTATATAATGGCATGGACGACAACTCCTTGGACCCTGCCCTCCAATACAGCGCTGGCCGTTGGTGAAGAAATAATCTATAGTAAAGTACGCAGTTTCAATCCTTACACAGGTAATCCCATAACGGTAATTGTAGCGAAAGATCTTCTTAATGTAATGTTTCCCGAATCAAACGCACAAATTGAAATTATTGATTATGTTCCCGGTGATAAAAAAATTCCGTTCAGGATTCTTGATGAATTTCAGGGTGGCAAAATGGAAGGGATAAGTTATGAGCAGCTTATCGACTGGGTAAAGCCTGATGATGGTGCTTTCAGGGTTATAACAGGCGATTTTGTCACAACTGAAGAAGGTACAGGTATTGTACATATTGCACCCACTTTTGGAGCGGATGACTACCGTGCGGGAATAGAAAACGGCATTCCACCGCTACTGGTTAAGAGAAAAGACGGTTCTTTGGGACCACTGGTTGATAAAAGAGGATTTATGGTT
>Ga0315543_1004028_pt1 | contig 12700 bp, 8 predicted proteins | sample SalMarSW160210MG_2_FD_203098 | JGI IMG/M metagenome (GOLD analysis project Ga0315543, IMG submission 203098) | Salt marsh sediment microbial communities from the Plum Island Ecosystem LTER, Massachusetts, United States - Salt Marsh Sediment SW1601-210 ...
TAAAATTTATTTTTTTCGCTTGACGTGTACCGGGTGGTCTGGTACTTGATGAGATTATAGAATTATCATGTTTATCCTGTCTCAATGAAGCTCTTTGAAAAGGTAACATTTCAATTGCAGGTTCCGGGGTGTTTTGCTCTGGGATACTCAAAACGGGAACGCGGTTAAAATCCGCGGCGGTCGCGCCGCTGTGAGCGTCTGCTCCGATTACTGAATCGGAAATCCGAGAGGCAATTATCCACTGTCTGGCATAAATTGGTGCCGGATGGGAAGGAGCTTCGAGGTAAGACGCAAGCCAGAAAACCTGCCTGTGATTGGTTATACATTGTTAGGGATTCTATTTTGAGTTCTGAAGCGCGGGCAAGATGCCCGCGACACGACTCAGAATTGGAACCCTTGTGTTCTCGCGAGTTGGAACGCATGTGTGGCTCTACGGCCTTTTTTACGCTGGCTGTGGTTCTATTTGTGCAGGGCGATTTAAAACCGCTGTTTCTCTCGTGGGAGCAGCGGTTTTTTTATTGGCACGCCCTCGCGAAAAGGGCCAGATACCGAAGGAGAATGCTACAGGCAATTCTCCGGATGGGAGGTACAAAAATGATTAGGTTAAGAAAGTTGTATTGTTTGGTTTCGATTTTGTTAACAGCCGGAGTTGCAAATGCCGCCACAGCCACGTTTGACGACCTGGCTTTGCCGGCGGAGTCCTGGTGGAACGGCTCGGACGGCTCGGGCGGTTTTACCAGCGGCGGCGCGCATTTCGGCAATAATTACAACGCCGACTGGGCCTCATGGGACGGCTTTTCCTATTCCAATCTCACCGATACCGCGGCCGAAGGAATAGCGGCACAATACAACGCTATCACGGGCTCAGGCCAGGGCGGTTCGGCGAATTACGCCGTGGGTTATATCGGCTTCACTACGCCGCCCACTATGACATTGGGAGAGCCGGGCTTTGTTAGAGGATTGTATGTGACGAACAGCAACTACGCTTACGATTCGATGCTTGACGGCGATGCCTACGCGAAAAAGTTCGGCGGCGACAACGGCAGCGACCCGGACTTCTTCATGCTCACTATTACGGGCAAAGACATTGACGGCAATGCGGCCGGTACGGTTGATTTTTACTTAGCCGATTACCGCTTCGAGGACAACGGCGAAGATTATATCGTCGATACGTGGCGGTACGTCGATTTAACTTCGCTGGGCGAGGTTATGAGCCTGGAGTTTGCATTGAGTTCAAGTGATGTAGGCGATTGGGGCATGAATACGCCGGGCTGTTTTACGATTGATACGATTGTGTACGAACCGGCGTCTTCGTTCGCCGGGCCCTATACCGAGGTCGGGATAAGCGGCTATGTCAATCCGAACAATCACGGGCACGCCGATCCGCTGAGCGACCCGAATGCAGTTTTGAATCCGATATTCAAAGGCTGGGCGACGGTCGTGGTGGATTATGAGCCCGCACCCGGCGTTGATGCTCAATGGGCCGACCCGGGCAATGCCTTAGGGCCGGCTACCGGTGACAGGCTCGATATCGTCAGCCTGGGCGATCTGAGCCGGCAGCAAATCGACGATGGATTGCCGCCAGGGCAAATCACGCTGTCGTTCGACGAGCCGATCCGGCAACAGGACGGCTACGAATTTGTCGTTTTCGAGAACGGTTTTACATCCGATGTGAGCCTGGAGACCGGCTCGGTGGCAGGGCAAATGTTTGCCGAATTGGGATACGTGGAGATCTCGACCAATGGCGTCGATTTTGCCCGTTTTCCCGCTGTGTCACTGGCTCCCGAAGCTGTCGGGTCTTATGGAACGATTGAAATAAGCAACGTGTATAATCTGGCCGGCAAGCATCCCAACGGCACCGGCACGCCGTTCGATTTGCTGGAAATTGCGGGCGAGCCGAACGTCGTATCGGGGCTTGTGGATATCAACGATATAAGATACATGCGGATTATCGATATCCCGGGCAGCGGCGATTTTTACGATCAGGCCGCAGCACATATCGACCCGGCGAGCGGGGCTGTCCGGGAGTATTATTCGGATGACCATCCGATTTATGACGCCTGGGTGACATTCGGCTCGGGCGGCGTGGACGTCGAAGCGGTGGGCGTGCTCGAAGAACAAAAGTACAGCGCCGATATCGATTTGAACGGCATTGTCGATATGTACGATTTCGCGCTGCTGGCTTCGGCCTGGCACAGTCGTTTCGGGCGGCCCGGCTGGATTGGCAGGTGCGATTTAGCCGAGCCGAAAGATTTGTTCATTGACGACGCCGACTTTGATGTTTTTGTTGCTCAATGGCTCGAAGTTGAAGAATGGAGAATTGAGAATGGAGAATGAAAAAAGGCTAATTCTAAATTCTAAATTCTACATTCGGAATTATAGCGAAGCGTTCACTTTGATTGAGCTGCTGATAGTCATCTCGATCATTGCCCTGCTGATGGCCATATTGATGCCGGCGCTGGGAGCGGCCAGGTCCGGGAGCCGGGCTTTGGCCTGCAAGTCGAATCTTCGGCAGCTTGTCATAGCAAACATCGGGTACGCCACGGAGAGCGATGGTTTTTATGTGCCGGCCGCCAGTGACATGTGGGACAACGCCGGACTGCATCGCTGGCACGGACAAAGAGACGCTCTCGGCGAGCCGTTCGATCCGCTCAGGGGCCCGTTGATAGGATATCTCGCCGACGGCCGGGCAAAGGAATGTCCCTTGAAAATGGAATTTGTCAAAGGGCTGGACTGGAATACGAATTTCGAGCAGGGCTGCGGCGGCTACGGTTATAATATGACGTACATCGGCAGCCGGACCTCGCAGGGCGCTGCCGGCAGCGTGCAGGCCTGGAAGGACAGCTACGCGATGACGGTGCGCATGACGGAAATTACCGCCCCGGCCCTGACGCTGATGTTCGCCGATACGGCGATGGCCAATAACCAAAAATCGCTCATCGAATATTCGTTCGCCGAGCCGCCTTTCACTGTTTACAGCGGCCGGCCCGTCAGGGAGTTTTACATGTCACCGTCTATTCATTTCCGCCACAGGGACCAGGCGAATGTCGGCTGGGCGGACGGCCACATCGAACCGCGGCAAAGGGCCGGCTCGGGCGATAAAAATGCCTACGGCGCCAATCCGGGCGATTTCAAATTAGGCTGGTTCGACCCGCTTAATAACACGCCGTTCGATTTGCAATGATAGGCACGAAAGCGGCGGCGCAAATGTGATATGCGTGACCTTGTAAAGAAAGGGCCCGTACCGAAGCTGTCGATACAGGCCCCGAAAAATATTTAACTTTATCTGCTTTCCGACGCTTATTCTAAAGCGTCAATTTATTCTTCAACGATAACTTCTCTCGGTCCGTACAGCCGGATATCGTCGAAGAACATCTTACCCGAGCCGCCCGGCACCGTCATATTAGCCCTGGTGCCGACACCGATCGCAATCCTGTCGACGTCGTTCAGATTCAGGCCCTGATCCGCAAGGCTTTGCAGGCTGATGACCCACTGAGTCCAGGTATCTATCTGCGTCGCGGCCGGGTCGTCGTAGACCATAACCACCGGTTCGCCCGTGCTGTTTGAGACCGCCACGTAAATCGGCTCGGGATCGTTGCTGAGTATACCGATATCCTGGTTCGCCCACTGCGCGCCGACTGAGCCGGTAGTCGTGACATTGCTGAATACCGCCTGGCACGTCTGAGCCGCATCATGGCTGGTAACCGCCAAACCGATATAGACGTTTGAGTCCATCTGAATTGATTCGGCTGCACCCAGCATCTGCCAGGTCGAGCCGTTGGGGGAACTGTAAGCAATAAAGTTGCCGGCCAGGGTACGCTCTATCTTCACCCAGTACGGTGCGGCTATATCGGCGGTCGTATCGGACGCACTGGCAGCGCCTGTTTCCGGACGCCGCTGGAAGGACACGCCGGAAGTTGCTGAGACAACCATCATCGCGTGCACGGAGTCTCCATCGAGTGTATTTCGAATCATCACGCCCGCCTTGGCCCAGGAGTGTGTATTATCGACGCTTTCGACTCTGGCAACAATCGAGCCGGGGCCGGAGAGCGTCTTATAGGCAAAGTGGAACTCGTCGTGGAAACCTTCTCCGACGCCGGTGACGTCCCAGATATCCGTGCCGGAACCGGTCATTGTGAATGTGCCGACCGGGCCCTCGACGAAGCTGCCGGTAGATGGCGGATTGCCTCTGAACCACAGCGACAATTCCGCAACGCCCTCCTCGGTCCAGTCGCGTACGGCACTCAACGTCAGTTCCACCTGCGAATACCTGGCGTAGCCCTGCTTGTTGTTGTCAAAGACAAACGGCATCGACTGGCCGCCTTCGTGGACGATAGTCTCCTCGGTATAAGAAGCGGTCGTTTCGTCGCCCACGGCCGCACCGGTGCCGTTACCGGCAAAGTAAGGTGGAATATCCGGCGAGCCGTAACCAAGCCCGTCTTTCCACGCGTACCATATCTGGTTCTCGCCGGCATCGTAATCCTCGAAGTCGTCGATAACAAAGAAGTCACCGGTCGTAAAGTCCCAGACGTTGCCGATCCATGGACTGTCGGTACTGGCGTCGTTGACTTCATCGATCCGCCAGTAGTATGCTGTATTCAACTTAAGCTTGCCGGGGTCATAGCTCTCCTGGCCAAGGGCCCTGGCCCCCTTGTACTCGGGCGAGGCTGTTGTGGCGTTCTTGACGGTATCTGCATCCATGCCGAAGTATACCTCGTGCGAATCGGCGACGGCTCCCGCGATCCACTTAAGAACCACGGACGGCTTTATGTCCACAGCACCGTCGGCCGGATTTGGGCCGCTTACGGCGCCCAGAGTAGTGAAGCTCCAGACTTCGCCTTTGTACGTAGCGATGCCATCGGACTCATCGACACGCCAGTAGTAAGTCTTAGCCAGATTAAGCGGACCGGGATTGTAACTTGTCAAGCCGGAAGGGACACCCATCTCGGCATTATTAACTTCGTCAAAATCTTCGCCGAAAACTATATAGTGCAATTTTGCGCCGAAACCGGGCGTCCAGCTAAGCATTACATTAAGTTCGACGAGTTCGGCGCGGTCGGCCGGCTCCGGAGTATAGGCGGTCTTGGGTGGTACGGTAAAGCTCCAGATATCCCCCTTCCACGGACTGTTCGGGTCGGCGTCATTGACCTCGTCGATTCGCCAGTAGTAGGTCGTGCCATTAACAAGACCGTCCGGATAAGCATTCCCGGGGAAGCCGGCAAGGTAAAACGTGTCAGTCTGGTTTCCTCGGAACGTATCGCCCGTGCCGTCATTCACATCGTCAAAACTTTCTCCTAAATACACATCGTGCGAGACCGCGAAAGGTCCCGGCATCCAGGCGAGGTTAATCCACGTATCCATATACATGGCACCATCATCGGGAGCCGGATTGTGAGCTGTTTCTCGACGCCCGGCAGTATCACCCTCAAGGAGAGTGCCTCCTTCTTCTCCCATTTCGACTGTTCTAATAATAGCACCGCTACTCCCTTCGGGCGCAAACATAAACGCTACAAAACCATTTGTATCGCTGTTGAGAAATTCAGTTAAGGCCTCGCTAATCTCTGTTGACTCCCTTACACCGCGGGCGGGTGCACTAAATGTCAGCAGTATCTCGGTTACATCCGCCAGATCAAGGGCAACATCAGAGTTAGAGGCCGGAGTCGGGTCATTCTGGACACCGGGAGCAGTATTCCAGGTCATTCCATCGGCAACGAGGTCCTCATATGCCTCAAGAACTCCGTACACATTTATCCCGCCGGTGTCATGCCCGTAATTGCTGAAGCTCATGTCTGAGAAAACAACACCCTGGAGTTGAGCTTCAGCCAGATCGTAAGCCACGAATCCCACACGACGTCTGCTATCCTGATTACGGCAGTGCATACCTGATCCGCCAGGACTTGTGTCCGGGCCCTCACCAGCGTCATTACTGACATGCCCATCAAAAACAGGCACTAAGCTGAATGGTTCCGCCTGGACACTGCTGACTGCGCAGACGAGCAGGGCGAAACAGATGAAATAAGTCATTTTCCCAAGCATAATAATTCTCCTTTAATGTTGATAATGGTCGATAATAATGTCGCTTTCACTATATATTCGACTTTTAGCCGTGATAATTCGTATGATAGCCGCCAATACCTCCTTCCATATCAACCAGCCGTTCGTTGACGCACAAAAAGCACACGTCTCACTTGCCCCATTTGTACCAGATTACCCACCCCCACGTCAAGAAAAAACCATCAGTCCAGAAAAGTCATTCATGACTTTTGTCCCCGTCTCTTCTCTTTTCAACCTTGAGACGAAGAAAACACTAAATAGCAGACGAAAAATATGAATTTTAGTCTGAATTTGGTTGTTTTTTGTGCTGTTAATGGTTAAATGTCACAATGGCAAAAGCGCAGGGCAATTCGGCGGATATCGAAAGCTGGCTCAAGCTAATCAGGGCCGACGGCGTTGGGCCGGTTACGTTTGCAAAGATGATCAAACATTTCAGCTCGGCCGAGCGGATTTTGGGTGCTTCGGTGAGCGAATTGGCAAAGATCGACGGTGTCGGCTTCAAAACCGCCGAGCGAATCGCCTCGACGCGCGAGAAATTCAATGCCGCCGCCGAGCTGGAATTGGCCCGCAAGCTCGGCGTCTGGCTGGTAAATCTCGCCGACGAGCGTTATCCGCCGGTCTTGAAGCGGATTTACGACCCGCCGCCCGTGCTGTACGTCAAGGGCAGCCTGGGCCGGCAGGACAATCTGGCGATGTCGATAGTCGGTTCGCGGCAATGCAGCCTGTACGGCCAGGAGCAGGCTTCCCGATTCGCGCATTTTCTTGGCTCGGCGGGATTTACGCTTTGTTCCGGGATGGCCCGCGGCATCGATACCGCCGCCCATCAGGGAGCGTTGTCGGCCGGCGGGCGGACAATTGCGGTGCAGGGTTGCGGCCTGTCGCGGGTCTTTCCGCCGGAAAATAAGAAGCTCTTCGGGCTGATAGCCGAATCCGGCGCCTGCGTTAGCGAATTGCCGCTTGCGGCTGAGCCTTTGGCGGTGAATTTTCCGCCGCGCAACAGGATTATCGCCGGGCTGTCGCTCGGAACGATTGTCGTCGAGGCCGCCCCGCGTTCGGGCGCGTTGATTACGGCACGGGCCGCGCTGGATTACGACCGGGAAGTTATGGCCGTACCGGGCAAGATTGATTCTCCGCTGAGCAGGGGGGCGCATCAGTTGATAAAACAGGGCGCGACGCTGATCGAGTCGGTCGAGGATGTCATGGAGGCGCTCGGTAATATCGGCGAGCAGTTACAAGAGCACGTAAGCAACGCCGCGGCGAAGGCTTCCGCCAGGGCCGAGCAGCCTTTGTTCGATGCGAGCCAGTTGAAGCTGAGCGATGCCGAAAAGAAGATTTACGATTACCTGACGAAAGAGCCTTCGCATATAGAACAAATCATCGCCGAAACGAAACTGACGCCGGGCGTTGTCAACGCGACTCTAATATCACTGCGACTCAAAGGGCTGATAAAGCAACTGCCCGGCAGCCTTTTCGCTAAAGGTTAGGCGGTACTAACCGACCCTGCCGTCACCGTCTATATCGAGTCCGTGAATTTCTTCGAGCTTTTTGACGAGCTGGCGCATCGTGTTCTGCGTCAGTTGAAGCTTCTCTTCGAGTGCCTGGACTCGGCCCTCGACCGTGTCGGATTTTCGCTTCTGACCGTACATCAGGCCGGTTTGCACAACTTCCCAGAGAATACCCATTTTTGTCCTCGATTCTTTTTAAGTCCGTTCGGCGTTCTGCGTTCTGCGACGCCGCACACAGCACGCTTTACGCAGCACGAAATATCATACCGCTTCGATTGTCGAGGGCGGCTTGCTGGCAATGTTATAGGTGACACTGACGACGCCGGACACCTCCCGGATAATCTCGGCGGCGAGTTCTTCCAGGGTATCGAACGAGAGCCTTGTCGGCGTCGCGGTCCGCGCGTCGACGCTGTCCCAGCAGCGCAGCTCGATCTGCTGGCCGAAGTCGCGCTTGCCGTCACGCATGCCGGTTACCCGGTCCTGGTGGAGGATTGCCATGTACTGGAATGCGCCGGTGTCGCTGAGCATTCGCTCGACGATAATGGTTGCCTTGCGGACGGTCTCGATGCGCTCGGGCGTGACTTCGCCGATTATGCGGGCGGCCAGTGCCGGGCCCGGGAACGGAATGCGCTCGAACAGCTCAATCGGCAAGCCCAATGCTTCGCCAACTTTTCTGACGCCGTCCTTGCGAAGCTGAACCAGCGGCTCGATGATGCGGTAGCCGAAGGTCTCCTGCGGATCGATGCCGAGCTGCTCGAAGACATTATGCTGCCGTTTGATGCCGGCGACCGTTTCGTCGATGTCGGTCAGGATTGTGCCCTGGAGCAGGTATTTGGCGCCGCTGTCCCTGACGAGCCGGCCGAATACGTTTTTATAAAAAGTCTGGGTAATGGCCTCGCGTTTTTCTTCCGGGTCCGTGATGCCCTTGAGGGCGGCAAAAAATTCTTTGCGGGCGTCAATTACCTCGACGGTGACGCCAAGCTCGCGGAAAAAGTCCACGACCTGCTCGGGCTCGCCCTGACGCATCAGGCCGTTTTCCACGAAGACGGTTTTAAGATTTTTGCCCAGAGCCCGGTGTCCGATCATTGTGACGGTGGACGAATCGACGCCGCCCGAAAGCGCGTTGATTGCCGTTCCATCGCCGACGGCCTCTTTGATTTCCTTGACTTTCTCGCTGATGAAGTCCTCGGTTTTAAGCTCTGCTACGGCGATTTCAATTGTCATTTGATACCTCCTTTTCTATTAATATCTCCGTGACGCCTAAGTGGTCTTTAACGTCTCCGCGGACGCGGCGTCCTTTTCCGCCGCGGTTACAGTGCTTTGCCGGCAGTTTACTCCAACTTATGCCCTCTTGTCAAGAGATGTTGCCGAATGGATGTTTGACGGGTGTTGTTGTGCCTGATAATATCTGCATCGGTAAAAGTAGGAATTTGAAGCTCTATTAGGAACAGTAAATGAAGAATAAGAACTTATTTATTGTTGGATTGTTTGTTCTGGGGATGTCCCTGACCGGTTGTTTTGTTATCGTTGATGAGGAAACGTGGGAACCGAGCGGGCCTGGGTCTTCCTTGCCGGATGATACAATTGCGGAGATCGATGCCGTCGGCAAGCTTTCCTTCGATTCGGACAGGGAGCAGGGGTATGAAAGAATCGCTGCGCGTGAAGGGCTAAGTGCCGAGGCGCAGGTTCATCTGGTCGAAGCGGCGCTCGACAGGCTTTCGTTTGATAATGCGAAGGAAGGTGTGCTTTTAACTCTCATCGAAAATCCCGATTTTAGCAGGGCCACGGAACGGACGATTCTGGAAAAGCTTGATAAGCTCGCTTTTCCAAGCAGTAAAAATAAAATTCTCAAGGCGATAAGTGACCGAAAAAACAATCCCTAAACCGTGTTATTCAATGCCGTTTTTTGAACAGCCGCGTTGTCACGAGTTTACGGATGATCAGATAACGCGTGGGCTCTGGAGACGCGAAGTCGCGAGTGATTTCTAGCAGCCCAATGCTAAGTATTGTTTGGAATAAAGGAATTATAGTAGTCAAAAAGTTGCTGAGCTAATGTACCAGAGAATACAAGTCCTTGGTTTCTGTTCGAATAACTAACAGAGTTTAGGGCGATAAATGTCAGATAACTTTTGTCGGGCATTTTACAGAATATCCCCCCCATTTTTGATAGTTGTACTGAATCATCAATTACAATAATATTGCCTTTGCACTCAAAGTTTTTAATACGTTCACGAACTACACTCTCAGTATCTGAGTTACAGAGAGATCGAAGGGTTAATCTATTAAAACATGTCCCTGGACTTATACCATATGCATAATCGCCAATTCCGTAATCTGGTGACTCAAAAAAGCATGTTGCTATTATTTCGCCAGTTACCTTTGTGTATAATTGCATAGCAATCTTGGCGTTTTCATGTGTAGAATCAGTAAGAACGTATGAACCATTTACCTTGTTTATCTGTTCCTGGAGCCATTTTAATATTTTTGTAGCCTGTAACTCTTTGCCTTCCTCTGTTTTCTCGGAGATAGCTAATTGATCGCTTTTTGTATTGAGTTTAAACATCCCTTTTAGCATTTCCAAATTGAGTTCACTAAGGACACCCTTCTTTGAAAGGACTACGATTACAACGACAACAACTAGTCCTGCCAGCAAAACGATCATTACTGTTGATGATATGTCATTCACCGACGATCCCGCTTTCTGTCTTAAAGGATTAGACGCTTAATATAATATTATATGGTTTCTCGATAACACTCCTCAGGATATAGTATTGAGAAGGATATCCCAAATTTTTAACGTCTTTTCTATCTCGATAACATCCAAAAAAGTGTATTAACGATAAAACCTGTTAATCTCACGATATAATTCTGCCGTAGCTTGTCCCTGCGTATGATCGATAATACTCCATAGTGGTGGGCCTGTCAAGGAGCGAATTGCCGGACTTCGAAAAATAATCTTCCACGATGGAGCCGATAGAAAAAACCCGTTTTCCTATTCAGGCAAACGCGGGATTGTGTCTTCGTTTGCTTTGACGTACAATGGTCTTATGGAGCTTGGGCGCGACAGGATCGTTCAAGAGATACTCGCTCGGCTTGAAAGTGCCGCCGGCGCCGAAAAGGTGGTCAAAGTCGAGGGGACGTGGGGGTCGTTCGGGTCGATGCTGGTGGCTTATGTATCCGAAAGCACCAATCGACCGGTGCTGTACGTGCGCCCGCATATCGACGATGCCGACAAGGCGGGTGACGATTTGCATACTTTTACGGGCAAAGCTATCGAGGCATTCGGCGCATGGGAGGGTGAAGAAGACCTGGCGGACGCTACCGATGAGATTCGTGCCCAGAGGCTTATGCTCGTGTCTCGTATTTCGCAACTTGTGTCTCGTGTAGAGGGCGTCCCGCCCTCGAATCGCGGGCAGGATGCCCGCGACACTTTGAAGTGTCTCGGAGACACACGGGATACGAAATCCGAGCTGTTTATTATACCGGCGTCGATACAGTCGCTTTGTCAGCCGATACCGAAGCCCGAAGCGATAGAAGCGGGCAGTCTTGGGTTGGAAGTTGAAAGGCAAGTCTCGCCGGAAACGGTGGTTGAGTGGCTCGTCGAAAACGGATTCGAGCGTGTCGAGAGGGTCGACTTGCCCGGCCAGTTTGCCCGTCGCGGCGGAATCGTCGATATTTATGCACCTCTTGTGAATGAAATAGTGTGGAATAACCATCCCCATCCCGATAAACGGCATCGGGATGAGGCTGCCACGCGGGTGGAAACGTTAGATTCAATAGGGTGGCAGCCTCCGCCGTCGGGCGTCCCTCAGGGAAAGCCGAAGCTTGGGGATGGTGTGGCATCAAGCTCTATTGGCGCCGAGGCGCTTCGAATCGAATTCTTCGGCGATACGATCGAAAGTATTCGCGAGATCGATCTGGATACGATGCGGTCGAGCAGACAGATAAGGAGCATCAGAATCGTTTCGGCAGTATGCGGAACCGCAGCCGGGCAGAGAGAGCTGTTTATAAATATTCTGCCAAAAGATACGATTATCGTTTTCGAAGAGCCGGGCGAAATCGAAGATATTGCAAAGGTCTTTTTGGACAGGGCGGAAGACCCGGCCCGGCTCTATGACTGGGGAGACATTTACAAGGCGGCGGGTCATTTTACTCAGCTTCATATCTGCAGATTCGCCACGGCCCAATCGGATGATTTTCTTAAAGTGGATGTTAAAAGCGTGCAGCAGTTTCAGCACAAAGCAACTTCGGTATGGGCCGGACATAAGGCGGCGCTGGAGGAATTGCTGGCCGAAGCGAAAAAGGGCAGGGAGGTGCTGCTGTACTGCGAAAGCTCGGCTGAAATCAAACGTGTGGGAGAAATTGCAGCGGACATCGACAAGAAGATTCCTGCAAAATTCAAGCTGCTGCCGGGATTTATACACCAGGGCTTCGTCGTCGACTCGCTCGATACGATTATCATGAGTCATCATGAGCTGTTCGGCCAGTTCGCGCTGAGAAGAAGGCGCAGGCCGACGCGAGTCAGCTCACCCGTCGATACGCTCAGCGATTTGCAGGAGGGCGACTATGTCGTTCATGCTTCCTATGGCATCGGCAGGTTTTCCGGTATTCAGACGATAAAGGAAAAGGGCGGCACGAATGAGTACCTGACAATCGAATATGCCAACAGCGTGAAAATCCAGGTCTCGGTCCGAAATATTGCTCTCGTTCAGAAATATATCGGGACAAGTCCGAAGCGGCCGACTTTAAGCAAGGTCGGCTCGAAACGATGGCAGAAGCAGAAAGACAAAGTGGCGAGTTCCGTTCGGGACCTTGCCGCCGATCTGCTCGAAGTTCAGGCGAAGCGCCAGGGGGCGGGAGGAATCGCCTTCGGAGAAGATTCGAACTGGCAGGTCGAATTCGAAGAGTCTTTTGCCTATCAGGAGACGCCCGACCAGACCACCGCGGCCGGGCAAATCAAAGCGGACATGCAGCAGGCCGTGGTTATGGACAGGCTGCTTTGCGGCGACGTGGGCTATGGCAAGACGGAGCTTGCGATGCGAGCGGTGTTCAAGGCTGTCGAGAACGGAAAGCAGGTTGCCGTCCTGACGCCCACGACGGTATTGTGTGTGCAGCACGGCAGGACTTTTACCGAGCGGTTC
>Ga0315543_1004031_pt1 | contig 12688 bp, 12 predicted proteins | sample SalMarSW160210MG_2_FD_203098 | JGI IMG/M metagenome (GOLD analysis project Ga0315543, IMG submission 203098) | Salt marsh sediment microbial communities from the Plum Island Ecosystem LTER, Massachusetts, United States - Salt Marsh Sediment SW1601-210 ...
CCGAGGACATAGGCATTGACGCTGGAAAAACTGGAATGCTTCACACACAAGAAATAATCAAAACTGTTTCTTCAGAAGTTTCAAAATACAAGTTCCCACTGGTTGTTGACCCAGTTATGATTACCAAATCTGGAGTACCCCTCTTGAAACCTGAGGCTGTAAATGTTTTGGAAAACTATCTTCTGCCAGAAGCCACAGTCATAACACCTAACAGGTTTGAAGCTGAAAAACTTGCTGACATGAAAATCGAAAACTTAAGAGACGCAGAAATTGCAGCTGAGAAAATCTCTGAAATGGGACCAAAAGCCGTTGTAATCAAGGGCGGACATTTAGAAAGAAGCGAGGCAATTGACCTCCTTTACCATAAAGGCGAGTTTAAAACGTTTAGCGCTCCAAGACTTGACGTAAAAACTACACACGGAACTGGTTGCAGTTTTTCAGCAGCCATAACTGCTGAACTCGCCAAGAAAACAGAAATATCAGTGGCTGTTGAAACAGCCAAGAAAATTGTGACTTTAGGCATAAAATTTGGCTTAGAAATTGGAGAAGGTTATGGTCCGGTAAATCCAATGGCTCATCTTTACCGTGAAACTTCAAGATACAACGTTTTGATGAGTTTGGAAAAAGCTAAGACTTTACTTGAGGCAACCCCTGAAGTTGCAATGCTTGTGCCAGAAGTTGGCATGAACATTGCCATGGCAATTCCTTATGCAGAAGGCATTGATGACGTGGCTGCGATAGAGGGCAGAATCGTAAAAACATCCGAGGGTGCCAGGGCTGCTGGCAACCCAAGATTTGGATGCTCTTCGCACTTGGCCAGATACATACTTGAAATCATCAAGCAAGACGAAAGCAAAAGGGCCGCGATCAACCTGAAATTTTCAAACAATATTCTTGAAACTCTAGAGAAGTTGGGTGTGACAATATCCTTTTACGACCGGAGGAAGGAGCCTGAAGAGATTAAAAAAGTTGATGGAATGACTGTGCCATGGGGTGTGAAGCAAGCCATCAACAGAATCGGAAAGGTTCCAGATACAATTTACCATAGAGGAGACGTTGGTAAAGAGCCTATGATAGTTATTTTAGGTCAGCAAGCCTACGATTTGGCGAAACATACAGCACGGCTTGCGATGGAAATTGGAAAAAAATGAAAACAAGAGTTGTTTACGTCAAAAAGTTGGCTATAGTCATTGTTTTCTCCGCCCTAGGAGTGGCTATAGCACCTTTCTTTTGGTTTTGGTTTCTAGGCACAAAAGCTTATCCAACACAGCACATGATTAACGCAATTCTAGGGGTGCTTGTAGGTCCATTCTGGGCAGCCATTGCAGCCATTTTTATAGGAACCATAAGAAACATGTTGGGTATAGGCAGTCCATATGCCTTTCCCGGCGGAATACCGGGCGGTATAATTGTCGGCATAGTCTACTGGCTTCTTAAACATCTAAAAGTAAGCGAAAAAATACGTTTGACAGCAGCTTTTACGGAGCCAATAGGAACACTGTTAATAGGTGTTCCACTTTCTCTACTTCTTTTTGCTCCATGGATAATAGATCCAACACTTTTGGATTTGATCGCGAAAGAAGGGCCATTTTTTGCTTTCTTAATTTTAGGAGCTGGCTGGGCTCTAAGCTGTGTTCCAGGAAGCATCATAGGATTCATCATCCTTTTAATATTGAATAGAGCTTGGATAAACAGGGAGACCTTGTTTGGAGAAAAATAAGAAAAAATCGCAATTGAAAGGTAGAGAAATTCTTGGTAAGAAAGTGTTATTGTTGGGTGAGGCTGGTTCTGGGAAAACGAAGCTGGCAGCCCAACTACTCCGGGAATTAATGGTGCTGGTGAATCCTGAGGAAATAACTGTTATTGATTTGGCTCCTCAAAGAGTCGGTGAAATTGGCGGAAAATTAACGGAATACGTGAACATGACTAGTGGCGTTAAATATTTTTCTCCAGAAAATGTTTACACACCTAGACTAGCTGGAGCCTCACCCAAACAAGTGTTGCATTATGCAGAATTGAACAGAAAAAACATGGAACCACTACTTAACAAGTTCATTCGAAACGTCACAGAAGTTCTTGTCTTAAATGATGTTACGCTTTATCTTCATTCGGGCAAACTAGAAACCGTTTTGAAATGCGTAAGGTTGGCTAAGACTTTTTTAGCTACGGCATATTGTGGCTCAACGCTTGCCGAGGATTTAGGAACCGGGATAAGCTCAAAAGAAAAGCAATTGGCTGATAAATTAGCTACTTCCATGGATTTAACTTTCAAAATCAATTAGTTTTCTAAAAAAAAACAAAAAATCGTCAGCATTCACAATTACTTTTCCAATTCTGACAGAATGAAATCCACAACTTCATCAGCGATATTAAAACCTGTAACTGACTGCAAGCCTCTCCATCCCGGTTGACTGTTAACCTCAACAAAAAGAGGCCCTCTAGAACTTTCTAAAATGTCTACACCAGCGATTTTGCATTCAACAGCACTTGCGGATTTAACGGCCATCTCCTCAAGTGCAGTGTCAAGTTTTATCGAAACCGGTTTGGCTCCTTGACTATAATTTGTTTTCCAGGTATTTGCAACACGTTTCATTGCTGCAACAACACGATTCCCTACGACAAGGGCGCGAATGTCAGAAAAACCGTGGGGAACAAACTCTTGAAGGTAGATTACGCCGTGATAGAATGTTATGGCTTTGAAAATTGTGGCGGCAATTTCCGGATTCGTAACTCTTGTTGACCCTATTCCTCTTGATCCGAAAATCGGTTTAACAATGACGTCTCCGCCTAATTCATGAAAAGCTTTTAACGCTTCACCAACGTTTTCCGTTACTGCAGTACGTGGAACAGGTACGCCATTATCTTCCAAAATTGCCAAAATAGCATATTTGTCAACACAGTGCTCAATGGCTTCGGGCGGGTTTATAACGTATAAGCCTAAACGTTCAACGCGGTGTAGGAGGTCCATTCGGAAAACTATTTCTTCCAAAGAGCCGCGACCAATAGGGCGAATTATTAAGGCATCCAGCCCTTCCACAATTTTGATGTTGCCAACATTCAAGTATGGTTTGTAGCCGACACGAGCAATCAGCTGTGGGAACCCAAAGCAAACATGTGAAATATTACGTTTAGCCAGTGCTTCTCGAAGCTGAGTTGAACTCCAAGAGTCTTCATTCCGTGTTAATATTCCAATTTTCAAAAATGAAATCTCCGTCTTTGTGAAAAATGCTGAGGATTATGTTCTTAAAGTTTCTGGGTAAAGTCATACTAAAACATGTGAATGAAAGGTTTCAGCTTCTCTGCGTTTCCGAATTTTTGGGAAAGTTCAACATGTAAATAAGCACCGTGAACATTGGAGTACGGCGGTCCTTTCCGTGAAAATAAAGTTAAAACTTTGCCTCTGTGGTTGATTTTGAAGCCGTCTCTGCAGGGCTCGTGTCCCCTTATCAAAACTTTAGCATTGTATCTCCTTAACACTTGATTTGTTATGTTTTCGCCGAAGAGTTTTCCAGCACCCCTTGGGGATTCACATACTCCCTTAATCATTTCGGTTGGGTCGCTCCAAAGCATGTCTTCAAGCAGTCTTTGCTTTGGATGTTTGATGTGAGCGTAGGCTAAGTCTTCTAATGTTTTTGCTTGTGGTGGTAAGCCTCCATGAATCATTAGGTAACGCTCTTCTACAACCACTGCGCTATAGAGATGTTTGAATAGTTCTCGGATTTTTGAGTAGGCGTCCCTCCATTTTTCTCCGAATCTTGCTTGAAACTGCAGCGGTAAATCGTGTGGAGAAGCTAGAAGGTCTTCTGGTCCTTCATGGTTCCCACGCATCAAAATCACTTGCTCTGGAAATAGAAGCTTCAGCTTTAAGACAATGTAATAGACTTCTGCGGAGTAAATACCGCGATCGCCATAATCGCCAAGAAAGATTAGAATTGCCTTGTTCTTTTGGTTCATTTTCTGCAGGAAATTTGTTTCTTTGAGGATGTGAATTAGGCTTTCCAAGTCTCCATGTAAATCGCTGACTACCACCGCTTGGCCCAAAGGTTTGATTTCAGCAAGTCTACCTACAATCTTGAAGTTTCCAACTTGCCCATTTTCTTTGGCAAGTAATTGCACAGTTTCTTCAACCAATCGAGTGAAATCTTCGCTTTGAGTTTCTAGGGCTTCTTTGATGATTTGCGAGAGGTCTGTCTGCAACTATTGCACCTTAGACTTTGATAAGGATTCTTTTGTCCATAAAATCGAAAACGTTTTCCTCTATTTCGTTTTTCCGACTCTGGATTCTGTCTAGTGTTTCCTGTGATTTTCGTTCCGTGGTATTTTCTTCCAATTCGATTCGCTTCTTTCTTTTTTTCAATTTTTTAAGCTCTTCTTGAAGCTTCGAGATGTTTTCTTTTATTTTTGCTGTTTCGGTTGAGGTTGAAATTTGTTTTTTTCGAATGATTGTCTCACGGCATTTTTGATGAAGACCATCTAAAGAGTTCTTGTTAAAAATTTTGTTTATGTCTTGTTGTGCTTTTCGTTTTCTGTCACGCTTCAGTTTCAGTTTCTCCTCAGACATGGAGCCAGCTAGTTTTTTGAGAATTTGCGTTAAAATTGGGTATCCTGTTTCTTCTGCTGCAAATGCATCGAAGGGATCTTCAATGTAGTGGTTGAGTTTCTTTAACTGTTCTGGTGTTAAACCGCCTTTACGGAAGACTTGTGACTGGAATTTTATGAATGGTTTTCGTAGATGTCGCAGATTATGTTTGACTTCCTTCCGCAGCTTTTCTATTTCTATACTTATTTGATTCAGTTGAGTTAAGCTCTCTCTATTTTTTAAATTCGCTATTTTTTGTTGTGTTTCAGCTATTTCCTTTTCAATTGAAGCCTTTTCGGTTTCGTTTTTGTTTCTATGGACTTCTAAATCTGCTAGTTGTCCTTGAAGAACTAAAAGATTGTCGATAATTTGGAATGTTTCTTCTAAGGTTTTAGTTTTAACATACTCTTTTGTTAGAAAACTTTGAAGCTCCTTCAAGGATTCTTTTGCTTTTTCGAAAACTCCTAGAAATTTTCTTCTGTCCATGATGAAGAAAGGTGATATTCTCGGAAACCAGTTTCTAATGTCAACTTCTGTCACTGTAAACGCTTTTTGAGTTTCTTGGATGAAATCGTGGAAGCTGTCGTAGGAGACTTTGTCTGGAACTTCAATCTGCTGTATTCTTTTAAGGAATAGACGCGCCAGCTTGTTTAATGCTCTAGCTTTGCCATAGGTTTTCCTGCTTCTTTTCTCAATCTCTTTTCTGCTATTCTCTAACAACACTTTACAAACATCTGTGACATTATCAAGGACCTTTTTCATTTCATCGATTAGTTTTTGAGCTTTTTCATGAACTGGAATGAAAATCGAACCAGTTTCTCTTTCAAGCCACCCTTTAATTTCCTTTGAAGAGAATTTTAGAGGTTCCGACAAGGAGGTCCCCATTAAAGAAATACATGTAAGATATGTTTATTTTAAGTTTTTCTTGCAATAACTATACTCTTTTTTGAGTAGTTACTCTTAAATAATTAGTAGGAAGTTTCGTATGTTTGATCGATATTATAAGGTGAAATCATGAGTCGTTTGGATGCAAAACAAACTTCGTTTATTGCGATGATGAGTGCTTTGGGCACTCTTCTCTCGGGAATCTCACTGAATATCGCGCCTATATTAAGGGCAGTCTCTGGTGAAGGTGGAGCAGCCTTAGATCTTTCTCACATTGCAACTTTTATAGCCGCTATTTCCGGTGGGCCTTATGTAGGCGCAATAGTGGGTTTTCTAAGCGGAATTTACTCAGGCTATTATTTCGGTTATGTAATGGGTTCACTTGGATTACTTTCTCTTATAGGAATACCGTTTGGGAAAGCCTTGACCGGCTTAACTGTGGGTTTTCTCTATAAAAAATTGAAAGTAAGCAACAGGTCTCGACCTTCCATTTTAACTGTTCCCATAACACTTATATCATATATTCCAGAATGCATTTTCACCATTCTGTACTTTCTATATATAGTCCGGTATGTCTATGGATTCACAATGGAGTTCATGCTACCCATAGTTATTCCAAAGGCATGGATCGAAATAGTCCTAATGAGCTTTCTTATGGGCGGACTTGTGGGAAACACAGGTTTCAAGGAATTCATCTTCAGATACTTTCATCCTCTAAAGTTAAAAAGACCAATAAGAGCAAGTAAAAAATAAATGGAAATTAGATTCCAAAACCACTGATGGCTTTGAACCCAAACGATTCTACTAACATTTCGACGCAAATTTCTCCAGCCTTAAAGAGTTTACCAGTCTTCACATTGTTAACGATCAAAACGGCTGGTGCAAAAAAGTTTGGGTCTATTTTGTAGAAATCATAGTTTGCTTCTTTGAAAATCTCTATGAAGGGCTTCCCGTAGGCTTCAGAAGCTTTGGAAGGTGCTTTACTAACTATTTGCTTTAATTTTTCTTCATCGTCGCATTCAACAACATAGTAGACCACTCCGCCATAGAGAATTGCATCGTTTGTCCTCGCCATTGCATCTATAAACTTTGGGTGAATGGGAGGGATTGGTGCACATCCCCAAGCATATAATATTGCTTTTGGATTTAATCCAAGCCTGTCAAGTTTGTGAATTCCAGTTTCAACTATTCTACCTGAAACTTGTGTTGCGCCAGCTACGCTGGCTGTAGGAGTCAAAATCACTGCCAAGTTTTCCGGGGAAACGTTGCATTCCTTTTTGAAGCGTTCCAACAGTTTTGTTGGGGGATGCTTATCTGTTTCTAGAACGACGACTGCTTTGTCGAAAACATCGTTGTATCCAATTTTGTCGTAGATTTCCTTAGGTTTTAGTGCGAGGGCTCTTGCTGGTCCAGAACCTATTGCGAAATAGTCTCCGTCTTTTATTTGCCAGCCTGCATATTGCGAACCTAATGTTGCGATTACTGGATGGTCTGTGTAAACGAATATTGATGGAAGTTCAAGTTTTCCGTATTTTCTGTAGGTTATTTCTGCTTTTGCACAGCCGCCCATGCATATTTCCGTTATGATTTTTCCAGCTTGAAATCCACCTTTAGCCTTTATCCCAGCATCCACAATGGTTGTTCCAGAACTTGTTTTTTCAACAATAATTCCATAATAATCTGGTCTTTCAACCATTTCTTCTAGTAGCTTCCACCCTAAACTGTTTACGCTTAATCCATCGTTCAATAGGTTTTCTCTCCAGCTCACCCGTTAGAGAAACTTTTCATAATTAGTTAATTGAGGATTTTTCTCTTTTAAGACATACAGTCTGCCTTTTCCATTTTCTGTCAAGTCTCCAAGAAAAAGGTAGAAGGGACCTTTAACGATGTTTTCTTCAATCTTCACCTTCTTTTTGACGCTTTCAATTGTAAAGGTTGGTAGAACTGACTCCAAGAATCCGTCTACAACTATTTTTCCGCCAGTCATGCATGCTCCAACTCTTCCTTCACTATCTTTTTGAACGTAAATTGTTCCATTGTGCATTCTTAAACCAGCAAATTGGCCTGCATTGCCGTAAATTTTTATTAAGCCCTTCCTCATGTACGCTCCTGCTTCGTTTCCAACGTTTCCGTAGACGATTATTTTTCCTCCGCGCATGCCTCTGTTGCTTCCGCGGTACGGTGCACCTAGATAGTGGCTGGTGTTTCCGTGGATTTCGATTGTTCCGCCCTTCATCGTTGAGCCAGCCCATCCTGCAACGTTTCCGTGCACGGTTATTTTTCCGTCTTTCATTTCCTCGCCAAGGTGCATGCCGGCATCTCCTTGAATTGTTATCTGTCCGCGTGTCATGTATGCTCCTATTCTTCTAACCTTGCTTACGTCTCCATAGACTGTTATGGTTGTTTCTTGTTCTTTTCTGGTTTCCTCAACCTTGAATAGTTCTCCAAGTCTCTTCTGTTTGTTTCCTTCCCAAATCTTCAGTTCTTCTATTTCTTTCTGGTTTTTGTCTTGGAAAACATCTGGGCTTACACACTCAGCTATTACTGGAAACGTAAATTTTCTTAGGGGATAAAGGTTTATCATTTTAAACATCCGCTTTTACGGTTATTGGGTGAGACACTTCAAGATAATTTTCGGTTACTGGGTAATTCTCGTATTCAACTGTCCAGTATTCCCTGAATCTTCTTTTCATTTCATCGGTTATTTCCATGGGGTTGGAAACTTGCACATCAAGCCACATAGTGGTTCCTTTAATGTGCTTTAATATTTCTCCGTTCTTGACAACTATTTCTCCACCTTTAATGGTGTAGGCAGCTTGTTTGAACGCTTTTCTTACAGTCTTGTACTTTCTGGCAGGGTCTGTTGTTTCTGGATTCACGTTGTAAATGGCTACGTCTGCGTCTGCACCTAGGCCTAAATGCCCTTTGTTTTCAAGTCCTAAAGCTTTTGCTTGCCCTGCTCTTGTCACTATTGCAATTTCATGAAAGCCTAATTCACGGTCTATAGACGGAAGGAGACTTCTATTTCCTGCTCGTGGATTAATCCTATTCAAGGCTGCTTCTCTGGCTTTTCTACTCATCAACCATGCTATAATTCTCGGATAAAAGATGAATGGACCCGCGTTTGGATGATCTGTTGTCATGAAGATTTTCCACGGATCCTTAATCAGCAAGGCTAGTTCTAAGCCTATGGACCATTGGATTGCGTGGACGTAGCTTTTGCGCCTGTAACGGAAAGGCACGATTCCCGAACATGTTTCTGTTTCCACATCATGGTTTACCCACTTGTTTCCGCTCAGTTCATGAAGCGTGTACTGGAATGGGCCGTCAGCAGTCATGGTTGTTGTGTCCGTGAATATTACTTGACCCATGTCCAAAGTTACGTGAGAATGGTTGTTGACGTATTTTGCGATTTCCTCTGCTCCAGATTTCAGAGTTCTCCAGTCTGAACCTTTGAAGGCGGAGAACTGGCAATGGGTTATGTGGATGGCTGGCTTATCCTCTGATGCTAGATCCTCAACGCATTTCATTGTGTCCAAAGCTGTGAGATAGTTTCCGGGTTTTCCAAGGTTGTTTGTGTGCACGTGAATTGTGTGGGGCAAGTTTAGAAGCTTGTTGACTTGGAGTAATCCGCGAAGGATTTCACGTGGAGTTATGTCGAAATACGGAACTTGGTCGTCTATACTGCTCAGATTCCGTCCAGAACCCCAAGCTTCTAGGCCTCCTGGGTTAACGATTTTTATGGCGTAACCCTTGGTTGAGGTCATCATCCAAGCCACGTATCTTGCGCATTCCTTGATTTCACCTTTTTTTAGATATTCCAGTACGAACCACCAGTCGCCTAGAAGCGGGTAAGTTCCTTTATCAACCATTGGAGTGTCATTCAACTCTTCGTGAGTATGTTTTGCCTCCAGTGGAGGCATGGAAGGATTCATTATTGTAGTGTAGCCCATTCTAGCGTAACGATAACCCGTTGTGAAGGTAGAAGGAACTGAATATCCAACGCCAGACCTTGTTTTAGGCGTTTTTCGCTCAAAATCCTTAAAGTGATCTTCAGGCCTTAGAAGCCTTCCAGTGTTCACTTCAGAACCAGCAATGTGGCAGTGGATGTCCACTCCGCCTGGCATGACAATCATTCCAGATGCATCAATTTTTCTCGCCCTAAGTTCATCTGCTTTTTCAACGATTTTTCCATCTTTGATGGCAATGTCCATTTTTTCGCCGTTAACACCGTTAATAGGGTCGTAGACGAAACCGTTCTTTATTAGAAGCTCCGTTTATGCTGCCTCCGCCAGTCTTTTTTCTTTGAGTTTTTTAACCTCTACGAGAATTTTCTTCAGAATTTCCTCGTCTGGAAGAACACCATTAGGTGGGTTAACAACTTTTTTGAGCGGGAGTGGCACATGGTCCATGCGGTAGGCTGTTCCGTTTGCTTCTATCCCAACTAATGCTGAGGGAAAAACAACATCTGCCATCCGAGTAGTTGCGCTCATATGAGGATCTATAACTATCAACGGGCTCTTAACAAGCTGTTCCACAACCTTCTTTGGGAAGCTTGCAACAGGGTCAGAAGCAACTATTAAGGCTGCATCTGACTCCCCACGTAAAAGAATGTCTACGACAGATGTTTCTCCAGGATTATACTGCGGATAGCCACGTGAAAAGTCTACAGCATAAGGATAACCAGTCTGCCAAGTGAAAACAGTGTCTGCGCCAGTAACGTTGAAGTGCCCTCTCATAGGCATTATCACAAATTTTGTCCGCATATTCAAATCACGAACCAAACAAAGCGCAGCATCAATATTTCTGAGCTTACCTTTGCTCATCGATAATCCAACCCCAAAAAACAAGATTCCAAAGCTGCATCCAATCATCAAATCTGCAATTTCTTCAAGGTATTCCACTGGAATCCCTGCAACTTCGTCAACGTCAATTTCTTCATCTCGAATTAGTGCTCTTAAGGCTTGGAGCAACTCGTAATCCTTGTTTGGCTCAACCTGTATAAACAGGTCAGCTATTTCGGCGGATTTTGTCTTTCTGACGTCAACAACTATTAATTTTCTCCCTTTCTTAAACATCGCAGGAGGAAGACCTCTTTTAAGCTGCGACATGACGGAAGGCTTTTTCTTATAGAAAACTCTTCTGAGAGCGCTTTCGATTTTTTTCTTAACTATTGAAGCTTTAATCTTTGTTAAGTATCCCTTCCAAGCGCTTTTTTGGAACCTTCCTTCTGGAAAGGCTGTGTATCTTTCAATGTGTCTCGGGTGGGCACTCCATGGGTTGCTACCCCAGTAGATGATAAGATCTGCTCTGTGCCTGATCTGTCCGAGCGTACATGATGAAATGCCTACGTCTTGGATGCCTAAAATTGAGGGTCCGTGACAGACTACTGCTGTGTTGTCGATTACTCCTCCAACTTCCTCTGCTAATTCAAGGCCTACGCGTGTGGCTTCGCAGCTTGTTGAACTCCAACCATACAAAATTGGATAGTTTGCTTCAGCTAGGATTTCAGCAGCCTTTCGGAAGGCGTCTTCAAGTGACGTTTCGACGAGTTTTCCATTCTTTCTTATTAGCGGCTTCAAAACTCTATATTCACTGTTATGGCTTAGAAACTTTGATTCGCACATGGCACAGCCGTTTTTAACCTTGACGATTTTTCCGTTTCTTATTGTTAATTCTATGTCGTCGCATAAGCATCCGCAAACTGGACATGTTACAGCCTTAACAACAGCCATTTTCTGTTTAACATACCCCTTTACAATGTTGCTAAGCTATCATGCTACCATTAAATCTTTTCGGCTTTCTGCACAGCATGATGCCGTTTTTCTACGTGATGTGGCCGAAGTCTACAGCCAATAGCGCGCGCTAGACTTACACGTGGAGCTGATGGCGATATATTGGAACTTTAGAGAAAAAAGAGGAAGTGGTTGAATGTTTTATCGTCTTAGTCTGTGTCGTCAAAAGTGATTAGGTTATGTTCGAATAGGTACTCAGTTGGATGCCAACCAATCATATACTGATTTTCACAGTCTACGTCACTGGATAGAACAAGCCAAATCTTAGCACCATCGTTCTCGTCACCGGAAGCAGGTAAATCACCGGTATCTACGGAGCCCATGATATGGACGTTCCCATCATCATTTGCAGTGTCATCGCCCAAGCATATCAGCCCATTTCCCGGCCATGGGTCAGGATAGTAAACTAACGTGTATTCATATCCAGGTTCTAGACCGTGCCCGTTAAAGACAAACTCGAACTCTGATCCCGCCAAGTTATATTTCATTTTTCCCCAAGCACCGTCTTCGACAATCTCCCAAGTTGACGGGTCTTTTTCGAATAGGTATAGGTGAGCTATGTTTGACTTTCCGGCTTGACCGTGTGGTCCTTTAGCAAAAACCATCGACACTCCCAGTAGCGACGAAGACTGCGAAAGACACAATTCCTGACAAAAGTTTCTTTCTCAATTTTTCACGTCCTTTATTCCGTTATGGAGGTTGAATCGTGAGTCTTAATAAATGTTATTGTGCGCTCGCTCAACACAGATACACATGCTACGCGTGTTAAGCGATTGACGAAACCCGTCAATTCTGAAGATTCTTTTGGGGTTTGGTTGAGTATAAGTCTTAAAGACTAAGTTTTAGTTATAAAAGATTTTTTGGAAGTTTTAAGAGGTGTTAGTATAAGCTTTTGTTAGGGGTTTGGAGTGGCGAAGAAGCCTAAGTTTTTTGATAGACTTGAGTGTAAGAACTGCGTTTTTAAGGGTGGCAGCTACTGCTGGAATCAGTGCTCATATAATATTTGGCGAAAGCGGTACTAAGCTGTCTGTGTGTTTTGTCTGTTGCACCCTACGTGTTCATATTCTTGTATGCATACTCTAAGGGTTTCATCCATTTTTTCTTGAACTCCTCGAAAACTTGTTTGCCCTTTTCGGTCATTTCGTAAACGGTTTTGTTAGCGTGGGTGCGTAGGCGGGTTCCTTTGATGATTCCAGCCTTCTCTAACAATTGAAGCTGATGATAGACGGTGCCAGCGCTTACCGTAAGCCCGAAATTGCTGACGTGTGTGACGATGTCGTAGCCTGTTATTTTTTTTCCTTTTGAGAGTTCAAGGATTGTGATTAAGTATGCGAAGCTTTTTACGACGTTGCTGTAAATTTCGGACATGCGGTTTTTCACTTCGCTTCATTATGATGTTTTCCCTTAAAAACGTAATGTATGTTTAATT
>Ga0315543_1004034_pt1 | contig 12683 bp, 10 predicted proteins | sample SalMarSW160210MG_2_FD_203098 | JGI IMG/M metagenome (GOLD analysis project Ga0315543, IMG submission 203098) | Salt marsh sediment microbial communities from the Plum Island Ecosystem LTER, Massachusetts, United States - Salt Marsh Sediment SW1601-210 ...
GAAAGAACGAAAACGCGAAAGAAAGGAAGAATCGACATTTATTTTCGTCCTTTCGTGTTTTCGTGATGATTTTGCCTTGTGGCGTTGCAGTTACTTCAGATGGCTGAAGTGTTACCAAAATCACCATCAAGCAATAAGATCGCCCTTGGGGCTGATCCACCCAGGGGCTTCCCATGTGCCACACTCTCTTTCCGGCCCCGTGCGTTTCCTGTGAACGTCATCATCGAGCGCGTCGCACGGCGACAGCCAACACCACTGCCAGCAAGAGGGCCAGGGCGGAAGGCTCGGGCACGGAGGCGACCGACTCGGTCGGCGTGGTATAGCCAAAGTTGGCCGCCAGGATGGCCGCATCCTTCGGACCGACGACATTGTCGCCGTCGAAATTGCCTTCGGCCCAGGTTGCCGGATCCTCGGAAGTACCGCTGCCCCAGTTCTGGGCCACTGCCTGGGCATCGGCCGCGTCGACGTCGCCGTCCTCATCGGCGTCGCCGGGGATGTCAAGAACTGGAATGATGGCTCGAATATCACTCTGACTGAGAGCTTCGTCGTAGAGTCGAAAATCATCGATGCGCCCGTCGAATATCGCTCCGGGGTTGGTGGGTAGGTACTGATCCGCACCGATCATGTTTGCCGCAACGGGGGCAGTGATCGGGCCGCCTCGGTTGCCATCCTCGGGTGTGTAGCCGGAAACTTCCGTGCCATTGTGGTACACCTTGGTCGTTCCATCAGCATAATACGATATGGCCAGATGAACCCATTCTTCACGGGGTACCTCATCGTTGGTATTGAGGTGGGTGCCGCTGTTGACCCAGACTCCCCTGGATGCATCCCTTCGGACAAATGCACCAAGGCCTTGCCCCCCGGATTTACTTATACCGCCCTGAGAAAAGACGCATTGATGCTTGCTGTCGGCGGACTCGGTCGCCGCGTTGATCCAGGCTGCTAGGGTTCCTGCACCGGGCACACCATTAGTGGAAAAGTCCAGAAAAGCGAAGGAATCGGAGATTTCAACTCTTCCACCGTTGGTCCTCGTACCGTCCAGTTCGAGCACTTTGCTACCCCGGACGGCATCATCTACGATGGTTGCGGTTCCTACGAGGTTACCGTGAAGACTGTTGCCGGATAAGTCGGTAACTGTACCATCGTCAAACGAATAGTGCACGATCAACGTTGCCTGAGTCGAGTTGACGCTGAGGCATACAAACAATGCTAAAACGAAAGCGAATTTAAATAGCTTCATTAGATTGTTCCCTTATAGTGGTTTCTGTATTGGCTGTAATTACCGTTGTACATTTTGCCTGCATATGTAATTACCGTTGTATATTTTCCCTGCATATGTTTTGTCCGGGATTTCCCATATGGATTGGCCTGGAACGGTTCCAGGCCGAGTGCGGCGGCACATCCTCTCCCGCCTTGCCACTCCAGCCGGCTATTTCTCCAAGTCAATGTCATCAAACGGTTCTTTGATGAGACAACGCGAACTTCCGCGAAAAAGATGTTCGGCGACGCTGCGATGAGGCGTGTGATCGCCGAGGATACAACGTTGTCCTCGTCAACAACTTTCGCGTTTGGGTCAAATTTGGGAGAATCTTCTTCGCCGTCGCGAAGCGTAACGGAATACCGCTAGGGCGAGGATGCCAATGCCGGACAAGGCAAAACTCGACGGTTCTGGAACAATCAAGTGAATATCACTCTGACTGAGCGCTTCGTCGTAGAGTCGAAAATCATCGATGCGCCCGTCGAATATCGCTCCGGGGTTGGCGGGTAGGTACTGATCCGCACCGATCACGTTTGCCGCAACGGGGGCAGTGATCGGGCCGCCTCGGTTGCCATCCTCGGGTGTGTAGCCGGAAACTTCCGTTCCATTATGGTACACCTTGGTCGTTCCATCAGCATAATACGATATGGCTAAATGAACCCATTCTTCACGGGGTACCTCGTCGTTGGTATTGAGGTGGGTGCCGCTGTTGACCCAGACTCCCCTGGATGAATCCCTTCGGACAAATGCACCAAGGCCTTGCCCCCCGGATTTACTTATACCGCCCTGAGAAAAGACGCCGTGATGCTTGACGTCGGCGGATTCGGTCGCCACGTTGACCCAGGCTGCTAGGGTTCCTGCACCAGCCACACCATTAACGGAAAAGTCCAGCTTACTTGTGGGATCGGGGATTTCAACTCTTCCACCGTTGGTCCGTGTACCGTCCAGTTCGAGAACTTTGCTACCCCGGACGGCATCATCTACAATGACCGCGGTACCCTTGAGGGTGCCGTCAAGACCACTGCCGGATAAGTCGGTAACTGTACCATCGTCAAACGAATAATGCACGATCAACTCTGCCTGAGTCGAGTTGACGCTGAGGCATACAAACAATGCCAAAACGAAAGCGAATTTAAATAGTTTCATCAGATTGTTCTCCTGTAGTGGTTTCTGTGTTGCCTGTAATTTGAAAAAACCGAAGAAGTGAATCTAAGTGCTTGCCTCTCGCGTCCGATCATTCCGCGTCATTCGGCCGGAGTGCCGGCCCGTGTGCCTCTTCGCTGTTGCCGAGGTGTGCCTTCATTTCGTTGTTGAAAGGGATGATTCGACGGGGCGCCCTCGCCGGCGCCCGTGTGTTTATGGTAATCCGCGCCCAGAGTGTCCTGAGTCGGTTTGCGTAATTCGGATCGAATCGATCGAAACACCGATCGTTTCGCGATCGGCCCCTTTGTTTCCGCCCGCCATTCGCCAGTGGAGATGGAGGAACGGCCAGTATCCGTTGTCTTTGGCCGTCCCGGGCGATCGCATGCCCATCGCCCGAAACGTCTTGGGCCGGCCACCGTCGACCGCGATCGACGGCTTCCATTGCTTCGCTTGGGGATCGACGAGGATGCGGAACGAGTAGGTGCTTCGCTGGCGAACGACTACGCGGCTGCTCACGGCACGCAACTTCCGGTGGCCGTTGTAGCGGTCGTGGAATCTCCAGTACCTCGTGGTCGAGCCGCCCACCGAACCGAGGACCTGGATATGCCACCCGGCATTGTCGAACGTGGGCAGTTTCCGCCCGACATTGCTGCAGATCGACACGGCATCAAGTGGATCGTTGAATTGCCCAAGCGCATCGATGCGCAAGTCAAAGGAGATCACGTAGGGCTTTTTCAGGTCGACCGGACCGGCAAGCTCGAGTCGCCGTGCAATGGATTGTCCAATGCAGTCGGTACCGGATGCCCGTGTGACCAGCAGACGCAGGTAGTCGCCCCCTCCGAAAAGAGGTTTCGAGTTTTCGACCGAGACAGCCGTCTGGGCGGCTCCCTCTTCGCCGACATCCCAGGCGGAGGCCCAACCCGACCCTGCGACACCTGGAAACTGGCCTGCTTGCGAGGTGCCCTTGCCGCCGGAGAAATCGGCGATGATCGCCGGCGTGGGCTGGGTCGCGATCGGCTTGGCTGCGATTGGCTCGGTCAACGGCGCCGATACGGGCATGTGTCGCACGAAAAGATCGACCGGGGGCGCAATTTCCCGAATGATCGGCTCGCCCTTCAGACCGGCCGGTTCGATACGGACCGCACGCCCCGCCGCCAGCCGACGGCGAACCACCGACTCCGCGGTGTCCTTCCGGCGCGCTTCCAGCTCCACTTCTCCCTGGAACACCTGGACCTGGGTCGCTTCCTCCTCGCCCTCGACCAGCAGGCCGAACTCGGTACCCAAGTCGATCACAGACGCACCGGGCGTCTCGATCGTGAAACCCCTGGCCCCTTTAGGCACCTTGGCCACGAGGCTCCCGGCACGCAAGAAACCCCCATTGCGATTGCTCGTGTCAAATGTGACCGGCCCCTGGAGAATCACCTTGGCGCCCTTGCCAAAGGTGACCTCGACGAGGCCCTCCGTCAGGCGAAGTTGTCCGCCAGAGAACAGATCGGCCCCGGTTGGCAAGGGTGTGCTGTCCTCACCCCAGATACACTCGTGCGTCTGTGTGACCTTGGCGATGGGCGCTACGGGAGCAGGCTGTCGCGTGAGGTGCAGCGCCAAGATGAGGAACAAGATTCCCGGCAGCCCAACCGCCAAGAGCAGCGTCAACACAAGCGACCGGGAAAGGAAATTCGTTCCCGCTTGAAACGCATCGCCCAAAAACCCGAGTAGCGGTGTTCGAGGTGCCTGCGTCTCGCCGTGCGGCAACGCCTGAGCGAGGCTTGGCTCTTGCGCCTTGTCCCAGTGAATACTCGCGCACAGGTTCATGTACTGCACGTAGATCCGCCGAACTTCCTTGTCGCGACAGACCCACGCTTCGAGTTGAACTCTTTGCTCCGGCGTAATCCGCTCGTCGCAGAGTGCTTGAATCAATTCACAGAGTCTATCGAGTTGTTCGGGCGAAAGCGAACTGCTCATAACGTTCCCTCCCCAAGGGTCGCCTTGCGAACACAATCAAAAAGGGCTCTGTGAATGCGGCTAAGAGCCTGATAAATCGCGTCCAGACTGCGTCCTGTTTGATGGGCCAGGCTTTTGGGCGTTGTGCCGGGGCGATAGCGCCACTCGATGAGATCCTTTTGCCTGGCGGGGAGCCTGTTGAAACAGTCGGCCCATATCTTGTATTGAGCGTCGAGTACCTCCGCGTCTTCGACCATCGTTTGATCGACCGCGTCGAGAAACTCGGGGCTGCAAAGAATGGTCTGGTGATGTCGGAGTCTCCGGAAACTCCGGACTTTGTTCAATGCGACCCGGCGTGCCCACGCCTGGAAGTTGGTGCCCGGCGTGAATTGGTCGAATTTCTCCCACAACGTCATACCGACTTCCTGGTAGATCTCGTCGGCGTCGGCGCGGTTGGATGCCAGCGTCAGGAGATACGCATAGACGCGTTGCCCATGCAACATCCAAAGCCGAACAAATTCTGACCTCTGTGGGGGGGCATGCATGTTGATCAAACAGATCGTGAAAGGCCACCTCGAGACAGACCCTCTCTTTGGCTATTAGCCTAATGCCGGCGTTGCCGTATTTCTGACAATTGCGGGAACGATCCGGTTTCCGTCGTCTCTGAATGGACCCAATGGATTGGATGGCCCTCACTTGCTAGGGGGGCATCCCGAGCCGCCGTGTTCCGGCTTCCATCGTCGCGTCTCCCAGGAAACATATAGCTTGAAACCCGCGTACATCGCGAGGGAAGCCGGGGTGTGCGCCAGGTATTGCTCTAGTCGCTCTCCGTGTCGCCCTCGCCGTGGCGGACGATTTTGCCTTCGACCATGTAGATCACGTCCTCGGCGATGTTCGTGGCGTGGTCGGCTACCCGTTCCAGATTGCGGGCCACGGCCATCAGCGTCAACAGCGGCGTGACCCGGGCGGGTTCTTCGCGGATCATCTCTTCGGCAAGCCGGCGGATGTCGCGTTTCATCCGATCGACTTCGTCGTCGCGGGCAAGAACGTCGTCGGCGAGCTTGGCATCCAGATTGACCAGCGCGTCGAGTGCGGGCTTGTTCGACTGACTAGATTATACCGGTTGCCTTGTTTTCCGCAGAAGGGGGGCCACAAAATCACGGCAAGGATCGCTCCGGGCACCTTTGGAGCAACATGCCCGTGGGAACCCTCTCGAACCCACCGCGGGGCGCCTCGGCCATAGCGTAGCGATGACCCAGATAGCCGAAAACTGGCGCTTTCTCGGCGCGCCGGGACTCAGCCGCCAGCCACCCCGTATGCGCGAAACGTGGTTTTCTACAGAGCACGTCTGTCGCTTCGGACGCACTATTTCTGAGAAAACCCGGAGATGATGCACGGTCCGTCCAGTGTGCGAATCGAAGACGCGCACGGGTTGCCAGGGCACGCAAGTGTCTGCAGAATGATAGGGGTGGGAATCTCTCGGGGGGCGGGCGGTTCCCGGGTGACGTTCGCTTAGAAAGGGCGTCCAATGCCGAAGAAGAATGCGCCGTACACACCCGGTTCTCCCTCCGTTCACAGACGACCCGAGGATTTCCTCCGCCTGGCCCAAAGGATCCTCCGCTGTGCCAGCAGCGACGCGGCTCGCGCTGAGTTCCTGCGAGAGATGACGGGGATACTCCAGGACTTCTCCCAGTGCGACGCGGTGGAACTCCGCCTGAAGAAGGAGGAGACGTGTTTTCGCTGCGAAGCCACACGCGATCCGCAGCGACCGTTTATTCTCGAAACGACGCACCAGCGGCACCGCGGCGAGAACCCGCTGTTGAGCCGCGATTGGAATCATCACGGCCTAGGAACGCTCTGCCGAATGGTCATCGAGAAGCGTCACCCGGCGTCGTCGCCCTCTTTTACCAGGGGCGGCAGTTTCTGGACCGGCGACTTGCAGCGCGATCTGCCCGCGACCTTGGCGGCCGAGGCCGGCTACACGCCGGCGACTTCCCAAACCGAAGCCGACTACGCGTCGCTGGTCGTCACTCCCCTGATTGGCACCGACGATACGATTGGGTTGGTGCTGCTGAAGAGCCACGAACCAGACTATTTTGATGCGGAGGAGATCGAGTTCTATGAGAACACTATCCATACGGCCGCGCTGGCGCTGGTCAACCAGTTGACGCACGCCTCGCTGCGCGAGCGAATCAAGGAACTGACCTGCCTCTACAGCCTGGCTCAACTGGCCGAGTACCCCAGCATCCAACTGGAGGACATTCTCCAAGGGATCGTGGAGTTGCTCCCACATGCCTGGCAATATCCGGAGATCACCGCCGGCCGAATCACCTTGGGCGGCCGCTCGTTCGTTACGCCCAATTTCTGCGAAGGCGTCCAAAGCCAGTCTGCGGAGATCCTCGTCCACGGGGAACCGTATGGCCTGATCGAAGTCGTCTACACCGAAGAGAAGTCGGAATTGGACGAAGGGCCGTTTCTCAAGGAAGAGCGGAGCTTGATCAACGCCGTGGCGAGGCAGATCACGCTGATCATCGAGCGCCGGCGGGCGGCCGACGAGAAAATGGAACTCCAGGATCAACTCCGCCACGCCGACCGCTTGGCGACGATCGGCCAGCTCTCTGCCGGGGTTGCCCACGAGTTGAACGAGCCGCTGGGTAACATCCTGGCTTTCGCCCAACTGGCACAGAAGTATCCGGACCTTCCGCGGCAAGTCGGCCAGGACCTCGAGAGAATCGTGACCACTTCGCTCCACGCCCGCGAGGTGGTCAAGAAGCTGATGCTCTTCGCCCGGCAGATGCCGCCGCAGAAGACGCGGGTCAATCTGAACGTGGCGGTCGAGGACGGGCTCTATTTCCTCGAGTCGCGCTGCGCGAAAAGTGGCGTGGTCCTGGAGCGGGATTTGTCGCCGCAGTTGCCGGAGATCACCGCCGATCCCTCCCAACTCCACCAGGTGCTGGTGAACCTGGTGGTCAATGCGATCCAAGCCATGGCCGAAGGCGGGACGCTGAGGATTACGACGCGCACGGCCGACGCCCACGTGCTTCTCGTCGTGGAAGACAACGGCCTCGGGATGAGCAAAGACGTACTTAGTCGGATTTTCCTCCCCTTCTTTACGACCAAGGACATCAACGAAGGCACCGGGCTCGGTCTGGCCGTGGTCCATGGGATCGTCAACGCTCATGGCGGACAGATCCACGTTGAGAGTACTCCCGACGTGGGTACCCGATTCGAGATCCGGCTTCCGGTGGCTGCCCCAGAAGACGAAAAGGAAACCTCCCAAGCATGACGTCAGCCAACAGGAAAGAATCGATTCTGGTCGTGGATGACGTGCCCAACACGGTGGAAGTCTTGCAGCGGAATCTGACCGCCGAAGGCTACACCGTGTTCACGGCACCCGGCGTGGCCGAAGCCCTGCGCATCACCGAGACCATGCCCGTCGACCTGGTGATCACCGACCTGAAGATGCCCAGGGCGAGCGGTCTCGATCTGGTCCGCCACATCCGCGAGAACCTCAAGGACATGGAAGTGATCATGATCACGGGCTATCCGTCGGTGGAAGGGGCGGTCGAGGCCGTCAAGATCGGCGCCGAGGAGTACCTCCCCAAACCGTTCACCGACGAGGAGCTTTTTGCGGCCGTCGGCCGGGCCCTGAAGAAGCTGCGAACCCGACGCCTCGGCGAGGCCACGAACAGGCGGACTTTGGCTGCACCGCATGGCCTGATCGGAGAGTCCGGGCCGATGCGCAAGGTGTTTGACGCGATCGGCAAAGCCTCGACGAGCACGGCGACGGTGCTGATCTCGGGCGAAAGCGGCACCGGCAAGGAACTCGTGGCCAGGGCCATCCACTACAGCAGTTCGCGATCGTCCGCGTCCTTTATTCCCGTCAACTGCGGCGGCATTCCCGAGGGACTCCTCGAAAGCGAGCTGTTCGGCTACGCCAAGGGCGCGTTTACCGGCGCCTTGGAGTCGCGCGCGGGTTTCTTCCAGACCGCCGACGGCGGTTCCATTTTTCTCGATGAGATCAGCGAAACCAGTTTGAACATGCAGGTCAAGCTCCTGCGCGTGTTGCAGGATAAGGAAGTCTGCATGGTCGGTTCCAGCCGCGGCCGACGCGTCGACGTCCGTGTGCTGGCCTCCACCAACAAGAACCTCCTGGAAGCCGTCGCGAACGGACGGTTTCGCGAAGACCTTTACTTCCGCCTCAACGTGCTGTCGATCGAGCTGCCGCCGCTCAGAGAGCGGGGCGACGACGTCGTTCTGCTGGTCCATCATTTCGTGAAGAAATTCTCCGAGGAGTTGGGCAAGTCCGCGTCGGTCTTCTCCGACGAGGTGCTGCACGTCCTGAAGAACTCTTACACCTGGCCGGGCAACGTCCGCGAGTTGGAGAACGTCGTCCACCGGCTCGTGGTGATGACCGAAGGCGACCGGATCGAAGTCCCCGACCTGCCCGCCGTGATGCGATTCTCCGCCCTGCGCCACTCGGGACTGCATCGCACACTGGCCGAGGTCGAGGCCGAACATATCCGCAACGTCTTGGCCGGTGTCGGCGGCAACCGGACGCAAGCCGCCCAAATCCTCGGTATCGACCGCAAAACGCTCCGCCAGAAGCTGAAGAAGACGGAGTAGGCGGTCGATTCGTGCTCCGATTCTCGCCGGGAGATTTCTCCCCACCGGGGCAAATCTCCCCAGTGACCCGGATCTTCTTGCGGTCACTTTCTCGTTATTCCGCACGGGCAAGCCGCACTGTTTGCCCCGTCGTGCCACCCTCGTCTTCTCGGATCACCCGGTCTTCTCATGTATCAATGGAATCGCGACCGGATGCTTTTTGGCACGCTTTTTGCCTAGAGGACACATGCTGCCGGGCTTCCTGGGCATGCGTGACACGGGAGTCTGGCGGACGGCCGCACCGCAGAAGTCGCCGCGGTACGCGCTATCCTCAGAAAACGATGAAAGGAGAAGACACCGTGTTTCCAGAGCACCGCGATCTTTGTTCGACATGCGAGCACGTTCGAACATGCAGCCACCGCAGCACTCCAGCCAAGCCCATTTCCTCTTGCCAGGGGTACCGAGAGTATGTTCCTGCCTGTTCGGCAGACCGTCCACAGCGTGCTCCAGAGCGTGGCGGCGATTCGGGCGGATTCGCCGGGCTATGTGCCAGTTGCCAACTGCGATGGACCTGCCTCTTCCCGAAGGCTGAGGGAGGAGTCTGGCACTGTGAGGAATACTGTTAGCAACCCAATGTCATGACAACTGAACGCGTCAGTGTGAGAGCAGCTGCCGGCCGAAGTACAGGGTTGCAGACCGCGCTATGGAACGTCCAACAAGCCGCGCAGAGACTCGGCCTGACCAGGGACATCGCCCGCCGCATCATCGATCCGGCAGAGCAGATAAGCACGCGAATCCATCCCGTAACGCATCAAGGCCGGATGCTCCACGCGGAGGTCTTTCTCGTGCGGCACAACGATGCACTGGGCCCAACCAAGGGCGGTATCCGAATGACGCCCACCGTGGGCCTCGACGAGATCACCGGCCTGGCCATGGAGATGACCTGGAAGACCTCACTCGTCGGTGTGCCCTTCGGCGGCGGCAAATCGGGGATCCGATGCGATCCGAGCCGATTGGAGCCGGCGGAAAAAGAAGCACTGATTCGTGGGTTCATCCGTGGCGTGCGGCGACACGTCGGGCCGGAGATCTATATACCCGCCCCCGACATGGGTACGAACGAACAGGATATGGGCTATATCCGCGACTGCATCTCCTATAGCAGCGCCACGTCGATTACCACCGGCTGTTTCGTGACCGGCAAGCCGGTGATTCTGGGCGGCATCCCCGGCCGGCGCGAGGCTACCGGCTACGGGGTCGTTTCCACCATCGCCGCCGCCTGCGAGAATCTGAATCTGAGCCTGTCGAACCTGCGTGTGGCGATACAAGGTTTCGGCAATGTCGGCTTGGCGACGGCTTCGATCCTCACCCAGCGTGGGGCTACCGCCGTGGCCGTCTCCGACATTAGCGGCGGAACGTTTAACTGCGACGGCCTGGACGTGCCACAGCTGATCGAACACGTCAGAGCCACAGGAAAGGTAAAGCGATTTCCCGGAGGCACCGACGTTTCCCTCGATGACGTATTGGAGGCGGACTGCGACGTACTGATCCCCGCGGCAACGCATTCAGCGATCACCGAGAAGAACGCCGGACGGATTCTCGCGAGGGTCATTGCCGAAGGGGCCAACTCGCCGACAATGCCCAGGGCGGATGACATTCTGAGCCAGCGCGAAGTCTTCGTCATTCCGGATATTCTCTGTAATGCGGGTGGCGTGTTCGTGTCCTACCTTGAATACACTCAGGAAACGCAACGCGAACAGATGACTCGACAGGAAGTCGAGCAACGCCTGAATGACCGTATGAAGAACACCTTTGAACTGGTGTGTTCTCGTGCCCAGCACACTGGTACGACCATGCGGCACGCAGCCATGGACATTGCCGTAACACGAGTTCGCGATGGCATCGTCGCGCGCGGTCTGCTGCCATGAATCTCCGGCGTAACCAATCATTTCCTTCCAGCGTTTCCGACCCAGTCGGCGAATATCTCGTATCGCCGGCTCTCGCGGCAGTGGCGAGCCATGCGTATTGCCGTGCCGTTTGATCTCTGTGTCGCGACGCGGTGGAATGATCCGCTCAATCGCTCACTCGACCGTCACGTTCTTGGCCAGATTGCGCGGCTTGCCGACGTCGCAGCCGGCCGACGGCATGGTTGCCGGTGGATATCATCGCGCGCTTTTGGCGGGCGTACTTCTTTGCTTCCCGTTTCGCGACTTTCCGCCACACTTCGGCGATTTCGTGTTGCCTGCCCGACGTGCTAACCGCACCCTGACTCGATCGATCGCAACCCTAACGGGAAACCGAAGCTACAGCCGACCCAGTTCCTCAAGTTCCCCCATATGGAAACTCGATGAGTGACGGTTTCGTCTTCTCCGGCTTTCGTGGTTCAACTTCGCCTGTTTCACGCCACTGTTGTTTCAGAGGCTCGCACCCATGATTCGCTGATGCGATAGTCCGTGGCCACTTCCCGAGGTCTCATCCCAGCATCCGAGTCTTCCGGGATCCGTTGACGCATGTCGATCGAATAGGGTTTCACAGGTGTCTTAAAAGAAGGCTGATTGCCTACGTTGCTCGATCTTCGCCGATGTCGGTCGAGGGATTCTGAAGACGCTTTACATATATAGTCTGAAACGGTGCCACCCAGCCTAATGGCTTCTGTCCCTTCTGAAGCCATGTCTCCCTTGACCAGGGGGGGTGATGGAGCGACCCTAGGGTCCCATTGGAGACGGCCAAAACCGCGTTATCGTCAGATTTATGGAAAATGGGCCGGTCCTCAAATTAGGTTAATAGGGAGGAGTTCTGTCTCGATCCACCCTATCACGATCTGTTTGATCAACATGCTCGATCCTTCGCAGACCGCGGAATTCGTTCGCCTCTGGACGTTGCATGGACAACGCGTCTATGCGTATCTCCTGACGCTGGCGTCCAACGACGCCGACGCCGACGAGATTTACCAGGAAGTCGGCATAACGTTATGGGAGAAGTTCGACCAATTCACCCCGGGCACCAACTTCCAAGCGTGGGCACGCCGGGTCGCACTGAACAAAGTCCGAAGTTTCAGGCAGCTTCGGCGTCATCAGACAATTCTCTGCAGCCCGGAGTTTCTCGAAGCGATCGACCAGACGATTGCCGAAGACACGCAAACGCTCGATGCTCAGCACAGGGCGTTGGTCGACTGCTTCGATAAGCTCCCTCAAAAGCATAAGGATCTTATCGAGCGACGCTATCAGCCCGGTGCAACGCCCAAAAGCGTGGCCGGTCAAACGGGCCGCAGCGTAAAGGCAATCTACGAAGCGCTAAGACGCATTCACAATGTTCTTTTCGATTGTGTTCGCAAGGCGACTTTTGGGGAGGGGGTCTCATGAGCCATTCCCTTTCGCCCGAACAGCTCGTTGAACTCTCGAAGTTGATTCACGCGCTGCACGAAAAATGCATCACGCCCCAGCAAAGTGCTCGGCTCGAGGCCTGGGTCTGCCGCGACAAAGACGCACGCCGAATCTATGTGCAGTACATGAATCTGTATGCCGGCCTGCGCTGGCGCAAGATGCAAGAACCGGAACCCGACCAAGTGTCGTCTCACGGCAAGATGCCGGCATCTCGAACGCCGATACTCGGGTTCTTGGGCGACGTGTTTCAGGCGGGAACGAACTTTCTCTCCCGGGGTCTGGTGGCTTCAATTCTCCTGGCAATCGGATTGCCGGGAATCTTGTTCCTTATTTTGGTATTGCACGTCGCGCGGCAA
>Ga0315543_1004035_pt1 | contig 12682 bp, 11 predicted proteins | sample SalMarSW160210MG_2_FD_203098 | JGI IMG/M metagenome (GOLD analysis project Ga0315543, IMG submission 203098) | Salt marsh sediment microbial communities from the Plum Island Ecosystem LTER, Massachusetts, United States - Salt Marsh Sediment SW1601-210 ...
ATCTAATGAACATGAATATTGATAGTGACAGGCGGGGCTTGTTCTGTGATTGGGCAGTTGCCGTCGGACTTAGTCTCAAAGGTTGGAGTGGAACTCCAGCTCAGGAGCCGGCAATTGTTGGTTCCACTGGGTTCGTTAAGGAGCTCGAATGACCATGAAGGAAATTGATTTTCTTCCACAGTGGTATTTAGAAAGCAGGCGACGCCAAATAAACGTGCGCAGGCAATACATCGCCTTGGGCGCTATATTCGGTGTGATGATGACATTCAATGCAATTGCTACCCATTCGATCTCAAGAGCTACCGTTGAACTAGCCCAGATTGAGCCAAAGCGAGTACAAGCTGAGAGTTTTTCTCTTGAGTTCGCAAAGATAAGAGACCAGGTAGCACAACTACAGAAGAAAGCACGATCCATTGACAGGATTGACTCCAAGATAGATGTGGCAAGTGTCTTAGCGGAGATGAGCTATTTGATCGACGAGAGTATTGTGCTCCGAGACATGGAGTTTATCGCCGAAAAGTGCGTAGACAAACAGGAAAAAAATTCAAAAACAACTTCTGCTGTAAGAGTTGCTGGAACCGGCTCTAAGGATAATCGTGGATTACCGCTGGGAGACGTCAAGTTCAAAATTGTGATAGCTGGAATAGCAGCCGATGCAGCCGACGTGGCGGCATTAGTATGCAAGTTGGAAGATTCGCCATATTTTCATCTGGTCTATCCATCATTTTCGAAGAATGCAAAGATACGTGTCTCGGCTAACAGCCAGAGAGGGTCATTAAATTCTGATACCTTACCTACAGAAGCCGATGATCAGATTCAGGTAGCAGAGTTTGAGATCAGTTGCTATTTGGCAAATTACAACCAAGTGACTGTTGGTGGTTGATCTTAACGGGATATTTGATGCGATTGTTCGGAAAGAGAAAACAAGTATTGGTTCTTGTTGTTAGCACAATGTTGGTCGCGGATTTTGTGCTTTTTGGGTATCTGCCTTCGCATAAGAGGATGAAGTCAGTGAAGCAGGCAAAAACCAAACAGATGCAGATTATTGCCAAGGCTTCAGCAGAAAGCAGACAGCTTCCGGATCTCAAGCAGCAACTACAGAGACTGCAGAATACTGTCGCAGACTTCAAGCTGAACGTGCCCACCCAGAGAGACATTGGTGTCTTTTTGCAACAGATAGCCAATCTTATGACCGAGTATGATCTGACCGAGCAGTTGGTTGCTCCTGGAAAGGAACTGAGAGCTGACGCATTGAACTGCATACCGATCGACATGAGGTGTAAAGGTGAACTAACGCAGATATTCCGTTTCTATCAACGACTTCAGAGATCAGACAGACTCGTTCGTATCGAGAGAATAAAGCTAACGAACGACACTGATCTAACTGGTGATGTCATAATGCAAACGCAGGCTGTTATCTATTATAGGACAGGTGCGGAACCAGATAATATGTTTGAGAGACATTGAAACGACTGGGGTTGAACAAGCATGAAAAGAAACCTAGCCAATGCCACTGCGGGAGCCAATAGGCTTTATAGACAGGTTACCGCTGATAAGAAGAAGGTCGTTTTCGCCTTGTCTTTGATCATTGTCATGGCGGTCATGTGGATTAAACTTCTAAGCGGAAATAAGCCAGACGCAGCAAAAGGCACGCCACCTGCCACGCAGAGTGCTACCCAAGGCCAGTCTGATCCTCAGGTAAAAATATCCTTCATGGATTTGCCAAAGGTCCCAAGCCGCAATGATGTTATTACAAAAGACTTTTTTACTTTATCTAGCTGGCAATCCTTTATCAAAAACGAAGAAGGTAAGAATTTAACTGGTATTAAAGAAGTGAGTGTCCTTTCCGAAGATGGTAATGAAGAAGTAATTACTCGTGTCGCCCAGAAGCTCGAGCTGGAGGCAGTATTTTTAGCTGATAATCCGCAGGCCTTCATAAACAACAAGCTTTTGTCCCTGAGCGATAAGCTGCTCATTAGGGATGCAGGCGGCATCTATGAATTTGAAGTGATTGGAATTCATGAAGACTTTGTGTTGTTAAGATGCGGCAAAGCCCAAATAACGCTCAAATTGATACAGGCGATTAATGTAATTGATTAAGCTCTGGTTTGGCCCATCTTGCGGTTTCCTGCGGCATGGGCCGACAAAAAGAGAGGAGTGAGTTTATGTATCACAATTCTATTTCAAATATGATGTCCCGCCTAAAGTTTACGCGGGAACAACCCTGCACCCATGAGAACAAGTGTACCGAAAGTGTAAGCCCTGATGGAACATGGACTAAGCAAAGCCGAGGCACGGCTCAAATCTTACGCAATCTGTTCGTATGGACTTTTGTACTGTTTATTACGGCTTCTGTTATTGTTGCTGATGTAGAATCAACACCCTTGGATATTGACTCTGAGACAGTCAGCTCATCAGATGGGTCGGTAAGCGAACAAGAGCAGGTTCTGCCAACAGGCGAGCTAAAGTTCATAGGCTTCGAGAAGGACAAAAGCATCAGAGAAGGTCTCCATGTACTGGCAGCGCGATTCAAGAAGAATATTGTGCCTTCATCTAAGGTCGATGGACCATTAAATGTTACCAGTCTCTACGATGTCACATTTAAGCAGGCGTTGGAGGCCATTTTGGGGAATGACTTCAAATACGAACAGGACGGCAATTTCATTAAGGTATATACGGCCGAGGAATACAAAAAGATAAAGGAGGATCCGGCGCGGATGGTTCATAAGGTGTTCACTTTGTACTACATCTCTGCTGCTGAGGCACAAAAGCTTATCACGCCCATTCTTAGCGCCAATGGCAGAATCGAGGCCACTGCAGCCGCTAGTACGGATTTTCCGACCGGTGCCTCTATTAGCTCAACGACCGGCGGAGGTGACTCCACCGCTTTGAATGACACCATAATTGTATACGACTATCCGGAAAGCATTGAGCGAATCGCAGAGGTACTCAAGGAAGTCGATGTCAGACCGAAGCAGGTATTGATTGAAGCAACTATTCTTGCGGTTACGCTCGGTGAGGATTCGCAGTTCGGCATTGACTGGCAGACATTGCAGGGAACTATCACAAGTGTTGGTGGTATTAGTCGCGGCGCCTCTGATTATGTTGGATTTTCTGGAACTGCGCAGGTCACCAAGACAGGCGGCTTAACAGTTGGCTTTGCCCACGATAATGTAGCCGCTTTCATAAAAGCCTTGGAGGCTGTCAGTGATGTAACGATCATGGCCAATCCCAAAATATTGGCCGTCAACAAACAACTCGGCCAAGTATATATCGGCCAGAAGATCGGTTATGAGTCTCAGAAAACGACTATGCCAGGCACTGATTACCAGACGAGTTCTGTCGATTTTCTTGATACCGGTACAAAGCTGGCATTCAGGCCGTACATCGGCAACGACGGCTATATCCGTATGGATATCCATCCAAAGGATAGCTCTGGTAGCCTGAAGGAAAACAACATACCCGACGAAACATCAGCCGAGCTCGTGACCAACATTATTGTCAAGGATGGCGAAACTGTTGTCATAGGAGGGCTGTTCAGGGACAAGATCAAAACTAGCAGGACACAAGTACCCTTAGCAGGCAACCTGCCAGTTGTTGGGGCGTTATTCAGTGGTACCGCCGATAGCGTCGAGCGCCAGGAGGTGATGGTTTTATTAACGCCTCACATTATAGAAGAGCCGAACCAGACCAACGGAGATACACGGGCGGACGATGTGCGGCGAAAGAGGTTTGGCGCAAAGGATGGTTTACAGTTGATAGACAGAGCAAGATTGGCTGAAGAGTCTTACGCTCAGGCTGTAAGATCTTACATCGAAGGTGATAACGAAGCGGCAATGCGCAGTCTATTTGTCGCGCTTATGATTCGTCCGACGTACCTTGAGGCAATACGTCTGAAGGAAAGGATCATTGCTGAGATCGATCCTGAGAGTGTGGAAAAATTGGAGAGGATCATCCTGGAGGATATTGATCGCCAGGAAGCGCCCAACTGGATGAGAAGGTAGAAATTGAACGCTTTGTGCCTTAGTTCCTCTGTAACTTTGTGCCTTGATACACGAGGGTCTAAGGCACATAGGAACAAAGAGATTAAGCCAATTTATTCCGGAGTTGCTGTTTTGAGAATAATAACCAAATTATCTTTGGCAGTCACGGTTGTTATTGTGTTTGCTTTGCTTTTGGCAGGCCTCGCCGAGTGGCAGGATTCTGGCGCCGGAATGGCTCATCCTAACTGGTTTAGCGTCCTGTACATTGGCCTGTATTGTGTTGGTGCTGTGGGCGTGATTTGCCTTAGCTGGTATTGGCTACAACTAGCCAAGGCAATCACGTCTATAGCCGATCAGCTTAGGACCGAGCGATTTGTTAATTTCAAGCCGAAGTCCAACACCGTCATAAGCGACTTGACAAGCGTAATAAATGGTCGGCTGCAGACTTACGATACTTTGGTGCAGCAGCTTCAACAGCAAGTCCAGGACCTGCAAATTCAAACCCAGCTCTCACAAAGGCGAAGAAGAAACACCGAAGCGATCATATACAGCCTTCGTGATGCCGTCGTTGTTATTGATGAGTTCGACAGATTACTGATGGCGAATGAACCAGCCGGCAAGCTCTTCAACTTCGACCTTGACCATGCACAACAAAGACCCATCGCGGAACTGATGGATGCACGTAGAAGCGAGTTTGTGGATTTTCTTCGCCAGTGTAGGCAGAGCAAGGTTGAGGCAACGAGACATCAAGTCGAGTTTTATAAAGATGAAAGACAACGAACTTTCGATTGTATTGTCTCATGCGTTCACGATAGCAAAGAACAGGTATCCGCTGTGGTAGCGGTCCTGCACGACATTACGCGTGAGAAGGAAGTATCGCAGATGAAAAACGACTTCGTAAGTCATGTCTCGCATGAGCTGAAAACTCCGCTTGCTTCTATTACAGCCTATTCCGAAATGCTCGTTGATGGTGAAGCTGATGATGAGCAAACAAGAAAAGAGTTCTACGCCGTGATACAGAGTCAGGCTCAGCGATTGAATCGCCTCATAGAGGACATTCTCAATGTCTCACGCATAGAGTCGGGTTTGATAAAGGTCAGCAAAGAACCGGTCAGCCTGGCAATATTGATAGAAGAACAACTGCAGATGATAAGAAGCTATGCTGAGGAAAAGAACATCGAAATTCATGCTCAAAAGCCTATTGTTTACGATCAGGTATATGCGGACAAAGACATGATTTCACAAGTAGTAGTCAACTTGCTCAGCAACGCCGTCAAGTACACACCGTCTGGCGGTTCTGTAAAGATAGAAATAGATGTGGATGACGTTGCATCTCTGGCACGAGTAAGTGTAACTGACACGGGAATTGGGATTCCCGAAGACGAGCTTGAACACGTCTTCGATAAGTTCTACAGAGTTAGCGCAAACAAAGCTCAGGCTAAGGGTACGGGGCTCGGGCTGAATCTCGTCAAACAGATAATCGAGAGGGTCCACAATGGCCGCGTTTTTGTCAAAAGCCAGGTTGGTCTCGGCAGTACTTTCGGCTTTGAGATACCGTTAGCCACAGAGCGAAAGCTAACACACGTGTAAGTATCCAGGATAGTGCAAAAGAACCGTATGAGGGAAGCAACAAGTATACTTTGGCTCTTGGAAAGGTTGGGTAATGAGTGGCAAGAAAGTCTTAGTTGTAGATGACGAGATACACATCATTCACGTTGTAGCGATCAAGCTTCGCAACAATGGATACGAGGTCGTATCAGCGGACAACGGCGTCGAGGCCTTTGAACTCGCCTGTAAAGAAAAGCCCGATATTATCGTCACGGACTACCAGATGCCGGCTATGACGGGCCTGCAGCTCGTCGAGAAGCTTCGACAGTGCGACGAGACGAAAACAGTGCCGGTGATTCTGTTGACAGCCAGGAATTTCGCTGTTTCTAAAGAGCAACAGGAGCAGTTACAGATATCAGGTTGTATCAGCAAGCCCTTCAGCCCCAGGGAGTTGTTACGAAATATCGAGGATATACTTTTCCAGCAGGAGCTCGCAGTAGACGGGTGAAAGCTCGCGATAGAAAACCGCCGGTAACCGCTAACGAAAGATGGTAGATACTCGGACACAACAAGCTATGTCTGATACGCTCAGCAAAACTTTTACTTCGATACAGAATCGCCAACTGGAGAACTTTGGCCGCCGAGTAAATGGATTCGGTGTGAATTTTGCTGTTTGCAGCGCAGATGGCGAAGTTCTAATGCTGGCTGAAGCAGGCAGATTTGCCAGCAACCGACAGCAACTCACGGAACTGGCAAAGCGGGTCCTGAGCCAGAATACAGATCAGTCTTGTTCGGATCAATTTGACCTGCCTGTTTGGAGATTTGCCGACGCCAATCTCATTTTGGCTGTCGTTTTAAACTACCCTGCAAAGGGCGTAAAGCAAGCACGAGCTGTCGGTGTAGCTTTGATCGATTTGGACAGCGTCTCGACATGTCTTACACACCGATCTCAGTCCAATGTGGTTGGCGCAGAGGCCATGCAGACAAATGATATGTATATGGCTGAAATGCTTGCCATCTTGGCTGAAAATCTCCAGGTTCAATTCAAAGCCGAAGAACAAACTGAAATGGTTGGCATCGAATTGGCCAGAGTCTATGAGGAACTTGTTTTGCTACATCGGCTTAGTACAAACATGAAAGTCACCGAGTTAGATGCCAATTTCCTGCAAATGGCCTGTGACAGTTTAACCGAAGTTGTTCTCGTCGAAGGCATCGCAATAGTGTTGGAAAAAACTGTTGATGGTGAAAGGAAATTAGTGGTCGCAGCGGGGTCTGGCCTGATTGACCTCGATGACCGCATGGCTGCCATATTGCATAGCAGGTTGGTTGAAGAAATGGATAGCGGCAACGAGGCGTTACTCGATAGCGAGATAGATACTCCCTTCAAGTATGACTGGCCCGAAAACATAAGAAATATCATTGCCGTACCTTTGTGTGGCAAGGAAAAAGTCGACTTACGCTTCGCCCAAAGAACAAGAGATGGCAACTATGTGATGGGATTAATGGTTGCAGTAAACAGGATCGACAAGCTTGATTTTGATAGCACCGATGTTAAGTTATTCAATTCTGTCGCCAGCAGTTGTGCTGTTTTTATTGAGAATGGCAGGTTGTTTGGCGATCTTAAGGAACTGTTCATAGGTTCCTTAAAGGCACTAACGCGCAGCATCGATGCAAAGGACAAGTATACACGTGGCCATTCCGAAAGAGTTGCGTTGATCTCAAGATGGATTGCCGAAAGGCTTGCTGAACGCCAATCCTTAAAGCAGGATCAGATCCACAGGGTCTATCTTGCTGGTCTGCTCCACGATGTAGGAAAGATAGGCATAGAAGAGAGCGTATTACGCAAGGAGGGTAAGCTAACCCAACAAGAATGGGACTGCATAAGAAAGCATCCTTCGATCGGAGCCGGCATCTTGCGCGGAATAAAGCAGATGCGTGACATTGTACCGGCAGTGCTATGTCACCATGAACGAGTCGACGGCAAAGGATATCCCGATGGACTAACCGGAGACGAAATACCTTTAACAGGTAAAATCGTTGGACTTGCAGATAGTTTCGATGCAATGACATCCAAAAGAAGCTACAGAGAAGCGAGAACTGTAGAAGATGCCCTTGCTGAAGTAGAAAAGGGGCTGGGCACACAATTCGATGAGAGAATTGGAAGAATATTTTTGGAAAGCGACGTTTATCAGCTTTGGGACATTATGCAAGAAGGTTTCCGCGATATCTATGGCAGCACCAACTTTTCAAAATACGGTATTGCCGCTGTAGGAACACTTATCAGATGAAAGTAAGCACACAAGACTATAATGAGGTTACTGTTGTTGAGTTGCAAGGTGACTTGGATGGTGATCTTGCAGAGCCCCTAAAGGATGCAATTATCGGTGTCATTGCACGACACAGGGTTGGTGTGGTGCTTGATATGAGCGGTATTGCCTTCATCGATGGTGAAGGGCTGGAATTGTTGTTGTGGATCAGGGATTATTGCAGACAGAACAAGACCCAGTTCAGATTGGCGGGCCTTGATGAGAACTGTACTAAGATCCTTGAGGTCACTCGGCTGAATAGCGAATTCGACCATTACATAGAACTCGCCGAGGCGGTAAAGAGTTTCGTTTGAGGGACAAACAGGGACTTCAAACAAGACATTGGAAAGATGCTATGGCTCAGATAGCCGTTCAAAATAAAATGCAGCTTGGTCAACTTTTGATAGCTCGCAACGTCGTAACTGCCGAGCAAATAGAACAGGCCCTTCAAGAGCAAAGCGAAAAAGGTCATCGCAAGCTGCTCGGTGAGCTCCTTGTAGAAATGGGCTATTGCACCGAGAATCAGATTGCCTCAGCGCTAGCTGAAGCCTACGGCGTCCCTTATGCCCAGGTTACTCCCAAAATATGCGACCCTAAAGCGGTTGAGCTTCTCCCGAGAGAGTTCCTCGAAGAGTATATTGTTCTGCCGCTGTTCAAAGTTTATGATGTGCTCACCATCGCCGTTAGTGAGCCGACCAATGTGTTTTTAATAGATGAAATCGAGCGGATAACCGGATGTAAGGTCCAGGTAGTTTGCTCGACGGCCAAGGACATAAAAGCCACACTTCAAACCTATCTGCCTGCCGCCAACGTTTTTGTTATTGACGACATCATAGATGAAGACGGACTGGAGGAATTCACATTAATTGAAAGCATTACCCAGGATATCGGCAATCTCGAGGAGGTCGCCGGACAGTCACCGGTCGTAAAGCTCGTCAACTACTTGCTTTATAACGCAGTAAGAGAAAACGCCAGTGACATCCACATCGAACCCGATGATAAGAAGCTCCGCGTACGCTACCGTGTAGATGGAAGGCTCTACGAAAAGATGCGACCACCGCATCAGATGCATCCTGCTATTGTATCCCGTATCAAAATAATGGCCGAACTCGACATCGCGCAGCGTCGCCTCCCACAGGATGGTGGCATTCACGTTTTGGTTGAGGGCAGGCCCATCGATCTTCGAGTATCAGTTATGCCCGGTAACTTCGGTGAAAAGGTTGTTATTCGAGTCATTGATCCGCATAAGGTGCTTTTCAATCTTGAGTCCCTCGGGTTCACCTACGACAATCTCCAGCGCTTCAGGGAGATTATTCACTCGCCTAACGGCATTGTCCTGGTGACCGGCCCGACCGGTTCAGGCAAAAACACCACCCTTTATGCTGCCCTGTCTGAGCTCAACAGTGAGGAGGTCAATATCTGTACAGTCGAAGACCCGGTAGAGTGCAACATATCGGGAATCAACCAGTTCCAGGTCAGTACCAGCGTGGGTTTTCAGTTTTCGACCGCTCTAAGGAGTCTGCTACGGCAGGACCCCGATATAATTATGGTCGGTGAGGTTCGCGATGAAACGACTGCAAATATTGCAGTACAAGCTGCCCTTACAGGTCACCTGGTTCTGTCGACTTTGCACACTAATGATGCACCTGGAGCAGTGACACGTCTGCTCGATCTTGGTGTCGCACCGTATCTTGTCAGCGCTTCGCTGATTGGCGTCCTGGCTCAGCGCTTAGTGAGAAAGATATGTTCAAACTGCAAAACAGAATACGACCCGCCCGCAAGCATAAAGAGGATTGTTGAAAGCACGTGTGGAGAAGTTCCCAAATTCTACCGTGGGGTAGGCTGTAAAAAGTGCCGTAATACCGGTTACGCTGGCAGAATTGCTATTCACGAACTCTTTGTTCTCGATGACGGAGTTGCCGAGATGCTTAACGAACGTGTCAGCACAAAGAAATTGAGAGCAAAAGTGCTTGAGGATGGCATGGTACCATTGAAAACGGACGGAATCGAAAAAGTAAAGGCTGGGATCGTGTCTATCGAAGAGGTGTTAAGAACAACGTAAGTGTAAGGTCCAAACCTATCGCCAGGCTTATGTCAGATAGGTACGCAACGCCCGCTTCAGACAAATGACAACAACTACTACAAAAGTGGCCCAAGCGGCAAACGAAACGATGGCACATACCGGTGCACAAGCGCCCGGGCACCACGCCCAGCCGTCCAGTCGTCCAGCGGTCGAATGGTCTGAGCGACTTTACAAAGCAAAAGTGAAGTCCGCTGAGCTCATACTCTTTACAACGGAGCTATCGGTCATGCTGGATAGCGGCGTGGTCTTGAGCGATGCCCTTGATGCCATCGCAGAGCAAGCTGATAACGCGACATTCAAAGCCATAATTATGGATATTGCCGGTAAGGTCAAGGGCGGCGAAAATTTCTCGCGTATTCTTGCTGACTATCCGAGAATCTTCGATCCGATGTTTATCAGTATGGTAAAGGCCTCCGAGGCGTCCGGAAGGATGGTAGAGATGCTCACAGTTCTTAGTAGCTATCTCGACTTTGAAGCTGAAACCCGCAAGCGCATTAAAGGAGCACTAACTTACCCATTCATCATGGCTTTGATGGCCGTGGCAGCTACTGGGACACTGATGTTCTTCGTTTTGCCGCGGTTTATGAGAATCTATGAAGCGAGAGGAGCTGCGCTGCCAAAGCTCACGCAAGTGTTAGTTCGCTTCAGCAATATCATTGGCAATTTCCGGATCATGACAGTTGTAGTCACGGCTGCTATAGTATTGTCAACGGCATTGTATTACTGGTCACGGACATTGACTGGCCGTCGTGTAATAGACTTTGTAAAAATCCATACTCCTGTGTTAGGTACTATGTTTATCGACATGGTGATTACTCGCAGTATGCGCATAATGGCGACAATGGTAAATACTGGTGTCAGGCTTTTAGATGCCATAAATGTGATTCATGGTTCCTGCAACAATTATTACTTTCAGCAGCTTTGGGCTGACGTGAATGACAAAATTCGTGATGGTTATCAGCTTTCTGAGTCGATACTAATTTCACCAGGTGCAGAGCTGATTGCTCCTGGAATTATCCAGATGCTTCGAGCAGGCGAAAAAAGTGGTAAGCTTGGTGAAGTGTGTGACAAAGTCTCCCTATATTACGAGAAGAAGCTTGAGGCTTCTATTAGAAACGTGATGATCCTTATAGAGCCGCTAATGATTACGATTCTTGGGGCCATAATTGGTACTATAGCCATCGCATTGCTACTGCCCGTCTTTAAAATTTCAAGCGTCATTGCACATTGATGCGTGACGCACCGCGATATTCGCGGTGTTCCCACTGTGGTGAGCGTTCCCCAATATTTCAAAGGTCAACTGACGTAAGAATCCTTCTGCATGTGCAGTGATTGCCCAGGTGACACAATGCAAGTGATGACACGCCAAATTCTATCGGAGCCTCCGGAGTTGGTATCACTCCGTATCCCACCGTTGTATGTGGCAGAAAATTCGCAAAACTCGCTTTTTTCCGGTAATTGTTTATCCATAGAAGCGTACCCTCCGCCACCGTCTCTTCAGGATACCCATATATCATTTCTTTTTTTGCCTCGTATGTAGTGTATTTGGCCATCCTGTTCATAACCTCTTCATGAAGCTGCTGTAACTGCTCAGTCTTCTCAACAACGTATACAGAGACCTTATCACCATTTTTGCTTATAGAAATAAAAACTCCGTACACGACCAGCTTCTGTATTGACTTTTGTCTTGCTAGTGCTGCGAGCATCTTCTTTATTTCAACGACGTCTGCCTCATCAATGCAGCCCATCGCAAGCGAAATGTGCGGCAAACAACATTCTTTGCTGAGCACAATCTCTCTATTACCATGCTCCACTAATTCCGCATTTATCGCGACGACCCTATCGGTCATCTCCTCATCAGGTAATAGCACTACGTCAACTGCTATTCTGCCCATTTCCTTCTCCTGAATTTCTATTGAATTATTTTTTAGCTCTTACGATTCTGATAACCTCATCATACCCACTGAGAATCTTTCTACTCTTTTGCTTTATCACCTTATTCATAGCGACAATAACAAGACAATTACTGATGAATCCCGGCACGATTTCGTACATGTACCGGTTCAATCCTATTTGCTTCCAAACAACGAGCACTATGGTGCCGGTTACCATTCCTGCCAGAGCTGACTGCCAGCTTGTCTTTCTTGAGAACAACGCAAAAAGGACCAAAGGCCCAAATGCCGCGCCAAACCCACCCCAGGCATAAGCCACTATCCCTAAGATTGTCTCATCGGGTCGTAGCGCCAAAATAAGCGCTATAGTCGAGATTATTACAACAAAAATTCTTCCAACAAGAACAACCTCTCGTTCACCTGCTTTTTTTCTTATTGTTTTCTGATAGAAATCTTCTGTTAACGCAGATGAGCAGACCAAAAGCTGCGAATCTATTGTTGACATTATAGCTGACAGGATTGCTGCGAGCATTATCCCTGCCAGCCACGGATGTATCGCTCTTCTTATCATATATATAAAGACCTTTTCATGCTCTCCTTCGGCAATGTTTAAATTCTCGAACATGCCAATACCAATAAATCCAATCGCTAAAGCTCCCGATAGCGATAAAAATACCCAGATAATAGCGATTGCCATTGATCTTGATAGCTTCCTCACCGATTTAGCGCTCATGAACCTTGTCAGGATATGTGGCTGACCAAAGTACCCCAATCCCCACGCCATAGCTGAGACAACAGCTAATACTGCTGTGCGGCTTTGTGGTATCAGGTTTATCTGTATGCCTTTTGAAACCATGGCTTTGCTTATGG
>Ga0315543_1004037_pt1 | contig 12675 bp, 13 predicted proteins | sample SalMarSW160210MG_2_FD_203098 | JGI IMG/M metagenome (GOLD analysis project Ga0315543, IMG submission 203098) | Salt marsh sediment microbial communities from the Plum Island Ecosystem LTER, Massachusetts, United States - Salt Marsh Sediment SW1601-210 ...
GAGTTTTTCGATGGAAGAATATGAGAGAAATCTCCAGCGGCTGCGAACGATTGCACAAGAGAGAGAATTGGTCCTTAATCCCAACGAGGCGCGGGTGGAAAAAGTCGTGGGCCTTATGACGGAGAACTACACGGCGGTCGGGCAGTACGTCTGTCCCTGCAAACAAGAGCACAAACCGCCGGTCAAGGGCGCGGATACGCTCTGCCCGTGCCCTGAAATGATGGACGAAGTGGCCAAGGACGGACACTGCTTCTGCCGGTTATTTTTCAACTCGAAGGCTGTTGCCGGGTAGACCTTTGGCGTACAGTCCGGCCGTGGGGATCCCACTTCCGTTCAAGTGAGGCAACACGATGAAATGCTTCTGTCTTGCTGTATTGATCATGGCCTTTCTCTGCATCTCGTGCATGGCGTGGGCGGGACGGGGGCGGCAGAAAGAGCCGATCCGCAAGTTCACCGTCTACCCGATCGGCTGGATACGGAAAGCCGCAGGACGAACCACCATCGTGGTGGACAAAAAGTATCAAGATGGATTGCTAGGGCTGGAGAAGTTCTCGGAGGTTTGGGTGTTGTACTGGCTGGACCGCAGCGACACGCCCGAGCGGCGTTCGATTCTGCGGGTCCATCCGCAGGGCAATAAGAAGAACCCGAAGCGCGGCGTATTCGCTACGCACGCTCCCGTCCGTCCCAATCCCATCGCCATGACCAAGTGCAAAATCGTCTCCGTCAACGACAACGTCATTGAGATCGAGAAGATCGACGCGTTTGCCGACACGCCTGTACTCGATCTGAAGAACGGCTCAGAGCCGCCCGAATGACGAGACTAAATGACTCCACACAAAATAGAAAACGGGTGCCATGCCCACGCTCAGTAGTTCCAAGTTTGGCTGGCTGACACCTCAGCAGGTCATCCTGAGCGTAGCGAAGGATCTCGATTGTCCAAGGAGGTTCTTCGCTACGCTCAGAATGACAATGCCAGGTCTCGATGGAATTTGGAACTACTCACGCTTGCCGTGGGCATGTGGAAAACGCTGAGAGACACGGCATCCCGGCGCGCCGGGACGCGAGCGTGGCCATGGCACCCAATCCTCATTACTTTCGCTATCACGTGGACTCATTCAGTGGAAACACATGCAATAGCCGTGGAGCAAGTTCAGAGTGCTTCTCAACCGACAATTTCCCATTCATACGTTAGGTTCCTGTAATCCAAGGAGGTTCGTAAATGTCCACTTCCATGAAGGTCGTCGTTGTGGGCGGGGTGGCCGCCGGACCCAAAGTGGCCTCGAAAGTGATTCGCCTTAGGCCCGACGCGGAGGTCACGATTGTCGAAAAAGGCGAGTTCCTGTCTTATGCCGGGTGCGGCCTGCCCTACTACGTTTCGGGTGTCGTGAAGGAGCAAGCCGAACTGATGTCGACGCCGGTCGGGGTCGTTCGTGACTCGGTGTTCTTCCACAACGTCAAGAATGTCCGTGTCATGAACTACACCGAAGCGACGAAGATCGACCGGGCCGGCCGGCGCGTGCAAGTGCGGACCGGCAACGGCGGTGCGGAGTCGTGGCTGGACTACGACAAGCTAGTCCTTGCCACGGGCGGTGTCCCGGTTATCCCGCCGCTGCCCGGCGCTAAACTGGATCGCATCTTCACCCTTCACGGCGTGCACGATGCGGAGGGGATCAAGAACGTCTTGTCGAAGGAGAAGGCTCGTGACGTGGTCATCGTCGGCGGAGGGCTCATCGGAGTGGAAGCCACCGAAGCACTCGTTGAGAAAGGCTGCCGGGTGACCATGGTCGAGATGCTCCCACAAATCCTCGGCATCCTCGACTGGGAAATGGCGAAACTCGTCGAGCAGCATATGGAGTCACATGGAGTGAAGGTGCTGACCGGCGCCAAAGTAGAATCATTTGAAGGCAACGGCAGAGTGGCGGGTGTGGTAACGACCCGGGGGACGTTGCCGGCCGACATGGTCATCCTTTCGATCGGCGTTCGACCCAATGTCAAGCTCGCCCGCGACGCCGCCCTGGAAATTGGAACCACCGGCGCGATCAAGGTCGACCCACGGATGCGGACCTCCGACCCGGACATCTATGCGGCCGGGGATTGCGTTCAGTGCATCGACCTGGTCACCGGCAAACCCTGCTATGTGCCCCTGGGTTCGACGGCCAACAAGCAGGGCCGTGTGGTTGCCAATAACCTTTGCGGCCAGGCGGACAGCTTTCCCGGCGTTCTCGGTAGCACCGTCTGTAAGGTCTTCGATTATTGTGTTGCCCGAACGGGGCTGAGCGAAGCAGCCGCCGTAGCCCAGGGCTACGAAGTGGTGGTTGCCATGGCCCCGGCCCCGGACAAGGCTCACTTCATGCCGGCCGCAAAACCGTTGCTCCTGAAGCTGGTAGCAGACAAGAGATCCAGACGGCTCCTCGGTGCCCAGGCAACCGGACCGGGGGCGGGCGACAAGCGGATCGACGTAGCCGCCATGGCCATCACCGCGGGAATGACCGTCGACCAACTGGCCAATGCCGATCTTTGCTACGCCCCACCCTATGCCCCGGCGATGGACAACATTATTACCGCCGCGAATGTCGCCCGCAACAAGCTCGATGGCCACATGATCGGCGTCAGTGCAACGGAAGTTCATCGCATGATGGAAGAGCAGGCCGATTTTGTTTTCCTCGACGTTCGCAGCCCGGCCGAATACGAAGAGGTGCGACTACCCGGTGCAACCTTGATCCCCCTGGGTACGCTTCGTGGTCGATTGAATGAGCTGCCCAAAAACAAGGAAATCATCGCGTTCTGCAAGATCTCTTTGCGAGGCTACGAGGCAGGGTTGATTCTCAAGGCGGCCGGCTTCCAGAGAGTCCGCGTCATGGACGGTGGAATCGCGATGTGGCCATTTAGAAAAGAGCGTGCAGCTTAACGGAGCCGGCGGCCTGCGCGCCGCCGACGCAACTCCCTGAACGGTTCGTGACGGGTCGACCGGCGTGCAGAGCAGTGCGGAGAAAAGCAGCCAAACGGGTGGATTTGAACCGAATTCAGCCGAATGGTACAATGGACGCAAGTCGCACGAAGCTTTGAATTTATCGAGCATCCCCGACAGGATTCGAACCTGTAACCTTCGGCTCCGGAGGCCGACGCTCTATCCAATTGGGCTACGGGGACAACACAATTTAGTATAGCGATTCGCGACCACCTGTAAACGGCCGTTCTCGCCGGGCCACGAGCGCGCCAGGCTCGTCAAAAAGCTCCCAAGGCGAGGCTCCTGCTCAGCGCGAGGTCCTTCTCGAATCGGACCAGATGCCCCGACCGGCGGCTCGGGCCTCGTCCTGGGCGCGCAGAAACCGCGTCTTCATCGACTTGCTGTAGCGGAAGCGCGTTTCGGCCGTGGCCCGGCCCGCGCGAATCAGTGCCTCGTTGAGCATCCGGTCGTCGACGAAGACGTAGGCGAGAAAACGCCCGTACCGGTCTTGCCGCTCGCGATCCAACTGCAGTCGTACCTCGCCGCCAGCGACAAATCGCTTGGTGAACTCGGTGGCCTCCGGGCCCCAAGGCTCGACCGGATGGTTGGGTTTGACCGTCTCGGGCGTATCGGCGCCGATCAACCGGACACGCGCGCCGTTGGTCAGCACCAACGTATCCCCATCAACGACACGCTCGACCTCGTAGACTCCCTCGGCCAGGGCCGCCGGCGGTTCTGGCTCGTTCCGTGCTTGCCAGACTCGCCAAGCGGACAGCGCAACGAGCAGAAGGATAACCAAAACGCCAAGAGGCGAGTTTGGCAGGATCGGACGGCGGTAGCGGCGGCCGGTGCGTCGGGCCATTTTTCGAGGGTCGCTGGGCTGTTCGATACGTTGGAGGAAGCGGCGGGATGACAAGGCGGTCACACGGGAAGAGCACCGGCTAGTCGAATGCCGGCCATACAGAAGACCCGTGTGACGGGCCGCTGTCGAACAGGCAGGGAACTTCGTGTCCTGACTGAGCTCTCAGCGGCACGAGTGAAAAGAGCGTTCAGTTCTGGCTGAAATTGAACAGCTTGGCGCTTTCGCGTCCCAGGGGATTTTTTACGAACTTCTTGTGGCATTCGGGACACAAGTCGAATCGCAACTGCCGGTACACGTCGGCGCCGATCTGATCGCTGTCTGCCTCCTCGAGTTGTTCGAGGATATCCTGGATTTCCTGCAAGTGGTTCCGTTCGTCACTCTCCTCGTCGGCGACCATGGGATCGAAGGCCGCGTAGACTTCCATTTTGACGACGTAGCGAAGGTCTTCTTCCGGATCGAGTTCTCGATGGCACAGATCACAACAATATCGAATCATTGGCCCACTCCCCATGAAGAAGAAAATCTGTTTATGAATGTTTATCCCAACAGGCCTTCAAACAAGATCGCAAAAAACCCAGAGTGGTGCTGCGACCGGAGAATGGACCACCGACCGCAATCATTTCCACAAATGGCTGTCTTGATTCTGATCGAACCTGTTTAGATCCTCCGAAGAATCCTTTCAATCGTCTCTTGCAGGGCCGACGAGACAAAAGGGCCCCGAAGTGTCCCAACCCCCCGGCCCATCACGCGGTTGGAGTTGGCCGTTGCGCGATCCGTCGACCAGCAATAACTTCATACTAATGAAAAGCAGCGGAACGAGACAAGGTGTCCTGGAAGATTTTTCTTCGTCCGGTCCCGAAAGACTCGGTAGGAGAGCCGATTCCGGTCTCGGTCCCACGGCGTGTTACGAGCAGCAATTGGGTGGGAAACCACCGGCGGCGAACCCGTGATTCCGGCGGTACTGGCACCCGATGGCGGGATGTTGTAGAATAGTTGACCATCCAGGATCGGATCGGACGCGCCGGCTTTTTCGGAAAGATCGGTGCTTCGATGGTCAGACTCCATGGCACGGACATCCTCTCTGGGGGGTCCGTCCTGGCCACTTGGGCCGCGCCCGAAGGGCCGGTTGTGTGCGAAAGACGTCTAGGAGGCCCAGCTTATGGCGACGACGGGCAGATCCGAAGCCCTAACGGCCAGCGTCTTGGTGCTCAATCGCCATTACATGGCGGTCAACATAGTGGGCGTACGTCGTGCCTTTGGTCTGTTGCTCGGCGAGCTGGCCGAGGTGATCCATGACGAGGAAGGCACCTTCGCCAATTATAATTTCGAGAGTTGGCGGGAGATCAGTGAACTGCGCGTTATGGAGAAACTCCCGGAAGAGGATTGGATCAAGGCCGTCAATTTCGAGATTCAAGTTCCCCGCGTCCTTCGACTGCTTTTCTACGACCGGATGCCTCGTCGCACGATTCGGTTGAGTCGTCAGGCCATCTTTGCCCGCGATGGTAATAGTTGCCAATACTGTGGTCGTCGTTATCCCGCGGGCCAGTTGAGCCTCGATCACGTGATTCCCCGCAGCCATGGCGGGATGAGCACGTGGGAGAACATGGTTTGTGCGTGCATGAAATGCAACATCAAGAAAGGGGGACGCACGCCGCGCGAGGCGCACATGAGCCTGGTCCGACGTCCGGTTCGCCCCAAGCACAATCCCTTGATGGCGCTGAAGCTCCAGAACCCCAAGTACACGAGCTGGAGGACTTGGGTTAGCGCCGGCGTACACGCGGACGCATCTTACAGTCAGGCGTTGCCCCAGCATCAATCGCGGGATTACGAAGAGAGTTCGCTGAAGACGGCTTAGGCGTTGTTTTGAAACGGGAGGGCGAGGCTCCCGTCGAGCCGAAACACCTCGGAGGCACTTGGTTTACCGGCGTTCGGAGGGCAGAGTTCACAATCCTCGAATCCACAAGACGAGAGTTTCAGACGCATAGTCAGAAGGTATTAAGAAGGGGCCAGTAATGGATCGAAACTTGAAGCAGGAGATTTGCCTGGTTGTTCTAGGAGCCTTCTTGGGAGCCCTCTTGGGAGCCGTGTTGGGTATATTCGGAACCTGGGGGTACGACAAATGGAAGGAAAACCTGCCTTTGGCACCGCTAAATGACAGGACCAAGCCGTCGCAGGAATTCCCTTCCGTGACTCTCCGGAATCCTTCTACACAACCGTATAAGCTAGTAGATGCCAGTTTCAAGGTTCAGAGAAGAGAAAAGCCTGGGAATGTTGTAGCCGGCGCGCCAATAGACAGCATCCGCATCTCATTTACCCCAGATGACTACGATCAGACAACGCAAACGTACAGGAGAGTCATCGAGAACGAACAGATTGAGCCTGGCAAATTGGCTAGAATCCGAGTGAGCATAATCGACCCGAAATACGATCGCTGGGCTTTCTATGGAAAGCTGACGATTTCTTATACTGGCAGAGACAGCCCCTATGAAAAGGATGGTTTTGCGATACAAGTCGCTCAACCAGTAGGATCTTCTTCTCGGTGATCCAGGTACGAGACGTGGCAGCCACGAGAACTAGAGCCCCCGTTGCCGGGTCTCGACCCGGCCTATGCCGCTACCCCTCGGCCAGCGGGGTCTTCTTCTCGGTGATCGGCTCGCACTGCGGGGCCATTTCGGCGTTCATTTCAATGTACTCGTGCCACTCCTCGGGCACGTTCTCGTCCAGGTAGATGGCCTCCACGGGGCACTCGGACACGCACGCCTCGCAGTCGATGCACTCGTCGGGATCGATATACAGCATCTTCTCCCCCTCGCGGAAACAATCCACCGGGCAGACGACAACGCAATCGGTGTACTTACACTCGTAGCACGGTTTGCATACGACGTGGGTCATCGGACGGGAACTCCTTCTGTCAAGAGCATGGTGGAGAACGGGGCCATGTGATCCAAGTCTTTGTCGCAAAAGCACTTCAGTGCGTTCTTGGACGTCTGGACAACTCGTGAAATCTTAGTGCCGCTGCCCGGGACTGTCAACCCTCATCAGGGCCGCTCGGCCCCGCCGTTCGGCTTGCCCGAGAGACCATTTCGGTCTACAATCGGGGTTGTATCGGGCAGCGGTGGCCAGCGCGTCGCACGGATGCCACCCGATCCAGCTCATCGTGGTCGCGGAGGCGTCGTCTCGTCGTCGCCCGATCGCTCTTTCGACGGGGATTCCGAGCGTGGTGCTTTCTGAAATCGATCGCAACCTGCTACAGCGATGTCTGCAGAGGAAACCCCGGGCCTGGGAAGACTTCGTCGACCGGTTCATGGGACTGGTGGTCCACGTGGTCAATCATACGGCCCAGGCACGCAGCGTGCGATTGACGACCGAAGACCAGGACGATCTGTGCGGCGAGGTCTTTTTGACGCTGATCAAGGATGATTTCGCCGTGCTGCGCCGCTTCCGTGGACAAAGCTCGCTGGCGACGTATCTGACCGTGGTCGCCAGGCGCGTTGTGGTCAAGGAAATCCTGGCCCGAAAGTCGGCGGCCCCACTGGCCGACGGCGGCATGGTCAAGCCGATTCCCGACACCCAGCAGCCGGTCGAACAGCGGGTCGAGGACGCCGAAGAGGTTCGTCGCCTGCTGGAGAGCCTGCAGGGGACCGAGGCCCAAGTCGTGCGGATGTATCATCTTGAAGGCAAGAACTACTACGAGATCAGCATGGCGGTCGGGCTGTCGGAAAACAGCATCGGTCCCCTACTCAGCCGTGCCCGGGCCAAGATGCGAGGCGCCGACGTGAACCCGGCCTCCGGCTAGTGTTCTGTCGCGACAGTATTTCGGGGGTGCCATGGGTCCCGATGATATCGGGACCCTTGTCCACATCGCAACAAGGATGGGGGAGTCGCGCTGTTTCTTCTCCAACGTTACCACAAGGAGGCATGTCATGAACCCGGAACTGCACTACGTGTTTTCCAGACGCAGCATTCGTGCGTTCCAACCAGGGGACGTGGGAGAGGATCCGCTCCGCGATATTCTGGAAGCCGCCATGGCGGCGCCCTCCGCGGTGGCAAAGGACCCCTGGGACTTCGTGGTCCTGCGCGACCGCGGCATGCTGGTGAAGATGGCCGAAGGCCTGCCCAACGCAAAGATGCTCGCCGACGCGCCGATGGCGATCATCGTTTGTGGGGATCTCCGCCGTGCGCACGATCGACAATTATCTTATCTGTTGCAAGACTGCGCCGCGGCGATCGAGAACCTGCTTTTGGCCGCCAGCAGTCTGGGCCTGGGCGCGTGCTGGCTGGGGATTCACCCCCGGGAGAGACGCGTGACGTTTGTCCGCACGTTGTTGGGCATCCCCGAGGCGGTCATTCCCGTCGCAGCGATCGCGCTGGGCCGCCCGGCCGAGTCGCCGGAGCCTCGAACGCGCTACCGCGAAGCCGCCGTCCATCACGAGACGTGGTAACAGTCGGGTGCCATGGCCATGCTTGCCGTGGGCATGTGCAAGATGTAGATGTAGGGTGGGGCGTGCCGAAGAGCGCCCCACCAATCGGATGAGAAACACCTTCGCGGAATAAAAACGGGACAGGTCCGATTAAGGCAGGTTAGGTAAACATGGCACTTGCCTATTCTTCCAATACCGGACCTGTCCCTATTTTCTCTTCTAGCAGGAGTCTCGGAAACTCATAGGTTCGGCTTGATGTCACAGAATGCCACCCTACTCTTGGATAAGGGGGGAGCTAGCTCTACGGAGTCTGCCGGGGAAGGGGGGTCGAAGCTGCGTATGCCAGAATTCCCATCCCGTGTGTCCGAATTGCACGTAGGGCGTGGCGAAGCACGCCCCACCAATTCGATCAGAAACATCTTAGGGAGCGTCCGGTAGTCTTTGGTGGGGCGGTTCCCGCCCCACCTTACGTTTTTTCCTCTCGCCCTACTGCGACCACTCCGTAGGCGACCGGTCCCAGCGGTGCTTTCTTAGTTCGCCAAGCAGCGCCGCGTCCAGCGGCCCGGCGTCGCTGGTGGCCAGGTTCGTTTCAACGTGCGCCGCCTTGCGCATGCCCGGGATGACCGTGCTGACGGTCGGTTCGCTCAGGATGAATCGCAGCGCCATCTCGGCCATCGTCATCCCCTCGGGCACCAGCGGCCGAAGCGCGTCGGCCCGGGCCACACTCTCGCGCAGGCGCTCCGGCGTGAAGTACATGTTGCGCCAATCGTCCTTCGGCCAGGTCGTTTCGAGCGAGAGCTTGCCGGTCAGGGTGCCCTCGTCAAACGGTACCCGGGCGATCACGGCCACGTCGTGCTCGCGGCACGCCGGCAGAAGCTCGTCCTCGGGGTTCTGGTCAAAAATGTTATAGACGACCTGGACCGCGTCGACCAGTCCGGTGCGGACGGCCTCGATCCCGTTCTCCGGCTCCCAACAGTTCAGGCTGATGCCCACCGCACGGATGACCCCCTGCGATTTCAGCGCGGCCAGCGGCTCGATCCAGCGGTCGTCCCGCAGCCAGGCGTCTTCCCACGTGTGCAGTTGCACCAGGTCGAACGACTCGACGCCCGCATTGACCAGGCTCTTTTCGACGTAACGCTCGACGTGCTCCGGCGGGTAACAATTGTCGAGCGAGTCCTCGCGCCGACTGGGCCAGCGGCGGTTCTTCGGTGGAACCTTGGTCGCCGTGTAGAGCTTCCGCTCGGGGTTGGCGCGGAGAAGTTGCCCGAGGAGCCGTTCACTGCGGCCCGCACCGTAGGCCCAGGCGGTGTCGAAGAAATTGCAGCCCAACTCGACGGCCCGCCCGAGCGAGCCGAGCGACTCTTGGTCGTCCGAGCCGGTCCACGAGCCCATGCCCCACATGCCGTAGCCAATCTCGCTGACCTTCCAGCCGGTGCGTCCAAAAGTCCGATATCTCATGGCTTCTTCTGCCTTTTCGGAATCACGAATGTCGAGCCAAGCGACCCTGCCAGAGGCATTGTAACAGAATGCGGCACTTGGTCGAGGGACGTAGAAGGGCTGCAATCGAGACGGATGCAGCTAGTCTGTGGGCCCCAGCGGTCCGGCTGCGACGGATGGTCCGGAAAGCTGCCGGCCGTGTGCCTATTTCGACACACAACGGAATAGAGGAATGGACTTGTACCGCGATTCAATCATAGTACGGTTCATCAATCCACTTGCCGATTTCTCTGGCCAAGGCCTTTATGGAAAGCTTCGTCATGCTCGTGCCGGGCAGACTGACTTGAAGCTGAACCTTGACAAGCCGAGGAGGTTGCTCCTCGTTGAAAGCTCCCGAAGGCAGGCTGTCCAGGTCGGAAGAGCGCAGGACTATCTGATCGCCGATTTGGTACCAGAATAGCAACCGTATATGATGTTGTTCCTTCTGCCACGTCGACAGGCTAACTCGAATAGTCTTCCCGTCGCCTATGTCCACAGGTTCCTCCGACTCGCTCACCAGTTGCCATCCGCCTGCCGCGTAGCAGACCATGGGATCATGAGGGAGGCGGCTCACGTCCCAGTCGGAGATAACCGCTATAAGTAACGCAACAGAGTCCCCCAGTGCTTCCTGATATGTACGACTCACGCAAGCATCCATTTTCAAACCAGCAAGAAGCCAAGGGTCCAGTGGCGGCAGATCTTGACCCTTCCACAAACCGAGGCGGAGTGGCAACCGCTCAAAGTCGGGCAGCTCGTTTCCGCCGACACCACCCTTTTTCGCTGCTGGCGATGTCCGCGGCGAATCCTCAGCACACCCGAGAACGATTGACAGCACGAAGAGTACGAATAACATTCGCAAGACTGAAAAGCCCATCACAACTGCCCTCGTTGAGTAGCGATCAACCGTGGTGCTGAACGATCGAAAGTCTTGGTTGCCATTGGGAGGCACCGCGCAAGCATTTTACCAGATGAGGCTTTGCCATCCAACTCCCCGGGCCCCATGGCCATCAGCACTGTGCCTAGAAATTGCCTGCCGTTCTGCTGCGGGCGGGAGGAGGCAGCGATGGAGGACAGGGCACGTCGCGACGCACCAGAAGACCTCCAAAACGAGCATTCTCCCCTTCTTTGCGATCCGCCTCGGCTCCTGGTATAATAGATGCCCAACGCCTCGCGGGAACGAACGATGTCCTCTGCGTTTCCCCATCCCCATCCATCCATTCACACAACCCAAGGGTGATCAGCATGCCAAGACCACGTCGTTACCTGTTTCCCCTTGTGCTCGTTCTGTTGTTGCTTTTCTCGGCCGACCTCCGGGGTCAGCAGACGCACTCCCCGCAGCCCGAACCCAAGCCCGCTCGGTTGCCTGCCCGTAGTCTGCTGCCGCAGAACTCCATGTTGGATTTGACCCGATCCCAGGATTATTCGGCGGCCCGAGTCAGCTCCTACCAGCGCCGGGGAGGCCCTCACGACAATTTCTGGATTCCGACGACCGGCGAGGAGGTCACGCTGGCCCAGATCAAAGGTCCCGGCGCCATCACCCATATTTGGACGACGCATCGCGGAGGCGGTCGCGACCTGATCCTGCGGTTCTACTGGGAGGGCAACAAGCATCCCAGCGTGGAGGCCCCGATCGGCGACTTCTTCGGGGTCGCCATGGGAGTCAACGCCACGATGAACAGCGTTCCGATCCAGGTCTCTTCCGAGGGACGATCGAGGAACTGCTGGTGGAACATGCCGTTCAACAAGTCGGCCCGCATCACGGCCAGCGCCACCCGATCCGCGCAGAACCTCCGGCGCGATACCGTACCACTGTATTTTTACATCGACTACCGGGTCTATCCCAAGCCCGTCCCCGACATCCACTATTTTCATGCCCGCTTCCGCGAGACCGATCCTCCCGTACGCGGGAAACCGGTCACCCTGCTGGAGGCCCAGGGCGATGGCCATTTCGTCGGCGTTGTGCTTGGTGTGCGAAACAGGGTGCCGGGCTGGTTCGGTGAGGGTGACGACATCTTCACCGTCGACGGAACCGTCTCGATGCTCGGCACCGGCACCGAGGACTATTTCTGCGACGCCTGGGGATTCCGCATCTTCAGCTCGCTTTACCACGGAGCTCCCGTCATGGAAGGCCGGGAACCGGGCGACCGGCTAAGCGTCTACCGCTTCCATATCCTCGATCCCGTCCCCTTCCGAAAGACGTTCAAACTCGAAATCGAGCACTGGCCCTGGATCAGTCCAATTCCCAACTCGGGCCGCGACTACTACTGCAGCCTCGGCTTCTGGTACCAGAAGACCGTGCACGCTCCGTGGCCACGGCTGCGGCGCATCGCTTCCAGCGGGCCCTGGGATCCCGACAAAGGTCGCTGGCACGTGCCCGGCGCTCTGGAAGCGGAGGACCTCGAAGTCCTCTCGTTCAAAAGCAAGGCGGCCGGCAGTGCCCGCCCCAGGCCCAAAGAGTTCAAGCCCAACCTCAGCGGCGACCATATGCTGCTGTTCGACTCCGGCGGCGACGGGCAATTCTCACTGGCCGTTCCCGTCGAAAGAGAAGGCCGCTACACGGTCCACGTCTATTACGCCCGGGCCCCAAAGTTCGGGCTGGTCGATCTCCGTGTGAATGGCAATCGCCTGCGCGAGCCCGTCGACACGTTTCTGAAGCAGAGGATTCTGACACGCCCTCTCTGGCCGCCGAAAAGGGTCAGCTTCCCGGACGTGGCCCTGAAGAAGGGCCCCAACGAGTTCACCTTCTCGGTCAAAGCCAAGAACCCCAAGGCCAAGGGCTACCAGGTCGGACTCGATTGTATCGTAATCGAGCGCGAAGACTCTCGCTGAGGCAGGGTGCCATCCAACGCCGTCCACTAGGCGGCGAGTTTTTCTGCTCTTAGTCGTTGTGCGCGTTCAACTTCCTCCACCGTGGCCGGGCGTATTTTTGGCGGCCCAGGAGGGTGTTCTTTCTTCTTGTGAGGCCAGTT
>Ga0315543_1004038_pt1 | contig 12673 bp, 9 predicted proteins | sample SalMarSW160210MG_2_FD_203098 | JGI IMG/M metagenome (GOLD analysis project Ga0315543, IMG submission 203098) | Salt marsh sediment microbial communities from the Plum Island Ecosystem LTER, Massachusetts, United States - Salt Marsh Sediment SW1601-210 ...
TCTTGCCAACGGCGCTGAGCGGGCGAGAGTTGTAGCGTCGAAAACTCTTGCCCAGGCCCGAAAGGTCGTTGGATTAGGAGCTTAACGGTGGCTGATAAGCTTGTTTCAATCGCACAGTTTGCAAACTATATCGAGGCAGAGATGGCAAAACAGTTGCTCGCTGATTATGGTATTGAAGCTGTTGCAACCGGTGCACATGCTTCAAATATGTACCCGATACCTGCTGTGGAAGGGCCGGAACTGCAGGTACTTCAGAGCCAGGCCGAAAAGGCAAGAGAAATTTTGGAATCCAGCAAAAAACAGGAGCAATAATTGGCTGGTTATCGAGTAAATCTTGATATATTTGCAGGGCCTCTGGATTTGCTTTTATATCTGGTCCGCAAGGAGGAAGTCGATATCTACGATATTCCCATCGCCAGGATAACCGACCAGTATGTTCGCTATATTGAGATGCTGAAGAGTCTTGACATGGATTTAGCCGGAGACTTTTTGGTGATGGCTGCAACATTGATGCAGATAAAATCAGCGATGCTGCTTCCACAGGATGAATCGGAGCAGCTTCAGGCCGATGATTTGGCTGACCCGCGTGCAGAACTAATCCGCCAGCTTCTGGAATACAAAAAGTTCAAAGATGCCGCTAACTTGCTCGAAGCCGTTGCCGATGAGCACAAGGAGCGTTTTGCACGTCCGGATACTATTATCGAGCGATTAAAGCCCGATGCCGAGCCTGAGATGGACATCGAACAAGTGAGCATCTGGGACCTGCTTGAGGCCTTCGATTCTATATGCAAAGCCACAGGAACCCTAACTGATATAGGTCACATCAAAGACGACACGCCTATTGATTTGTATCAGGTAGAGGTTTTGCGCCGGCTGCAGACCGAAGGTCCGATGAGTCTCGAACATATCTTCGGAACCGCAGCAAACCGCGTGGTGATGGTTGGATTATTCCTGGCAATATTGGAATTGGTTCGGGAGGGTTTGGTCTGGGCTAAACAGCCTGCCCCGAGCGAAATCGAGGGGCCGAAATCCTCGACCCGCCGTCGCGGAGCCCGCTATGGCGGGCGTAGAACGGCTTCCATATATCTCCGGCCGTTGACCGAAGAGCCCGCAGAACAAGCCGTGCAAAAAGCCATACGTGCCTTGGCCGAATCTGAAAATCAAAAGGCCGTTCAAACCCCGTTAGGGAACCAAAGGCAAAAGTCTCTAACGGGGCAAGCCAAACAGCAAAAACAGCCATCCATCCCGATATCTGATTTACCTCCGAAAAGTAAATCCGAAGTTGTAGCTGATACGCAGCAGACACCCGCATAGGGCAGGCCCATTCCGATTACCGAAGTATCACTAAAGAGCAAACCAACAATTTCAACTGATGAACAGAAGAAAATAGAACCTGTCAAAGACCATAAGTAGAAAAGCTGGCCTATATTAAATGTGGGTTCAGGATTCTTCTACAATTGTTTCTGTCGGGCTGATTAGTTTATAACGAATTCCTCGCCAGCAGATGGTTCTGCCAAAAGCCGAAGAGATAATAAAAACTAAAAGCAGCAGCGACCAAAGCCAGGATAAAAAGATATCAGCGGTGCGAGCGGCCCTCACAGCCCGCCGCTCGTCGTTCATTGACCGTTGCTCGTATTTGAGCAACCGGTGAGCCATTTTTTGGCGCAGCATCGCCCGTATGACCTGACCTTCGAAAAACACAATTGGAACGGCGGCGAATAGTATCAGATTCACATCTTTAATTATTGCTGCATAAATTGCCAAAGCTGCTGTCGCCCATAAACCTAACACAGAGTATAAACTGCTGAATAAACCGAACCACCAGGTTCCGGGTTTGCTTACCCGGGTGATTAGAAATTGTCGCCGGCCGAATTCGAAAAGCTCGCTCCAGGTGGTTGATTCGTATGAAGCCACAAGGCAGGCGGGGACAAAGGCCAGCTTCATACCGGCTTTTTTAACTGCATAGGTCAGTGACAAATCATCGCTCAGGGTCTTTGGCCAGATTTTATCAAGACCCACTTTGCGAAAGACATCGACCCGGATAGCCATAGACCCTCCCCAGGCCTGATTGAAGCGGGTATTGCCGAGCAACTGGACGACCTTGGCATTTACCGCTGATAGGGCCAAGCTGGCCAGATTGCTTTTTCTTGGTATAAACCAGCGATAACCGCTGGCGGCTCCATATCTATATTGCCGCAGAGGCCAAACTAAGTGACTTAACCAATTGCTGCGCACACAGACATCAGAATCAGCAAATGCAAGAATTTCAACATCATTGCTGATTTTCCCGTAGCAGTAGAGCAAATTATGAATTTTTTGACTGCATCTTTGGTGCTCATCTATTTTCCCAGCGACCAGTATTTGTACGTCTTTGGCTTTTGAGGTTGGGCTTAGCTGGTCTTTCAATTTACATAATTCGTTATACGCAGGGTCGGATTTATCGGCAACAACAAACCACAACAGATAATTTTCATAGTCCTGTTCAAAAAATGATGCGATATTTTTTCCAAAAGCCGAGTCCAGACCCTTACATGGCACAATCAGCGCTACGCGTTTAGCTTGCCAAAATCGTTCTTTTTTGTATTCTCTTAGTGCGTAGCGGTAATTTCTATACGTCTGGAACAAAAAGAGCAGTTGCGAGATAATTGCCGCCCATGCTATATAATAATACAATTCCATTTGTGTATTGAGTTTGTGCCTTCATTCATCTAACAATGAGCATTTCACGCTATGGAGGCCAACGGCACTATAGAGTCGATTAATTGCTCAACGGTATAAGATTTTGCCAGGTTTATAGGAAGCAGGCAACCATGATTATGGTCGGAGGCGAGAATTATAAGATTTTTGCCGGCTTGGCTCCATCCTTGTTGTTGTGCCTGATGGCCGAGAACAAAAATGTCAACATCGAGTATGTCGGCCATTTTATCGAGCGTGGGCTGACTGTGATTTCTGCCCCAGGTTAAAAGATAAGCTGAGCCCGGCTTTATTATATCTTCAGGTTCAAGTTGTCTGTCCATAATTTTCCCGTCGAATTTATCAACGAAACGGTCGCTTGGAAGCGAATGCGAAATCCATATTCTCGTGTCACATCTTGCCGCCAGAGGCATTGAAAATAAAAATTGTTTCATTGCTGATATAATCTTGTCGCTGTCGTCTTTGAATTCTCGTTCGATAGCACTGCGCATCGCGCGGTTCATCTCTTTACCGTCTTTTAAGACCTCGCCATCATTGATAAAAACCGTAGCATGGTTGCCCATAATAATATGAACCTGCTCGGGAAAGCTGCATTTGTAGCGGGCAACGTCGAACAATAATGTATAGGATAAACAGCCCCCCTGAAGGTCTTCCGGGCCTCCGTGTATTATTTCCTGCAGGATGATATGCCTATCGGGATTGTTGTCCAAATTGGCAAAGGTAACTATTTTTTCAAAATTTCGCCGATGTCCATGAATATCGCCGGTTATAATCAAACTGCCGCTGGCAGGCAAATGAATTAAATTGCCGCGCCGGAAACTATCGCTGTTGTTGGCCTCTACGGCTTTTTTCAGCAAATCAATTATTGTCTGGGGCATGCTTAATCGTTTTTATCTTGCCGCCGAATATGCTGTGAATCGTCAGGTCCAGCCTCGATATAATCGTCATCATATCGTGTGGGCGTTCCACTGGGTTATCATTTATGCAGTCCATTACAAGTTTTGAGACTCCTGTTGGCAGTTGTTTTTTTAATTCGTGAGGCGATTGACGTTTCTGGGGTATAGGCAGGCCGAAACTGTTGGTTTTAGGTATCAGAGTTGGGACATGCTTTCCGGTAAGGGCCCAGTACATTGTCGCACCCAGATTAAAGATGTCAGTTTTCGGTCCGAGTGGCTTACGCTGAACCTGTTCGGGGGCAATGTAATCGGGTGTACCTTGAATTCTCGATTTTATAGTTCCGATTTTGCAGCTTTGGCCAAGGTCTATTATCTTGATTGAGCCGTCTTTGCTTAGAAGGATATTATTTGGCTTTATGTCACAGTGGACAAACCCTTCTCTATGCATAGCGTTGAGACCGGTTGCTACCATCCTGAACACAAGCAGCACATCACCCAGACTCAAACCGGGGCAGTCTTCGAGGGTATCGCCATCAAAATATTCCATGGAAAGCAACATCTCTTTCAGCTTAAAAAAGCTGCGAAACTTCTTTAGTCTGTAGCACTTGCGGACGTATGGGTGGTCTATCCGATGGGCCACTTTATATTCGGTCTCTGTTTGCTCGAAGACCCTTATATCTTCCGGCCTTTCGAATAAAATACGTTTCAGGGCAATTTTTGAATGGTTCTGATTATCAGTTGCCAGATAGATTGTACTTCGAGCGCCGTTGCCGAGACGCTTTTCTATGCTATAGCCGCCAACATTTAGTATATCTTTAGCCATATTATTACAGAAACCGGAACTTAATAATCTATCGACATTTCATTGCGCAAATGTTTAAGATGCGCTAAATGGGTTTTCTGTTCCATTAATTTTGTATTTTAGTGGTAGAATTACTACTGATATAAGGTACAAAAAACCCAAAATCTTACAAGCTTTCTTGAAATTGCCCTAAAATTATACAAAAAACACCTTTTGACCAGACTGCAAGCTGATTTACTCAACGGATTTTTGCAAACATGAGATTATATGATATAATTGATGGTTTATCCAGTTTTATGGCGTATTTTTTATGGTATTAGCAAAAAAAGATTGGACTTGACGAATCTGTTAAAATTTGGATAATGCTTCAGGATGTTTTAGGCGAAAATGGCCTTTGTGAATCGGCAGTATTCCCCGATAGCTCAATTGGTAGAGCGAGCGGCTGTTAACCGCTAGGTTGTAGGTTCGAGCCCTACTCGGGGAGTTTCAGGGCAGCAGGCCTTTTTGGCATGGCTGTCCTGAATTTTTTATTGGCGGGGCTCGAACCTTAAAGGACGTTGGAAGGGGACTCTCACATGTCGTTGGGGTGGCAGGTTTCTTGGTTGGCTTGATGTAGAGCATTTGCTTGTCTGTGTTGTGCTGTAAAATGTACGGCCACATATTGTTAGGAAAGTATATTCAGAACTATCTTAGAGTAGTAAAAAAGACTAAAAAAAACAAAAGAAGGATAAAACCGTAACAAAATTGTAACATTTATAATGTAGGATAACACTTGCCGAAGAAACCTTTTTATTGTAGATATTTTTGAAAGGAGAACGATTATGAAAAAGTCAAAAATTATGACAATTATGTTTTTGTTTGCAATCGGCTTGTTTAATGCGGTGGCAATGGCTAAACCTGCAAGTGTTATGCTGCGTGAGGGTCTGTATGCGGAGGAGGTAGAAGGTGATATTGATGCAGCGATAGAAATTTATGAGCAGATAATCCAGGATAGCTCTGTGTCGCGAAACAATGTGGCCCAGGCCCTTTACCGGCAGGGTATGTGCTATCTGAAAAAGAAAGATGAGCAAAAGGCAAAGGCAGCATTCGGAAAGCTTGTAGCCGAATACGGTGACCAGAACGAAATTATTGAGAAGGCAAAACCATATTTGGATGACTTAATGAATTATGACCCGGCGGGTTTGATGCCGCCCAATACTCTTGTTTATGTGGAGCTTGGAAGCCCCGGCAGGCAAATTGAAACCATACTTAACATGCTAAAAGGGACACCATTTGAGAATCCGCTTGCTGCTATTGGTGGCCTAGGCGGACCGGTTGGCCCTGGGGGTAAGTCGCCGGAGGATATTATGGCTGCTCTTTTAAATCCGAGCATGATGGCTGAATTCAAAAAAATACGCGGTATGGCTGTCGGTATTACGGCCATCAGAGAAAATAACCCGGTAGGAATTGCCGTATTGTATCCTGGTAAAAGCGACGCATTGAGAGGTATAATTCTTGTTGGCTTGGGTATAGTGGGGCAGCGCGGCGAACCAATTGAGGGAATGGAGACTTTGAATATTCAGAATGCATCGGTAGCCTACGATGACAAGGTGATTATAATTGCCAGTCCGGCTGAACAGCTTGAATGGTGTATCAAGCAATACAAGGGTATCATTTCTGAACCAACACTTGCTTCGAGCAATAAATCGTTTGCGAAAATCAGCAAAAAAACAAGGCAGGATAATGCTTTAACGGTCTGGGCAAATGTTGACGAGGTATATACAGATATTTTGAAGCAATTTCCTGCGGAGCAGATTCCCGAGGAGATGCTCTGGGCGAACGCTATTGTTGATTTCAATAGCATTGATGACTTGATTGCGAGCTATTCTGTTGAAGAAAGCGGATTATCCTATAGGGCTGATGTCTCATTTAAAGATGGCCACCACTGCCTTGCATACGATATGTTCCGCACACCGAATTTAAGTAAAGCTGCTCTCGAAGCGGTACCTTCCGATGCAGTTGCGATTGTAAGTATGGCTTTAGCCCAGGCAGATGGAGCCCAGGCTAAGGCGGTAGGTGAGAAAATTCAAAAGGTAACCGGACTTGACATCGGTCGAGAAATTTTTGCCAACGTTGAGCAAGTTACATTGTTTGCTGTGCCTTCTGATAAGACTATTATAAGCGATGTTCCTTTTATTTCGAACATAGGTCTGGCGTTTACAAGCCGTAATCCCCAGCAGACACGACAAATCATTACAACGCTGCTTGGAACGGCCAATCTGATGATAGGTGGACAACAAGCTATCCAGGCAGATACATCTTCTGACGGATACCAGATTGGCGTAGTCGGCGGCCAGAAGCTCTATTGTTATATGAACCAGGTAAACAAGACTACTGTGCTGTCACTAAACAAAGACATTACGGATGCTTGCATTGCTGCAATTAAACAAGGCAAATCTGTTTGCACCGAAGGTTCATTGAAAGACTTTATAAGCAGGCTCTCGCCAGCTACAAGCAAACTGGTCATGGTCAATGTTGGCGGAGCTATTAGTGTAGCTACCCCGGCGATAATCGGACATCTTGATAACTCTAATCGTGAAAAGATGCAGCAGGCATTAGAACAGTTAGCCAAGTCCTGCAGCCGGACAGCTGTTGAGTATCGTACTGATGAGCAGCTTAATAACTGTACTGAGTATACGGCCATAAGTGGCCTGCCGCCGCTAAATGAGGTTTTGGGCCCAATTACAGAAATTTCACGGGTTGTCGGCCAAGCCAAGGCCAAAGCCGAGTTATGGAAAAGAGGGGCAGGCGTCTCTGCTGTTGTTGCGCAGGCAACAAAGGCACCGGTGATTGATGGGGCAGCAGAGGACATCTGGTCTGCTGCCTCCCAGTACAAGCTTGAAAATGCAATATATTCAACGGTGTCGTCAGCGAATGACCTCTCAGCCGACTATAGAGCGATGTGGGACCAGGAAAACCTGTATCTGCTTGCGGATGTTCGCGATGATGTTTTGAAGAATGATTCTGTGGAATATTATTATGATGACGCCGTTGAGGTTTTCATTGACGCCGACGATTCCAAGTCGAGTGAGTATGACGAAAATGATTATCCATTCTACTTTGGTTGGGACAAAAGCAGCCCGAGCATTGGAAAGAGTGGGGAGCCCTACCTTAAAGAGGACGTTAAATTTGCATTAGTGTCAACTGACAATGGCTATCGTCTGGAGGTCAAGTTTCCGTGGTCAACGCTGGGGACAAAGCCATCCACCGGCGCAAAAATAGGTCTGGATGTTCATGTTAACGATGACGACGATGGCGGAGAACGTGACACCAAGTTGACCTGGCGAGACACGAAGGATACCGCCTGGCAAAGTCCATTAGTCTTTGGGACAGCCGAGTTAGCCGGCCTTGTCGGCTGGTGGAAGTTCGATGAGAGTGAAGGTTCTATCGCTGCTGATAGTTCCGGCAACGGCAATGACGGCTCACTACAGGGTGACCCTGTTTGGCGGCCTAACATGGGTAAAATTGCCGGTGCTCTGGAATTTGACGGTAGCGGCGATTATGTGAAAATCGGCAACGAATCCAAATTCGATATCGCCGGCCAGATAACAGTTTCAGCATGGGTCAATATAGTTTCCATTCCAGCAGAGTGGACAGCGATTGTTACCAAAGGTGATTCGGCATGGCGGTTTTCTACTGAGTCTGCGGACAGACGATTTCACTTTGCAATCGGTGGCAGTACTTGGCTCAATGGGCAAAAGAGAGTCAGTGCAAACGAGTGGCACCACATTGTCGGTATTTACGATGGCCGTAGGATGCGTACTTATATAGATGGCAAGCTTGATGTATCGAAATCGAGTAATGAGGGCATCAGGAGTAATGACTATCCTGTTTATATCGGCGAAAATGCCGAACAAACAGGGCGCTTCTGGCGTGGCCTTATCGATGATGTGCGAATTTATAATTACGCCCTTAAAGAAGCTGATATAATAGCTTTGTATGAAGAGGGCGCAGGTAAATAGCTTTATGAAAAGCAAGGCCCGAATAGATAGCGGCCACAACCAGATGCGGTGGGTGGTATTGCTGCTTGCTGTGGCAGTGATACTACCCACCGTTGGGCTTTTGTGGTTTATCAGTCAGGTCGTAAATAATGAAAGACTTGCTGTACGCCAGAAGCTTATTACCGTTTACAAGGAACAGTTGGAAAAAACACTTCGTCATGCCAGTAAAATATCGGCCGAGTATTATGGTTTGCTGGATAACAAGGAAATTCAGGCACATCCTTATCGAACAAAACTTTTTGCAGCGGGGAAGACAAATTTCGCTGGTTTACTTATATATAATGCCGATGGCCGGCGCATCTATCCGCTGTTAACTTCTGAAATAGAAGGAGCTGTTGAGTATTCAGAGCTGTTTAGGGATGCCTGGGAGCTTGAGTTTGTTGAACATGAATTTTCACAGGCCGCGGATATTTATGCTCGCAAAGCAATGTACGGCGGTGACGACCGTGTTCGTCTGGCGGGGCTTATTGGCAAGAGCAGATGCTTGGCAAAACTTAAAAAACGCGATGAGGCTATTGCCGAGTGTAAGCAGGCCGCCTTTAGTCCTTTGGAAAAAACAGCCGAGCCGGCTCTTTTGGTTCTTATTGGAAATGCACGATTATTATTGCTGAATTTGATAGAGGATAATGCCGCGTATAGTGAATTATTTACGCAGACTTTCGATAAGCTGACTTCAATGGTCTATTCAGTAAACGAGGCAGGATTTGCGTTGCCGGCTGACCATAACCTGTTTCTTGTTCAGGCCCTATCCAAGATGGCACGCAAGAGAGCTTTGCTCGATGACAAGATGCCAGGCTTAGAACGATTGATTGCTGCTGAGGAATTGTCTATTGGCGTATCTGAAAATTTTTCACAAGCAGATGCTCTTGAAAATGTAAAAGAGGATGAGCTTCAACATCTGCCTTTTGCAGGTGAACCTTTATACGGTATTTATCACAAGACTAACGGCGCGAGTGTGCTGGCTCTGTTATCCAAAGAAAATATCGTATCAATTTTTGCTGATTTTGAGGCGGATTTTGGGGATTCTGCCGTGGCCTACAGAGTAGTAGATGAGTCCGGCAGATTTGCAGCAGGTGCTAATGAACTTGATGACGAGCCCTTTGTAGCGGCAAATATTGGAGGAGATTTTCCGGGCTGGAAAATTGAGTTGTCGTTCAAGGCCGGTGACGTCTTTGAAAAGGCAGCGAGCCAGCGTATTACCGTTTATATCTGGACAGGTGTGCTTGTTATTGTATTGATTCTCATTGCGGCGGGGGTCGCTGCGCAGGTAGTTAGAAAACAGATGAAGCTTAACAAGCTCAAAAACGATTTCATAGCGACTGTTTCCCACGAATTGAAAACGCCTCTGGCCTCGATTCGCTTGCTCGTGGATACATTATTGCAGGGCAATTATAAAGATGAGCAACAAGCGCTTGAATATTTCCAGATGGTTTCAAAGGAAAATGAGAGATTGACCAGATTGATTGATAACTTCCTGACCTTTTCAAGAATGGAGCGGAACAAGCAGGCCTTTAAAATAACCGAGGCAAGCCCTGCGGATATTGCCCGCGCCGCAGCCGAGGCCGTAAAGACCAAATTTGATACCGGCCGGTGCGATTTTCAGGTGCAAATAGCCGATGGTTTGCCTGATGTGTTTGCCGATAGCGATGCAATGGTGATGGTGCTCATCAATTTGCTGGATAATGCCTACAAATATTCTCATGATGATAAAAGAATCGAGTTGAAAGTTTTCTCCGAAGACAAATTGGTATGTTTCTCGGTTAAGGATAATGGCATTGGAATGGCCCGCAGACAGGTAAGAAAAATATTCGATAGGTTTTACCAGGTAGATAGCTCTCTTTCCCGTCGAGCCGAAGGTACCGGCCTGGGCCTGTCTATTGTAAAATTTATTCTTGATGCCCACAAAGGCACAGTTTCCGTCGACAGCGAACTCGGCGAAGGAAGTACATTCGCGGTGAGATTACCGGCTGGCGGTTAAACCCGAAGGGGAAAGGAGTCTTCATTGAAAAGTGTGTTGATTATTGAAGATAATCCAGCCATGTTACGGGGCCTGGAGGATAACTTCGAGTTGAAGGGCTATCGTGTCAAAACCGCCAGGGATGGTGAACAGGGCCTCAACGCAGCGCTGACTGATAAACCCGACCTGATTATACTTGATATTATGCTGCCCAAAATCAACGGTTTCGAGGTATGCAGCCAAATTCGTAAAAATAATCTTGATATGCCAATAATCATGCTTACCGCCAAAGGTGAGGAATCGGATATAATATTGGGTCTGAATCTCGGAGCGGATGACTACGTGACCAAGCCGTTCAGTATAAAGGAGCTACTGGCCCGGGCCGAAGCGATTATGCGGCGCAGAACAAAAACCGAGCCTGTAGTTTATGAATTTGGCGATTGCCAGCTTGATGTTGAAGCATGCACTCTCACACGCGACGGCAGGCAGGTTAAGCTTACTCAGGGCGAATTTAAGATGCTGCATCTGTTTCTTAGAAGGGCCGAATGCACCCTGACTTGTGACGAGATACGCAATACTGTGTGGGGTTATTCACGCTTTATTACCTTAAAGGATATTGACCATACTATTGTTACCCTTAGGAACAAGGTCGAACGTGACCCGAATAAGCCTGCGTTCATTCGCACTATAGAAGGTATCGGTTACAAATTTGAAATGCCCGAATCAAATGGAAACAATCCTGATAGTTGAAGATGACGCAACAATGCTGCGGGGTCTGAAAGATAACTTCGAATTCAAGGGCTACCGCGTACTTACCGCGGCTGATGGTGAGGCGGGATTAAATACCGCTCTTGATAAAAAGCCGGACCTGATTATTCTCGATATTATGCTGCCGAAGATAAACGGCTATGAAATATGCAGACTAATCCGCAAGGAAAACCTCGATATGCCCATAATAATGCTGACCGCCAAAGGAGAGGAGTCAGATATCATTTTGGGTTTAAATCTCGGGGCGGATGATTATGTTACTAAACCTTTCAGTATAAAGGAGCTCTTGGCGCGCTCAGCAGCATTTTTGCGACGGAGAAAACGGGCAGAGCAGGATGTTTACGAGTTTGCAGATTTTAAAATTGATGTCCCGGCCAGGAAGCTGACGCGTAAAGGCAAAGAAGTTAAGCTGTCACCAAAGGAATTTGGCCTTCTGGAGTTGTTTGTCAAGATGCCGGGCAGAGCTCTCACGCGTGATGAGATACTCAATAGGGTCTGGGGTTATGACTCTTTTACAGGTCAGCGCAGCATCGACCGTTTTATTACCACACTCAGGGATAAGATAGAAACCAATCCGCACAATCCGACTTTCATACGCACAATAAGGGAAATAGGTTATAAATTTGAACCGCCTGACTTGTGATGAGCCTGCCTGCCCTGAGCGTAGTCGAACGGGTCGAACCAATAAGCCCCGCACCAAAATCTCGATTTGTAACTGTCCCCTCACCCCCAAAAAACCGACACTGGATTTTGGTGCGGGGCAAAAAGATTGCAAAACAGGCCAAAACAGCATATAAATAAGCTGTTATGGCCAAGGATGCGAAAAAGCAAATTGAGCAGTTACGCAAAGAGATTCGCAAGCACGACTATCTCTATTATGTCCTTAACCAGCCGGAAATCAGCGACCGACAATACGATAAACTCTTCGCGGAACTAAAGGCATTAGAGCAGAAAAATCCTGAACTTATCACAGCAGATTCGCCCACTCAGCGTGTTTCCGGTCAGCCACTCGAAGGTTTTACAACTGTCAGACATGCTGTACCTATGCTCAGTATAGATAATACCTACAACGCCGATGAATTAAAGGCGTTCGATGAACGAGTAGCAAAGGGACTTGGCAACAGAAATTTCGACTACGTCGTCGAGTTGAAAATCGACGGTGTTGCGATAAGTCTGCGTTATGAAAAAGGCGTCCTTGTGACTGCCGCTACTCGCGGCGATGGCGAAGTGGGCGATGACGTCACTACAAATGTGCGTACAATAAAGGCGGTGCCGCTCGCGCTTCTGGATGGTGGCAATATTCCCGACTTGCTCGAAGTTCGCGGTGAGGTCTATATACCAAATACGGCGTTTACAGAACTAAACAGACTTCGCGAAGATGCGGGCGAGCCGGCCTTTGCAAATCCTCGAAATGCTGCTGCCGGCTCCTTGAAGCTGCTCGATGCAAAAATTACCGCTTTAAGAAACCTTTCATTTTTTGCTTATGCTACTGGCGAGATGGCACAGCTACTAGCTG
>Ga0315543_1004041_pt1 | contig 12668 bp, 16 predicted proteins | sample SalMarSW160210MG_2_FD_203098 | JGI IMG/M metagenome (GOLD analysis project Ga0315543, IMG submission 203098) | Salt marsh sediment microbial communities from the Plum Island Ecosystem LTER, Massachusetts, United States - Salt Marsh Sediment SW1601-210 ...
GACTATGATAGACTGTAATGTACAATAATGGTCATTACTACTCAATAAGAGTATAAATTAACCTTAGTCAGTGTTGATGTTGAAGAAAGGAAAAACCATGGCCAAGCTTATGACTGTCGGGGAAGTGGCCGACTACCTGCGAGTAACCGAAAAGACCATCTACAGGCTGCTGGAAAAAGGCAGAATCCCGGCAACCAAGGTAGGCCGACAGTGGCGGTTCGACGCCAGACTAATTGATAAGTGGCTACAGAAAAATTCGGCCAAGGAAAAGGCAACCATACTGGTCGTTGATGATGAAGAGGTAGTCCGCCTGCTATTTAAGGATACCTTAGAAGAGTTAGGGCACAGGGTAATAACCACCGAAACCGCAACCAGTGCTTTAGAAGTAGTTAAACAGCAGGATTTAGACTTGGCTTTTCTCGACCTGAAAATGCCAGGGATGGATGGGGCTGAGCTCTTTCGCCAGATAAAAGCCGTCAAGCCCAGACTACCGGTAACCATCATAACCGGCTATCCCGACAGCGATATTATGGCGCGGGCTTTATCTCAGGGTCCTTTTGGGGTTATGAACAAGCCCTTCGGGGAATCAGACATTATTACCGCCGTTTACAATTTTCTCCGCATCACTCGGAGGTGAGAAATGAGTAAAATTTATCAACCAGAAGAACCAAACACAAGTCAACTGGTAAGGTTGCGTCAGAGAGCCGCCAAATTAGAAGCCCTAACCACCGGGCACAAGCGGCTAGATGAAGCACTGCAGGAGAGCCAGGAAGTATTACGCAGAATTTTCGAGTCTGTCACCGATAGTATACCAGCTACTGACCTAGATGGCATCACCCAATGCCAACCAAAGAACAAATGACCATTATAATCGGTTTACCCTGGCGGAGGTGAGCGATGAAGAAGGCTTACAAGAAGAAGGAAGAGAAACTTACCAGTGAAGGGGTAGAGTTACGCCAACCAGTTGCCGAATTAGAAGCACCGGCAACCGAGCGTAAAAAGGCTGAACAGGCGCTCCAGGAGAGTGAGCAATTCAGTTCCAGCCTATTGACCAATTCCCCCAATCCCATCAGCGTTATTAATCCGGATACTTCAGTAAAATATGTAAATCCCGCCCTTGAAAAACTAACTGGTTTTTCTATAGCAGAAGTTCTTGGCAGAAAAGCGCCGTACCCATGGTGGACAAAAGAAACATTGAACAAAACGGCTAATGACCTGGAAAAAGCCATGCACCACGGCGCGACGAGGCTTGAGGAGCTTTTCCAAAAGAAGAATGGGGAGCGATTCTGGGTTGAGATAACCTCTACACCAGTAAAAATCAATGGGGAGTTCAAGTACTACCTATCAAACTGGGTTGAAATCACCGAGCGCAAGCGAATGGAAGAGGTAATTACAAGGGCAGAACAGGAAAAAACGGCCATTCTCAACAGCATGTCAGAATCGGTGGCCTACCATGACACTGAACACAGGATTATATGGACAAACAAAGCTGCGGCAAAATCAGTTGGATTGACTTGTGAACAGCTGCTGGGGCAACTTTGCTATAAGATATGGCCTCAGCGTGACAAACCATGCGTTGGGTGCCCGGTAACCAAAGCCCGCCAGACCGGCAAACCGCAGCAGGCAGAAATAACCACCCCCGACGGAAGGATATGGCTTATACAAGCCTACCCCACGCAAGATGTCGACGGCAGCGTCACGGGCATAGTAGAGGTGAAGCTCGAAATCACCGAGCACAAGCAGGCGGAGGAGAGGGAGCAGGAGTTACAACGAGAGCTTCATCTCTCCAGCCGGCTGGCGTCTATCGGCGAACTGGCAGCCGGTATTGCCCACCAGATAAACAATCCCCTAACCGGCGTACTGGGTTTCTCCCAGCGCCTGCTCAGAAAAAGCACCGACCAAGAAGTCAGCCAGGATTTGAAAAGAATCTATGCCGAAGCCGAAAGAGCCGCCAAGGTGGTCCAAAACCTGCTCACCTTTGCCCGCCGCCGCCAGCCCCACAAGCAGTATTCAGACATAAATGAAATTCTGGAAAGCGCCCTGGAACTGAGGGCTTATGAACTAAAAACCAGCAATATTGAAGTCATAACCGACCTCGCCCCCAAACTCCCCGAAGCGATGCTCGATTTTCCCCAGATACAGGAGGTCTTTCTCAACATCATTCTAAATGCCGAACAGGCTATAACCGAGGCAAACGGCGGCGGAAAGCTAACCATCAAGACCGAGGAAAGGAAGGGATATCTCAGAACCACTTTTACTGATGACGGCCCCGGCATTCCCGCCGAAAACCTGGAAAAGATCTTTGACCCCTTCTTCACCACCAAGACAAAAAGAGGCGGCACCGGGTTGGGGCTTAGCGTCTGTCACGGCATCGTAACCGAGCACGGCGGCAGGATATACGCCAGGAGCAAAGCGGGCAAAGGGACTACTTTCGTTGTTGAACTTCCCCTGCCCGCACATTAATAACATCAACAGTCTAACGTCACTGAAAAGTTTGTTAAGTAAAGTTAAGACAATTCATCTTGACAGATAACATAAATGTGGCAAATAATGGACTTTAGTTGACAATTGTGCAAAATTGTATTATAAAGTGACCTTTGTCTGCATATTTCGGCACTAACAGGAGAAATATAGATGACATCTGGCATAGTCAAGGGGCGAGGCAACATGACATCACTGCAGGAAAGGTTTATCCGGTCAGGCTTTGGGAGTCTGACTGAGCAAGAGACCATTGAATTACTACTAAGCCTGGTTCTACCCCACCGGGAAGGCAAGAAAAAAGCGAAAGAGTGCATAGAAAACTTTAATAACCTCAGGGGTTTCTTATCAGCATCCCGCCAGGAGCTGGAACAGGTTGGGATTAAGCCCCCCTGCATGCTTTATATCAAGCTGCTACACGAATTACCGGCCGAGGTCCTCCGGCAGAAGATTGTGGACCAGCCCTCCTACAAATCATCCAAGGAGGTTTATGATTATCTCAACTACTCAATGCGGGACCTCAAAAACGAGATATTCAAGGCTATCTACTTAAATAACCGCAACCAGATTATCAATATAGCCACACTCTTTGAAGGCACGCTGGACAGTATCCCCATCCGCCCCCGTGATATTGTCGAAAGCGCTATTAACCACCGTGCCACCGCCATAATTTTTGCCCACAACCACCCCGCCGGTGACCCCACCCCCAGCAAGCAAGACAAACAGCTAACCAGAGACCTGGTATTCGTGGGCAGTATTCTGCAGATTAAGGTACTGGACCACATCATAATAGGCAACAGCCACTATTTCAGCTTTGCTGACCAGGGACTTATCGAGAAATACGAGGACAGCTTCTTGAGCTTAAAAATAAGAGGGCTCTTTGAAAAACAGATGGACTACTCTTTAGCCGCCGCCCGATTTTCAACCTCTAACTAACCTTTTAACGGCATAACCGTTATAAATAATAGTTGATAACAGATAAGGGGATAGAAGTGAAAAAGCTCCTGATTTTGATGCTGGTGGCGGCGGCTCTTACGGTGGCTGGTTGTATTGGGGTGGCTGAGACCTATACCGACCCCGGACAGACGGTAACTATCGGCGTCAACCAAGAATTTATTATCGCCCTCGGTTCTAACCCCACCACCGGCTATAGCTGGCAGGAAAGCCACGACCAGTCCATGCTTGAGCTGGTGAAATGGAAGTATGAAGAAGAGGCACAGGAGGGTGTAGTCGGCGCCGGCGGGATTGAGTATTTCCGCTTCAAGGCAATAAAAGCGGGGCAGACCGAGATAACCATGGTCTACCAGCGACCCGGGGAGGAAGAAACCCTGGAGCAGAAGGTATTTACCGTCTATATTAAGTAGCCACCCTGATTAGCCGTAGACTCCAGCCGTAGGAGATAGCCCTTTTTAGCCACCCCCCAATTGTAACCACCCAGCTTACCATCTTTAGCCACCACCCGGTGGCAGGGAACTATAATGGGCAGAGGATTTCCGCCCAGAACTTGCCCCACCGCCCGCCCAGCCCCAGCCTTACCCAGTTGCACGGCCATCCAGACATAGCTCCTGGTCTCACCATAAGGGATAAGCCTGGTGAGCCGCCACACCCGGCGTTGAAAAGCGGTAGATGCGGAAAGGTCAAGCTCATCGTTAAAGGCTACCCGGTGACCGACAAAGTAGTCCCTCAGACGCTCCAATAAATCAGCGTAGAAATCGTCAGCCCTGATTGCCTCCCTAACCCTGTCACCCAATAATAGCTCCACCTCCCGGGATGAGCTCTGGGGCAGAGTGACCTTAAGCAATCCGGAACTTGAGGCCAATACCCCCACCCAACCCACGCCAATATTGGAAACAGTATATCTTAGCTTCCCGGTCATATCTCCCTGGCCAGCACCAGCCCCCACACCGAGGCAGCCCCGGCCTGCTTTAGCGCCCGGGCGCAGGCATCGAGGGTAGCCCCTGAAGTGGAGACATCATCTATTAGTATTACCGGTTTGCCTTCAAGTCTCCGGTCGCGGCAGGCAAAAGCACCAGCGACATTACCCCGCCGCTCACCCACCGTCGCCGTCCTGGCCTGAGGGGAAGTATGGCGCTCCCGGACCAGACAGTCGTCCGCTACCGGTAAACCGGCCAACTTTGCCAGCTCTTTAGCCAGCAAGAGAGACTGGTTGTAGCCTCGCTCCCGCAACCGCCTGGGGTGCAAGGGTACCGGTACCAGGACTTCACCGGGCACAGGGTTATCGAGCAGATAGTCACTAATCAATTGAGCAAGTTGCCCGGCCAGGGCTCTCAGGTTCCGGTACTTCAGCTCGTGGACAGCCTGGCGTATCACCCCGTCAAAGCGGAACGGAGCCCGAATGCCGTCTATCTCAGCCTGCCAACCGAGGCAACTAGCACAGAGAGTATCGCTGGATTGGGGCAGGCCGCACCTAGGACAAAGCGGAGGCGTAACTCTGGGCAGTGACTTGAGGCAGGAGGGACAGATAAAATCCCCTTCCCTCCCACAGCCAACACACCAGCGCGGAAACAAGAGGTCAAGTGCCATCCCCCTGATTTTGGTAAATCGAGGAAGCACATCCAGCTCCGTAATCTAGAGCTTATAAAGTAAAACGGTAAATTATTAGCGGGAGCGAGAGCTGTGCATCGTCCCGCTGATAATGGGTTCGTTAATATAGACATCACCGTTCCTGATTTTTAGGTTGAAACCGCAATCAGGATTGGTGCAAACCCAGGCCTTGTAATGAATAGCCGCCCCCTGACTGCCAAAGTCAGATAAGGGCACCAGGTCTCCAGTCTTACACTTCAGACACTTGGGGAAATTGGATTGTTCCATGAGGTCCTCCTCCCAACCAAAAATTAAATTAAATCTTAAGAAGTATACACCATACTCTGGCCGTTGACAAGGACTATTTTAGCTCGGCCGCGCTGATTTGGCTGTAGATAGCCCCCTCCCTGGTCAACTGGCTCCTCATCAGGCTGACCGCCTCCACCGGGAAACTGCGGGTGGCCTCAAACTTAGTGCCGGCGATAAGCTGCCCCAGTCCCTCCCGCTCTTCCGCCGAAACTTGGTCGCGCACACGGGCCAGGGTCAAATGGGGGGTAAAGCGCCGGTTCTCCGGGATAAAACCCAACCCCGCCAGGTTGGATTCAAGGCGCTGCTGGAGATGAGCCAGCTTATCTTCCTCCCCACTCACCCCTACCCAGACCACCTGCACCCGTCTCAGGTTGGGGAAAGCCCCCAAGCCCTCGACCTTCAAGGAAAAGGGAGACACCCCCTGAACAGCCTCCGCCATAGCGGCGGTTATCGGGCTGAGCTTATCCCCGTCAACACTGCCCAGGAACTTTAAGGTCAGGTGAACGCTGTATGGGTCAACCCACTTTATTGAGGTCTGCCCCCCCGACTTCAGTTGAGCCTGTAGTTGCTTCAAACCGGCTTTGACCCGGTCGGGCAGGCTGATGGCGATAAAACAGCGCACCTGCTCCATAGCTATTTACCTTCGATGCCGAGCAGCCTCAGGGCATTACCCGCCAGCAACAGGTTTTTGTCTTCCTCGGCCAGGTCCAGCCCTTTTATTTCTTTAAGCAACCGGCTCTGCGCCAGCAGGGGATAGTCACTGCCGAAGAGAACCTTGTCAGCGCCCACCAGCTGAATAACCTGGCGGTAAACCTCAGGCGTATAGAGAAAAGGTGAAGCGGCGCTGTCAAAATAGACATTGCCCATCGCCTTTTTAACCTCGGGCATCAGTGCGTAGAAGGGCAGGCCGCCTCCCCAGTGGGCGCAGACTACGGTCAAATCGGGGAAGCTGGTGATAAAGGGGTAGAGCACATCAGGAGTTATAATCCCCTTCCCCTGATAGTTATGCCCTATCGGCTCCGAAGAGTGAAGGAGCAGGGCCAGCCGGTGCTCTTTTAACACCTCCGCCAGGGGAGCCATCACCATCTCGTCGCCGAGGTCAAAAAGCTGTATATCCGGCCTCATCTCGCCCACCCCCTTTATTCCCGCTTTGGCACAGCGTTCAATCTCGGCTACGGCGGCTTTGGGCGAGTTGGGCTGGGCGGCGCAGAAGCCCACCAGCCTCTGGGGGTAGCGGGAAACCGCATCAATGATGTAGTCGTTGGTTTCAACGCACAGCTCGTGGGTCGTCCAGCCGATATTTTGAACAACCGAAATATCAACGCCGGCTTCATCCATAGCAGCGATGAGCTCCTCGGCAGTGGCCATTTTAGCCTTGGAGTCGGAATAAAGGATAGCGAAACAGGGGTCCCGCTCAATGTACCTGCTGCGGTTCTTCTTTATCTCGGGCGGGAAAACGTGGGTATGGAAGTCGATAATCACAGCACGATTATAGCAGAGGTTCTATATCAGCTTCAAGGTAAGCGGGAACTCACTCAGCCGACTCTTCCGGTTTTTCCCCGGCTTCCTTGGCCTCTTCGGCTTCAGCCTCTTCGGCGGCTATCTCTTCCACCGGTATCTCTTCGGCCACCACCTCCTCTTCCACCACCCGAGCCTCGCTGACCTTAACCACCATCTGGTCGGGGTCGGTAATAACGGCAACGTCCGGGCTTAGGGTGATATCCCTGACGAAGATGGCCTGCTCTACCTCCTCCAGCGGGCTCAAGTCAACCTCTATCTGGGGCGGGAGCTTATCGGGCAGGGATTCAACACTCAGGCTGGTGAGGCTGTGGGTCAGGGTGCGTCCCTTTTCCTTCATGGCCGGGGCTTCACCAATCAGGATAATAGGCACATCCACCCTTATCTTCTCCGTCCGTCTCACCTGGTAGAAGTCAACGTGAAGCAGTTCCCCGGTGCAGGGCTCTTTCTGGATTTCCCTGATGAAGACGCTCCGGGGTTCTTTATACCCTTCAACATCAAGAGTGATAAGCCGGGTCATTCCAGCCCGGGCTATAATCCGATGTAGTTTAGCCGTATCGCACTGCAGGGATAGCGAATCAATGCCGTGGCCAAAAAGGTGAGCCGGGGTAGCGCCCTCACGGCGCATAAACCGGGTCTTTTTCCCCACCACCTCTCTTTTGCTGGCCTTTATATTCAAATCAGTCATCTACTGGCTCCTCTAACCTGCTAATTAAAGCAGAGATAGCGATAAAAATCAAACCGGGCTCCTTACTCCCCCCGTGTCAAACAGTTCTCTTTCTTCCCACCCACCCACCCTCAAAGGCTCCGCCTCTCGAACTCTCTTTCCACCCCCCACTGGAGTAATGTCCCTCTTTTACCCCATCAGGTGGGGGGATAAAGGGGCTAAAACAAGAATCTAAGAGAGGTGAAACCTATATTGGGCGGGAGGGTGGGAAGAAGAACACCCGCTACAAATATCCCCGTCCAAAGCCTAGACCTACTATCCCCGATTATAGTATAATTATAGACATGCAGGGGGGTGCCAATGTCGTCACCAAAAGAGTACAAATTACCTTCAACCTCGGCTGATAGCGCAGAAGCCGAGGTTTTTTCGTTATCAGCATCGCCGGCTGCACTTGCGGCAGCCGCCAAACAGATACGCCGTCACATCGTCACCATGACCGGTAAGGCCGGCAGCGGTCACCCCGGCGGCTCCCTCTCCGCAGTAGAGATCGTAACCACCCTTTATTTTAAGATGATGCGCCACAAGCCCCACGACCCCCAGTGGCCGGATAGAGACCGCTTTATCCTGAGCAAGGGGCACGCCGCCCCCCTCCTCTACGCCACCCTGGCCGAATGCGGATACATACCGGTTTCTGAGCTGCTTACCCTGCGGCAGATGGACAGCTTCCTCCAGGGTCATACCGACTGCACCGTCACCCCCGGCGTGGAGATGTCGGCCGGCGCCCTGGGACAGGGACTATCCTTTGCCCTCGGCGTATCTTTAGCCGGCCGGCTTAATAAGCAGGACTACCGGGTATATGTTCTGCTCGGCGACGGGGAGTGCGACGAAGGACAGGTATGGGAGGCGGCCATGGCCTCGTCCCACTTCAAGGCGGATAACCTGGTGGCTATAGTGGACAACAACGGCCAGCAGATAGACGGCTGGAACCGCGATGTCATGAACCTCGAACCCTTCCCGGCCAAGTGGCGGGCCTTCGGCTGGCAGGTCATCGAGGTTGACGGTCACAGTATCCCCCAGCTGACTCAAGCCTTCAAGAAGGCAAAACAGGTTAAAGGCCAGCCGACGGTCATCATTGCCCATACCGTAAAGGGCAAAGGGGTCAGCTTTATGGAGAACAACCCCGATTTTCACGGCGCCGCTCCCAACGCCATCGAGCTTGATTTAGCCCTGAAGGAGCTGGAGTAAAAGTGAAACCGGAAGTTTCGCTGCGGGAGACCTACGGCAAAACCCTGCTGGAACTGGGCATAGAAAACCAGGATATCGTGGTGCTGGATGCCGACCTGTCCCGCTCGACGATGACGCACTTTTTTGCCAAGGAGCTACCGGAGCGCTTCTTTGAATGCGGCGTCGCCGAGCAGAATATGATTAGTATCGCCGCCGGCCTGGCCGCCTCGGGCAAGATAGCCTTTGCCAGTACCTTCGCCGTCTTCGCCCCCGGGCGCTGCTTCGACCAGATTCGCATGTCTATCGCCCAGCCCCAGCACAATGTTAAGATTGTGGCCACCCACAGCGGCATCACCGTCGGCGAGGACGGCACCTCGCACCAGGCCATCGAAGATTTAGCCCTTATTTGCTCCCTGCCCGGCTTTAACGTCATCGTCCCCGCCGATGCCATTGAAACCGCCCAGGCGGTAGAGGCGGCGGTCAGCACCCACGGGCCGTTCTACATCAGGCTGTGCCGCCCCAAATCTCAGCTTATCTATAACGAGGACTACCGCTTCCAGCTGGGAAAGGCGGTAACCCTGAGGAAAGGCAAGGATGCCGCCATCATCGCTATCGGCCTGATGGTCAAGGCGGCTCTGGAAGCAGCCCAAAATCTGAAACGGGAGGGCATAGACTGCGGGGTGCTCAATATGCCCACCCTCAAGCCCCTCGACCAGACGGCTATCATCAAGGCGGCCGAGACCGGCGCTATTATCACCGCCGAGGAGCACCTGGAGCACGGCGGCCTGGGCAGTATGGTGGCCAGGGTGGTTACCCAGCACCGGCCGGTGCCTATGGAGCTGGTGGCACTTAAAGACACCTATGCCAAATCGGGCAAACCGGCCGAGCTCCTGGAGAGATATGGCCTGACCGCCAGGGACATCGAAAAGGCAGTAAAGTCAGCCATAAAAAGGAAGCGATTAAGCACTTCCCGCCCCTGAAATATTGACCGCCTGTCTCGTCCTCAGGAAATGGGTAAAACCCACCAGGCAGGGTAGAGCCACCCCGTAGGCTATAAGTGCCCCGGGAACTCCCAGCCACCAGCACACCAGCGGCAGAGGAACAAACAGGACGGCGCTGGCTAGAATCACATTGCGCCAGATAACCAGGGTCAGTATCGCCGGTGCCGCCAGGATGAGCATTGGCTGAGTAATGGTGGTCAGCAGCACACCGATAGTAGTCGCCTCCCCCCGCCCTCCCCGGAAGCGGAGAAACACCGGCCAGTTATGCCCGATGACGGCGGCTGCCCCGGCCAGCAGCACGGCTATCTGGGGCAGGTTAACCGCTTGAGCGATAAGAATCGCCAGCGCCCCCTTGCCAGCATCGATAAGACCCACGGCTATCCCTATCTTAGCTCCCAGCTGCCGGAAGGCGTTCTGGGCGCCCACATTGCCATCCCCCACCCGCCGGATGTCAACCTTCTTAAAAATACGTCCGGCGATATGGGCGGTGGGGATGGAGCCGAGCAGGTAACCTAAAATTACCATTAACCAGGGCATATCTCTTCTCTCAATGGTGCCGGGGGTGGGACTCGAACCCACAAGGACTAGGTCCGGCGGATTTTAAGTCCGCTGCGTCTGCCTGTTCCGCCACCCCGGCGCCGAAATTATTGTAAGTGCTGGCAGTATAAGCGTCAAGCCGGGGATATTGCAATACCCTCAAAAGTATGTCAATCTTATTATAAAAACAGCTATGAAAAGGTCAATTCTAAAGTGGGAACTAATCGGCATAGCCGTCATCGCCATAGTTGGCTCGGTGCTGCACTTTGCCTTCGAGTGGTCGGGCAGCTGGCCCCCAATGGGCGTAATTGCCGCCGTCAATGAGAGCGTCTGGGAACACCTAAAAATAGCCTTCTGGCCAGCCCTGTTTTACGCCCTATTCGAATACCCCTTCTTCAGGGGCTTTGCCAAAAATTTCGTCATTGCCAAGGCGGCCGGTATTTACGTCATGCCCGTTGCCATAGTGGTGCTTTTCTACTCATATACGGCTATTATCGGCGGGGACATCCTCATCATCGATATCCTGATTTTCGTCGTCGCCGTGGCTATCGGCCAGTTGACCAGCTACAAGCTGTTAACTATTGGACGATTGCCACCGTGGTTAGATGAAGTGGGACTGGTAATGGTAATTCTGCTGGCGGTAGCTATAGGCGTATTTACCTTTTACCCACCGCAACTGCCCATCTTTAGGGACAGCCTTACCGGCGCTTATGGCATCCTGGAATAAAACCGGGCTTCTACTGGGCAACATTCAGAACCGGTTCGGTAACTGGCGGGGGCATCAGGTTATCCTGGTCTGCCCGCAGTATCTTGGTCAACTTCACCGGGCTGCTGGCTTTCAGCATGGCTTCCTCTTTGGAAACAATGCCGCTCTTGACCAGCTCAGCCAGCGCTTGATCCAGGGTGTGCACTCCCTCCAATTTACCCATCTCCAGGCTGGCTGATATTTCATGTATTTTCTCTTCGCGGATAAGCCTTTTGACTACGCTATTAGCTAGCATAATCTCAAAAGCAGCTATCCGCCCTCCCCCGATACGGGGCAACAGGGTCTGCGAGAGCACGGCCTCTATCACCTGTGATAGCTGCGATCTCATCTGGTGTTGCTGGGCCGGGGGGAAGACATCAATGATGCGGTCGATGGACTGGGCGGCGTCAAGGGTGTGCAGCGTTGCCAGCACCAGATGCCCGGTCTCGGCGGCGGTGATGGCGGTACTTATCGTCTCCAGGTCGCGCATCTCCCCGATAACAATTACATCCGGGTCATGGCGGAGGGCGTGGATTAGGGCGGCAGAGAAAGACCTGGTATCATCTCTCAGGTCTCGTTGCCGGATGAGGCATTTATTATCCTGGAACAGGTATTCAATGGGGTCTTCGATGGTAATCACGCTTCGGTTTGCGTTCTCATTGAGGTGATTTATCATTGCCGCCAGGGTGGTTGACTTACCGCTCCCGGCAGGACCGGTGACCAGGACCAGTCCTCTCGGCTTGAGGATAAGTGTTTTACAAATCTGGGGTAATTCTAACTCATCAACCGATGGCACTCTGGACGGCACCCGCCGGAAGGCAAGGCTCATGGTGCCTCTCTGCTGCAGCACGTTAACCCGGAACCTGGCCAGCCCGGGCACGCTATAGGCAAAGTCCAGCTCCCGTTCTCTATTAAAAGCCTCTCGCTGTTCCTCGGTAGCAATTTCCTCAAATATCCCTTCAATATCTTCGGCGGTAAACGGCGGCCATTCCTCTTGAGGAACGAGCACGCTATCGATACGGAGCACGGGCGGGCTGGGCACCTTAACGTGTAAATCAGTAGCTCCCTTTTCAATCACCAGTTCCAGAATTTCACGAAATCCGTTTAGTTCGCTCACTTACAGACGTCTCCTTCCTAAACCGTAGATGCTAAAAAACCGACCCCCCTTTAGGGCCGGTTTCACCACTTGCTCCCCAGAGCCCAGGTGACCAGATACAGGCTCTGGTTCAACACATCCCTATTTCTTTAAGTTACACTTAGTATTAAATGGCTAGCTAAAAAGATTCACTCGGGTCATACTTTTCTCCATTTTGCAAATCGCTGTCATCCTAACACACTCAACCTGCGTAAGTAATCACCCAAATAGGCTAATTCAAGTAGTAAATAGTACTGGGAGAAAGGTCATGGAGGAATTACCGGGCGGACAAAATGAGATTTGGAGGCGACGACCGGATTCGAACCGGTGAATAGGGGTTTTGCAGACCCCCGCCTTAACCACTTGGCCACGTCGCCCCTTGATATCTTTATGGAGCGGAAGACGAGATTCGAACTCGCGACCCTCTCCTTGGCAAGGAGATGCTCTACCGCTGAGCCACTTCCGCTTAACACCCGTGAAAATCAAAGATTTCCGCGGGAACCCGTTTTT
>Ga0315543_1004043_pt1 | contig 12663 bp, 13 predicted proteins | sample SalMarSW160210MG_2_FD_203098 | JGI IMG/M metagenome (GOLD analysis project Ga0315543, IMG submission 203098) | Salt marsh sediment microbial communities from the Plum Island Ecosystem LTER, Massachusetts, United States - Salt Marsh Sediment SW1601-210 ...
AAAGATGATAATATCATGGACTAAGAGATGAATTCAATGAAACGAAGCCGACAGCGTGTAACAGCGTGTATCTGGTTCGGGCTACGCCCTCACCCAAATTCCTTGCTTCGCTCGGAAGTTCGCATATACCAGAACCGTTGTGCGAAATCGCCTTTCAAGAGCATCATGAGAGGAAATTTCAATGGATAAACCAATGTCCAATTTTCATTTCAAATTTATGTCTTTCGGCTTCAAATTTCGCGATTTCTTCTTGCCTCCCAAGAATATCTTGGAAGAGGTGGGGATAAAACCAGGGTTTCATGTACTTGATTATGGCTGTGGACCTGGGAGTTATACAATGGCTGCTGCAGAATTGGTAGGAAAATCAGGGAAAATTTACGCCTTGGATATATATCCACTTGCAATTCAGAGCGTTCAGAGGATCGCTTCAAAAAAGCAACTTACGAATTTGGAAACTATTTGTTCCGATTGCAAAACTGGATTGCCAGATAATGGCGTAGATGTAGTTCTATTATACGACATCCTTCACACGTTGAGCGACCCAAATGGAGTGTTAGAAGAGTTACATCGAGTATTAAAACCAAACGGAATTCTGTCGTTCAGTTCTGGTAACCATATGAAAGAAGATGAAACAATATCTAAGGTAACAAATAGAGAATTGTTTAGGCTATGGCGAAAAGGTGAATTCACATATAATTTCTTGAACGTTAAAAAGGAATAGTAATGGGCAACTTCGCACAACACAGCATATACGGCTCACTTCGTTCACCAAAATTTCGGTTACGCCGAAACTTCGTATATGCTAGGACCGTTAGCCGACATTGCTTAATATGTGGGTGTAATATATTATGAAAAAGATAAAAAGGGATGAAACTTATTATATCGCAAAAACCTTTGACTATATAGCAAAGCGCTATGACCGTTCTGTGAAAAAGAAGTTCGGGCTTGAGTTTTATTCCCTTGCCGCAAAATTATGTGGCCTAAAAGAAGGTGATAAAGTATTGGATGCAGGCTGTGGCACGGGAATACTTGCTTTGATGCTTAAAAAACAAGTGGGAAATAACGGGTTTGTAGCAGGGATTGATATGTCTTCAGGAATGCTCGAACAGGCAAAAATCAAATCAGATAAAGAGAACCTCCATATTGACTTCAGAGTTGCATCAATTAAAAAGATACCTTTTTCTGGTAACTTCTTTAACGTAGTTACTTCTACATGGGTAATTCACCAGTTGTCTCTTTCCTTGAAAAAGAAAGCTCTTAAGGAGATATTCAGGGTTTTGAGACCTAGCGGACGTTTCTTATTGGTTGACCTTCATAGAATTACTAATCCATTACGTGCATTTTTTAACTTGCCTTTTTATTGGTGGAGTGAAGGATATAAAATTCATGTTTGGGGAAAACTACCTGACTTATTAAGCGAAACAGGATTCGTAGAGGTTAAAATTATAAATAGAATACGAGATAAGATAGATTATATTAGTTCATTTAAACCAAAAAAGTTTGATGAAGAATGAATACATTGACAATTATAAAGCAACGTCGCCTAACAGCGTGTTTGTGGTTCGCCTCGCTTACCCAAATTGCTCCGTTCCGCTCTGCAACTTCGGATACACCGAAAACGTTGTCCCAAATTGCAAACAAAAAGGTGAAAAGATTTATAGATACCCCAAAATCAAAATTTCTATGACATAGAGGAGTGCAAGATAATCCTTGTAGATGAGAGTATAAAGAAAGCTGTGAGTAGCGGCGAAATTGAGCTTAGTGATTTTTCCGAGAAGTGTCTTCAGCCTGCGAGTTACGATCTACGGGTCCGAGAGGACGGGTTTATGCTCTCGGCGGGCAGGGTGATAAACATTTAAGATGAAGGAGTGTTGGAGATTCAACCAGGTGATTTTGGGCTCGTCATGACGCATGAGAAGCTGTGGTTACCTACTAACATGCTTGGTCGATTTGGTCTGCGTTCGGCATACGCACGGATGGGGCTGTTGGCAACGGCCGGTCCACAGGTTGACCCTGGTTTTGAAGGAAAGCTAGTAATCGGCATAGTCAATTTTAGCTCCCAATCAATCAAACTATGGTACCTGACACCGTTCTGTTCCCTAGAATTAGAGAGGCTGCAGCGTTCTGCCTCCGCTCCCTATCACGGCCCATATCAGATGCAAGAACATCTCACGGATGAAATTATTAGCAGGATTCCGAAAGAGCCATTTCCTCTTGCTGTGATGTTGATTCGTCAGCTGGCAGCAATCTCACCATCATTAGGACTTGCAGAAGCGTCGACTTTGCCTCGGAGAGAGCTCCCAAAAGGTCTTATTATTTTTCAACGGGAGAAACGGCGTTTGAGCGGCTTAAACCAGGACTATTGAAGACACATCGGGGGCAATATGTGGTTATCCGAGAAGAAAAAGAAGATTTATTTGGCCATAATAAAACTGAATTGGCCAAACAAGCCTATGAGAAATTTGGATACGGACCTCTTTATATTGGTTTGGTGAAAGAAGAGCCTGAAGTGGCACACTTCCCGACACCCAGAGTGCCGAGGAGGATGACATGAGTTATCAATATGACAATCAACATTATAATCCTCCAGCCCCGGTGCTACCTATTACTATGCGCACTCCAGGCGATAACATGAAGCAGGTAACGACCGATGTATTGGTGGACACAGGAGCAGACATGACATACCTTCCAACAGCGATTATTAACGCCCTCGGTGCTGAGCGTGCAAGTACCTATAATGCCGTCGGTATAAATGGGGTATCGATTGGTCCTGCTAATACCTATTTTCTGGAGTTCGAAATAGCAACAACGAAAAAACTCGTGGAGGTTATTGCAGTTGGCGATGAGCCTATTCTGGGTCGAAACCTCATTAACGAGTTCATACTTGAGCTTCATGGACCCACTCAGGAATTGAGCATTACGTTGGGCACCTAATAGGACTAAGAAAATCTTAAGACAATTGACAAGGGGCGAGTAACATGCAACTTCGGACAACACAGCATAAAAGGTTCGTATCTTACGACACTCACCCAAATTTTTTACTTCATAAGAACTTCTTTTATGCTGGGAACGTTATATGAAATAGCACCGAAAACGAGTGAGGTCATGTGCAAAATAGATATTGGTGGGTACTGTCAAAACTTATATGAAAGAATATGAAAGATAAATATGATAGATCAACAAAGTAAAAAGATAGAATTTTCTTTGGAGTAAGGTCATAATTGTTCTTTGAAAAGAGAGTTTTAATAGTTGTAGGGCTTGATACTAGAGTAAGAAAATGGAAGGTTGGTTATTCTGGGTCTACTATTAAAAACTAAGTGAGGTTTAATTTAAAAAGGTAGGCTTTTAGCAGGCCCTGAAAATCCTATTGTGGATACTGACGCTCTAGAGGATAACCCTTCAGGTTACCCACATCACTTGGATAGCTCTTCGAGCTCTCCACAGTCACCACAATCTTGCTCCTATCTTTTGATCAATCAACTCTTTTAAAAGACCTAGTTGAGCGAGGGCTCTGTAGCTAACTGGATAACTTTAGCCCATTTACCCTGAAGGGTGTCTATATCCTTTAATTCTTCTAAGGGTATAGGCACAGAATAATTAAGGCTAATATGTGGTCGAAGAAAGTTATAGTGAGTAACAAACAGAGTAGTTAAAGCTACTGCTCCGTTTCTGGAATGAAAACCATAAGCAGCTCTTACATGAAATTTATAGGTGCGATTAAGTCTTTCAATAAGCTCTTTGAAGGGACGAAACTCCTCTGATTCTGAATCAAGATTCTGTAGTCCAATGACTTTCTTATGAGTTAGCTTAGGTTCATAACTCTGGTTGATGAAGTGAATACCGGCAGGATAAGAAGGATTACCATCGCTCACCAGAGTGATCTCTTGCTTAAGGTTAGCGGTACGAATGGCCTCATTCATGGCGATGACAGCCGGCAGGGTATCCCTTGTTCCATCAACATGATAAGATGTGATCTTACGGCTTTTCGAGGAGATAAAAAAGAAGACGTAATTATGTTCGCCTCTTACTTTAATATAGGTCTCATCGCCAGCTTGAAGATCGTCTACTTCTCCCTTATTGGCTAGATTGAATCTATGACAATAGGGAGCAGCCATCTCGGTATAGTTAAGAACAGTCTGATAAGAGATAGGTAGTTTAAAGACATTACCCAGAATAAAGGCGGTCTTTCTGGCAGAGATACCTAAAGATATGTGAAAGGTAAGAGCAAGACATAAAGTATTAAGAGAGTTGTGGATTTTGAAAAGAGAGGAAGAATCTTTTTCCTCGGGGGCAGAATGCTTCAGCTCCTCTTGGGTGAAATGATATTCTCGATACTGGTATCTGAGTTTAAACTGAGAAGATTTGAGTTTGGCTAAAATCCTTTCTCTAAAATTAAGCTTTGCTTTGTTCTTTAAAAAACATAGGCACTTGTCATTATCACATTTATAGATAGAGACATCTCTTCGCTCTTTCCAAAGATAAAGTGAATGGCCACAATAATAGCAAAAATAGCGAGCTTTACTCCGATGACGAGGATGTACTTGTGATAAAGAAGAGCAGACTTTACACTTAAGCTGGGTACGCTTTTTACCGTCATTGAAATAAAGGTATTGGCAAGGAGCATCACAAATCTTGCAAGTAGAGCCTTTAGGTACTTTAGTCTTAGGATCTTTAGTATTAACTGCTTTAAGAGGATGACCTTTCTTTTCCTCATAAGTAGATAAAAGTTTCCTCCAGTCTAACTTTGGAGTAATTTTAGGAGGAGTCTTAAGAGGTGGGTTTGGATCAACAAAGAAGTTGCGGTAATTAGGATGCTTTTCTTTGAAATCATCTTTAGGTTTAACCTCAGGATTGCGGTTGGCTAGAACATCTAAAAGACCTTGAATAATTTCTTCTATTTCTTCACGGGTGAACTTGGAGCAGATCCAGATAACAAAACGAGCAGTTTTTTTCACTTGACTTGCCTCCTTTTTGGTGGATTCCCAAATCCTACTGTAAGAAGTAGGGGGGAGGCAAGCCACTTTCACCAAAATACTTAGAAATAAAGAGTTTAAGAGAAAATTACTAAAAAACTTTTGACAATACGCAAATTAAGTTAAGGAGATAAAAATGATACGAAAATTAGTAGTAGTGTTGCTAACAGGAGTTATATGTTTATTAGGAATAACTTCCGCGTTAGCAGTGACGTACAACGAAGCTCCCATACTAAGGACAATGGTTGCCGCTGGAGAACTTCCACCCGTAGAGGAGAGGTTACCTGAAGCTGAGGACATCTATGTAGTGGTACCCGCTGAAAAGATCGGCCGTTACGGAGGGATTCTTCATACCGCAGGGGCAGGACCGGAGTGTGATGACCAGATGGCCTTATCCTCCACGAATCTCGTTAAATGTACCGCTGACGGTAGTGGGTTCGTTCCTCATTTAGCTAAACGAGTTGAATCTTCTGAGGACCAGACTGTATGGACAATTCATTTACGAAAGGGGTTGAAATGGTCGGATGGACACCCCTATACTGCTGACGATATAATGTTCTGGTACAATGATGTGCTACTCAACGAAGAACTTACACCAGTTGTAGGATCCGATTGGCTGTCAAAAGGGGAGGTAATGAAACTGAAAAAATTAGATGCCTATACAGTGCAGGTAGAGTTTGTTGCGCCAAACCCCTTTTTCAGAAACGTACTGTTTATGGCTACTAACTACTGGGCTATGGTAACCCCAAAACACTTTCTGAAGCAATTTCACCCAAACTATACTTCCGAGGAAAAGTTAGGGGAAATGGCTAAAGAAGGTGGCTTTGATTACTGGTACCAGCTCTACCTATTTAAGTTTCGGACTCGCTACGGTTTGGTGATGAATCCTGATTGTCCTACCATAGTCGCTTACAGATGTGTTACGGAAACTCCAGACCATCGCGTGTTCGAGAGAAATCCTTATTACTGGAAGGTAGATACCGAGGGAAATCAATTACCTTATATCGACGAAATTCGGACTAGCATATTAACCGACAAGGAAGTCTATAACGGGAAGATAATAAGTGGCGAAGTTGATTTTGCCGGCTTTAACACCAGCTTACGGAACTATCCTATGTACAAAACATATGAGGAGGCGGGTGGTTACCGGACTATCCTTTGGGACTATGGAAATCTAGCCACTATTTATGCAGTTAATCAGAACTAGCACAGACCTTGTCTTAAGAGAGGTATTCCAAGACCTGAGATTCCGCAAGGCTCTTTCATTGGCGATAGATCGTGAAGAAATTAACAAATCTTTCTTCTTTGGCAAAGGGAAACCTATGCAGTATACCGTCTTTGACTCGAGCAAATACTACGAAGACCGCTTCGCCAACGCTTATATAGAATACAATCCCGAAGAAGCTAAAAGGTTACTAGATGAGATGGGGTTGGTTGATAAAGATAGAGATGGCTGGTTGGAACGACCTGATGGTAAGAGACTAAGCTTTACCATTGAGGTTTTCGAGATAGAGCAGGTCACAATTGCAAGAGTTGAACTAGCAGCCGAGTATTGGAAAGCACTGGGTCTCGATGTAAGAGTCAAACAAATCTCAGGAGAGCTTGCAGCAGTACGGGTTACTGGTAATATGGTAGATTGTTCGACTTGGACTGGGGGAGAAGTTCTTGATTCTCTCTTTCCAATGTACGTCCACTGGTTTCTTCCTATGATGCCTGGATGGAGCCAAAACTCTGCTCCGGCATGGGCACTTTGGTTCCAAACAGAGGGAGCTCAGGGAGAAGAGCCTCCAGCTAGGATTAAAGAACTCAGAAGCTGGTGGGAACAAACAAAAGTGGAGCCAGATGAGCAAAAAAGAATAGAGCTCGGTAAGAAAATCCTCGAACATCAAGCCGAACAGCTCTGGGTAATTGGTGATGTAGGCTATGTTCCTCAGGTTCTTATTTTTAATGAGAAGCTACGGAACATACCCGAGACAGGTATTTGGGCTTGGGGAACGCTTTGGACTATCTCTCGTGATCCTGAACAGTGGTTCTTTGAAAAGTGAAGTATGGAACTAACTGTAAGCAGCAAAGAGGTCATTGATCATAGTCTATAAGATTTATCAGGCTCTCTGCCCCCAAAAGAGCGGGGAGCCTGAGACTTATGTGAGTAGGAAAGCAATCTTTGTTGATTGAATTACTAAATAAAAAGACGGATAAGGAGGAACGAGAATGAGCGATGTCAAGACTGTACCAAGTCCGAAGGAAGTTAGGTTAGGAAAAGGAGAGTTCTCGGTAAATGAGCAAACAGCCATTTTATTGGCAGGAGCTCATACAAGAGCGGACGAATTTGCTGCAGGTTTACTAAACGAAGACATACAGACCACCATTAGAGTCTTTTCACCTTCCTCAGAGTCGAAGAATGTAATCGTTTTATCTATCTTCGATAGAGATAAAGAGTTTAGGACTGCGTTTGACTGGCAGGATGCTCTCTTCGACGAAAGGCTAGAGGAGGAGGGATATAGCTTGAGCATAGATCCTGAGCGTATTCTAATTGGCGCAAGGACTGGGGCTGGTCTCTTCTATGGTGTGCAGACATTAAGACAATTACTCGAGGAGGAAGAGGGCAAGATGAAAGTTCCGTGCCTGTATATAAGGGACTGGCCTTCGATTAGATATAGAGGCGTGATGCAGGATATCTCTCGTGGACAAGTGCTCAATATGGAATCGCTAAAGCAGGTAATACGAACCATTAGCTACTTCAAGTTGAATCTGCTATCTCCTTACATAGAGCATACCTTTTCCTTTGAAGGACATCCCTTAATTGGCCAAGGCTGCGGCTCCTTAACTAAGGAAGAGGTAAGACAATTGGATGAATACGCAAGAGGCTATCACATTGAGCTTGTTCCTTCCTTCCAAGCCTTAGGTCACTTTCAGCAAATCTTAAAACACAAGGAATATGCTCGTTTAGCGGAAACGGAGGCAAGATGGTCCTTGAGCCCAGCTGAGGAAGACAGCTATAAATTATTGGAAGAGTTGTTTTCCGAGATAGTACCTGCCTTTAGTTCCAAGTTCTTTAATATCGGCTGTGATGAGGTTTGGGATTTGGGAACGGGAAAGTCTAAAAAAATGGCTCAGGGAAAAGGAGAGCTATATCTTTCTCATATCTTAAAGGTAAAGGAGATGTTGGATAAATATGGCAAGACCACCATGCTTTGGGGAGATATGCTCTTGCATTATCCAGAGATTATTCCTGAAATACCCAAAGATGTAATTGTTATGAACTGGCATTACGGTAGTGAGAAATTTGAGGATGAGAATTACTATCGTCCTTTCATAGAGGCGTTTCAAAAGGCAGGACTGACTCAGTTTGCCTGCGCAGGAACAAGCAGCTGGCTTCGTCTTTTCTCCGATCTTAGGCTAGCCAATAAGAATGTGAGCTGTCTTGTCTCGGAAGCGCATAAATATGGAGCGAAGGGAATGTTAAATACTAACTGGGGAGATGGTGGAAATTACAACCTTTTGGGATATGCCTGGCATGGATTCGCCTTTTCTGCCGAGGCCGCCTGGAGTCCAAAGAAGGTAGACGAGCGCACTTTTGATGCTCGATTTTGCCGTCAGTTCTTTGGGCCAGGTACCGAAGAGATGGCTCAGATGTTCTGGCTACTCACCCAAATAAACTACGCAGTTGATATCGACCTTCCTAGAGAATATCCTTCTTGGGCTTTTCTCTTATTCTGGGATGACCCTTTCCGGGGAAGATATAGCGTAAAGGTCAAGGATCCCTTAGAGACAGGAAGGAGATTGATACAGCTATCTAACTCCATTTCGAGGATTATCTCTCACAATGAAGACAAGATAACGAAAAACAAAGGATGGCTGGATGACCTATCTTTCGCTTCTCGTCAAATCGGCCACTTGGGGCAAAGGCTCGTATCGATCGAGGAAGCTAAGAACAGTTATCATCGAGCATATCTGAAGCTCGGTGAGGAAAAGGTAGTCTTAGAATCTCTTGACAAAACTATCGCATCGTTTGGGAACTTGTGGGAAGGCATCTCTACATTGAGAGAAGAGTACCAGAAACTATGGTTAAGAGAAAATAAGGAGCCAGGTCTGAAGTATAATTTAAAAAATTATGACAGGGTGATCAGCTCTTACGATAGAAAAGTTTCCGAGCTTGAGGAGGTCAAGAAAAGTTATATAGAGCCGGGAGGCTCATTGCCAAGGCCAGATGAGCTATTCTCCTAAGTGGAAAAAGAGGGTAGGAAAAAATGATCTTTTACATCCTGCGTCGGCTCGTTTATATGGTTCTTATTTTAGGGGTAGCTTCTATTATTTCATTTATCATTATCCAGCTTCCTCCGGGTGATTATTTAACTTCCTATATAGTACAATTGGAAGCGACTGGTGCGCAGGTTAACGAACAACAAGTCGCCTCACTAAAGAAACGCTATGGTTTGCACCTTCCAGTATATCTTCAATATTTTACATGGGTGCGGAAAATGCTCTCTGGAGATTTTGGAAGATCCTTCCACTGGAATAAACCAGTGAGGGAGTTAATAGCTGAACGGTTGCCATTAACAATCACGATATCTCTTTTGACGCTCATTTTTACTTATGTAATAGCTGTACCCATAGGCATTTACTCAGCCACACACCAGTATTCTACTGCTGACTATATCTTCACAACTATTGGATTTGCCGGTCTGGCTACTCCTAACTTTCTTTTCGCTCTGATAATGATGTTTCTTTTTTTCACGTATTTTAACTTTTCCATTGGCGGTCTTTTCTCTCCAGAATATGTAGATGCAGCTTGGAGCATGGGCAAGATTTTCGATATGCTAAAGCACCTTCCAGTTCCCATAATAGTTATCGGCACAGCCGGCACAGCCGGGCTTATTCGTGTTATGAGAGGGTGTTTACTAGACGAGCTTAGAAAACAATATGTCATAACTGCTCGAGCTAAAGGAGTTGCAGAAAGGTCTCTTTTATTTAAGTACCCGGTAAGAATGGCCATTAATCCTATAATTAGTACCATAGGCTGGACGCTTCCCGCTATTGTCTCTGGAGAAACTATCACTGCCATAGTACTTAGTTTACCCACCACAGGACCTCTACTTTTCCAGGCATTGTTGACACAGGATATGTACCTAGCAGGAAGCACTATTATGTTCCTAACCTTTCTAACCGTGGTAGGTACCTTTATCTCTGACCTTCTTTTGGTCTGGATAGATCCTCGTATTAAGTACGAAAAGACAGGTTAAAGCATGCAAAAAAAAGAGGAAATCAGTGCTGAGGAAAAGCTTTATATAGCCTCACAATGGCAGCTTATGTGGCGGAAGTTTAGAAAACATGAGTTAGCCATCTTTGGCGGTGGCGTACTCCTGATTTTCTATATTGCAGCTCTATTCTGTGAGTTTTTCGCCACTCAGGACATATATAAACGTCACGTAGATTATATCTATTGTTCACCTCAAAGAGTTTGATTCTTTGATGAAAATGGATTCAACTTTCGCCCTTTTATTTACGGGATGGAAATAACATCAGATCCGGTAACTTGGGAGAGAATATACACTGTGGATAAAACTAAAAAATACCCCGTATACTTTTTTGTTCACGGGGATAATTACAAGCTATGGAATCTATTTCCTGCCGATTTGCACCTTTTTGGGATAAAAGAAGAAGCAGTATTTTTTTTATTTGGGGCGGATAACCTGGGAAGAGACTTATTTTCCCGTATTCTTTACGCCGCCCGCATTTCCCTGTCCGTAGGGTTGGTCGGGGTAGCTTTTAGCTTTGGATTAGGATCTATATTAGGAGGATTGTCTGGATATTATGGAGGGACAACTGATATGACCATCCAGAGGGTTATAGAGCTTTTAATCTCTTTGCCAACCATCCCCTTATGGATGGGCTTATCTGCAGCCCTACCAGCAGAATGGTCAGCGATTAGGATTTATTTTGGCATCACGATTATTCTCTCTATTGTAGGATGGTGTGGCTTAGCTCGAGTAGTAAGAGGAAAAATATTAGAGTTAAGGGAAGAAGATTTTACCATGGCGGCTAAGATTTCTGGAGCAAGCGAGATGAGAATAATCACCAGACATCTTCTTCCTTCATTTTTAAGCTATCTTATAGTACATCTAACTTTAGCGATCCCTTGGATGATTTTAGGAGAGACTTCTTTAAGTTTTTTAGGGCTGGGGCTTCGTCCGCCGGTGGTTAGCTGGGGTGTCTTGCTAAGACAGGCTCAAAATTTTCGCACTGTTTCTCTTCACCCTTGGCTCTTGATCCCGGGATTGTTCGTCATCGCCGCTGTATTACTTTTTAACTTCTTGGGCGATGGTTTACGTGATGCAGCTGATCCATATAAATGAGTTAAGGAGAAAAGAAAGGAGAAAAGATTTTATGAGAAGCTTATCAGGCAAAGAACGGCTTCTGCGTGTATTCCGACAACAACTAACAGACCGCATGCCATTCTGGATATGGGATGTCGATCCTATGTTCCCTTCAGATCGATCCTCTTGGAAACCCCTCTATGAGTGGGTGGAAAAGTATGAGTTGGATATTATGCGATTTTGGCATCCTAAGTTCGAAAGTGTTGTCGAGCAGCCCACGGTGCATTTAAGAGAAAAATTACAGTCGAGTAAATCTGGTATGTGGGAGTATAAAAGTGTAATAAGCACACCAATAGGTGACCTTACCCAAGTTTATTATCAGCCAAAAGACGGAAGTCCCGGGTATGTTAAAGAATATTTCGTGGAAAGTGTTGAGGATGCTAAAAAATGGCTTTCAATCCCTCCTCGTATTATTAAGCCGGAAGTGGCCTCCTATTTTGAGTTGCAAAATAAAACAGGTAATAGAACAATGCTAATAGTTAGCATCGGTGAAGCAATGTATTCTATACATTGGATGATAGGGTCCGAAACTTTTGGTTTCTGGCTAAGGGAAGAACGTTCCCTCCTTCATGAGATGATAGACCGCTCGTACGCAAACATCGAAAATTTGGTCAAGTATCTTCTTTCTCACGATGTAGGAGACTGCTATGGCTGGGTTGGCCCTGAACTCTGCATCCCGCCACTTGCTTCTCCAGAGGATTTTCGAGAATTCGTCTTCAACTACGATAGACGAATAATTGATTTGGTTCATAATTCAGAAAAGGTGGTCTGGCTCCATTGCCATGGTGATATGAAGCCTGTATTATCGGACTTCGTAGAAATGGGAGTAGATTGCCTCAATCCGATCGAACCTCCTCCTGTGGGGGGACTAACTTTAAAGGAGGCAAAGGAGCTTGTTAATGGCCGAATGACACTCGATGGTGGATTTGAGAACAATAATTTCGATACATTAGAGGTAGAGGAAGTGGAAAAATTGGTAGAGGAAACCGTAGCGGTGTGTAAGCCGGGCGGTTGCTATATATTTAGCGAAACAGGGACTCCAGGAACTTGGCCGATTTTGACTGAAAAACATATTGCAAATTACAGAGTCTTCATAGAGACAGGAGTGCGATTAGCAAGTTATAATTGAATTTGCAGCTTCCCCTTCTTGGATAATTCCACTGAACGAGATAAAGGTATAGAAATGAATAAAAGAGAGCGATATCTAAGAACTATTGAATTTCGTAAACCTGATAGAATACCCTGTAATGTAGCCCTGCCTCCTGCTACTTGGCACAAATATAAAGAAGAGCTAGAAAAAATAGTTCTTGAAC
>Ga0315543_1004044_pt1 | contig 12662 bp, 10 predicted proteins | sample SalMarSW160210MG_2_FD_203098 | JGI IMG/M metagenome (GOLD analysis project Ga0315543, IMG submission 203098) | Salt marsh sediment microbial communities from the Plum Island Ecosystem LTER, Massachusetts, United States - Salt Marsh Sediment SW1601-210 ...
ACATGGCGAGATCCTCCTTGACTCACTTCGCCCCCCTGCGTTCATTCACCGGCCAACCATGATGCCCCAATGCTCCCAATTCTCCAATACCAACCAGGAAATGTGTGTAACAACGAGGGCGTTGCCCTCGGCTACGATGTTCGAGCCCTTCGGGCTAATCACATGAAGAAGCTGCGTCGGTGCTTTACTATGGCGTGAGCTACCAAGCCACTAAACAGTCCTCCTTCTTTCTCGCATCCTGTTCAACCCGAGCGCAGGTCGACCATCATCACGCGCGGGAAGCGGGCCGGGGGCTCGGCCACGTTCGGGTCGATCGCCAGATGATCTTCGAGACGATGGAGCACGTCGGCCAGGCGCTGAATGTCGTGTCGCGGCATTTCCGGGTAGAGTGGCAGAAAGACCATGCCGGCTAGTACCTCTCGGGTGGTTTGTGGATCGAGCTGGGGACGATCCTCCGGCGGATCGATGACCCTGAGGCTGCTGCCCTGCGTGGCGTCGAACCCGGCCTTGGCCAACTCGGCGATGACCGCGGCTGGATCTTGAGTGAGGACGGGAAAGACCCAGTGGGAATGGTCGGGCACGTCGCCGGCCGGGCATATCGCGCCGCGGGGAATGAGTCGAGCCAGGCGCCGGGCGCGGGCGGCCCGGGCCGCGATCCACGCCGGATCAAACGTCCGCAACCGTTGCTCGAGCATCGCCCATAGCGGCGCCGACGGCTGGAAGCGAAGCGGTTCGAGCCATCGCGGTCCGGGGAATGCACGGGCAACACGGTTGATCCAGCGATCGTAGTCCAATCCGGCCCCTCGGCACACGCCAACGATCACGTCACACACAGGCCGGCAAGACAATCCCTTCAGGAACGAGTATTTCATGAAGCGCGTCAGGTAGGTCCAACGGCTCTGCAGCGGATAGAGACGATGCCGCGATTGCATCGTCGCAAGCAGATCCGGCCGACGGACGCAAAACACGGCGCCGCCGAATGCCGTGATCGTCTTGATCGGCCCGAAGCTGAACATCGTCACGTCCGCATCCGGGTGGCCGTCGTAGTCGCAACCGACGAATGCCTGGGCGCAGTCCTCGATGACCAACAGCCCATGCTGCCGGGCGATTTTCAGGATCGGCTCCAGCGGTAGCCGGGTGCCGAAAAGATGCGCCACGACGATCGCCCGAGTCGCCGGCGTGATCGCACGGCGAAGCCGGTCCGCGTCGGGCCCCATGTCGGCCGTGTTCAGATCGACCGGCACGGGCACCAACGCGTGATGCTCGACGATCCGCACCATGTCGGGAATCGTCAGGGCCGACATGAGCACTTCACTCCCGGCGGGCAATTCCAGCGACGCCCAGAGCAGGTCGAAACCGGTGCGGACCGAAAGGCAGGGAAACATCTGCTCCGGCCGGGGCCAGCACTCGCAGACCCGCTGCTCGATCGCCTCGCGATCCAGCCGCGCCAGCATGCCGCGGACGCCGAAGAGCACCTCGGGCCATCCGATGTCGAAACGCATCCGCATCCACATGGTTTGCCGCCTTCGTCAATGTATAGGGATTTGGGGATTTCGGGTATGGGGTGCCACTGGCCGGCCAGTGTAGTTCAAAGGTCCAACCTTTCCGACGCATCATGATCCGGCAAGCGGCCCGCGGCAGCCGGGCGCCGCAACGCCGGCCAATCGGCGAATGCCAGAAAAAAGAGCATTGCCACGTTAACCACCGGCAGCAGCATCAGCAGGGCCAACGCGCCGGGAAACCCGGCCTTCTCAAAAACGAGCCAAAACGGCAACACGGTAAACACGACCGCCCCCACGGCGATAATGCCGATCACCAGCAGTTCGACGAACCCCGGCATGGCAAAAGCAGACAGCTCGGTGAACATCACGATTTCTCCCGTTTTCTCGTATGCGGCGAAGGGATTGGGCCTTTTCGCAAGAGAGTATTCGCTGACTCGTTGGATTTCTTGACCAGTTTCCCGTCGGCCCGGCGCGGCTCGATCACCTTGACTCGGCCGGCCGCCGACGTTCGGGCCACCTCCGCCCAGGATACCCAGGATACCACCGGGCGCCGCAACGTCAAGCGGGCAACCCACTCGGGCTGCGGCGCTGGCGACCAATGGCAAGAGAGCACGCCTTTGAGCGGAGAAAGTCCTTCCCCAGTTCCGCTTGTTTATCCGACACGGGTCAGATAGAGCTTTCGTCCTTTCGCGACGTGGCGATTCATGTCGGCCAAGACGCGGAATTCACTGCCTCGCTCCTGCAGAAAACGATCGGTTCCCTCGGTCACGCCCGGCCAATCGGGATGCTTGTAGTCGTCGATGGCGATGATTCCCCGTGGAAGAAGCCTCGATGCCGCCAGACTGATGTCGTGGTAGGCCGTCTCGGCATCGTGTCCTCCGTCTACGTGTGCGAAACGGAACCGTCGGGCGGCGGGAATCCGCAGATCCTTGCTCAGGCAAGAATGGATCTCCAAACGATCGAAATCGAAATCCGGGTTCACCAGACCGGTGTTTCTCTTGAGGTCGTCGATGGTGGGTGTAGAAGCGTACGCGTCCTCGATTTCGGCGTCGAAAGCGTCACAGACCAGGATCTTCTCGTCCCGTTTCAGGCAGAACACGAGCAACGACGTCGATCGTCCGAAGTAGGGGCCGATCTCGAGAAGGTCGCCCGTCACTCCCAGCAACGCTTGCATCTCCAGAATCAGGTAGAAATGCATGCAGTCGTCTACGTTGAAGAAGCCGGGGATTCGGTCGAATCTCGAAACGACCGCGTTGACCAGGGCGCATGGTTCGGCGTCCGCCCTGGGAAATGGTGGAGAGCCGGCTGGAGGCGGCGAAGCGCCGGCGCGTCTCGCAGCCTGCGGGTTGAGAAACGCCTTTGCGGCTGCCCGCATCCGTCGGATCATGTTCACGTTACTCTCCGTTTTTGCTCAAGCAATCAGGACTGCGTTTTTGCATACGCTTCTTTTTCGAAGGGATTGTCGCGATAGGCGTCTTTGCCGGCCAGCCAGAGCCGGGCGGAGTGGAACAAGTAGACGGGCACGAAGGCCGGGCCCCAACGTTCGTACTGGCCGACGTGGACCATCTCGTGCCGCCGCACCGTGTCCAGCCCCGCGGCCGAGACGCCCAGGATCGTGTGACCCAAGGTCATGCCCAACGGCCGGTTCGGCATTCGCCCGAGCAGCCGGGCCACAAGACCGCCGTAGAACTCGAGCACCGGCCCGCGGCGGCGAACCTTCCCGCCGCTCAACAGGCCCAACAGGCCGACGGCCAGCCCCAGCCCGGTCCAGGGCAAGGGCCAGAGGAGCCTCATGACGTGTGCGAGTATGCTCATTGCGGCCATTGTTGACTATTGATCGTCTCGATTCCGAGGGATGGGGAAACGTTTGTTCTCTGATTCATTCTCTGGAAAGGCAAAAGCAACCAGCGCGTTGGCCCCACGCAACAACCACAGGCCGACCACCAGTGCCGGAATGCCAAACCATAACATGCCAATGACTTCACCCGGACCGCCCAGGACGAGCCCCAACAGCGCGAAGCTCGTGGCAAACACCGCGGGAAGAAATAGGACCACCCCAATGGTTCGCACGAGCACGCCAAACAGTTCTCTTGGTTTCATCTGCTTGCCTCCTTGTCGGCATCGTGGAGATATCAAGCGGGTGGCCGCCCAGTAACGTCCCGGAAACGGCGGGCAAAGCCCGCCCGCTAAACGATCACCGCTCTGGTGTCTCGTCTTTTAATTCTTGTCTCTGGTCTCTCCCAACACCCGGGCCGCTTCGTTGCAGAGCCGCTGGGCTTCCTCCTGCTGGGGCGCTTCGGCCACGGCACGGACGATCGGCTCGGTGTTGCTCGCCCGGACCAGGAGCCAACGGTTGGGCCAGTCCAGGCGCAGTCCGTCGAGCCGGTCGGCACGCGCCGTATCGAAATGCTGCTCCAGGGCGTCGAGCCCCCGGGCGACGCGGTTCGGCGCCAGGTCAATTTTGGTCTTGATGATCGCGTAGCGGGGCAGCTCGTCGGCCAGCTGGCGGATCGAAAGCTCTCGCTCGGCCATCGCGTCGAGCAGCTGCGCCATGCCGACGAAGCTGTCGCGGACCATGCCGACGCGAGGATCGATCGGACCCCCGTTGCCCTCGCCGCCGAAAACGGCGTCCTTGGCCAGCATCATGTCGACGACGTTGGCCTCGCCGACCGCCGAGCGGAAGTGCCGCTGGTCGTACCCTTCGGCGATCGTCTGGGTCATGCGGCTGCTGGAGCAATTCGTCACAACCGGCCCGCGCCGGTTGCGGAGGATATGGTCGGCGATGATCGCCACGGTATACTCTTCGCCCAGGTACCCGCCGGCCGCGTCGATCACGGCCAGGCGATCGGCGTCGGGATCTTGGCAGAAGCCCACCTCGGCCCCGGCCTGGGGCACGGCGGGCAGCACGTCGGCGAGGTTTTCGGCGGTCGGCTCGGCCTTGTGGTCGAACTGTCCGTCGGTCGTCTCGCCGAGGATGGTGACCTTCGAGCCGAGTGCTTCGAGCAGCAGCCGACCCAACGGCCCGCCCGCCCCGTGGTTCGCATCGAGCAGAACCGTGAAGCCACTGTTGCGAATCCGCTCGACGTCGACCGTGGCAAGAATGGCTTCGAGGTGGGCCGAGGTGGTGTCGTCACACACGGAGGTCGAGCCGATCCGGTCGTGACGTGCCCAGGAGGCCTTGCCCGCCCGATAATGCTCGAGCACTTTCTCTCCCAGTGCCGCGGGAATCACGCGTCCGTCGTTGGAGAAGAGCTTCAGCCCGTTGTAGGGCGGCGGGTTGTGACTGGCGGTGATCCCGACGGCGCCGGTCGCCTGGTATGTGCGGACCAACAGGCCGACGGTGGGCGTGGGGCAAATGCCCAGATCGATCGTCCGATGTCCGCCGGCCCGCAGAGCGGCATGGACGGCCTGGGCGAGCATCTCGCCGGAGGGCCGGCTGTCGCGTCCGACCAATATCGTCCCGGCCGGGCCCGTGGCGGCGAACGCGGCCACGTATCGCACGGCCACCTCCGGGGTGAGCGTCTGGCCGACGACACCCCGCAGGCCCGAAACGCTGATGATCGGCTCGGCCACGGTCGGAGCTTCCTTTAGTGTTTCGCACCCCAGAAGACGGGCGCCAGGACGGCAAAAGGCAACGTAGTATCGCAGTATAGAGGGGAAGCGTCGCTCGGAAAAGGAGACCGAGGAGAAGTGGGCCGACGGGGTGGCTGGCGGCTGAGCGAAGCGAAGCCCCAGTTTGTGACCATCTGGGGCACCGCTGTGCTATGCCCCAGCCACCCTTGACTTGAAGCGCCCTTTCGGTGGGCGGCGCGGGCCCTACGACTTCGACCAGCGGCGCAATTCCCCGTTCCGCGTGTTTCGCCCGTGTGCTAGAATTGTTCACGGTTTGCCGCGTTGCTGCCTGCCTGGACCACTGTATTTTGCCTACCTTCACCCGATTCGAGGGATCGATGTCCACTTCACCATCGCCGATCCACCTCAGCGAGACCTTGGAACAAATCGAGGCGGCCGCCGGGCGCGGAGACCTTTCGGACGGGGCGGTCAAGAACCTGCGTGCCTGGCTGACCGAGCCCCGCTATGCCCAGTACGTGCCGGCCGTCCTCGAGCACGTCGAGCAGGGCCGGTGGAAGGAGCTGGACGACGCCTTCTGGACGATCATCCCTTTCGGCACCGGCGGACGCCGCGGGCGGATGTATCCGATCGGCAGCAACACGATCAACGAGCGGACGATCGGCGAGAGCGCCCAGGGCCTGGCCGACTATGTCAAGAGCCTCTCCGGCGAGCGGCCACTTGCGTTTGCGATCGCCTACGACACGCGTCACCGGAGCCACCGGTTCGCCGAGCTGGCGAGCGAGATCATGGCCGCGGCCGGCTTTCAGGTCTATTTCCTCCACGGCTACCGGAGCACGCCCGAGCTGTCCTTCGCGGTCCGCTACAAGAAGTGCGACTGCGGCATCATGGTCACCGCCAGCCACAACCCGCCCAGCGACAACGCCATCAAGGCCTACTGGTCCAGCGGCGGGCAGCTTCTGCCGCCGCACGATCAAGGGGTGATCGATCGGGTGATGCGCGTGACCGAGATCAAACGTGCCGCGTTCGACGAGGCGTTGGCCTCGGGCCAAATCGTCTATTGCCAGGACGAAGTCGACGAGGCGTTTCTCGCGGCCGTCGCGAGCCAGAGCCGGCCCGGGCCGCGCGATCTGAAGATCATCTACTCGCCGCTGCACGGCGTGGGCGCAGGGGCCGTGTTGCCGGCGCTTGAGGCGGCCGGCTTTGCCCAGGTCGAGGAGTTCGGTCCCCACAGCGACCCGAACGGCGATTTTCCGAACGTGCCCGACCATATTTCGAATCCCGAGAATCCCCGCGTGTTCGACCCGATCATCGAGCAGGCCAAGCAGACCGGTGCCGAGCTGATCCTGGCGACCGATCCCGACTGCGATCGGGTGGGCTGCGCCGCGCCGAAGACGATCCATCCCGACGCGCCCTGGGACGTGCTCACGGGCAACCAGATCGGTGCGCTGTTGGCCGACTATCTGCTGGAGATCGGCCGCCGCGACGGGTCGCTCACCACGGAGCACTACCTGGTCAAGACGCTCGTCACGACCGAGTTGATTCGCCGGATCGGCGACGCCCACGGCGTCGAGACGGTCGGCGATCTGCTGGTCGGGTTCAAGTGGATCGGCGGGGTGATCGAAGAGCGGGACCCGACGAAGTTCATCCTCGGCGCCGAAGAGTCGTACGGCTATCTCATCGGCGCCCACGTCCGCGACAAGGACGCGGCGGTCGCGTCGATGATCCTTGCCGAGCTGGCCGCCCGGGCGAAGGCCGAAGGGCTCACGCTCGACGAGAAGCTCGACACGCTGTTTAGGAAGTATGGCTGTCACGCCGAGCGGACCATCTCGGTGCGGATGCCCGGCGCCGAGGGCATGGACCGGATGAAGGCCGTGATGGCCCGATTCCGCGCGTCGCCGCCGACGAGCCTGGCGGGGATGCAGGTGGTCGCGGCGCGTGATTATCTGAGCCAAACGGTGACCGCACCCGGCCGCGGCCCCGAACCGCTGGCCGGGCCGCGGGGCGACATGGTCATTCTCGACCTGGCCGCCGAGGGCAACTACGTGGCCGTACGGCCCTCGGGCACGGAGCCGAAGGTAAAATTCTACATGTTCGCGTACGACTCGCCCGGGCCAAGCCGGGATCTCGTTGAAATCAAAGCCACCCAAACGGCTCGTCTCGACGCGATGGAGCAGGATCTGAAGGCGTTCGCGGGGGTGTAGGCAACTTCTCGTTGAAGCTCCAACGGGGGGGAAAGCACCGGAGAATCGCAGCTATTGACAAGACGTGAACTTTCGTATACTATTTCCGGCGTGAGGAACGAATTCGCTTAGCTGCAGGTTGACAGAGATGGAAACTCAGACGCCGGCCCGGAAGACGAACGAGAGATTCAGTGTATTCCGCAAAATGCAGTCATCCCCGGATGTGGCAGTCGAGGGGCGAGTGCTAACAAAACAGCATATAGTAGACCTCATGCTGGACTTGGCCGACTACTCTCCATCCAAATCGCTTGCCAAGAAGACCCTGTTAGACCCGGGTTGCGGTCACGGCGCATTTATCATCACAGCGGCAAGACGTCTAATCACTTCTCTTGGTAGGATGCCGAAAGCGAGTGAAATCTCCCACAGTCTTCTGGGAATTGAGAAGGACCCGGAAGCTGCAGATGCGTGCAGAGCAAGGATGAAGGAAGCCCTGTGCCAAGAGGGAATCACCAGGCGGGCAGCAAGCCAGCTTTCTCGCGGGTGGATTCTGTGTGAGGATTTTCTCGACCTTAAGTTGCAGCAACGTTTTGACTTCGTTGTCGGAAACCCGCCATACGTCAGACAAGAAGCCATCCCTAAGACCTTGGTCGAACGATATCGATCTCAATTTGAATGCTTCTATGATCGGGCCGACTTGTACATCTTGTTCTTCGAGAAAGGGCTGAGATTGCTGAACGATACAGGTATGCTCAGCTTCATATGCCCTAATCGGTTCGCGCGTAATCGATACGGCAAGAAACTGCGAGCACTGATAACTCGAAAGTACTCAATAGGCTCGGTACTCGATCTAGCGGAGGCTTCGCCGTTTGAACCCGAGGTGATGTCGTATCCGGGCATATACGTTATTGGAAGAAGAAGGGTCAAGAACGTTCACCACGTCAAACTCACGAATGCAACCCCGGACGAATGCATTGCGGCCAAGAAGCTGATTCGTGGGACCGCTCGATCCAGTAGCTGCAATGGGTCTGTCCGCTATCACCGATACGCCGAATGGTTTTCCGGCGAACAACAGTGGACGCTGGAATCTCCCAAGCACTTAGATATTCTAAGGAATCTCGAATCCGAAGGGATACCACTGGGCGATGCGGCGTCGGGGTGCAAGGTCGGCATCGGCGTTGCCACAGGAGCAGATAAGGTCTTTATCGTTGGCGAGGATGCCCGAATTGAATCCACTCTGCTACTACCTCTCGTTACAACCGATGACATCAAGACTGGCAGCGTGAAGTGGTCGAAGCGCTACGTTGTCAATCCCTTTGAGTCGGGTAAATCGTCCAAGCTCGTCGATCTGTCGAAATTCCCGAAGGCGAAAGCCTATTTCCGCAAACATGAAGAGAGACTGCGAAACCGCAATGTGGCGCGCCGCAATTCTTCTGCTTGGTATCGTACAATCGACCGAATCTACCCCTCACTTCTGACCCGTTCGAAGCTACTGATACCCGACATCAAGGCAGATAATCTTGTCGTACTGGAAGAAGGCCATCTCTACCCACATCACAACCTATATTATGTCACTTCGGACTACTGGAATCTGAAGGCACTACAGGCTGTGCTAAGGTCGTCCGTGGCGAAATTCTTCGTGTGGATGTATGGTGTAAGAATGCGAAGCGGTTTCTTTCGATTCCAAGCACAATACTTACGCCGCATTTGTGTACCTTCATTGGCCACTCTTGGGCCTCCTGTGGTGCGCCGACTCGCGGCAATGCACCAGACTCAGGACATTCGAGAACTAGACGTGGCTGTTGGGAAACTCTACGGGCTCGCTACGGGGCAGTTGGAGCTCATATGGGATGTCTTCCAGCGAGACGGCGAGCAGGATTAGAGAAACCCGCGAAGCTTCGCCACCTCAATGAGTTGCCCAATGAATTCTCGGTAGCCAAAACGCGCATTCACATTCGAGAAGGACAGTTTCCAGGCTTTCTCGTCTTCTGGGTTGGGAACAAGGCGTCTGATTTGTGTGGGCAAGAAGGCTACAGCGTCGTAATGAATTCCCCCTACCTCTCGTGGCTCTTCCGCCGCAAGGTCCAGTAGAGATTGTTCAGCTTTCGCGATGACATCCTGCCGCTTGCTAGGCCTTTCTGTCCCAAGCTTTCGGTATTCCTTGACGCGGCCCAGGCTGAAGAAGTCCCCGCCCTCTTCGATCAGATCTAGGAATGGTGCAACGCCCCGACCTCGCCCTACCGTACGATCAGCTTCCCCTACACGCCCCTGCTCTGCGATACCTCGGGCCACATTGCCGTCAAGCATGAAGAAGAAAAACCCGAAAACTGCATTGCAACCATATAAACGCAGAACCGCCGAGTCGCCGAGTGCCTCCTCAATTCGATTCGTGAGGTTTCGATAGGCATTCTGCATGGTCTTGATGGAAATGAGGATCCGCGGATCACCTTCAAGGGGCCAACAGACATCGAAGTTCTTGCTGCGGTATGCCCTGAAGGAAATGGTCCGACTCGCCACATCGCCCACCGACACGCCGATGGCTTTCGCCAGTTGGTCCCGCCAGAAGTCTTCAAATACGTTCACGTGCCTAGCGTCGGTAGTACCGAGATTGCGGTCTTTCAGAGGTTCCGTTCGTTTTCGCTGCATTCGGACATGCAATTGTCGCATCGACTCATAGTAGCGGTGCCAGAACTTCGTGCACGTATTGAGAATTTCGTTCTTCGAAGTCCGGAAACCGGGATTCATGGATGACATGTGCAGAATTCCGTTGGCTGAATGACAGTGAGGCAACAAAAGACAAGACCGGTGACATTTTTAATAGTGATCGGCATTTCTTGAGTGAACCTACCAACGCTTTTTGGAAGCACCAGTTGCGCTCCACTTCTGCAATAAACAGGCAAAGAAGGTTGTGCCCATCTTGGCACTCTTTCTCCGAGTTCAGTACAATGACCCGATGGGTTCGGTAGGTCATTCGATTGAATAGGCAAGCATCGTGTCACTCATGACAGAAGCAGTCACCCCACCCCTCGGGAGCGGTACACAGATCGTCCGCTTTGTGCCTTCGTTCCGCAGTGAGACTCCATCCTTCAAACATGACAACGAATTCCTGACGATAAACGCACTTCCCAGCAAACAGGAACGCTTTTGGCGTTGTGAGCGTCTCAGCTTCTGCGCCGCAGCCATGATCACCGCATGTTTCATGGTGGTGGCATTCTCCTACGCCGATGCCGAGGAGAAAAGAAAACCCACTGCCGCCGAGGCGCGGATTGTCCAGACGGTCGAGTTTCTGGCTTCCGATGAGTTGCAAGGCCGGGGGCTGGGGACCCGGGGGCTCGATCGGGCGGCCGGCTACATCGGCCAGGAGTTCATTCGGCTTGGGCTGGCGACCGATCTGTGCGACGGCGGGCCGTTTCAGACGTTTCTCGTGCCGATGAGTTTGAAGAAACGCCGGCCGAGAGTCGACTGGTGGAGCGTGTTCGTCCAAGGTGCCGGCACCGACGGCGCCGCGGCCGAAAAGGGCGGCGAGCGGCCTGACTCGAACACTCCGGCCACGTCAGAGCGGGAACGTTCTGGGCCACCGCTTCGCTATGGCCCAGCCACCCCGGCGCCACCCAAGCCGGAAAAGGCAAAGCCGCGCATGGCGAAGCTCAAGAACGTGGTGGCCGTCCTGGAAGGCGAGGGCCCGAGGGCCGAGGAGACGATCGTCGTCGGCGCCCATTACGACCATCTCGGGGAAGATCGCGACGCCGAGGGCGAGCCGGTCATTTACAATGGGGCCAATGACAACGCCTCGGGCACGGCCGCCATGCTCGAAGTGGCCCGAATGCTTTCCAAGCGACCCAAGAGACTGCCGCGTCGCATCGTGTTTGTCGCTTTCTCGGGCGAGGAGCACGGGCTTCTGGGCAGCCTGCACTGGGTGAACCATCCGCCCGTGCCGCTGAAGAAGACGATCGCGATGATCAACCTGGACATGATCGGGCGGATGCAGGGCGATTGCGTGATGGCCATGGGCACGGGCAGTTCGCCGGCACTGGCCAAAATGGTCAAGAGCATCGGCAAGCGGCACGGGCTCAAGCTGGTGCTGGTGCCGGGCCAAAGGGCGTGCAGCGACCATGCCCCATTTTGTTCCCATGGCATCCCGGCGGTCCACTTCTTCACCACCGGCGGAATGCGGGACTACCACCGGCCGACCGACGTGGCCGAGAAGCTCAACTACGAGGGCATCCATCGGATCGCGCTTGTGACGGCCGATCTGGCCGTGGCGCTGGCCGAGGCGCAACAGCCGCCCAAGTTCGTCGGCGGGGGCCTGCAGAGCGAGTTGCTTCGCGGCGCGGTGCGGCTGTTCGGCCGGGCGGTCCAAGGGCCCGAGGCCGAGAAGCCCAAGCCGGCGAAAAAGGAGACTGCGCCGAAGAAAAAAGCGGATGGGGGCAAATCACCCGAGGCGGCCGTAGCGCCGGGCAAGCCCGGCCGCTAAACGACTGCCTGCTGCCTACTGCCTACTGCCTACTGCCGGCTGTCGGCTGGCGGCTGCTTACCGCCGGGGGACGGCTCGGTGGGGCCGGCGCGATGTGCTTGACCGTCTTGGTCCATTTCCAGGGCGTACGGGGGCTGAACGGATTGCCCTTGAACTTTCGCAACGGGTCGTTGATCACCGTATCGAAGAACGAGTAGGTCGTGCGACTTCCCTCGGCGAAAGCAAACCGGCCGCCGGGCAGAATGATTCTCTGGCGGTTGCCGTGGAGCTGGATGCCGACCGGCTGCATGTCCTTGGCGCGGAGCAGGATCTCGGCGAACCGGAAATCGGCCGCGTCCTGCTGGCGGCGCGGCCAGGCTTCAAGCCGGATCCATTCCTTCTTAGGGGAACGCAACGGGCGAATCCAGTAGCGGCTTTTGACGTTTTCGGCCTTGGCGCCGAAGACGAACGGCACCGGCCCGTCGGCCAGCGCATTGCCTCCCCGCAGATCCGGCGGCAAGACGTTCTGGGTGAGCACCTTTTCTTTGAAGTTGTATTGAAAGATCGACTGTCCGTCGCAGATCCACTTTTCGGCCCGGCTCTGGTCTCGGTCGTCCTTGAGTTCGAAGAGGCCCTTGTCGGGTTTTTTGTATTTCAGCACGCCCTCGCTCACCAGCGTGGGCTCGCCCGCCTCGCCGCCGTTGGGGCCAGGCCGTTGCGGTTTGAACTCGCGGCGGACGAACTTCGACTCGAACATGTCGATCTGCTGGCCATACTGTTCCCAGGCCCGAAGTACGTTGTCGACATATTGCTGATGTTGCGGCGGCAGCGGCCACCAGGCGGGCGCCCTGGGAGTCGGCAGCGGTCCCGTTAGCGGTGATAGCGCCTGATGGACCTCCTGCTTGGCCGGGTTCGAGGATCTCCACGGCCGATGGTCCTGGCCGACGGCCACGCCGG
>Ga0315543_1004047_pt1 | contig 12644 bp, 16 predicted proteins | sample SalMarSW160210MG_2_FD_203098 | JGI IMG/M metagenome (GOLD analysis project Ga0315543, IMG submission 203098) | Salt marsh sediment microbial communities from the Plum Island Ecosystem LTER, Massachusetts, United States - Salt Marsh Sediment SW1601-210 ...
ACAATACCGCAACATTTGGCAGCAGTGAAAGTATCCACTACTGACAAATGTTGCTCTCCCCTTTTAATGTAACTACCCAGGTAACACAAAAGGTTTTTTGTACCCCTGCAAGCAGTAACTTGCATAGCAAAAAACCTTTTCAGTTACCTGGTTGAAATATCTTTATATTGCCGAATGATCTGCCCGAACAAAATTTATTTTGAGTCTTCACAGGAAGATTAAAAACATCTTCCTGTGAAGACTCAAAAAAAATATCTTCGGGCAGTAAGAAGTAAAAAGAAAGAGCAATACACTCCCAGGATAAATAGTAATTTACCTGGTGGAAGTATTGCCAGGGAGAGAGAAAGAGTATTGCTTTTTGTAAACAAGGGAAAAGCACCCCTCTTTTACAAAAAGCAATACCAGAAATAGAAAAGCGAAAAAAGAAGCATAACACTCAAAAAATAATTAAAATTTAGGAAAAAATTTGAAGTTATTTTTATCGTGTAATGCTAAAGAGAAGACGAATGCTTAAAAGATATATAAGAAGGGAAAATCACCCCCCTCTTATATATCTTTATTCTGATATAGACCGTGCAGCGGTTAAAAACGGTGGCTTAGTCTTCTCCCCGCAAAAGAGAGATAAAAAAATAAATGAAAGGATAATAGCGGGAATTTTTTATCTCCCTTTTCGGTGGCTGTTTTATTCTGGATTCCTTACGGTTAAGCGATAAGTAAAAACATCCATAAATAAAATATTAAAGAAAAGAAACATTTTATTTATGTAGTTTTCACCTATCGCAGGGGAAAGATATCTTTTTTCTTTTCTTTACAATTTTCTTCTCCTGGCGTTTGTAGAAGCCAGTGCCGCAAAAAATCTCGTGCTTAATTGCTTGCCTGCATTTTTTGCGGTGCTGAGTCTTCTATAAACGCCATCGATGTCGCACAAGTAAACTCTTGGAATAGTTTTAGTTTTTTTTATCCTGCTCTACCTGGTGAGTACGCACGTAGCAGGTAAAAAATATTTAAACTTAGAAGGACAATGATCAGGAACAGGGGGGAAAGGGAGGGGAGCCATGCGGTTAGCGGGAATAGAGATTTAACCCTACGATAAAAAGAATCTCATTTAGCCCGCCTTTATATTTTTAACCAGGCTAAAAAAGCTTTTAGATGGTTAAAAATATAATGCTTTTTTTGCTATACATAACAAAGCTTTATCGGATAAGATAAGCGAGAAGTTATTTCTTGTAGAATGTCCGATAGAGTCTTGTTATGTATTGGCAGACTTTCACTTACAACTTCTTAGCAAAAAAAGCTCCTGGCGGGCGGTCTCTTGATATGATTATTTATAGTGGCAGTTTCAGCGGAGCATGGCAAGAGTAGCCGGAAATGGACCAGGGTTACTTTAATGGGTTAGTCGAAGGGACTAAAATCATTATTATATTATATATGTGGGGGGGGATTATATCAAAATAGTAAAACCACCATTTTATATAACGTTTCCGTTATTTGTGAAGTGCGAATCATTTGGGCAAACGAAGTGGACCGCAAACAGCGTGTTAGCCGAGGTGGCATAACTTTATTTATTAAATAGGTTTTGCCTTGTCTCCAATCATGGGATCATCAAATGGGACCAAACGGCTTGAAGGCACTACTGTCTCTACCTCTTGTTCTCCACCAAGAGCGTAAAAAAGTGGAGACGAGGTCCTCTTCCTGACAATTCTTCTTTCCGATGGACCTATTTTATCTGATTCAATAGTAGATATTTGTTCTTGAACATGTGTAATTTTTCCTGTTCCCTTTACTATTTCCAAGTATCCCAAAGATTTTCCGCTAATGGGGTCTTTTATTTCTTCCTCACTCAATTTATAGAGTAAGAATTGTTGCCCCTCCGTTACTTCGTGTAGTGCTCCTCTGTTAATAACAACCTTGCAATCGTCAATAACCTTAACAATAGTTGCAGGGAAAGTTATTTCTTTTTGGTTTTTAGTAGCTTTTACGTTATCCATTTCTATCCTCCTTGCAATATTTTATCCAAATATATCTTGGGAATATTAGGTTTCACCCGGGTCCTTTTTAAGATACCAGCATCGTTCTGTACTAATTTCTCGATTTTTTCTTCATACCCATCAAAAGAGTAAAACATTACAACTTGAATTTTGCTATCCTCTTGGATATTTATAACTGTTCCTATTCCCATTAATTGTTCAAAATTTTCGTCACCAATATAATAGAAAGAAACTAATGTATCATGGGAGAAAAGCTCCGAAGGTTCTATTAGGCATAAGAGTTTTGCTCCTGGAATATGTTTAGGAGGCTTTTTTCCAGCAAGAACCATAGGAAGAACATGTTTACTTATTTTGAAGGCTTCATACGCTGTATTGCCAAGAGTTAGTATTAATATTACACAGAAAAGCCCAATTGGTAAAGCCCATCTCAATGAAATATTTTTGTCAGGGGAGAAAAGCCATAATAACACCGCTAACACACCAATTAGAACCCCTTGAACCCTCAAAAAGCTTGACCATATTACTCCCCAAAAACTCTTTTTCATTTTCTTCTACCTTTTATAATGAGTGTGTGCCATTTCGGCTACTGTATTTAAGCAACAAATACGTATAATATACCAAATTGGTATGTTAGATGCAATTTTGCGTTTATTTTTGCTCCAGGTGAAGTTTCGAAAATTAACCACTAATTCTCCTTGTGGCATGTCTTTATAGATTCTTACGCTCATTATAACTAATTTTATTAATTTTACAAATAGTAATTTTATATATAGGTAAGTCAAGGGGTCCTTTCCCCGATCAGGTCGAGGACAGGCTTGTATCGATGAGGATCCCTTTATATTTTTATAAAAAATGAGCAATTCAAAGGAAATCGAAGAAAAATACACCTTTATCTATGTAAATCAAAGCGGACGCTTTAATATTGACTAATACATTAATATATGATAATATATTCATATAAAGCATAGTTTTACTTGATTCAAAATCCATAAAAAAGGAGGTGAAAAATAATGGCAACAGTAATAACCGTCCCTCGTGATTCAAGCCTGCAATTTAGACTGGTAATAGGTACCAATCCGAGTACCGGAGCTCCTATCATCAACAGCAAGACCTTTACTAAAGTTAAATCAGCTGCTTTAGACCAAGACGCTTATGATACAGCTACCGCTTTAGTGGGTCTGCAGAAGTACACAGTAGATGAAATCAGACTTGAAAGAGAATCCCTACTTACTGAATAATCGTTAATAATTATAAACCATAAACAAAAAAGGAGGTGAAAAATAAATGGCAACCGAATTAGGAGAAGTAACTAGTTATAAGAGACTGTATATGCAGTTTAGAGATAGTGCAGCTAAAACCATCAATCTAACCTTAAATAATCCTAAAAATTTAGAGGATGGAGATTACGTTGATTTAGCCGCCCAGGAAGCAGCTATTGAAGGAGTTATGGATACTATACTCGCTAAAAACATCTTTCATAATAATGGTAATGACTTAGTAGCCAAAGTAAATGCCCGCATACTTGATTATAGTTCTATCGATGTTGTGGATGTGTAATCCTGTCCTCGACCTGATCGGGGAATAAATAAATATAATAATCTTCCTTGGAGGGCTCCGCGGACCTTCCCGGGGAGAGAGAAAGGAGTAATAAATGTTAGAAGTATTTATCACTAAATATCTATTAGATTTCGCTCTTGTTTTTCTGGTTGGCCTGGCCTCTAAATTTATGATCAACAAGTTTGGCCAGGATAGGGCAGACAAAATAAAAGAAGCCATTCTGGCAGCTATGCTTTGGGCCGAAGAAGAGCTGGGGATAGGAAATGGTGAGGAAAAATGGAAAGTGGCCTGGGTAAAATTAATTGAAATATTAAGGAAACAAAAAGTTGAATTAAAAGAGGGTGAAATTTCCTATGTAAAGGATCTTATGAAAGCTACTGTCCCGGAGGTGAATGAAATAATATATAAGGCTATGCCGGATGTGGTAAGAAACGGCAGGACTTTAAAATATAAATAATGGATATAATTAATGATATAGAATTAACTGAATATTTTTCTTTATATGAATTTGAATGTCCCTGCTGCAAGAGGGTTATGCTGTCTCCGGACCTTTTGACCAGACTGAATCATTTAAGAAGGGTAATAAATAGGCCAATATATATCAATTCCGGTTACCGCTGTCCGGAGGAAAATAAAAGAGTAGGGGGAGTTTCCGGTTCTTATCATCTCCTGGGTATGGCGGTAGACATTCACGTAAAAGATTTCTTGCTTTTCGATCTTCTCCTTTTTGCTCAGGAAATAGGCTTTAATGGTATTGGATTTTATGAAAAGAAAAATTTCTTACATCTTGATATTAGGCCTGGGCAAAAACGGGTTTGGAAAGGAAGTAAATTAATTGGATATTGAATACATACTAAAATTAATAGCAAATAACGGCTTTCCCCTGGTACTTTCTGTATATTTAGTATGGAAATTAGAGTTTTTTATTAATGAAATAATCAAAAATCAAAAGGAATTTTCCCATAGTATTACTGCTGAAATCAAAGAAATCAAGCAGGCAATCAATGAATTGCGGGTTGATTTTGCAAAAAATCAATAAGACCGTTGAAACATAAGGGTTTTAGCGTTTTTGAAAAAAGCTTCGTATTTGGCGTATATGAGGCGTATTTAAAAAATACGATGATTCATACCAGCCACTTTAAAATAACCGCTAAAAACACGCTTAAATTGAAGATTATTTTTCATGGTTCCTTAAATTCCCCGCTTTTAGACTTCTTTTCTCTATTATACTCCCTTTATCTCCTGAATCTTCTTATTCTCTTGTGTGTTTACCTTTGTGTTGCACATAGACAAGGTTATAAGAAATTATATTAAAGTTCTGAACTTTCAATTAGCTTTTCTAGTAACATTTATTTATAAGGGTTTTAAGGAAATAGGAAAGAAAAGTTAGAGTGGAATTTAGTGGAAAATATGGGGGTCTTATCCTCTTTAAAGTTATCCGTTAGTTATCCTTTTATGTCCTCGGAATTTCCCTATGGTATCGGTAATTTAAAGAATTTTAAAAATAGCCAGGAAGTTGAGAAATATAATGTTACAAAAAGCCAACATTTTAGGAGTGATTATCACTCTTTTTTTTATTTAACTACAAAAAATATACCTGGTAAAAGTAGCCAGGAAGTAGCCAAAAAAGAGGTTAGCAGTTAGTATAGGTTAGTAAAAATGTCGTTATAGTATCCTCGGTTTAAATGTTAAGAATGTTAATAAAAAAAGACAAAAAGAAATTTAATTTTAGTTGGTCGTAGGTTAAACTTTTTCGGTAATAAAAGTAACTAATTGTAAATAGGTATTGACAAATATAAATTATTGTAATATCTTTTACATAGATAATGTAATCAAGAGAGGGGTCAATAAAATGTTAAGTTTAAAAGAAGTGGCTAAAAAATTAGATCTACACTACAATACAATTTACAATTATGTCCGATCCGGAGAGTTGAAGGCAGTCAAATTTAAAAAGGTTTATCGGATTGAAGAACAAGAATTAGATAAATTTATTAAAGACAAGGAATTCAAAATTCAATCAAAAGGGTTAAAAGATTGAGATTATATCCATAAGCGGATTCTTAAAATTTACTAAATTTTGATGCTTATCAAACACCAGATTTAAGAAAAGAGCCGATAAAATGGGGAAATCAGTTAAAAACAAAGAATTAATTAAATTAGTTGGATACTGCCGTGTTTCTACAAACAATCAAAAAGAAGAAGGAACTATCGAAATACAGGAGAAAAGTCTAAAGCAATACGCTAATAAGAATAACTATGAGTTAATAAAAATATTCAAAGATGAGGGTATAAGTGGATCAAACGAATTAGAAAATAGACCGGGATTGGCAGAATTATTTAGTTATGCAGAATATAATAAAGAGATTGAGGGAGTCTTAATTTTCAAATTAGATAGATTGGCCAGGGATCTTTATATACAAGAGCATTTATTTAAAAAATTAGAGGGACTTAATAAAAAACTTATCAGTATAAAGGAACCTAATTTAGATAGCAAGGACCCCATGAGAAAGGCTTTCCGGCAATTTATGGGAATAGTATCTGAATTAGAGAAAACTTTTATCACTATGCGGCTTAGCGGAGGAAGGATTAACAAGGCCCAAAAGGGCGGTTATGCCGGAGGAGCTGCTGCTTTAGGATATAAAACAAAGAATAAAAAATTAGTGATAGATGAAGAACAAGCAGAAGTAATTAGAATGATCTTTAAAATGAAAAGATATAAGAGAATGGGGTTAAGAGAAATAGCCAGGGAATTAAACGAAAAAGGCGTACCTACTGCCAGAGGTGGCAAATGGTATGCGGGGACCATTAAATATATACTGGAAAATCCTCTTTATAAGGGGACAGCTCATTATAAGGAAAATAAGGTTAAGAATAGGGAATTGACTTTAGTTTAATGGTTTTAAGTTAAATATCCGTATAAAAAATATCTATTTTTTATACAGTAATGTATGTAAATGGTGGTGAATATGGATACAAAAATTATAAAAAAATATTTAGACAATCAAAAAATCAAGGTTGTTGAAACCTATGATTTTGAGCACAAAAAATTAAAGTATTCCGAAAAGATAAAGGGCTGGAAAAGTAATAAGTTTAGAGGCGATGAAGAAATTGTCAGGGCTTTTATTCTTGCAAAATTAGTTAATGGGTTAGGATATAAACCCGAAAATATTGAACTTGAAAAAGAATATGACATTGGCAGACCAAAAGTAAATAAGCCAAGAATTGATATTATTGTAAGAGATGATAAAGGCAACGCTTTTTTGTATGTTGAACTCAAAAGCCCACAAGAGTATGAAAAAGACAAAGATGAAGTAATTGAAAAACAACTTTTTAATCTTGCTTCACAGGAAAAAGGACAAGGTAAAAAAGTAAAATATCTTGTACTTTATACATTTGAAATTTCTGAAAATGCAATCAAAGACAAATGTATTTTGATTGATTATGAAAAATTTACTTCTTTTGACATTTGGAAAGAAGTGAGAGATTTTGCCGATGAACTTCCTGAAAGATACGGAAAAGCCCAAAAAGAGCCATACATAAAAGGCGGTAAAAAAGATTTAGAAACAAGTTTTACTCACGAGCAATTAGACGGACTTAGAAAAAATTTGCACAATGTCCTTTGGGGTGGCGGCGGAACAGATGATAATGAAATATTTGCTTCTTTAACAAGACTAATGCTGGCAAAAATTCAAGATGAAGGTGAAAAGAAAAATAATGAAAAATATGATTTTCAAATATTTTCTTTTAAAAATGGGGAAAATTTCGAAACAAATGAAGAGGTTTACAAAAGAATAAATGATTTATATAGAAGAGCATTAAAAAATATATTGAATATAACAACTCCAAATGAGCTAAATGAAAGCTTTGTAATTAGTAAAAGTAAATTTTCCTTATCAAAACTTAAATTTACTGTTTCTGAATTAGAAAAATATTCTTTTTTAGGGGGTAAAAAAAGTTTTGATGGAAAAGATATTTTAGGTAATTTTTTTGAAGGGATTATCAGAGAAGGCTTCAAGCAAAATAAAGGTCAATTTTTTACCCATATTAATGTAGTTAAATTTTTATTATGGGGTTTACAAATAGATAAATTAACAATCGATACTATAAATAAAGAACAAAAAATCCCCTTCGTAATTGATCCAAGTGCCGGTAGTGGCACATTTTTAATTGAGTATATGAAGTTTGTTACTAATGCAACAAAAAGAATCTATAAGGATAAACTTAATACTGCCAGAAGTGTTCAACTATTTGTTCAAAACAACTTTTATCCTGATGATAATGAAAATAAATGGGCTAATAAATATATTTATGGAAGTGAAATAAACCCTGATTTAGGTACTTCGGTAAAAGTAAACATGGTGTTACATGGGGATGGATCTGCAAATATCTTTGTTGGAAGTGATAAGGGAGATGGTTTGTCTAAATTTAGTAAGTATATAAAAGTATCTGGTGAAAATATTTTGATAAATTCTTTTGAAGATAATGTATATCAAAAACCAATTAATGGCTCTTTTGATGTGATTATTACAAATCCTCCTTTTAGTGTGACTTTGGATAAAGATACAGCTGAAAATTTAAAAAATATATTTTTATTTGGTAATAAGAAGAACTCAGAAAATTTATTTGTTGAAAGATGGTATCAACTATTAAAACCAAACGGAAGATTTGGCGTTGTTTTGCCTGAAAGTGTTTTTGATACAACTGAAAATAAATATGTCCGCCTCTTTATTTACAAATATTTCAAAGTCAAAGCGGTTGTTTCACTTCCACAATTAACCTTTGAACCATTTACCAGCACTAAAACCAGTCTTTTGTTTGCTCAAAAGAAAACCATAAAAGAGATTGAAGAATGGAATAAACTTTGGAGCAAATATGGTAAAGAATGGAATAACTTAAAAACAAGGTGTGAAAACTTAATATTAGTTTATATTGACGGGAAAGACAGAAACAAAATGCCGTCCATTAAAGATTTAACTGGAAAAAAAGAAAAAGACATATTAACAAGAATGCTCAAGGATTATTTTGAAGAAGACGACAATAAACTTTCTGTCAAAGTGTTGGTTGAAAAATACACCGATGAACTCAAAAAACTTTGCAAATACGATAACGACACAAAAGATACATTTGGTTTTGTAAATACTTGGTGGGTTTTTAGTGAAGTTGCAAAAGAAATTAATTACAAAATCTTTATGGTCGAAGTGGAAAATATCGGCTATAAGAGAACCAAAAGAGGCGAAAAACCAATGCCTAATGAACTATTTAGAACTGATGACAAAGGCGAGATTTTAGTTGATGACGGCAAACAAGAAACAGCTCTTGATTATATGAGAAAAATACAATGGGATTAAATAGTATGGCTTTACAGGTAGGAATATGCCACTAAAACAATTTACAATTGATTTTCAGGAATTAGGGAAAGAAAAAACACTTAGATATGATGTTGATTTTATTAAATTTCAACATAATTTCTTAGTTGATTATTTTTATTCGTTTAATGATCTCTTTTCTTTTTCTAAAGAAAATAAGCTAAATGTAGATGAATTGGAAGATGTTTTTTATTACTCGGAAATTGGTAATGTGTCAAAAGAGGGCGATGTTTGTCCTGTAAAATTAAATTTCAATGAAAGAAATGAAGAAAATGAAAATTATTATAAAAAAATAGAAAATGGGGACATTATAAAAGTAAAAGAAAATGAAATACTACTTTCAAAAGTCCGTCCAAATCTAAAAAAATATGTTCTAATAAATTCAGACAATAAAAATTTTTATTATACTTCTGCATTCATTCACTTAAAGCCTAAAAAATTAAACAAAATACTTTATTACGCTTTGAGAATTATCTTTTACGAAGATTTAATTGCGATATCAAGACAAGGTAAGAGTTATCCTACACTCAAAGAAGATGATTTTTATTACTTGAAATTTAATAAATCAATAATTAATAAATTTATAAAAAAAGAAGACCAAATCGTTGCCCAAATAGAACCGATTGAAAAGAAAATCATGGAATTAAAAGCTCAAATCATACAACCGCAAGAAGTTATAAATAAAGTTTTTGCTAGAGAGTTTAAATTTGATGAAAACTTATATAATGAATTTGGCAAAGGAATGACTGCGGGAACACAAAATTCACAAAACAGAAATTTAAGAATTTTTGAAACTGACTTTATTGAACTTGCAAGAAGTAGTATTTTAAGATTTTCAACAAGGTTTCATAATCCGTCTACAAAGAAATTGATGGACTTTCTGGATAGTATTGAAACTTTGCAAGTCAAAAATGTTATTTCTGAGGATATTCATCGTGGAGCAAATCCAAAATACAATCCTGACGGAGAAATACCAGTAGTTAAGACAGGCCATCTAAAGAATGGAAACATTGAAATTTCGCAAGAGGAATTTGTTGATCAAGATTTTTATAATTCATCTACAAGATCACAAGTTAAAAAAGGCGATATTTTAATTGCTTCAACAGGCAAAGTATCACTTGGGAAAATTGATTTATTAGAAGATGAACGGTCTTTAGTTGTTGACGGACATGTTTCAATAATAAGAGTTAATGAAGATAAATATAATCGCTTATTCTTTACTTATTTTTTTAGAAGTATTTTAGGTTATTTCCAAATAGAAAGAGATTTTACGGGGGCTACAAATCAAATAGAACTTTATGTAAACGAAATAACAAATTTTCAAATTCCAAATATTTCTTTAAAAGAACAACAAAAAATTGTTAATGAGATAAAAGCAGAACTTGATAAACAAAAAGAAATGAAACAAAAAATTGAAGCAGAGAGAAATAAAATAGATAAAATTATTGAAAAGGTTATCGCCTAAAAGCCTGGTAAATGTTATACACTATCATTTTATTGGGAAATTGAAATAGAAAAATAAGCAGAAGAATTAAAAATTTAAAAAAGCTAACTTATAATAAAAAGGAAGTTTATGCAAATAATAGCCTTAATCAATCAAAAAGGCGGAGTGGAAAAAACTACTTGCGCAATTAATATAGGAGCGGACTTAAATAAGCGTAAGAAGCACGTCTTATTGATAGATTTAGATCCGCAGGCACATATATATTTTAACCTACAGCTTGGGAATACCAGCTCACGAGCTTAAAATGCATTTTACAGAATCTTAAATAAAAGCGAAAAAGAAATGAAAATTTAATGTATAAACATTGCTCTTTCATGTTGGACATTATAATTATTACAAACAATACAAACATTACAAATATATAGCAGGTAAATTAAATGAGAATAATCACTGTAATCAATCAAAAAGGTGGAACTGGAAAGACCACCATCACCATGAATTTAGGGGTAGCCCTTGCCTTGATGGGAAAAAAGATATTGCTAATTGATTTTGATCCCCAGGCCAACCTTACCTATTCTTTTGGGATACGTAATCCAAAGAACACTATAGTGGAAGTATTACAAGGAAAACAAACAATACAAACAATACTTGTAAAAAAAGAAGGCCTGGATATTGCTCCCTCCTCTTCTTTGTTAGCTGATTTAGAGGTCTCTATAATTAACAAAATTGGTCGGGAACAGTTATTGCAGGATCGACTTAAAGGGCTAAAGGAGTATGATTATGTATTTATTGATAGTCCCCCATCCTTATCTATCTTAACTATAAATGCCCTAACCACGGCTGGTGAGGTATTAATTCCCCTACAAATGGAAATTTTAAGCCTACAGGGTTTGACCCAGTTATTAAAGACCATAGATGAGGTCAAGAATATCTTAAATAAAAAATTAAGGATTACCGGGATTGTCGTCTCTATGTATGATGGCCGGAGAAGATTATCCAGCGAGATATTAAACGAGATTAAGAACAATCTAAAAGCAAAAGTTTTTAATTCATTGATTCGGATATGTGTAAAGATAGCTGAGGCCCCTTCATTTGCCAAGAGTGTATTAAGTTATGCTCCTTCAAGTGAAGGGGCTATTGATTATAAGAATTTAGCGAAGGAATTTTTAAATGAAAGGAGCTAAAATGCCGGTAGGAAAAAATATCAACCTTAAAGATAAACTTATTAAGAAAACTACGGGTAAAGTAAGTAATAAAAACAATGTAAGTATTACACGTAAAACAAACATTACCCGTAAAGCAAACATGTCTTCTCCTAATGCTAAAACCGATACCTATAAGACTAAAAAGATGACCTTCTATATTAAAGAAGATCTGTTACAGAATTTATATAATTTTGCCTACTGGGATAGGCATAGTCTAACAGAGGCCTTCAATATTGTAGTAAGAGATGGGTTAAAGGAAAAGGACGTAAAGGAAAGGCCTAAATCTCAGAAGGAACCTTAAAAGGAATTACTTAAAATTATAAGTATTTTAAAAATGGGGTTTTAATATAAAAATGTTTATTTATAAAAAACAAATTAAATTTACTTTTGTCTTTCTATTAATTATTAGTTTATTATTCATTTTTTCTTTTAATACTCTTGCTAAAACGGAAGTCTATTTCTCTCTTTATGATGATCCAGAGTCAATAATTATTAAAAATATAGACGATTCAAAAGAATTTATAAATATTGCTATGTATACTTTTACTGATAGAGAAATAGCCCAGGCAATAATCAGAGCCAAAGATAGGGGAGTGAATATTAAAATATATTTAGATCGCTCACAAGTTAACGCCAAATATAGCAAATCTCGTTACTTTATAAATAATGGCATAGAAGGTATAAGAATAAGCTCAAATAATTCTATAATGCATAATAAATTTGCAGTAATAGACAATGAAATAGTTATTACAGGATCATATAATTGGACTGCTTCTGCAGGAGAAAGAAATGATGAAAATTTATTAGTAATAAACGATAATAATATAATTGAAAAATATCAAAATCAATTTAATAATCTGTGGAATAATAAATACAGTTTAAAAAGATACCAGGAATTAATTAGCGAGGCCGGTATAATTTCTTTGCCGGCTCCGGAGACCTCCGAAGAAACTCCTGCTCCACCGGGTAAGGCTATAAATATTAATACTGCTTCTTTAGAAGAATTAGATTGTCTTTGGGGAATAGGTAAAATAACTGCACAAAATATAATTGATTACAGAGAAGCCTGTGGAGGTTTTAAAAC
>Ga0315543_1004048_pt1 | contig 12643 bp, 7 predicted proteins | sample SalMarSW160210MG_2_FD_203098 | JGI IMG/M metagenome (GOLD analysis project Ga0315543, IMG submission 203098) | Salt marsh sediment microbial communities from the Plum Island Ecosystem LTER, Massachusetts, United States - Salt Marsh Sediment SW1601-210 ...
TGGAAGAATTTCGCCGTACACCGGATTATCGTTATTATACATATCCCGATGATAATATAAACTACCGCTTTTGTCTTGTTTTCCTGGGTTTGTTCTCTCGGAAGGATGTTAATCAGTTTTTCCACGGCGTCCACATAAAACGGCTTTTTGCCCGTATTGAGCGTTACTTCTGCTCTCGTCTCTGATATCACGGTTCCGTTTGCCGTACTCCGGCTGACTTGAAGAGCCAGCTCTGTTTGCGAATCTGCGGTTGCCAGAATTTCGAGCAGCCTGTTTCGGGTGGGTTCTCCACCGGCAATATCTATTTTCGGCTCGTTGACGTCTGTTATGATATCAAGGATTTGTAGCCCTGCTTTTTGAGCGAGGCTGTCATCTTTGATACTTGTAATCCTGAGACGATTAGCGGTTTCCGATTCGCTAAAATGGTCCGGCATGTTGATAATTATACCATAGCGTTCGGCGCATATTTTTCTTTCCACCCAGCCGTGAATACCTTCGTTACCCATCATGACTTTCAATAGCGGTATGATTGTCACGAAGCTCAAGGATAAAAATGCTGCGATGACTACCGCACTGATAACAACGATGATGATTCGCGGCCATTGAGGCCAAACATATTTGAACATTCGTCCAAAATGCTTCATTCGATAGATTTCTCCATAATGCAGCGTATCATAACTGGTTTTTATGCCGATCACAAATGTTCAGAATCCGAGCACAGTAACAAACTTATACCTGTCGGTCAAGTCTAATCCGATTCGACGGCCGGGTCGGGGACTATTGACCCTTGCGGCGATTTTTGCTATCCTGCAGAACTTTCAAGGATGCTTATCATGGAAATAGGTTGCCTGATTCTTGGTTTGTATGAGACCAACTGCTATATATTACGGCGTGATAACCAGGCCGGGGACTGCCTGATTATCGATGCGGGGCTTGATTGTGCACCGTTGATTGATTTTCTCCGGCAGCGGAAATTAAGTCCGGCCGCATTAGTCCTGACTCACGGACATATCGACCATATCGCTGGAATTAATGCGCTGCGAGACAATTTCCCGGATATAAAAGTTTACATTCACCAACTCGACGCTGATATGCTCGAAGAGCCATTCTCCAACCTGTCCGCCATGACAGGGGCGGCGTTTATTACCGGGCCGGCGGATTTTACTCTGCAGGATGGTGACGTTGTCGAACAGGCCGGTGTAAAGCTGCAAGTCTTACATACTCCCGGCCATACGCCCGGCGGAATCAGCCTGTACTCAGCCGAGGACGGAATTGTTTTTTCCGGTGACGCGCTTTTCGCCGATTCGGTCGGCAGGACGGATTTCCCCGGTGGAAGTATGCCACAATTGGTAACCGGCATAAAAGATAAACTTTTGACTCTACCCGATGAAACGAAAGTCTATCCCGGCCACGGCCCCGAAACGACCATCGCCCGTGAAAAAACATACAATCAATACCTGCGATAATCTGCCGCTTTTTGGACGGAGTCTATTCCGCCGGAATCCGTAATACCGTTAAAGAATACGGCTGAAACTCGTATGAAAAATTCGGGCTTTTGACCGACACTGTTTTTTCCGCCGGATAGATTTTTTTAGGCTCCTGCAAAGTGTTTTCATCTTCCAGAGTTTTCCCGGCCAGTACTATCGCTTTTGCCTGCGGCCCGGTTTTGCTTACACCCTGCAACTCGATATTCGCCTTAAGCCCTTTGTCCGTGACATTGACCGCCTTGATGATGACCTCACCAGCTTTTTTATCCAGGGTGCTGCATACCGATAGTGCCTTCTTCGTATCATCGAGATTCGGCACGTCACTTAACCGGACTTTTAGCAGATTTGTGCCGGGATTGAGACTGAACAGTTTTTGCACGTAGTAATTCGCTGAGCCGTAAACATTCAGGTTATCGAACCAAATCATATCCGGCCGCCATTGCCACGCGTCTTCGTGCCCGAACAGTGGGGCATAGCAAGTCATCCTCACCAAGTCGGCATTTCGTTCCATGCCGGTCATAAACGCCGCCTCGTACAGGGCGCATTTCAAATTGTTGCGGTTGTCGGGGCTGGCGACACCCACGCTCTGAGCGGCATATTCACCAACAAACAATTTCGGGCTGTTGCGGTCATAGTCATCGTACCAGTTGGTATTGGCCAAAAACCAGTCCGGCTGTCGGTAAAAATGTTCGTCAACGAATTCGGGCTTTAGCTGCCGCCACTGCTTCCATAGGTATTCGATTTCCGCATGGCCGTTTGGGAAGATAGTGGCGTCCGAACCAGTTGCGGCGATGAGCTGCATTTCGGGATATTTATCCTTAATAGCTTTTGCGAAGACCTTATAGCGTTCGATATACTGCGGCCCCCATTGCTCGTTGCCGATGCCTATCATCTTCATATTAAACGGCTCCGGATGGCCCATGTCAGCCCTGATTTTGCCCCATTTGCTGTCAGCAGGGCCGTTGGCAAATTCGATAAGATCCAATGCATCCTGGACGTACGGTTCGAGCTTATCCATGGGTACAAGTTCGGCGGTGTTGAACTGGCAGGCCATGCCGCAGTTGAGAATCGGCATAGGTTCGGCACCGATATCTTCGCTCAGCTTGAAATATTCGTAGAAGCCCAGGCCGAATGACTGATAGTAATCCGGCGTAAGACGATGAGCGAATTCCGTGTTCCATCTGCCGATTATCGTCTGTCGCTTGTTAATAGGGCCTATGGTGTTTTTCCACTGGTAGCGGTTGCCTAAGTCACGACCTTCCACAATGCAGCCGCCGGGGAACCGCAGAAAGCCGGGCTTCATATCCGCCAGCATCTGTACTATGTCCTTTCTCAGACCGGGGACCGGCTCCGGCATCATGGGGCTCGATACAGCGGAGTCCACCGGGAACAGCGAGACCATATCTACATCCAGCAGGCCTACGCGTGTACCCAGCAGGTTCAATTTCGCCTTTGCCTCCGTTTCCGTGGGCACAATCTGGCACTGATATTTCTGCCAGTCTTTATTCACACCGCTGAAGCGGGCCTCGCCTATGACACGGCCGTCCGGAGCGATAATTTCGGCCTTGAAGGTCATTGGCTCCATCGTAGCTCGGGCATAGATTGAAAACCAGTACGACTGTCCCTTGTGAATTCCCATGCCGCGGAATCCCTCATTGGTCATCCCGAATCCGCCCCGGCCGGGGTCTCTTACCTCGATTCGCAGGTAGTTTGGATTGGCCTGTTCGAACGGCTCTTCGTCGCGAATCGACAGGCTGCCGCGAGAATCCCTTGACGCCATCCGAGTCCAGCCCATGACCGCCTCTTCCGGAAACTCGAATCCACGATTTTTTACCAGCTCGGCGTATAGGCCGCCGTCGGCGCCGAAATTAATGTCCTCAAAGAATATTCCCCACATGGTCGGGCTGATTTGAGCACCCGGCTGACCGGCCTGGATAGTGATTTTTGTTTGTGCCGATGACATCGAGAGGCTTGCAAGGATCAGACATATAAAAACAATTCCAACTTTTTTGGCGGTACGTGTCTTGAACATAATTTGCTCCTCTAAAATAAGTTTAGAACAATTTACACCAGGAAAAAATCCCCCATATATTAAGAAATGAATTGATTTGAGGCAAACAGAATATTTAATGAAGTGCTTATAGATACCTGATACTCGTATCTCGTCTATCTTCCATCGTTCATCGTTTTTCGTGTACCTTATACTATATACGCCAAATGAAATCCCCCCCAGGGCAGGCGGACACCTTTAATTCTCTGTCACGATGTTCCAATCAAACTTAAAATGGTAGGCATCCCCAATAAAATCCTCCTGATGTTTCAGCATCTGATGCGCGCCGGTAAGCTCACTGACGAGAAACTACAAGAGCTTCGGAAAAAGGTCGATGAGAAAAGAAAGGAGAAAACTTAAGTTAAAGAGATAAATCATTATTCTTTCTATTCGATAAAAATGTTGCTCGGCTATGCCCCCTCAGGATATAATTTTCGGGCTGGCTGCGTCAAAAATTTATTATATTCGTAATTTAAGCCGCTGTTCAATACACAGTTGGAAGTATTTATGGATATAAGTTTCTTTTTTAAAGGTCTGATTGTTGGTTTTTTAATTGCGACACCTGTGGGTGCGGTTGGTATGTTATGTATACAGCGAACGTTGAATGATGGAAAACTTCACGGGATATTTTCAGGTCTTGGAGCGGCTACGGCTGATGCTATTTACGGTATCATTGCAGCTTTTGGCCTGACGTTTATTTCGAGCTTTCTACTTAAAGAACAAACATTGCTTCGTCTCTTTGGCGGTATCTTTCTTTGCTACATAGGCGTGAAGATTTTTCTATCTAAACCCGGACAACAGGTTACTTCAGGCAATAGCTCCAGCTATATTAGTGACTATATATCCACCTTATTTCTTACACTGGCGAATCCTATAACGTTTCTTGCTTTTGCGGCAGTATTTGCGGGCTTGGGGGTGGTAAGTATAAGCGGGCATTATGTATCAGCCGTCTTATTAGTTACAGGTGTATTTGTTGGTTCCGAGCTTTGGTGGTTTACACTGAGCACTGTTGCCGGTAAGTTTCTTGGAAATTTGACCTACAGCAAGTTAACATGGCTGAACAGAATTTCAGGCGCAGTGATTACAGGTATCGGCTTATTAGTTCTCTTAAGTGTGATAACATGAGAAAATGACAAAAATCCTGTAGCGGCTCGTGTTTAATTACTGGCCATCACATTGTCCTGAGTGCAGCCGAACGTATCAAAACTGCGATGCCTCATCGTTCAGCTCCCACCAAAGGCGTGGATAGTCCTGACCTTCATCGATCCACCAGATATCTTCCGTGCCATTGGCCGTCTCGTCCACGAAGTCCCAACCGGCGTTTATAAATGTACTTTCGGTCTGCATCTCGGCTGTGGTCTTGCCAAATGAATCATCGCAGTTATCCTCACTAATTCCGCACATATTCGTCAAACCACTGCTTTCCACACCCCAGAAACTCATAGTGATACGACCATTGTAGTCTTTGCCCACGAGACCACCAACGTTTTCATTTCCGCTGACAGTGCCGGTACTATAACTACTTGTAATAACGCTACGGAAACTATTGTAACCAACGAGCCCGCCCACATTATCTTCTCCGCTAACTGCGCCAGCGCTGTAGCAGTTAGTAATGCCGTTCATACTATTATTGTCACCTACAAGGCCGCCGATACTCAAATCTCCGCTAACTACACTGGTGCTGTAACATTCGGCTAATATACCACTTTGATTTAGCCCCACGAGGCCGCCGACATTTGTTTGACCTGTTACTAAGCTGGTGCTATAGCAGTTAGTAATTATTCCGTCGGTCCATGTCGATCCGTCATAATAAGACTTGTTTGTACCCACGAGGCCGCCGATGTATTTGTTTCCAATTACCTTGCTAATACTATGGCTCATTATGATACTGCCGATATTGTAACCTGCAAGGCCGCCAATAGAGTTATTTCCAATAATCACACCGTTACTATAGCATTCAATGACAGCACCTTTATTCTTGCCTACAAGACTACCAACGCAATAACCTGAACCAGATATGTTAACATCCACGATACTTAAATTCTTAACTAAAGCTCCGTTTTCCAATCGGCCAAATAGCCCAAGATAAGAATCACCTGAAATTGAAAGATTATTAATAACGTGGCCATTACCATCAAATACTCCAGCGAATTTAGGAATTATTGCCTGTCCGAAGACTTGTCCATCCGACAGGTTTGGATTCAAATCGATGTCCACAACAAGAACAAACGACTTGTCCCAGAGGATGCTCGCTTTGCCCAATAAGATTAGTTGATTGGCAGTGTGAATTCTATAGGGATTCTGATTCGTTCCTTGCCCTTCAATCCACTCAATGATAGGCTCATTGATTATTTCTCCAGGCGTGACCTCCCATGCTAATCGTGGATAGTCGAGGCCTGGATTCAGAATCCAGTTCGGATCTTTGGCAAATCCGTTCATGCCCAACATATACGGATCCATCATCTCCGCTGTAGTCAGACCAACGCCTCCACTGCTATCGGTCTGTCCCGAAGTCTCTATATCCCAGAGACTCGTGATAATAGTAGCAGTACTAGAGTGGCTCGTACCTACAAGTCCGCCGACGTTTTCATTTCCATTGACTGAACCTGTGCTATAGCTGTTTATAATAGTGCCCTCAAAGTCGTTCTCTCCCACAAGACCACCAACATTGTTGATTCCACTTACCGTGCCGGTGCTATAGCTTGTGCTAATGCTGCCGAAACAGTTACTACCCGCAAGACCTCCGACGTTTTCATCTCCAATTATGGTACCCGTACTGTAGCTTTTGGATATAATACGACTATTGAAACCAACGAGGCCGCCAACATTACGAATCCCACTGACGGTACCTGCGCTGTAGCTCATTATGATATTTCTCCGATTGTAACCAACGAGACCGCCAACAGAGGAATTTCCAATAATCACACCACTGCTGTAACAGGCAGTAACATCACTTCCGTTCATGCCCACAAGACTGCCGACATCGGAACCCGAGCTGGTTATGTTAACATCCAGGATTCCTAAGTTTTTAACCTCAGATCCATATTCCAATCGGCCGAACAAGCCAAGATGAGAATGGCCCGAAATAGAGAGATTATTAATGATGTGGTTGTTACCATCAAATACGCCGGAGAATTTCGGAATTACTGCCTGCCCGAAGACCTGTCCTTCCGGCAGATTCGGATCCAAGTCGATTTTTGCAGTCAGGATGAAACACCTGTCACATAAAGCACCGGCCCTTCCCAAAAAGATGAGTTGCTCTGCTGTGTTAATCCGATAGGGATCTTCTGCCGTACCGTTTCCTTCAAGCCAGTCAATAATTGGTTCGGGGATGATATCTCCCGGTGTGCCTTCCCAGGCTAATCGCGGATAATCAAGGCCGGGATTCAGGATCCAGTTCGGATCATTGGCAAGCCCGTTCAGGCCAAGCATATAGGGATCCATCATCTCCGCCGTGGTCAGACCGACGCCTCCATCACTGCCATTAAAACCGGAGGTTTGAATGTCCCAGAAACTTGATACTACGTTGAAATCTTCACAGCCTATCAGACCACCAACGTTCTCATTTCCAATGACCAAACCAGTGCTGTAGCATCTGGTAATGATGCTACCAATACTGTTCCAACCCGCAAATCCGCCGACACAATTATTTCCAGTGACGTTGCCGGTGCTATAACAATCGGTAATTGTACCCCAATCATTCCAGGGATTGCGCCCGATGAAGCCGCCTACATAGTAATTACCGTTAACCTCGCTGGTGCTATAGCAAGAGCTGATTTTACCCCCATTACTACCTACAAGACCACCGACAAGCTCGTTACCGCTAACTGTGCCGGTGCTTGAGCTTGCGGTGACAATTTCAAAATTGACTCCCACGAGACCGCCGGTATTTTCATTTCCAATGACCGTACCGGTGAAGCTACAGTTTGCAATTTTACTGTAAAAGTTACTCCCTGCGAGTCCCCCAACATAGTCGTTGCCGCTAACCATACCGGTAGCGTAACACGTGATGATATTACCCCCATTTCTGCCCGCAAGCCCACCGACATGGTCACCTGAACCAACTATGTTGACATCAACTACACCCAGATCTCTGACCTCGGCCGCAGAATCCAATTCGCCAAACAATCCAAGATAAGAATCGCCTGTAATAACAAGATTATATATAATGTGGTCATTTCCATTAAATATCCCGGTGAATTCGTTAATTACTGCCTTTCTGAAGATTTGTCCGTCTGGCAGGTTTGGATCCAAATCGATATCCGCATCAAGAACAAATGACTTGTCCCAAAGCATACTCGCCTTGCCTAACAGGATCAGTTGATTAGCAGTATCAATCCTATAGGGATTATCTGGGATTCCCTGTCCCACCATCCAGTCAACAATCGGTTCGGGGATGATATCTCCTGTTGTGCCTTCCCAGGCTAATCGCGGATAGTCGAGGCCGGGATTCATTATCCAGTTCGGATCGTTGGCAAATCCGTTCAGACCAAACATATTAGGATCCATCATTTCTGCCGTAGTCAGACCGAAACCTCCAATACTGCCGGCCTGGCCGGAGACCTCAACATCCCATAAGCAGCTTGTAACTATACCTCCTCCGCTTCCAACCAGACCACCAATAGAGGAAATCCCCGAAACACTTCCCGCCGAATAACAATAGTATATTGTACCTCGCGATGATGCACGGCCAACATCATTGTTATTGAATCCAACTAAACCGCCGATTTCATTTTCTCCGGTAACAGTGCTGGTGCTATAGCATGCAGTTATACTACCACCATTGCAGCCCACTAAGCCGCCAACCCGGCTATTTCCAGTAACTGAACCGGTGCAGTAGCTTGTGGTGATATTGGCCCGGAATTTATAGCCCACGAGGCCACCGATAGATTCCCCGGTTCCATTTACATTTACCGCTTCCAGACCCAGATTTGAAATCTTCGCTCCAGAGCCTAATTCACCAAACAAACCCAAGAAGTCCTGGCCAATGATCGTCAGGTTTGAAATTATATGCCCATCACCATCAAAAATACCTGTGAAAGGTGTTCCTTGAAAATCCATCTCAAAAACGTTCGTATCCGGGGCAATAACAGCCATGTCGAAAACCTTTCCACCGGGCAGATTCGGATCCAGGTCGATGTCGGCGGTTAAAATGAAGCGCTTGTCGTAATCTTCGGGAGTTTCACCAAGCAGTATTAAGTCTTCAGCCGTAGCGATTTGGTATGGATTGTTCGGTTCGCCGGTTCCGCCGCCGTATTTAGTCTCGGCTTCTTCTGGGATTATTTTTCCTTTTATAGTCGGGCATGACAGTACGAGCAGCACAATAAACAGCCATTTTAAGAGATTTGCTTTTTCCTTCATTTTCCTATCCCTCGTTATGATAACAGTTGGCAGAGAACAGACGACAGATGACAGATAAAAAGCGTCTTTCGTCCATCGTTCTTCTTTAGTTTTTAAGGCGGGATTTGTATGAATAGAAAAACTGTATAAATAATGACGGCAAAAATTATGCCCCTTAGGGGTAAAATATGATAAATAAAATTTAATCCGCCTTATATGTATTTATAATACCAAATTACCGGACTTTTGTTCAAGGATTTTTTTGTCAATTCTCGAGCAGTAAAAGGGGTCAGGAGCATTTTTTCTAAAAAGGGGATTTTTTGCTTAAAAACGGGGATTTTGATTGCGTTAAGGGGGTTTCTGGGTACAATGCTTAATAGCGTATAGCGAGTAGCGTATGGCGGATAGGCAAAAAAGTAAAATGCAAAAATCAAAACGCAAAAATAATTCGAATTTCTGTTAGCCCCCGGACTTGTCCGGGGGTTGCCCGTGGCCGTATCGGCCACGGCTAAACATGCCACCCACAGGGGATTCGACAAATATAGAATGTTCTCTACAAATCGACCTTTTTTGAAAAAACAAAGCCAATTTGGGATGAGCCCAAATTGGTGTAAGCTCTTGATTGGCAAGTGAATAGGTGGAATTGCGTGATTTTTGAGGGCGAAAAAACAAAGCCAATTTGCCAGCCAATGGTGGGAAATTCGAAGCACTAAGCACGAAATACGAAACAAATCATAGTGTTCAAAATAACTAAATTCTCAAAACAAGATGAACAGTTAAAAAATCACTGTATTGTATGAAATTAAAAGTTATTGTTGAAATATTCGGGTTTGCCGTCGTCGCTGTCGTATATCGTCGAATCCTCGCTTTCGGCGGAAATAACAATCCGCTCGATATGCTCGGCCTTTTTGGTATTGCTGTCGATGGTTACTAAAATGGTGTTCATTTTCACATCGCCGGTCGCTATCTGGAATGGGTAGGGCATCTGCGTTCTGAACGATTTTAGGACGCTCTCAGTGCTTCGGCCGAGAACCGAATCATGTGCTCCGGTCATGCCGATATCGGTGATATACGCGGTGCCTTTCGGGAGGATTCTTTCATCCGCGGTGACGACGTGCGTGTGTGTGCCGAAGCAGAGGCTGACCCGGCCGTCGAGATGGTATCCCATGGCGATTTTTTCGCTGGTCGCCTCTGCATGGAAATCAACGATTATAATGTCGGCCTTTTGAGCGAGCTGCGGCAGAATCTTGTCGGCGGCATTATACGGGCAGTCCGCCGGCTTCATAAATAGCCTGCCGATCAGTGCGGTTACTCCTACGGTCGGTCCTTTGCCGGTTTTGTAGATGGCAAAGTCCTTACCGGCGGCATTTACGGACATATTCGCGGGACGAACTATATTGTCGGTTGTTTCGAGGGTTTTAATTATGTCCCTTTTGCGATACGTATGGTCGCCCAATGTAATCAGATTAACGCCGTACTTCATTAATTTATCGTATATTTGCGGCGTAAGGCCCGAGCCGCCGGCGGCGTTTTCGGCATTGGCAATGACGCAATCTATGTCGCGTTCATCGACTAATGCTTTAAGCTTATCGGCAATAATTCGTCGTCCGGGCCTGCCGACTATGTCTCCGATGCAAAGGACGTTTATTTTCATGGTTCGTATTTCTATCGAAATATGTTTTTCACGCTTTACAATTTTTTACTATTTAGCGTATTCTATACAGCGAACCTCTCGCAGCAGCGTAATCTGGATTTCGCCGGGATAGGTCATTTCGTCTTCGACCTTTTTGGCGATATCACGGGCGATTTTCGTGGCCGATTCGTCATCCACATCATCTGCGCTGACAATAACACGAATTTCCCTGCCGGCCTGAATTGCGTAGGCGTTTTCTACTCCCTTGAAGCTTCCGGCGATTTCCTCGAGTTTTTCCAGCCGCTTGATGTACCTTTCAAGCGTTTCTCTTCTTGCGCCCGGGCGGGAAGCGCTGATGGCGTCGGCGGCGGCGACCAGCGGGGTATAAGGATTGTCCGCGGGTATGTCGCCGTGATGTCCGGCCACGGCGTTGAGGATGATCGGAGATTCGTTGAATCTCTTGAGATAATTTGTGCCGATGGTGGGGTGGTTGCCTTCGACTTCATGGTCGATGGCCTTTCCGATATCGTGCAACAATCCGGCACGCCTGGCGATAGAGCCGTCCAGGCCGAGCTCGTCCGCCATGACCTGGGAGAGAAAAGATACTTCAATGCTGTGGCGCAGGACGTTCTGGCCGTAGCTTGTTCGGTAGCTCAGTGCTCCGATCAGGCTCAGTACCTTATTGCTCAGGCCTCTGACGTTGGTTTCAACTGCGGCGTCTTTGCCGATCTGCAGGAGTTTGTGATTGATGTCCTTTTTGGTTTGTCCGACAAGCTCCTCGATTCGGGACGGGTGAATTCGGCCGTCCTGGATCAGTCGCTCCATAGACAGGCGGGCGACCTCACGTCTTACCGGATTGAATCCGCTGACGACGACCATTCCGGGGGTGTCGTCCACGATGACATCTACGCCGGTGGCTTTTTCGAACGCACGAATGTTGCGTCCCTCCCGGCCGATTATCCTGCCTTTCATGTCGTCATTCGGTATCTCGACGGTCGAGATCGTAGCTTCGCAGGTCTGCTCGGCGGCATAGCGTTGTATTGCGGTGCTGATTACTTCCCTGCTTTTTTCCTCCACGGTTTCGGTCGCTTCGTCAACTTTGCGCTGGATCAGAGCCGACATTTCGTGCTCGCATTCGTCTTCGAGACGCTTGAGGAGGAGGTCCTTTGCCTCTGAGATGTCCATTGAGGTGATTTTCAGCAATTGATTTTTTTGCTGGGCGATTAGTGATGAAAGCTGTTTTTCCTGGACCTCGATGTTGTATTGCCTTCTTTTGTTATCCTGCTGCTGTTGTTTTATGGTATTTTCGCGTTGTTGAAGTGTTTCACCCTGTCGGTCGATCGCGTCTTCGCGTTTGGTTAATCTCATCTCGATTTCGTGTAGTTCGGCACGAACTTTGTTAGCTTCGGATGTTACTTCTTCTCTTTTTTTAATGGCCTCCGCTGCGGCGTCGATTTGGGCGGATTTAATTATGTTCTCAGCCTCTTTTTTGGCCCCGTCGATTTGCCGTTGAAGGTCCTGTTCGAAGGTTTTGGCCTTTGCTTTGGAAATTACCTGATTGACGACTGCAATTAAAGAACCTCCCAAAAGAAGACCAATAACAATGGCACCAACATATGACCATGGATCTACCTGCATTAGAATATCCATAATTACTACCTTTCCATTGCATTTTTTATATTTTAAGCAACTCAAGCAAATGGATGGTATGCAGGTTTGCAGGCAGTATAGCCTCAAAGAAATGTGTGTGTTCCGAAATCCTTTTCGCCGGAGCGAAGAATCAGCTATTAATAGCCAGTATTTCCTGATGTTGAGGACTTATTAGCGTTAAGAAATACGTCTTTTTCATCAAATTAGCTGATTTTTTATTCAATACTTATGCTCCCTCGCTGTTAGGCGAACGCTTATTCAAGCAGATTTCATTTCACGCTTAATTCACCTTTTAGCACTGTTTCCATAACTTTAAGGAATCAGCATTTATATTAAAAATACCCTGTGCTAAAGGTGTCTTTGTAACTCAACTACCTTCAAAGAAAAAACTTGTAGTCCTTTTCTTTGTTTTGTTCGTCCCGGTCCGAAGTATCGTAAGAAATCAATGTAAATATGGGACAACCTACAATCAAGCTGATTATC
>Ga0315543_1004049_pt1 | contig 12640 bp, 9 predicted proteins | sample SalMarSW160210MG_2_FD_203098 | JGI IMG/M metagenome (GOLD analysis project Ga0315543, IMG submission 203098) | Salt marsh sediment microbial communities from the Plum Island Ecosystem LTER, Massachusetts, United States - Salt Marsh Sediment SW1601-210 ...
TCTGGTCTTTGCTCTTCTTTCCAACTCTTGTCGCTCAACATTGGATAGAGAGATTGGTGAGGGTATCGTTTTCATACCCCCAGTACGACATATTTAATCTAAATTGTCAAGACATTTATGTTACAAGACAATAGGCTACGCTGAATTCATTAATTTTAATATCATTTCAAAGGCACGGCAATTAAAAAACATAAAAGCTCCGCTAAGGTTACCCACAAACGGGCCAGAAGCGAAATCAAAGTTGCAATGGGAAGAGGAAACAAGGAAGAGAGCAAAAGAACCAAAATCCCCTCCCTCACCCCGATCCCGCCCGGAACAAAAAGCGCCAAAAACCCAATGTTCACCGAGAAGGCAAATGCTCCAGTTAAGCTGGGATACATATCAAAAGAAGCTTGAGCCATTGACTTCACAAATATCAAAAACGCCAGTCCGAACAAAAGCCAAGACACAGAATAACATAAAACATAAATAATAACATCCTTGCTGGCGATATCAAGACTAATCTTTTCCTTTTTCAAAATTCCCAGTCCTAAATTAAGGATATTCTCTAATGCTTTTGGATAACAAACAAGCACCAAAATGGCTAAACCGAATATCACTCCAGCCATCACCAGGGCAGGATTTTTGGAGAAGAACTGAGAATATAAACTCGCGCCCAGGAAAATAACCGCGATAAATAGACCGGAGATGACTGAGAAGGATTGGGCTAAGATCGCGGTGGAGAAGCTGTTCCTTTTGGGAACCCCCCGCTTTTCCAGCATATAGATCATCCCCAGAAACTGCCACACCTTTCCCGGAAGATACCTGCCCAGATTGGCAAAAAACCACACCTTGAAGAGTTTGAAGTAAGAAACCGATGAACCGGTGTGCCGAAGCACCCCTCCCCAGATTTTGACCAACCAGAATAGCGCCATGATCTGAAGCACAAAGGAAACGATCAAAAGAGGATAGTCAAACTGCCAATCAAAATCCTTCACCTGATTCCAATTGGAAACCAAGTTTTTGATCAGAAAATAGAAGATCAAAAGGATTATGATAACCTGGGCTAATCTGACCAGAACTTTCTTTGTATTCATCTTGGTAAAACGTCCACCGTCCACAGCTAAAAACTTTCTCTGGCCCCTGATTCCTGGACTCTCGACCTTTTTCAAGTTAGCAATTCCAGATATTTTTTTAAAACCATCTCCGATGAAAACTTTGCCATGGCGTTTTGATAACCATCTTCAGCCAGTTGGGAAGCTAGTTTTTCATCTGTTAAAATCCTTTCCATGGCGGAAGCGAGACTCACGTGATCTTTTGAGAGAACCAAAAGTCCGGTTTTGCCATCCTGGATGATGTCGGTTATTCCTCCTGAGCGGGTGCCCATCACCGGTCTTTTGCACAACTGGGCTTCCACCAGAACCAACCCAAAACCTTCCTCTGAGGAGGGGAGAACACAAAGATAGCTTTCAGCATAAATAAGATTCAACTTCCCCTGTGGCATGATGTCAAGCAAAAAAACCCGGTCTTTTAGATTCAAGCCGATTATCTCTTGTTGGAGGAAATTTTTTAAAGGACCCTCTCCAACAATCTTTGCCTGAAAATCGATTCCTTTCTCCTTGAGTATCTTACATGCTTTGAGGAAAATATCCAGTCCTTTCTGGGGGGTGAAACGTGCCACACAGAGGATTAACTTAACTCCCTCATGTTTCAGGGGAGTGGGTGTAAAAGTTTCCGGAGTGACTGGCATGGGAATCACCTTCACCTTATCTTTTGCCAATTTGATGCTTCCGGTCAACTTCTCCTTTAAAAAGCCGGAGACGGTGGTTACGTATTTAGCCCGACGAAAGACTGAGCCAGCCAGCCGTGAAGACAGGCCTGATTTTTCCAGTATGCGAATATCAGTTCCGTGTGAGGTGAGGATCAATGGTTTCTGGTTTAAAAAGGACAGTAAATATCCTATCACCCCTCCCGGAATCCACCACTGAGCGAAGATCAAGTCGACCTTTTTTTTTAGCGAAAGAGTTAAGGCTCTGACAAAGAAGGAGACAAGAAAAGATAAAAAAAGAAGCTTATTTATCCAGCTTCGGGCGACCAACTCGTGCATATTCCCCATGTAAGCCAATCTCTCCTTTCTGTCCGGGGCATATCTGAAACGATACACCGCTACATCATCCATCATCTCAAATGTCTTCAAATCTTTTTGATGAGGCGCTAAGACGAAAACCTTATACCCGCTTCGAACAAGACCTTTAGCCAGGATATGCACGAAAAGACCGGCATGGTCTCCCGGGAAGCGGATGTAATTATGAGTCAAAATCAGAATCTTAAGTTGAGATGCGTATGCACTCATACGAGTTTGCTTTGGGATGCACTTTTTATCTTTTCAACTCAGAGCTTGCTCTGCATCATACGGTGCAAGGCTTGCCACCTTTGGGGAAGTTGATGGATGCACTTTAAAATCTTAGGTTCCTTCTCGTTTTTGCTCCCCCGGCTTTTCTCCTTTGTTGGGAAAAGATCGCTTTCGGTCAAATTTTTGGTGGCGACTGAATCTGAGTCTATCTTTAGTGGAGAACTGTTGGACCAGCGCCCTCATCTCATCTTTTACGCTGGTTATAGCTTCTGCCAGAAAACCTAAAACAAAAAACGAAACTCCGGAAAGAACCAGAAGGATCACCAGATACAGAAGTGGTCTGAACCCTTCATTTTTTGCAATTCTTAAATAAACTGCCACTCCTCCGGTCAAAATACCCAAAAGGATTAAGACCAGTCCCAAGAAACCAAACAGGAGCAGAGGTTTTTTCATGAAGGAGAGTTGGAATTTCACAGAAAGGAGGTCCAAAAACCCGATGGGTATCCTCCAGAATCCGAACTTGGATTGACCAAATCTACGTGGATATAAATTGACCTTTGCCTCTCCGATTTTATATCCCTTCTCCGCTGCCATCACCACCATATATCTATGCCAATCCTTGCGCAGTGGCACCTCATCTGCCACCTCCCGCCGGAAAGCCTTGACCGAGTTTAGATCATGAACCTTGATCCTAAATAAGATTCGAGAGAGAAGGTTATAAATAAAGGAGACAAAGCTCTTTAAACCGTATGAGCCCTGTTTCCATCCGCACACCACATCATATCCGTTATCTATTCTTTCGATAAGTTTGGGGATGTCCTCAGGGAGATATTGTAAATCGGCTGGCCAGAAAACGAAGATTCTTCCACGTGCTTTTGAGAACCCGGTCATCAGAGCCTCAGTCAAACCCTGGTTTCTTTTGTGAGACACCACCCGCAAGAAGTGGTATTTTCCTTGGCATTCTTTGGCTTTGCGGAAGGTGCCGTCGGTGGAACCATCATCCACCAGGATCACCTCACCCCTCATCCGGGTGCGGGAAAACATCTTGGAGAACTCCTCCATCAACGGAACGATATTCTCCGCCTCATTATAGGCTGGAACCACTACTGAAACCTTGATATTTCCATTCGTGTTTCGCATGTTTTCAGTACCCTTTTATCCTTTGCAGTTGTACTGCAAGGTTGGTGTTTTGGGGAAAGAGCTTTATGGCTTTCTCCCACTGGTCAATTGCCATAAGTCTATAACTATCTTCGCCGGTTTGATTCATCAAGTTAAGATAAATCAAGCCCAACTGCTGGCAAATCGAAAAATCAGTGGGATTGAATTTAGCCGCCTGCTCCAACGAAAGCGCCGATTTCTCAAATTCTTTCATCTCGTAATATATCTCCGCCAGTGCCTGGTATCCGCTGAAGTTCTCTGAATTTTGAGAGACAAACTCTTCCAACAAAGCTAAGGCAGAGTCCGTTTCCCCTTTTTCGATCAACATTTTTGCTTTCTCAAACCCTGAGAGCGGATATTTTTCTGTCTTTGGATTGCCGGTCCATTCCCCTATTCTATAAATATCGACCGGAATGTTCCTCAGCCAATAGGTGGTCACAATTTTAGACTTACCCATCACTTCAGGATAATCCTGAAAAGCCCGATCCCGGTTTCCTCCTCTTTCTAAAGCCAGATGAGTAATGGGATAGGTGTGGAAAAGTTGCGGATCAGGCTGGGTGATTCCAAACATGTGAATTACATTCTTAAGCCTGTTATCCCACACCAAGCCGGGTCCATAAGGACCCGATACTACAGCTTCTTTGCTTAGAATCTTTCCTAAATCTAAAGACGATCGATTCAAAGAATATGTAGGAGAGGAAGCCCAGCTTAAATATTGCCATCCGTTGACCACCAGCGAAATAAGGATCAAGATAAGCACCATTAGAGATCTTTGCCCGAAATTGAGTAATTTAGACTCTTTTGGCTTGCCACCTTTGGCAACCCTTCTGGATACGGTAACTCGCCAGTAATACAAAGCTCCGCAAAATAAAGTGATAACAAAAGAGATAACCAGAGAGGAACCTAACTGAATCGGCTTTTGACTTAATATGTGGAAAGTGGTGATGATATAGTTTATAAAAAAGGTGGTGGCGATAACAAAGACGATCCAGAACAAAATTCCAAGCGAGGAGTCTCTTTTTGAACCAAAAGACCGCAGAAAAGAATCCAGCCATATTCCTGCCAGAGCACACATGGGAGGAATCAGATAGATTTGGTAACGCAACGGTCGATAGTTTAGTGCCATCAAAAGGAAAAAAGCTACCAAGAACCAAAAGGTAAGAAAAAACTTGACCTTAAAGCGATGATCTTTTTGTCTGAACAGTTCTCTAAAGGAAGGACTGCTTCGGAAGAATAAAAGCAGGCCCAAAAATGACAAGACGAATACCACGGGCATGCGATAGAAAAGATCCTCTCCAAAAGTGAACAGAGAGGAAACAAATCCCGCAATCGACTGAAGGGCTATAGGAAACCCGTAAAGCCCCAATGCTTGCTCACCCAAGTAACCTGCCACCTCTCTTTTGGCAGGTAGATAGCTGAAAAACAGCCAGAACACAGATACCAGAAGGAAACCAGAGCCAAAAAAGATTAAAGGTTTAGAATTCATCTTCCGCTTGGATGAAGAGAAATGCTCAAAAATCCATAAAAGCAGCACCCCCAGGCAAGCCGGCAGGATGAATGCGGCCATGGTCTTTCCAAAGAAGATTCCTGTAGCAAAACAGATGCCTGAGGGGATTAAGAGTAGATTTTTGGTGAAAGAGGAGACCATGAAATAAAATCCCAACGTCAGAAGAAATAGGGCGGAGATTTCCAAAAATGGATTGCGCCCATACATGATGAAGACAAAGTTTATACCCAAAAAAAACAAAGATAGGTATGCTGTCCTTTTGTTGAAAATCTTTTTTAGAGTCAGAAACAAAAATGTCATTGAGAGAAGACTTAAAATGACTGCCACCAGATTGGCTTGAAATCTGCCCGTACCGAACAACGAAAAGACCACATAAGAGGCTGCCGTGGTGAATGATTTTAAGAAGAAAACGAAACGATTATGTCCAAACAGATCCCAACTGCCCCATAACACCTGGTTTCGGGCGAAATAGGTATATTGTGGCGGGTCGGTAGCCACATCCTGACTCCAGGAGATGCGGGGAGGATCGGAACTCAAGAAAAGCACGCCGCTGGTAAAAGCCAGCCCGATGATGAAACAGAAGAGTAAGATTTCAAAAGCCCTGGAGGAAAAGAAGGGATTTTTGAAAAATTCAGTTAAGGCAGATTTCTTATCTGCCGAGACTTTAGGCTTTGTCGGTTGCTTCTTTGACTTTTTGACTTTTGATTTCATCGGTCAAATCCCCTGTGCAACCAGGTTCGTATGAATGCCTACGCATCCCCTGGTTTGGTGGGGATTTCCTGTCGGGTCAGGGGACCCGACAGGCACAGAATATCGATCGGTTTTGCTTTTATCTTAAGTTAGTGCATTAAATTTCCCGTGCCCGCCAGGTTCGCATGAATGCATATGCATCCCCTGACCTGGTCCCGCATTTTGCGGGATCGGGTCGGGGGACCCAACAGGCACAGAACAGACACTGAAACTAAGCCTTTCCTTCAAGTAGCTTTGTTTGCCATCCGTCAATAAACTTCTCCGTGACATCATCCCAATTGAACACTGCAAATATTCCTCTGACCACATCGCACGCGATCTCTTTGTATGAAGCCCTCAGATCAACAACTTTGACGTCTTTCTCGACGAAAATCGGATCATCGCTGGCGATATGTGATTGGCTGAAAAAGTCGCGCGAACGATCGAAGGTCACTAGTTTCCTGTCTTTTGTACCGGTCAAGTGTATTCTAAAATGTAAATCGCTCTGTGGTGAGATTTCGTCATAATATCTCCTGGAGAATAACAAAAACTCTGTGACCAACCAGATGAGGTAGGGATAGGATAGAACACGCTTGCCTTCTTCGCTCTCGCGGCGGTCAACATCCTCCCAGAAAGCTCTTTGCCAAAAGAATAGCCCGCTCTTGTAGGCCCGATAGCCTTCTATGTAGATATCGTGGATTGTGTGAGACTGTGTTCCTTTTGTAAAATTCACAGCATTTCCTTCTTGCGTATGAGGGAACGGCCAGCCAATCAAGGTCACTTCTGCTTTGTGTATTAGGTCTTTGATCTTTCTGTGATCTGAAATTCTGTTTGGATCATAGTCTGTGGGATAGGCGTAAATTGTCCACTGACCATAATCCTCAAGCTTTCCCCCAATGTTTTCACGCAAGAATTTCTCAGCCTCGCTTATTTCTGCGCCATACTTTTCTTTTGAGTCCTCAGAGGTCTTCAAAGGCTTCCCTTTAATTAAATGCTCTATCATACCGAGCAACTCATCGCCTTTCTTAGCCAACGCCCTGCCCAGTAGCTCTCTCATTTCTTCAGGAGAAGAAACAACCTCGGTAGTAGCTTTGTCTGTTCGAATATATATCTGTCCTTTTTTCAAGATTTGTTTGTTTGGGTCAACCGATGAATGCACATCAGTTGTGCAAATAATTGGTACTTCTGCAAATTCCGGGGTGTCGATAGCGACAACATATTTTCCGTCAATGATATGCTTGTAAACCTGACAGGAATGTTTAGGATTCGTGTAGTTGTGCACCAAGTCATTTACTTTCGTCTGATCAAAGGAATTGAAATCATCCTCTAACATTTCGATAAAGTCAAAGTCACTATCTCTAACACCAAATATAATTCTCCCTCCATCTTGAGTATTTGCCATAGCAAGAATGTCTTTGATAATTCCAAGTTTTTCGTCTTTTGATGTGTTATCCCAATTGAAACTTTCTTTGTAGTCAAGATTCTTGGTCTCTGTCTTTAAGGCGATTAATTGTCTAATATCTTCTTCTGATAATGCCAAATGCTTACTCTCCCTTTTTTACTTCCTGATTCTCAGCACAAGATAGAAAAGTTGGTTTGATGATGGGCCACCGATCCAAAAACGGTCTGATCTTAGAGTATTTTTTTCGGGAAGGACAGTCCTGTAGGTCGGGTTGCGATCCCGCCTTTGACGGGAGAGCTACCCGACACATTTTGTTGTGGGGTATCCCGCCAAAGGCGGGAAACTCTACCTATAGAGCAAGTTTTATCCTTCCCCATAGAACTCTTTGATACAATCTGTGGTATACTTTATCTGTTCCTCAGTTAGCTCAGGAAACATGGGCAACGACAGAATCTCACCCATGCATCCTTCAGTTACTGGAAAGCTTCCCTTTTTATACCCCAAGAAACTGTAGGCATTCTGAAGATGAATGGGTATGGGATAATGGATGTTGGTGAATATGCCCCTACCTTTTAGGAAATCAATCAACTTTTCCCTCTCTTTTACTCTCACACAGAAGACATGATAAACATGCTTGGCGTAGGGCATCTCCTCCGGCACCTTCACGTTGGTTCCCCCCAGATATTTTCTGTAAAGGTCGGCATTCTTTCTTCTGGCATTGTTCCACCCGTCCAGATGATTCAGCTTGACCGAGAGGACCGCACCCTGAATGCCCTCCAGTCGGCAATTGTTGCCGATGTACTCATGATAGAATTTCTTGGGCGAGCCGTGATCCCTTAACATCCTTATTTTTTGCGCAATCTCGTCTGAGTTGGTAGTAACCGCCCCTCCCTCTCCATAAGCTCCCAGGTTTTTTCCGGGGTAGAAGCTGAAACATCCAACTGTTGCCAGTCCTCCTGTTCTTTTTCCCTTATACTCTGCTCCGTGTGCTTGCGCGGCGTCCTCGATGACCGGTATCCCTTTCTTTTCGGCTAACTGAAGTATGGGGTCTAAGTCTGCCGGCTGTCCATAAAGATGTACTGGAATTATAGCTTTTGTTTTTCCGATTATAGCCTTTTCCAGTTTGATGGGATCTAAATTGTAGCTTTTTTCTTCCATATCCACAAATACCGGGGTTGCTCCAGCATAGGAAATAGCCTCCGCCGTGGCTATGAACGTGTTAGGCGTGGTGATTACCTCGTCTCCTTTCCCAATTTCCAGAGCTTTCATTGCCATGATCAGAGCAGAGGTGCCGGAATTGATTCCTATGGCGTGCTTTACCTGGCAATAGCTGGCAAATTTCTCCTCGAATTCTGACACCGCTTTCCCCAGAATGAAGGCCGTATTCAAGATGACGTTCTCAATAGCTTTGTCAACCTCCGGCTTGATGGTTTGATACTGGGCTTTTAAATCAACAAAATTTACTTGCATCAAATCCTCCTTGAGTCTTCCTTCAAAATCAACTCATTTTGACCTAAGATAGCAGATTGCCCCTAAAAGTCAAGCGTTTAGTAAAGCTTGAGCATCTTCCCACAACATGTCCTATGCGTATGCATCCATACGGATTTTCAACGGCCCCTGAAGGTTTGCCCATATACCTTAATCCTTTCTACATAAATGGAGAGGGGATTTTAGAGAAGTGTTGTGGTACAATTTTTGGGGTGACGTTACTTTCCGTTGTTCTTATTCTTCAATTAGAATCAGATGAACGTCCATCACGTTGGTGTGGGTTGGTCCGGTAATTATCAAATCGCCTAAAGTTTGAAAGAAGTGATAGGAATCATTGTCATCCAAATATCTTTTTGGATCCAATCCACACTTGAGCGCCCTCTTTATGGTCTCTCCATCGCATATTGCTCCTGCCGCATCTGTGGGTCCATCGGTCCCATCCGTTCCCGCAGAAAGAAACACTAAATTTTTCATACCGCTGATCCCTATGGTACCCACCAGAGTGAATTCCTGATTTCTCCCCCCCAATCCTTTTCCCCTAACTTTCACCGTAGTCTCTCCACCCGAGATAACACAGATCGGCGGACTTATCGGCTTTCCTTCCTTCTTTATTCTTCTAACTAAATTGACATGCCTTAATGCCGCCCGGGTGGTATCGCCACTCACCGGTCGGGGTAAGATTAAGACATTAAAACCCAAATCCTCTGCCTTCTTTTTTGCCGACTGCAGAGCTATTCGATTCGATCCGATTATCACATTTCTCACTCTTTTAAAAATCTGGTCACCCGGTTTGGGTGTCTCTTCGATTTTTCCTTCTACGCCTTTTTTCAAACGGAGATATATGGAAGGTGGGATCTTATCTTCCAATTCATATTTTTGAATGATCTCCAGACACTCAGAAAAGGTGGTGCTGTCAGGTGCTGTGGGTCCGGAAGCAATAGAATCAAGCCTGTCCCCGATCACATCAGATAATATCAGAGTGAGAACCGGTGATGGCTGCGCCAGTTGAGCTAACCTCCCTCCTTTGACCCCAGAGATATGTTTGCGAATGGCGTTGATCTCTTTGATGTTGGCACCACATCTCAAAAGCTGTTGGGTAAGCTTTATTTTATCCTTTAAGCTTATTCCTGGAACAGGTGAGACCAGAAGGGAGGAACCACCACCAGAGAGGAGGAAGATGATTAAATCATCTCCGTTGGTTCGGGACAAAAGCTTTACAATCCTTCTGGTAGCTTGCCATCCAAATCTGTCAGGCAGAGAATGTCCACCCTCCACCAAATCGATCTTTTTGAGTGGAACCCCATAACCCTTCTTGGTTATCACTATCCCGGAGGAGATTTTCTCTCCCAAAATCTCCTCTATGGCAAAAGCCATTCGGGCAGAAGCCTTGCCTGCGCCGATTATGAAAATTCTATTAATCCGTTTTAGTTCATAAAGGAATTGATTCACCCACAGCTTTTCTTGCCTTAGCTTGATGCATCTTCGAATAGCGTAGAGTGGATCGCAGGCTTTTATGGAGAAACGCAAAATGGATAAAGCGTCTCGTCGAAGGGACTTCACTGTTAGCATGGATCTCATTTGAGTTCCTATGGATTCAAATGAACAAATGACCTGCGGACTTGCTCATGGATGAGCGCTACCGGTTATCCTCCTCAACTGTTTCTCGGAGTTTGTCCGGGAAATCCGGAATAGCAGAGGTGACCCGGTTCCAGTTGGGGATCTCAGGGGTGCTCAATGGGTCATCCAGAAACTCCTTGGCGGCTATCTTGATCCCCTTGCAGAACGCCTCCACCGCTGAAACCTCAGCATGTCTGTCAAAATAGAGCTGATTGATGGAGGCGTCATCCTCATATCTCTTTATGCAATCCTGAGCGGTTCTCAAATAGGTGGATTCCAATGTGCGCAAAAGCCCGGCGGAGATGATCACCCCCTCGGTGGAAAGCGTTCTGAAGATGGTCTTGGTGATGTCTATACACATCTTTAAAAGTCCCTTTTTAGGATCGTTCTCTGAAAGCTCCTGATGTTTATGTTCGAAGCTTTCCATCAGATCCACCTGACAGATCCTTTTGGGCACGCAGTTGCGATGCACCTCAGCCAAAAGTCCCACCTCCAGTCCCCAATCGGAAGGGATTCTATTCACTCGGGCTAAATCGATATCTAAGCTAAACTCTCCGGAGAGTGGATAGCGAAAGCTGTCGAAATAGACTAAAATGGGCAGATAACCTAAAATTTTTTCCAAAGCCCGGATCAGGGGAGTGAAAAACAGACGGGTAACTCTTCCAAACATCCGATCGGTCACCCGGCTGTAAAATCCTTTGCAGAATTCATATCCCATGTTAGGGTTGGCTGATGGAAAACATAGGCGTGCCAGAAGCTCCCGATTGTAGGTGAGGATATCGCAATCGTGAAGCGCTATCACCTCGCTTCTCTCATTGGCCATCACATAGCCCATGGCAATCCAGACCGATCTTCCTTTTCCATCTGTCCCTAAGAACAGCTCATTTTTCTCCAGAAGTTTATAAAGCTCACCGATCCTGGGACCACTGCTCCAGACGATTTGCGCTTTAAAAGGCATTTCAGAAAGGATTTTTTTTGCCTGTCTGAACCCCATGGTGTCGGTCTTGTTCATCACCACCACAATCTCCTCCAGATACTTCACCCCAGCTAAGTTTTCCAGTATCCTTTTGAAAGCCTCCCCTTGAAAATCAGAGAAGGTGGTGGGCAAAATCAAAGCTATGGGACGATGTTTGGCATGCTGCAAAAGCTCAGCTTCTAAGGCTTCTAAATTGGGTTCTCCCAGTCGGTGCAGGGTGGAAACCACACCGCTTTGATAAAAATCACTCATTTTTTATCCCTCCTTTTCTTGGGGGTTTTCTCCTAACAGTCATATGATTATTCATTTTGGATCATTTTCGTTTCACTTTTTCAAGTATAACAAATTAACAAAATACAATCAAGAAATTTATCACATAATCACCCTTACCTTACAGGGTGATGTAAATATTATTTGACAAGTATCAACACATCGCTGACTCATCTTAATGTCTTAAAATATCAACACATCGTGAACTCTAAGGTTCGATCTTTGACAAATCGATAGAAGTTTTTGGTAACGGGTAATCAAATTTATCAATCAGTTTAGAATCATGGTAGATGGATAATGTCTCTTTTGCAGTATCAATTGTTGCCCAGACATATTCATATTCCACCTCAACTGGGAGGGAGAACTTTTCTCCAAAGACATCAAGAATCCTATTGCTTCGAATGAACCGGACGAGATGGACGTATCCCGGGGCAATAGAGAGTCTTTTAGGCAACTTGAAATTTGAGGGGAGGAATTTGAGATCTCCAGATACTTTCTCCATTGGGGTTTTCCCCTCTAAGGTACTATAGTGATGATTTTGATTGTGAAATGCCTCAAAACCTTTAGCCTTTTGAAGGAGGTGAAAGAAACTTTCAAAATACTGGGCGCGAAAGAACATCTTATTAAAGACATCTTGGAAATGCTCTATAATTCCATTTGCGAAGCATTCATACGAATCTCCAAGGTTCCTTTAGGGGAATAAAGATTGGTTGTATGCCAAGTTTAAGACAAAGACGGATTACTAACCCAAAGGAGTGGGGATAGCGATTGCTACCACGTGCAGGTAACTTGTTATCCATCTGGAGATACAGGGGTATCCCCAAGGTCTGCCAGGAGCGTATTAATGCGTGGATAATATCTGTTTTGGTTTGCCGACGCATAGGGTTAACACTGCAACGGCGATCGTAGGCGTCAATGATATTGGTAGAATAAAACCGTCCATCGGTTTTTAGATATCGAGAGCCTAAAGCATCAAATTGATGCAGAGTGTTGCTCCTTGTAATCTTTAAAGAAGGATAATCAACCCCTTTAGGTGTATATTTAGGCCGTTTGCGCACCAGATTGTTTCGTTTAATAATTCTATTGATCGTTGCAATCGAAGGAGGGTTTATTCCTTTTTGACTTAACTGCCACCTGATATTAAATGCTCCAATTTGAGCA
>Ga0315543_1004051_pt1 | contig 12633 bp, 7 predicted proteins | sample SalMarSW160210MG_2_FD_203098 | JGI IMG/M metagenome (GOLD analysis project Ga0315543, IMG submission 203098) | Salt marsh sediment microbial communities from the Plum Island Ecosystem LTER, Massachusetts, United States - Salt Marsh Sediment SW1601-210 ...
TCCAGGCAACACCGTCGGTATCGCAGATTCCTTCACTGACTGCGATAACGCAGCGGTTAAGTTTTCTATACACAGCGTCAATATCGCTAAGGAATTTATCCATTGAAATTGGCCTTTCGGGCACATATACCAAGTGTGGGCCATCGTCATCTCTGGTCTTACCCAAAACCGTAGCGGCGGTCAAAAAACCTGCATGTCTTCCCATAATCACATCGATCTTTATTCCCGGCAGGCTGCGATTGTCCAAGTCATCACCCATAAGCGCACAGGCCTCGAACTTTGCAGCCGTGCCAAAGCCGGGGCAGTGATCGGTAACTAACAAATCGTTATCTATCGTCTTGGGAATGTGAAAAGCTCGAATATCAAAGTTCACTTCATCGGCCATCGTGTTGAGAATATGAGCCGTATTGGCCGAGTCGTTGCCGCCGATATAGAAAAAGTACCGGATATTGCGTTTCTTAAAAACCTCAAGAATCTTGGCACAAAATTCCTTGTCGGGCTTTTTCCTGCTGGAGCCAAGAGCCGAACACGGCGAAGCAGCTACTTCTTTCAGCGTATCGGCTGAGAGCTTTTTCAAATCAATGAATTCATCCTTGGCCATTCCTTCTACAGCGTGAATCGCTCCGTAGAGATTTTCAATCTCCGGATGCTTATGAGCTTCTTCAATAATGCCGACCAAAGTCGCATTTATCACGCCGGTCGGCCCGCCCGACTGCCCTACTACTGCATTTGCTTTCGGTGCTCCTGTGGTGAGCCTGTCGAATCCATTTGCCATTTTATAAATTCTCCATAAAAATTTCTGCCGTTACCATCACGAACAACGAGATTATATACAGCCAATTCAAAGACACAAGGATATTCGGAAGACCTGTCCTCCGATAGGAGTCCTGTGGACTGAGCGAAGTCGAAGGATTGGCTTTGTTTGGCTTTGTTTTCACCAAGTGTCCAGTGTAATTTATTCTCATAATCTCTTGTCTTATTTAACTTTATATCCATTTGATCATTTTTGAAATTGGCTTTGTTTTGCAAAATAATAGGCCGATTTGTAGAACATTCTCGACAACTGTAGAACAAGCCTGGCAGCATACAAAAACGCCATTGGGATGTAGATTTTGCACTGTTTTTGACATCCGTCATCTGTCTTCTGTCCTCCGTCTTCTGTTTTGAGATTTGTGATTCTGCGTCTTCAATAATCTCCCCCATTCTTGATGCGTTTGTCTTCTGTATTCTGTATTCTGTATTCTATTTTTAGCAGTTATTATATCCAAAAACGGCAAAAAAACAAGTAAAAATTTTCTGGATTCTCAAAAAATAAATCGTAGGATGGGCTTTAGCCCATGCTGTTCGTTTTATAATTATCTTTCGTGTTAATATACTATATACGTAAAGCGCGTACGCGCTTTACGTATGAGCTTTTTTTATTTTTGCTTGTTTATGTCAAATACAAAGTGGATTTGTTTCGGTAGAGTGGTGGCTCGCCCCGTCATTTTCCTTCGAGGTTGTAAAAAAAGATGTGATCCCTAATCTCCTCCCAATTGATAATTTTCTGGCGAGCTATTAAGTCCAAAGCGGTTGCTCACTCAACCGATCTTCCCAATACTTCGATGCGATGATTTCTTTAGCTTTTTCAATTACACCATTAGAGTCTACATCGGTTGCGATATATTCCCAAACTTCCCTTATGACAAGTGGATGCCACCTGTCAATACTAGAATAGACGTCGTCAACGTAAAGCTGGTGGAAGTGATCCATCATTTTATGGAATGCTACATTTGCTTCGACCACAGGGGGATAATCCATTTCAAGACCAGATGATATGATCTGATTGATAAGTCCCTGCTTGTTTAGACTCGTTTTGAGACCGGCCTTAATGCATATCTCTTTTAATTCAGAAACCTTCAATGAGTTAAGGTACTCATCTCGGCAAGCTTTTCTATCATCTTCACTTTCGAATGTGCAGCATTGAAGACGGCCATTGTCGAGCAGTTTTTTCATCAATTCATTCGATGCAAATATGTGATAGCTTTCATCGCGATTTTCAAACTCATAGTTGAGTTCTTCTAGTTCGCGACCATGTCCAGACAAATACTGATAGTCTCCCAAGTGCTTTTGGTTCCGCCGATCGAAGATATTCCAAAAACTATCTATCTCAATATCCGCAGAAACAAAGTTGAATTCGAAGTCAGAAATATTGAAGTTCTTCTTTTCATCTGCATCGAGATCATCCCACATGTCTTCCTTATAGTTTGTAATGTCCTTTATTTGCACTATACATTTATTGTCTTTCCTGTATTTGGGAAACCGGAAAAAACCTGTATTAGGGTCAACAAAATAAGATTCTTCAAACGTTCCACTAAGTGCTCGCTTACAAACGGGAGCCCCAATAGACATGGAAGTTCTTGTGTATTCTCTGGACCTTCTGAAACGCGAACTCGCCCAATAGAGTATAGCAACCGCAATTGCTAAGCAGATAATCCATTCCATTGTTGGGTTTCCAAGTTTTTAAATATTATAAATATTACCCTGCAAAACGATTATTATTTGTTTTTAATTTATCTGATTCAAACCATTGTTCATAGTAAAGACTATCAATATCTTTACTATCTAAATGAATCATGAAATCGGGGTTTATAGCATAAACAAAATACATATATTTTCCTTTTCATCTCGCATAACGAGAAGATAAATTGCGTGTTTTATCGCGTCCACTAGATTGCATGGTTACATTTCATTTTCGATTGGGTGATAGAAGATTAGCTTGATTTATAAAACTATCAACTGCACGATCGAGATTGATATATGATCCGACATAATATCCTTTAGCACGAACAATCCAAGGCCTTCGCCGATTTTTAGCTTCTTTATATTCTTTTCCGTCGAGATCAATATAGTATTCGTAAATGTATTCTTCATAATAAAGTGATACATCTGGGCTTTTTAAGGGTTGTCCATTTTTAAACCTACGATGAAGTGAAATTGAATCATCGTAAGAAATTATATACCATCCAAGATCCTCCAACGTAGATTTATTTGATTCTAAGAATGATTTTAGGTTTCTGTACCTGACTTCATTCAACTTAGTAGGATCCCATTTATGATTAACATGAGGATCAAAATTATCACAGACTTCAATTTTCTCTATGACAAATAGTTTTACTGCATTTGACGTTAGACATCTTGCTCTTACTTTATCCTGGTAAATACTAATGGGTGATATTTGACGTATTGTACCTGGTTGGCTACCTCCATGATATTTTATTGTAAGAACTAGAGCGTTATCTATGGCCTCCTGCAACAAATCATGGATTAGCATATAAAATCCTACAATTAACAATATTCTTACTATCTAAGCAGGTGAGTGTCAGTAAGTATTAACTTGGGACATTACATATTTAGGTTGCCTTATTTAGTTCTTCATCTTTTATTTATTTGCAGCTTCGGCCTGCTTTTTCTTAATCTGCTAGAGGAAGCTCAATTCTTGGCTGTCACTCGTTTTAAATAGTTTTTAAATATTACTCTTTTGCTATGATCTCATTATATTTGTCTTCCAGCTTTGATTTTTCTTCGTCAGTCAAATGGCAATTACAAAGATAATCCGCCCTTATGTCTTCCAACTCCCCACTTCTTCTACGCATTTTAGCCATCCACATTTGATTTTCATAACCAGTGATCGAGTATAGATGCCAATGTTTAGTTACCTTTTTAATATTTGAGAGTTGTTCGTCAAAATTCAATTTCTCAAAACTATAAAGGGCGGCAGCATTAATAATTTCTGGACAAAAATAGTTCAATAATGTCTCTGTTTCTTCACGTGGAGGATGATTTATTATCTTAACTTCAACTTTTGGCTCATCCATTGCTTAACTCCTAAAAACTTGATCCTAAAATGGAAATCGATTAATTCCTAAATACTGCATTGGATTAATTTGTGGAATGCTATTCTATCTCTATATAGATTTATTCTGACCATCCATCATTTTCCACATTTTTATATTCACTTATACATAACCATTATTGAAGAGCCTAAATCCCAGATGCCTCGCTTCGCTCAAGTTTGTTGTTTCACATTATACCCGTACAAGGATAACCCGCAAATAAATTTACGGGCTAAATATATGGATTTCTTATCAAGTGCGGAATGACAACCTTTTTTTGTCATGTCGAGCCCAGTCGAGACATCTGGCTGCGGATGATAATTGACTCACATTCGAGAGCAGATCTCTCCGCTGCGCCCCCGTTTCTGTCTCCGACAGGAGACACGGGGGCTCCGGTCGAGATGACAGGAAAAAAGATTGCCGCAGTCGTCCCGACAAGTCGAGACTCCTTCGCAATGACAGCGAACATCAAGTATCTCCACAGGACGCCTCACGGCGGAGCATCCCTTCGACTGGCGCTCAGGACAGGCCAGCATCGAGAATCGGTCATTTCTCTGTGCAGCTCTGTGTTCTCTGTGGCTAATTCTTGATCTCAAACTCAGTGGCCGGTGTCAGAAAATACAGCCATTTGGCGAAGTGACTTTCTTTCAAAACTGAACTGGCAGCTTTAGCGTAAAGGTCCAACTGCCGACGATAAAGCTCAGTCCGTTCCAAGACTTTCATAAATTTTTATTGTCACTTAAACTGCCCGGTAAGCTCACGGGCCTTGTGGACGGCCCGCAGGGCAACATCCTGCGAATAATCAGTCAGATAATCCATCGCAGCAGACTTATTACTCTTGTACATTTCCAGTGCTTTGCTCTCAACTTCCGGCTGGTCCGCAAAGACCTTTGCCTCAAAATCGTCCCATGCCGCTCGAACAATTCCGATACGGTTCTTATAATCGGCCCTTACTTTATCCTGTAGCTTTTTGAAGATCCACCAGGTGTGTCCTTCATCGGGTTTGAATTTTTTAGATGATTTGGAAAAATGAAATTTTAGCGACAGATTTTTCTTCACGTCCACCGGCTGATAATACTCTTTTGGCGTCTCGGTGATACCACAGTACCAGGGAGTTAAGACACTAATGCACGGCTCAGCCGAGCAGCGCCAGTAGATACAGCCGATGTCCACCGGCATATTATCCCGCAGTTGGAACACCGCCGCCTCCTGTGTAGCTTCATTACACAGTCCACCTTTGCCGTGATACCGCAGGATAGCAATCACGTCCTTAACGGAAAGTTTATGCGCGGGCTTGACAGAAAACGGCAATTGCCGGTCCGACCCTTTTTCGATTTGCTTTGCCGTCACCAAACATTGGCCCCGCCACTGGCGTTCATCCATTAAGCGTTTTCGCTGCTGACCGTAAGCTCGGCAAAAGCTGAATCTCTCACCATCCGCTGGGTCGTACCATCCTTTTTTAATCGCGTATTCGATAAGGTCCGGCGAGCCAAGAAAGTTGGCCGTGTCTTTTAGATTCACCTCGCCGATTACATAAACGTTGGGCAGCAGCACAACCGCATCATCAGGCACACGCTGCGCTATCCAGTGCTTGCCCCTGCTTATCGCCAACAGCCAAGCCTCTTTTGAATCAGCAATGACCAGCGTCCTCGAACTTGGATAGCCCACCTGCTCGATTAGCTCGCCTGCGATTTGCACTGCCTCTCTGGCTGTCTTTGCCCGCTCTGCGATAAGCCTGCGGAGCATATATAAAATGCCCCCTTCGACTAACTGTCCCTCTGCTTTGAGCTTTCGCAGCCCAATCGCTCTGTCCGGACAGCCGTCACTAACAATAGCCACACCCCATTCGTTAAGGTATCCATCACTGTAAGCAAGACCGGGATTCTCCGACCAGAGAAAAGCGTAACTTTCTTTTACCTGCGGTATCTCAGTTCCTCCTTGAAGCTTTACCATCTCTCCATCTTCATGCTTGATTCGGGGAATTTTTCGGAAATTGAGAAAACGCTGTCCGTAATTCTGCTCATTGTGTCCTAACAGGACGGCCCCATCGGTCGAAGCTTCCTTACCCACTACAACAGCATAGCAAGCGTTCGCCGAGGATGAAAACAATTCTATTGCTAAAACAGCAGCAAAAAAAATATATACAAACTTGCTTTTGTCCACGGTTTTTATTTCCAAATTCACATTTCGAGAAGCCATTATACAAACACAAAATCTACAGACAAGACCGAAAAAACTGAATTGGTTCGATGAAACGACTTTGTGGAAATTTATTTTATCTCAAACTCGGTGCTCGGCGTCAGAAAATACAACCATTTGGCGAGGAGTTTCTCTTTCAAAATTGAACTGGCAGCTTTAGCGTAAAGGTCCAACTGCTGACGATAAAGCTCAGCCCGCTGTGGGGCTTGTTTAGCAGTGATATTATCTGTTTTAAAATCTATAATAACCAGACCCTTCGGTGTACGAACTAACATATCGATGATACCCTGAATGATAATCGTGTCTTGATGCTCGATACTCGATGCTCGATACTCATGGCTGATGAGCGGAAATTCGGAGAGGGGTAGAGCGAAGGTGAACGGCCATTCTCGCCAGACAGTATTTGCCTTATCAAGAGCTATCCGGCCCAGCTTGCTATTGAAAAAAGCAAGTATTGAGGCTGTATCGATAGTTTCAGCAACATCTTTGGTTATGGCGCCATCCGCTACAAGTTTTTCTACCGTTTTTTGTATTGCTTCCCCTACTTTGGATTCCCGCAAGGCGGGGTCCCTCGCAGGGGTAAACTTGTCCCCGCATAAGCGGGGATCAAGCTTGGAAATCACCATGTGAGTAGCACTGCCAATTGCTAGGTCGTCATAGTGTGAACCGGCGGTGAAACCGCCGGCTAAAATTTTAGCCCCATGTTTTACACGGGGTTCTTTCTCCAATACATTCGAATAATCAAATTTCATGTATTCATCGTTACGATGTGTCAATTGTGTCACCGATGACTTCGCAGGCAGCAACGTCGAACCATAATACCCGTACCGCCATGCCAATGTCTTTTTGAGTTGGTCAAGTCTTCTGACCCCCACCGCAGGGGTGGGGGCTAAACTTCTGTCTTCCTTTAATTTAATGACAAACTCAGAAAGCCGTTGCAGTTCTGCCTGGTTGTAGAGTTTCAAGCTGAACAAATCGTCCTGGCAAGTCTCTTTTGCCAGGCCAGTTTCAAAGCCTTCTAACAAGATTTTCTGGTCAGAAAGAGCATACAGTATCCAATCCAAAGGACTCTGGCAGGCCCGAAGCTGCCAATCAGGAATAGGTTTGGTGATTGGTGATTGGTAACTGGTAACTGGTAATTGGTTATCGAATTTACCATTTAACCAATTACCATTTGTGATAATATTCCGGCAATGATTCCGCTTTTGGCAAGCGGTTAAAATAAGGCGGTCTTTAGCTCGCGTTGTGGCAACATAAAGGATGCGCATTTCCTCAGCTAATAATTTTTCAAGCTTCTGCTCTGCGATAACCTGATGTGCCAGTGAACACATCTTGCTGTTTGACGCACGGTCAATGATTTGAAGCCCAAGCGTATCATTGGCATCGGCGAGGACGTCTGCGTAAATATCCCTCTTATTGAAACCACTGTTCAGCTCAGCTAAAAAGACAACCGGAAATTCAAGCCCTTTACTTTTATGGACACTTAAGATGCGAACGGCATTTCCGGCTGACGCCTCCGGCTCAGCAGGTGCCCAATCCTGACCTGTTTCCTGTAGCTTTTCGATAAAATAGATAAAACGCGTCAGCGAAGGTATGCCGCTGCTTGTGACAAAGCCCTCAAACTGGATGGCCCTGTCGTGCAGCTTAAGAAGATTGGCTCTGCGAGCCTTGCCGGAAGGTTGTGCTAAAACAAATGCCAAAAAGTGCGTCTGGCGGTAGATTCGCGATATTAGATCGGCTAAATTACCACGCCGAGCGAGCGTCCGCCATTGCTCAAGCTGGGCAAGAATTCCCTTGAGTTTTTTAGCGAGATTTGCATCTTTTCCGCGATTACTGTATTCGAATACACCGTCATAAAAATTTTTATGCTTTTGATCAGCTTTACTATGTAATTTTATCTTTGCCAGCTCCTTGTCACTGACATTAAAAAACGGACTCCGCAATACTGCTGCCAACTCGATGTCACGTTGAGGATTATCCAGGACTTTCAGCAGGCATAACATATCGGTGATTTCGGTCGTCTCGAAATAACCGGCCGTCGCCTGACAACTGATCGGTACACCGGCCGACTGAAGCACCTCGACATAATCGTTGGCCTTTTTGGCAAGCGATCGCATGAGTATTACAATGTCACGATATTCAACATCTCTGTATTGCTCTATCTCCTGATCGAATATTTGAAACTCCGCCTTGCCCGTATCTGCGCCGACCATTTGTTTGATACGCTGTGCAATCATCGCAGCCTGGCGTTGTCGTGAGCTGACAACATTCAAATTTTCATCGCTGTCAGATTCCGTTGCATTGTTGTCGTGAAGGTCTGTGTCTTTGCCCGTTTCATCTAATATGTGGAACTCCACCACATTCTTTAGGCCGCCTTGGGGCCCATCTTTAAATTCGAGAGCCGGTTTCAAATGAGCGGATTCATCGTAGTTAATCTTTGTGAAAGAGGCTGTCATTATCCGCGAGAATACTTTATTTACAAAATCGAGTATTCCTTTATTTGAGCGGAAATTGGCATTTAAAGCGACACGCAAGCCGTGAGGTACATTTTTGGGATCAGATGAAGACCGTTTAAGATGCTCGATGAAAATATCCGGCTCAGCCCCTCGAAAGGCATAAATACTCTGCTTGACGTCACCAACCTCAAGGATATTTCCGCCCGGACTGAGCATATCAAGTATCCGCCGTTGAACGGAATTGATATCCTGATATTCATCGACGAATATGTGTTTGTATCTTTGTCGAAGAACTAAAGCTACCTCTGAAGGCATTGGCTTATCCCCTGAAGAACCTTCAGCGGTTAGTAGCCTCAAAGCATAATGTTCAAGGTCGGCGAAATCCAGGCAGTTGACCGCGCACTTGTCCTGACTGTATAGTTGGTCAAATTTCTTTAAAAGTTCTATAAGCACTCTTGTCTGCAAATTGACAGAACCGCTTAGAGCATCAAGGTAGTCGGGATTCAAAATTGCGAGGTCGAAAAGTTTGTCAAAAGATTTCCTGGCGGTTTCCGTGACACTTTTGATAATCTCAGCAACCGGCCCTGATAACTCTTTTGGTTTGTATTCATACCTTGTCGGCCTTTGATGGTTTTTTATTTCTTCGGTGAACTTGTCCAACTGACCAGATTCTATAAGTTTGATATATTTAGCAACAGGCTCGGCAAAAGTTTCCTTCCATCTTACTGCCCAGTTGCCGCTTGCCCCGTTAGAATTACCAAATTTTGTGGATACATTTTTCGTTACAGAATTTCTAACGGGGCCTACATTTTCACCTTCATAAAGCTTTAGTGCATATCTAACTTGAGCGAGTATATACCGCAATCTGTCCGCGACAATTTGTTTTTGCTTCTGGCCGAGGCCAGTTGTAAAGGGATTAGCGATTTCCGTAAGCCGAGCCGCCTTTTCATACCAGTTTTGTCGCGAAACTACACCGTCCAAAAAATCGCTAAGCTCTATTATCTTTGCAAGAAAACCATCATTTGTACGAAGGTCCCGTCGATACAAAAGCTGCTCAAGTGCCTGCTGCAGGTTGCTTTGCTGCCAGGCCCAGTCAATGGTTTTTTCGAGCACTTCCGTCTTTAGCAGCCTTGCCTCGTCGGCATCTATCACTTTAAAAGTGGGATCCAAGCTCAGCTTGTAGAAATATTCTGTGATGAGGCGTTTACAAAATGAATGAATAGTGCTGATGTCGGCCCCTTGCAGCAGTATAATCTGCCGGTGTAGATGCAGCCGCAGTTCGGGGTCTTTGCTTTCCGTAAATGCGAGGCTGAGCTGAGCGGCGATTCTGCTGCGCATCTGCTCTGCGGCCATATCAGTAAAGGTTAATACCAATATGCTCCATACATCGGGACATATAGATTTATCGGATATGATATCGACACATCGTCCAGACAGGACTGCTGTTTTTCCGGTGCCGGCTGATGCGGTGACTAAGACGTCACTTCCACGTGCGACAATGGCCTGCCGCTGCTGTTCGGTCCATCTAATCTTTTTTTCAGTCATCCATGTCCTTTTGCAGTTCCTCTTTAAGCTTCTCTACACGATCTTTTAAATCTCCGCGTATGCTATCCAGCTTTCGCTTCGGTGCTTCTATCTCTTCTGTTGTTTCAGGAAGCATTTCGCCTGGCTCATCTATCACGTATGGTGTAATAAACACAATCAATTCATTGTTTGCCAGCAAAGTCTCTGTATGGCGGAACAAACCACCGGCTAAAGGTATATCACCAAGTAATGGGACTTTCCGTTTTATGACGCTATCCTTCTGAAAAAGGATGCCGCCGAGCATGATGGTTTGACCATCCTGAACTATCATATTGGTCTTTGTCTCCATCTCGGTTCTTGCCGGCTGGCTGTTTACAAGATCACCGGTAAGCTGTGAAAGAATTATATTTATAACCATGTCAACTTTCTTTTCAGGTGTAATACTTGGCCTGGCCGCCAATGTCATACCTACCCTTTGAAATTCGAAATTCTGTACACCTGTTCCACCTGGTACCGTCGCTTGTTGTGCGCTCGTGGAGAATGCCACTTTATCACCCTTAAAGAAGCTCGCTTCCTCGTTATCTTTCGTCCATAAAGTCTGCTGATTGAGAATCTTCGCATTGACTTTCTTGACCAAGAAATCAATTAATGCAGTAACATCCATAGCCACATCGAGCGATATCGAGGTTCCCTGGTCGCCGCCGGCACCGAATACTAATGCGCCGTGTTTTTCCAGAAACTGAAGGACATTCCCAGCAGTACCACTTCCAAGAGTTAAAGAGTTCTCACCTAATGTACCAAATGCAGATGAGTTCGATGCCAGTTGCAATCCAAGAGAGGTCATACTTTTGTGGTCAACTTCAATGATGACCGCCTTTATCATAACCTGCTTGCCGGGTATATCGAGCTGTTTAATCAGCTCTTCTATCCGGTCGATATACCCTGGCGGAGCAAGAACCAGAATAGATTTACTGTGCGGGTCGGGAACGAAGCGTATCCTGCCTATGACATTGCTTATAGGCAATTGGTCAGTAGTCGTGCTGCGAGCACCCGAGCCGGACCACCATGGGGTATAGGTGCCGCCTGTCGTACTCTGGTCTGTGCTATCACCACTACTTGATGTACCTCCGCCTCCGCTTTGGCTGCCGCTGCTGGATTGATTGCTCGATGCCTGCTGGTCCATTGAGTAAGTACCCAGTCCCTGCGCAGTGTAGCGAATCCTGGCGGAAGTGCCAGGCTCGTTGAACATGGCATTTAACCGCTCAGACAGGTCCTCCGGGTCTGCATATTTGATCTGCACAATCCTGGGTACCTCAGCCATTTGCTGACTGTCAAGGTCACGTATCAGAGCTTCAACGATGTCATAAGCCTCGGGAATCTTGCTTATTATGATTATCTTCTTTGTACTAGGCACCTCCTCGAAGGTCAATTGCCCATAGAGCGGCCCGACAATTTTTTGCTTATCCTCCCCACTTGAACCGTACCAGTAATCCCAATATGAAACGCCTTGGGCACTTTCTTCGCTAAACAGCGTCTTTAGCAAATTGGTCATTTCTACGGGGTCGGAATTATACAGCTCAATTATTCTGGGCTTGACCTCATTTATATCCAGTGGAGCATCCCATTCTTTAATCTGCTCACGGATTTTGTCCATATTTTCGGGTGAGGCAATCACCGTGACCTGCTTGAGCGAAATGTATGATATCACCTTAACAGTATCGGATGATGTCGTAGATCTTGAGGAACCATAGTAAAATGTATAAGAGTATCTGCTGCTCTGGGTGGTTTGGGCATAAAGCTCCTCGATGTTTGTCTTGATCTGATCAGGGTCGGCATACTTTAACTTGAAGTGCTCAGTTATGAATTGGCCGGGAGGACGATCCACCTCGGCAACGAGTGCCCTGACCATTTCCCGCAGGTCCTGTCTGCCGAAAACCATAATCTGCCTTGCCTGCGCAAGCGGCTGAACAAGAACACTCGCCCGAAGCTCGGTCCCCGGCATCTGCTCCAAAGCCTCATTAATACGTTCGGCTACTTCTGTGGCATCGACATACGTGATGGGAATGCTTTCATATTCTTTTGTGATCTCTTCCTGTACGTCGAGCTTATCTATCCACTCTTCAATCCGCTTCATATCCTCAGCCGAAGCTCTGGCTATAATCCACTTGCGATTCGGAACAGGGATTAATATCACCGGTGACTGGCTTGGCCCAATTAACACCGAGCTTGACGAGCCAGATCTGGAACCGCCTGCACCGCCGGTAAAACTCCTTGATGAAGTTCGGCTGCTGCTTGAACCATAACTGCTGCCCCTGGTAAGACTTCTGGAGCTTGTACCGCTGGTGCTGGTATCGCCCAAAAGCATTCTTAATAATTGAACGATCTCACCAGGGTCACCATTACGGATTTCAAATATATCCTGAACGGTCTGCTCGGCTTCAGGCACATCAAACTGCTTTACTACTCTTTCAATGTCAATCAGATTTTTAACCGTATCGCCAACCAGCAACTGCCGAGTGCTTTCATCAGCGCTTACGTATCCGTTTTCGCTAAGTAAAGGCGTAACGACCTGGGCCATC